>Ga0335394_10002405_pt1 | contig 21053 bp, 16 predicted proteins | sample MAT03_FD_205741 | JGI IMG/M metagenome (GOLD analysis project Ga0335394, IMG submission 205741) | Freshwater microbial communities from Lake Fryxell liftoff mats and glacier meltwater in Antarctica - MAT-03 (spades assembly) (version 2) ...
GCCATCCGGCAATCACCGCCAGGATCACCAGACTTCCCGCGATCACCGCCAGCCAATCCTCATTGCGCCACCAAGGGGGTGTTCCTTGTGCCTGTTTGGTCATGTCCCGGGAGCCTGCATGGAACCTCGACGATTTCGGACTCAAAAACCTTACCGCCCCACGTCCACGTCAAACACGCCCGTCCGGATCCTTCCTTCCGACCTCACCTGGACCCAAAGCCGATAGGCTCCCGCTCGAATGAATTCGTAGGGGAACGACACCTCTCCATCGCCACCCGTGCGCGCCTGGGCCATCCACGCGGCCGCGGATTCCTCCACGCCCGGCAACTGGCAGGTTGGATCGTCCGCCCCATACTCCACCTTGCGTGGCGCTTTCCCGGATTCGCGCATTTCGAATAACTGCTGGGCCGCCATCGAAAACGAACCGCTCGGATGCACGTGGGTGAAGACGCTTCCATCCCGGCTTCGCACCGCCATGTGTCCCAGCATCCCCAGGTAAGGCTCCAATGTCGCCGGTCGCCCCCCGGAGTCCCGCACCTGGAACCGCAGGGACACCGGGCGTCCCATCGACATCGTTTCCTGATCCACCCGCGCCATGCGCCACCCGTCGCCCACGTCCGTCACGCCGTCCGCCGACGGCTCCATCGCCAGCCACGCGTCGTCGGGGTCCGCAGCGGAATCCCCTCCAGACCGCACCACCGGTGCTGGAAGTTCCACGCGATTGGTGAGGGTCTCGGTAAACCCGGTCTCATGAGTGATCTGGGCGTAGGCCGAATAGATGCCGGGCGGCAACGGCGGCAGCACCGTTTCGAAGGTGCTGCGATTCAGGCGGACCGGATGCAGGTGCGCCATGGCCGCCAGATCGGATTCGCGCATGAGAAAGACATGCATCAGACGGCCGTGATCCGGAACGAGCGGCGGCATGCGGCGGGGATTCGGCTCATCCAACCTCAACCGCATCACATTCCCCCGAACGTCGTTCACCACCGAAAGGTCCGTCGGGCGCGGCCGATAGAGCCGGTTGTTTCGGTACTCGCCAGCTTCGGCCTGCCACCACTTCCATCCACCCCAGAGCAAAAAGACCACCAACGCGGCCACTCCGACCGTCGCACCCCGTGCGGCCCAGCGCCGACCCCGACTCGGAACGTCGCCGGGAGCCAGCACACTTTCGCGAACTGCCGCGCCGGCAATGGACACCAACAAGGCCACCAGCAGGAACCCCATGCCCGCGAGGGGCCACCCCAGGTATTTCGGCAGCGCCAACACCCGGGTTGCCACCGAGTTGACCGGCACCAGAACGCGACCCTCGCCCGCCGCACCTTCAAGAATCACCTCCACGCCATGCGCGCCACCCTCCATGAACCAGAGTTGGGCCGCGTAGAGCTTCTCTTCTCCGCGCACCGGCAACGCCACGTCCGGCGGCGGTGCCCCCTTCTTGCCCATGTTCCACTTGATCGGCAACGCCGAGACCTGGGTCACTTCGCCCTCGAGGATCCGAATGGAAATCTCCGATAACCCCGGAATCACGCCCGGCGGTCGCACCGACACCCGGGCCAGATACGGCCCCACCTTGCCTTCGTAAAACACCGGCTGATGCGATTCGTCCGCGATCGCCCCGAAACCCAACCCCCACGCCAGAATCAGCCCCCAGAGAGCAAGCCCACGAACCCTCCGCAGCCCGTTCTGACGCCTCAGCGTTGCGGCGTTCATCGGCGCACCCGGGCCATTCCATTGCCGATCCACAATCCAACCCGGCAGGTGGCGAACGCCATCACCGCCGAAACGACAAAGGTCCGAAACGTCGCCGGCATGTTCCAGCGTGGATTCGTTTCGCTCCAGAAGCGGAACCGATTGGGCCCCAGTGACTCGGTATAATCCCAGTGCCGGTCAGCGCCGAAGAACCAGTTCTGTCCGCCAGGTCCGATCAGAAACTCGGCAAAGTACCATTGAGTGACGGCGAACAGCGCCGTGAACACCACCGCAGTCGCAACACAAAACACCCAGTCCCGCGCCCAACCCCGCCCGTGACCGATTCCCATCCGCAGCAGATCGATCCCCACAGCGGGCACCACCAGAATGAGCGGGAAGGCCAGTGGCACGAAGTGATCGATTGGGTTGTAGATCGGGCCCAACTTGGGCTGTCCGGAGAACAAGGGCAGGAACCACAGCATGCCGCAGTTCAAGGCCATGTAGACCGCCGCCGCAATCGTCGTCCCCCAACGGGTGTTGGAAGCACGCCCCACCGCTACGAGGTACAGCGGGTAGCTGGCACAAGACACCAGGTAAAACAGGTGGTTCCGATGCTTGTTCGGCCAGCTTTCCTCGGTCAGGAACACCGAGACCATCGCCAGGATCACCCCGCCCGCATACAGGACCAGATGGCGCCCGGGTCGAGCGACCCCTGCGGGAGTCTGATTTTGGTCCCTCAACACCAGCAGCAACGCACCGATCACAATCCCGAACATTCCCACCGCCAACACCGTGTGCGGCGGGCTCAGGATCTTCACGTCCAGCCCGTACGCGTCGTGCCACCAGTTGTCGAAGGGTGCCGAGGTCAGCATCGCCAGCGATCCCCAAACACACACCCAGGCCCCCAACGGCCCCCGGAATCCCCACAGCTTCACCGCCCGCTCCCGTTCGCTGCTCGACCCCCGGAACGTGGTCCACAAAATCAACCAGCCCGCCGTCAAACCGCCCAGCAATCCACCCAGATAAATCGCCAGGTGGGCCGGTGTCCAGAACGTGTCCCGCCCAATCGTCCGGTGCCAGGAGATGTCCCAGATCACTCCCAACACGATGCTGGTGGCCCCGAACACCACGATCCGACTGGTCCACGACGCCTCCGACACCTCGGATCCTACCGGCGCCGCAATTGACGATGAGCGGGATGAGTCCGGCACCAGCCCAGGATAGGTTGCCTTCAAAGCGTCCATAAAGCGCGGTGAGTCTAGCCGCCATCTCCGGATCCGCCAACCTCAAGCGGGGCACTTGGAGGTGCGCCGCGACTCCCGATGGGCGGGCACTCGGTGCCGTCGAAAGCCGGCAGCGCGCAGGCACTTGTCGCCGCACTCCACGATCACCAATCCAGCTCGTCAAAGCCCACCGACTCCATCCATTCGCGGTAGCGAATCCGGGCCAAAGCGTACGCCGCGTTCAGCACCCGCAGTTGACCCATGTGTTCCTCAGGCGGCGGGCGGCTCTGCACGACACTCTGGAGTGCGCGGATCGCCTCGGTGTTGGATGAACCGGCTTCTCGAAGCCCGAGAATGGCGGACATGCCTTCCGGGGAATCCCCCGCCATCCCTTCCACCAACCGGCGCGTCGCCTCCGCGTCGTTTCGGTCCAGGCGAAGCAGCCCGGTCGCGGCATGCACCCAACCGGCGCCCTCGAGTGCCTGCCGATACAACAACACTACCCGCTCCGGTGCCAAACGTTCCAGGGCGCGGGTGGCGCGCGTCATCGCGTTGTTGGGGCTCCAGGCCCGGATCTCCACCCGCGCCAACGGCTCCAGCAGCGACCCAACCTCCGGGTGAGGTCGCCGGGGCGAAGAAATCCAGGCCGCCGCCAGTTCTTCACGGGCTGCCTGCGCGCGCGTTATTGGAGACCCCTCATCCGACACCGTCTGGCGGATGAGGGCCAATCCGCTCTCATGATCCGGCCGGATGCTCAACAGCGCGACCAATGCCTCGAAACGAGATTCGTGGTACTCCGAGGCTACGATTTCTTCCAGCCGAGGAACCGCATTCGAAGCCGCCGACCCTAATCCCGCCAACCATCGGAGAACGTGAAGATCGACCGTCGCCGGATCCATGAGGTCGACCACCTGGTCCACCGCCCCGGTCGCACGGGACTTCAGTTGGCCCAAGGCTGCTGAAGCGGCCGCCCTGACCCACGGATCGCCCTTTTCCCCGAGTGCCTCCACCAGAAGTGGGACCGCCTCTTCGGCTCCGTCCCTAAGGCATCCCAGCAGCAAAAGCCCTTGAATGCGGAGACGTTCGTCCGGGCCGCGGACGAATGGCAGCACCTGCGGCAACACCAGGTCCGCTGGCGGCCTCAGCGGCCCCACCAGCCCTGCCGCCTGCGCCTGAATCTCGGCCCAGGGAACAATCCAACGATTCCAACGCCCCCCAGGCAATTCGCTCAGCGCCCGGCGCAGTCCGCGCCGCATCGGCCCATCCTCGCGACCACTCATCGCCTGCTCCACGAGGAAGGGCACCGCGTGGGTACCCATTCCCAGAATCGCCAGCTTGCACTCCAACTCCCGGGTGCCGTCCTCCAACCCCTCGCTGGCGGAAGCAACCCGACACAATTCCTCAAACCACAGACGAAGACTCCGTCCCTGGTGTTGCGGAAGTTTCTGGTCCCCGTACCAACGCCATCCCAAGCCCAGCCCGCCCCCAAGGATCAGCACCACGAGGCACAGCCGTATCGTTCGCATGGGATTCGTGCCCCGATCCAATGAATCGCCGAGGTCTCAACCGCTCGCGCGAACCGCCGCCCGCGACGGCTCAGAACGGACCCCGATGCCCAGGAGTTCCTGAAGGAACCGCCATACCGCCCGCAACCCAACATCCGTCGGCGTCGCCAAAGCGTAGATTCGGGTGACCTCCGCTTCATGACCCTTGTACCGCGGCGGAAGGATGCCGAACCGGACTGTGTCCTCCCCCTCATGCTTCAGCAGATCCGCATAAACGAACCCGCGCCCCACGCAGTACTTCCCTGGCGGCAGCGTCACGGTCTGCTCGCGGCCCACGAGAAACGGCCGATAGGTCAGCTTCAGCGCATCGTTCTCTTCCCGACGGAGCTTTCCATAAGTGCGCAACGGCGCCTCCCCAAGGTCCCGGGACAGAAAGACCCAGTTCGCTTCCGGATCGGGACGAAACGAGCGACGACGACGGCTCAGGACGTCCCAGACGAAAACCGTTCCCAACACGGTGAGGCGGAAGGACCAACCGGCGAGAAGCGTGCCGACCAGGATGATGACCAGAGCCCACACCATCCCGACGCGCTCGTCGATGAACGACGCCCCCACCAGGGTGCCCAGCACCGCGGTTCGCGCCATCTTGAGCACCGTGTCCAAGGTCGTGAACGGACTGATCAGAATCAGCACGTTGATGACATGCCCCAGCAGCCAGACCACGACGAACGCCACCACCGCAAACGGCGCCAACAGCGTGTTGATCCAGGGTGAACTCGTGGCCGCCGCCAAGCCCGCTCCCGCAAGATTCCCCGCCTCCGTCCCCGGAAGCCCCCCGAACAGGCCCACCACCAGCGGCACGAAGGCCCCCGCCGCCACCAACCCGCTGACCTTGTTTTCGACCACCTCCGCCACATCCAGGGGCTTCTTCAGAACCGACGGTGTCACCGGGCCCATGGCGTCCTTGGCGAAGGCCACCGCCACCAAAGCCAGGGCCGGCACCCAGAACCATGGCTGCGCGTACCACGGCAATTGCGCGCGCCGATCCACGGGCGTCTCGAAGTAGCGCCACGCTCCCACCGCCCCCGTCCCGAGCAGCGGCGAAATGGCCACACCCGTGACCTGGGTGATCGTTCTGGCCAATTCGTTCCCGACGGTCGGGGTCACGGCCGCCACGACGGGCGCCGCCGCCACAAGAGGCGCGTTCGCGTCATTCCACCCGGCATGGATCACCGGAGGATACCCGGGGTCATCCGGGCGAAGAGCCACCGCACCCGCCTGCACCGACGTCGGCCTTCCCCCAAGGGCGAGACACAACCAGCCGAATACAAGAATCGCCTTCATTGATCGTTGATGTCCCTACCCGATCCAGGACGTGTAGGCGAGCACTTCAATCGGCGGAAAATCCGTAGATCGTGGTTGAGCGAAAGGTCGTTCCCGGACGCAACACCGTGCTGGGGAAATGGGGTTTGTTGGGCGAATCCGGGAAGTGTTGAGTTTCGAGGCAGACACCACCGTAGGGGTTGTAGGTCTTGCCAGCCTTGCCGACGACACCCTTAAGATGGATCGCGGTGTAGATCTGGACCCCGGGTTCGGTCGTCCTGACCCGCATGCGGCGGCCGGTGGTCGGCTCATACACTTCAGCGCAATCGACCAACTTGCCGGGGGCCCAGTCGTTCAGGACAAAGTTGTGATCGTAGCCCTTAAGCTTGGCCGGCAGCATCTCCCACCGTGCTCCGATGGGCAGGGGCGTGCGGAAATCGAGCGCTGTTCCCGCGACCGATAGAATCTCACCCGTCGGGATCAATTCATCGTCGCCCGGCGTGTAGCGGCCAGCGTGGAGTTTCAGGACATGGCCCAGCACGTCCCCTTCGCCCGCGCCCTTGAGGTTGAAGTAGGTGTGGTTCGTGAGGTTGATGACGGTGGGTTTGTCGGTGGTGGCCTCGTAATCGATCCGCAGTTCATTCGCACGGGTCAGCGTGTAGGTCACCGTGAGGCTCAGATTGCCCGGGTATCCCTCCGCGCCGTCGGGGCTGACGTGACGAAAGCGCACGGCACCGCCCTCGGGGGTCTCCACCGTCTCGGTGTCCCAGTTCTGTGTATCCAGCCCTTTGGGTCCTCCGTGGATGTGGTTGACCCCGTTGTTTGCCGCGAGCGTGTAGGTGTTTCCGTCGATGGAGAATTTCGCCCCGGCGATCCGGTTGGCATAGCGCCCGGTCGTGTTCCCGAAGAACGGATGGCCGGCCAGATAGGGCGGCAGCGAATCGAAACCCAGGACCACGTCCGCCACCTTGCCGGTGCGATCGGGCACGTGCAGTTCGATCAGCATCGCGCCATAGCTCGTGAAGCGGGCCACACTGCCTTGGGCATTTCGCAGCGTGACCTTCTTCACGACCTTTCCGTCGGCGGTCGTTCCAAAATCAGAAGTCTCGGTCATGGTAAAACTGGGTTTCTCGGGGGTGGAACATCCGGTGATCCAGGCGGACGCAGCGAGCGCCAGCAGGGTGGTGATGCGGTTACGGTTCATGGGAAGGAACGTTTTCGGAAGAATGGACACGTATTGCGGCCGGGAAACGGGGTGCGAGGAGAATTCACGGCCGCCCTCACCCCGGCCCTCTCCCGGGGGGAGAGGGGGAAATCGCTCAGCGGGTTTCGAAGGGTGGAACATGAGGGGTGGTACATGAGGTTCGCTGGATCGGGAAGTGACAGAACAAGCAGCCTGAGTTTGCCCATTCGAGGCGGGTAATACGCGTCTCCCTCTCCCGTCGGGAGAGGGTTGGGGTGAGGGGTCCGTGGATGGCACCGTGAATGGCCTCGGTAGGGTTCATGGAGAGCAACGTTCTCCAAAGTCGGGACACGTATTGGGGCCATGAGCCGGCGTCCCCGATTCGCCATTCGCCATTCGCCATTCGCCATTCGCCATTTCATGGAGAGGAAAGGAAAGGGTTCCCGGGCTTATAGGTGCGCCGCCGAAGTGCCGTCAACGCAATTGCCCGGGAACGCTTCCCGGCGGGGGCGGACTGGTTGTTTGAATCCGTTCCATCACCCGCCGGCTCAGTTCCGCCGCGGCATTGTGACCCGCCGACCACAACTTGACCTGGAACGCCGCCACCTCGATCAACCGCGCCAGGTCGCGGCCCGGCCGCACCGGAATGACGATGTGAGGCACATCGACCCCCAGGAGCTTGAGATACTCCTGGTCGATGCCGAGGCGGTCCACATCCGTCACCTCCGACCAGGGCTTCAAGGACACGATCAGGTCGATCCGCTTGTGATCCCGGATCGCCCGAATACCGAACATCCGAGCCACATCGATGATCCCGATGCCGCGGACCTCCATCAGGTGTTTCGCCATATCCTTCGCCGAACCGATGACCTCGCAGTCGTCGTGAAGGCGGACGCGCACCACGTCGTCGGCGACCAGGCTGTACCCGCGCTCGAGCAGGGCCAGGACGGATTCGCTCTTGCCGATACCGCTTTCGCCGACCAGGACGACACCAATACCCAGCACGTCCACCATGCTGGCGTGCATCGTGGTCCGGGGAGCCGTCATGGCTTCCAGGGCGATGGTGGCCTTGTTGATGAACTTCATCGTGATATGGCGGGTTCGGAACACGGGAATGCCGGCGGACTCGGCCGCGACCAGCATGCCGGAGTCAGGCCGCAATCCACGCGCCAGCACGACGGCAGGAACGGTAGGGGTGAAGAGCACCTCGTACGCCCGGGCGCGCGCATCGGGGGTTTGTTCCCGCAGAAAATGAAGTTCCATGCTCCCCAGGACCTGAACCCGGTGGCACGCGAAGAATCGGGTATGTCCGGCGAGAGCGAGGCCGGGACGATTGAGGGTGGGTTCCCGGATGAAGCGGCGGAGCCCCTTCTCACCGGCGATAAGTTTCAACTCAAGACGTTCCCCGTACTCTCGGAAGAACTGATCGACAGTGACCTGCGGGGTGACGACGTCGCTGATGGCTCCCATGATGGCATCCCTTCCTCGTTCGGCACTACATGTTGAATTCCGGCCCGAGATAGATCTCCCGTGCCCGCGGGTCATTCACCAGGAAGTCCGCTGCGCCTTCGAGCAGCACCTCGCCGCGGTGGATGATGTACGCGCGGTCGACCAGCTTGAGCGTTTCCCGCACGTTGTGGTCGGTGACCAGGATGGCCAGGCCCCGTTCCTTGAGGCGCCGGACGATTTTTTGGACCTCATGGACCGAGATGGGATCGAGGCCGGCGAACGGCTCGTCGAGCAGAAGCATCTTAGGACTCGTGACCAACGCCCGGGTGATCTCCAGCCGCCGTTTCTCGCCACCGCTGAGGGTGTAGGCCTTGCTGGTCGCCAACCGGGTCAGATCCAGTTCCTCCAACAGGTATTTCAGGCGCATCGCCCGCTCGGCCCGAGACCCCACACAGGTCTCCAGAATCGCCAGAATATTCTCCTCCACCGTCAGCTTGCGAAAGACCGAGGGTTCCTGCGTCAGATAACCAATCCCGCGCCGCGCGCGTTCGTGCATCGGCAGGCGCGTCACGTCGCCGCCGGAGAACTTCACCGTGCCAGCGTCCGGCCGGATCAACCCCACCACGATGTTGAAGCTCGTCGTCTTCCCCGCCCCGTTCGGCCCCAGCAACCCTACGATTTCCCCTTCATGAACGTGAATCGAAACGCCGTTGACCACCGCGCGCCGGCGGTACGACTTCCGCAGTCCCTGGGTCTCGAGTAACGGCATGGCGAAATTCAGGGTTGGCTCACGGCATTCGTCGAGACTCGATCGCGAAAGGAACCAGCCGGCAGCTTCCAACGCCGCACCTGACCTTCTACCCCGAATTGAAGCGCCCTGGGATCCATCGTCAGCACCGTCGTCGGCAATCCCACGATGTCGAGGCCATCCACCGCCTGGAGCTCGGCATTGTCCCCCAACCGCAACAAGCCGTCCGCCGCCGCATACACCAGCCGTCCCCCACGGGCTCTGACCGCCGGATGACGCACCGTCACGCCACCCGACGCGTCCAACCGGGAAACCTCCTCCCCTTTCTCGTCAATCTCCGCCCGCAGTTCTCCAGCCTTGATCTCCCAGCGCCGTGATTCAGCCGCCTCGACACCTCCCAGCGCCTTGAAGACCGCCCGCGAATGCGCATGGGTGGCGGAAACCACCGGCAGCATCTCGTAGAGAAACCGAACGTCGCCGCGCGCGTCGATCCCCCGCACCGTCCGGTTCGTCCCCAGTCCAAAGTCCACTTCCCCGGCGGCCATCTCCCAGCGAACGCCGGTGGCCTGGACATCCCCACGAAATGCCGCCCGATCGCCATCCACCCGCATCGTCGCCGACGTGATGTCGACCGGCGCCGGGGCTTCGTCCTTTTTTGCATGCGACGCCCATCGCACCCGGACATTCTCAAGCGCCTCGAAGACCTCGGTTTCGGGATGAATCCGGAAGTGGCTGGCGGTTCCAGAATGCTCGCGCCCGCGCCATGCCGGTTCACCGTCCACGTCGATGGACGAGGGTTCCCCCAGGACGTAGTTCATCGTCTGCCCGCGCAACTCGATCGCCTGGTCGCCCTTTCCCACCGTCGTGGTCACATCACCGGTGGCTTTCGCCGACACCACCGACAATTCGCGGGACTTCGGATCCGGACCGAGCTTCGCCACCAGATGCAACGCCTTCAGTTCGAGCCGGTCGCCTTGACGGGCCGTCACAGGCCCCGTCAGCACCACATGGGTCGAGTTCGCCTCGATCTTTTCACAGGTGATCTCGACCGTCTCGCCCACGGGAGCATTCGTCTCCTGCGCTTTGCGGGACGCCGACGCCTGGGTCGGCCCGAGGAGCTTCAGCCGGGCATGCCCGCTCGCCGTGTAGGCGTCCTGGGCCGGCAGGAGAATCAACTGGTCGGCCGCACCCTGGCTGGGCCCAAACCGCCATGTCGGATTGCCGTTCAATTCGATCCGCTCGCCGCTCGTCTTCGTCGCCGCCGCGTACGTCGCGCTCGCACCTTCCGCGTGCCCTGGTTTGTCCGCCCGAAGGAGGTCAATCACCACCCCGTTCGTCCCCTGGATCGCGTCCGGCTGGGTCTGGGTCGGACTCAGGCGCGACCGAAGCTCGCCCGCCGCCACGCGGGCACGTCCAGGATCCTCCGCGACGCAGTCACCGATATACCGGGCGTCTCCGGTGCGCAGATGGTACTCGAACCGCCGGGCACGAACCTGGATCGGCGGACGGTTGGTCTCCTCGATCCCCCGTCGAACCCGGGTTTCCACCGCGTTCGAAACCACCAGCAATCCGCTTCCTCGGGACCACGACCAGCCCGTCCCCTCGATGAAAAAACGGTCGTCGGCGCTCTTGAGGGTTAGGCGCTCGCCCGATCCGGCGCCTTGGGTGCCGAAGCGGCCCAAGGGCGATTCCACGACCAACTCCGTCACCCGCACCTGGTCAGGCGAGTACCGGTAGGTCTCGAGACGGAAGTCGGTCACCTCCATTTGCCCGGAGCCAAGCGATGGCGTGGCCTTGGAACCTCGGATTTCCATCACCGTCCGTCCATCCTCCCCGGCGATGGGGGCCTTCCAGTTCGTGATGGTGGGCACATCAATCTTGATCGGGGACTTGCCCTGACCCCAGGCCGTCAGCGCCAGACTCGCAGCCATCCAACCCAACCCGTGGCGCCAGGTCATGAAAGTTGCTCCTTCAAAATTCGGTCCCATCGTCCTTGGGCCCGGAAAATCAGCTCGATCACTTCGCGAACCGCCCCCTGCCCCCCCGCCACCGTCGTCACGTAGTCAGCGCGCGCCAAGGCTTCGGGATGCCCCGGAGGCACGCACACCGAAACCCCCGCCCGATCCAGCGGCCCCAGGTCCACAATATCGTCGCCCATGTAGCAGACCGCCTCCCAGCCGAGCCTTACTTCGGTGAGAATCGTCTCGATGGCCTGAACCTTCGACCCCCGTTGCTGAATCAGATAATCCACGTTCAGTTCCTTGGCCCTCACCGAGGTTGAGGCCGACGGGCGCGCGGAAACCCAGCCCACCGGAAACCCTTCCCGTCGCCACAGCGCGATGCCCAGACCATCCCGGACGTTGAACCGCTTGTACTCCCCGGGCTCGCCCACGTACACCGACGCATCGGTTAGAATGCCATCGACATCGCACAACAGGAGTTTCACCTGGGCCAGCCGGGCTTGGAGGTCGGCAGAAATCTCAGCCATGGCAAAGGTCGAACAGTTTCACCAGCGTCCGCAGCAAGGCCGGCATTTCGGCGAGCGGCACCATGTTGGGGCCGTCACTCAACGCCGCATCCGGGTCCGGGTGGGTTTCCACAAACACGCCATCGGCTCCGGCCGCCACCGCTGCCCGAGCCAGCACCGGCGCAAACTCCCGTTGACCGCCCGATCGATCCCCACCGGCCCCAGGCAACTGCACGGAATGCGTCGCGTCGAACACCACCGGCAGTCCGCTCCGACGCATCCACGGAATCGACCGCATGTCGGTCACCAGGTTCTGGTAGCCGAACGTCGTGCCGCGCTCGGTCAGAATGAGCCGCCCGTCACCCGCATCACGGGCTTTCTCCGCAACCTTGAGCATCTCCTGCGGTGACAGGAACTGCCCTTTCTTCAGGTTCACGATCCGACCGGTCCGGACCGCGGCATGGATCAGATCGGTTTGTCGGCACAGGAACGCCGGAATCTGAAGGATATCGACCACCGCCCCGGCTTCACGGGCCTCCTCCACCGTGTGCACATCGGTCAGCAGTGGAACCTCGACGGCCTCCCGCACGCGCGCCAGAATCGCCAAGCCGTCGGAGATCCCCGGTCCCCGATAGGACTTCGCCGAGGTCCGATTCGCCTTGTCGTAACTGGCTTTGAACACGAACTGGGCACCCACCGCCTGAGTGATTCGCTTCATGACGCGCGCAACCTCGAGACACAGGGACTCGCTCTCGATCACGCAGGGCCCGGCGATCACCAGGAGACGTCGCCGTGCAAGAATCTCCCGCCATCCCAGGATGGATTTTCGTGGCACAGGCGCATTCTAGCCGGAATGCGCCCCTTTTTGAACACAAGAACGCTCCGGCCGCTCTCCATGAACCGTCCATCTCTTCCTCCCTCTCCCTCCGCAGCGAAGCGGAGGTGGGAGAGGGCCGGGGTGAGGGCCTCCCTTCCCGGTTCATGGTCCCAATACGTGTCCAAATTCTGTAAAACATTGCTACCCATGAACCGTCCGATTCCCCAGCCCCGGAAGGGGCGATCAGAAGCGCCGTTCCAGGACGGGTCGCAGTCCGATTCGGCAAGCCCCAACCTAACGCCTCCGGTTCTGTCGCCCCTCCGAGGCTTGGATTCCCTTTCAACTCATCACCCATGGCTCACGCCATGGGCTTCTGTTCTTTCGGCCCTCCGGGCCTTCCCATGAACCGTCCATCTCTTCCTCCCTCTCCCTCCGCAGCAAAGCGAAGGTGGGAGAGGGTCGGGGTGAGGGCTCCCCTCCCGGTTTCATGGTCCCAATGCGTGTCCATGCTTTGGAAAACTTGCCTTCCCATGAACCCACACCGAGGCCTTTCATGGTGCCATCCACGAGCCCCCTCACCCCCAACCCTCTCCCGAGGGGAGAGGGAGCCGCGTATTTGCACGCAACTCCCCGCCGCAGCCCAACTGTCCGAGCCGTCGAATCGCGCTCTGGCGAACGCCTTATCCACCCTCCGAAACCCGCGGTGCGCATTCTCCTTCTCCCCCCGGGAGAAGGCCGGGATGAGGGCCGCTTGCGACTCCCCTCGCTCATCGGTTCATGGTCTCAATCCATGTCCAAAATTTGGCAAATGCTCCTACCCTCAAACGCCAGCGTCGCCCGCCCTCGATTCCTGCCGCCTTCTTGCTCCCCCCGAGAACGCGACCTAGGCTCCGTCCGTGAAGACACTCGTCACCGGCGGTGCGGGCTATATCGGCTCGGTTTGCGTGGAGGAACTGCTCAACGCAGGGCACGACGTCACCGTCTTCGACAATCTCTGCGAAGGACACCGTTCCGCCGTCGATCCCCGCGCGCGCTTCGTCCAGGGCTGTCTCTCCAACCCCGCCGAAATTGCCCTCGCCCTGAAAGCCAGCGGCGCTGAAGCCGTCCTCCACTTCGCCGCTCACGCGCTGGTTGGCGAATCCATGGAGGACCCGACCAAGTACTTCCGCAACAACGTCGCCTCCGGAATCAACCTGCTCGATGCCTGCGTGACGGCCGGTGTCCGAAAGATGGTGTTCAGCTCCTCCTGCGCCACCTATGGCACCCCCGAACGGGTTCCCATCGACGAATCGCTGCCGCAGAATCCCATCAATCCTTACGGCGAATCCAAACTCCTCTTCGAGCGAATGCTCCCCTGGTTCAAGTCCATCCACGGACTCGAGTTTGTCGCCTTCCGTTACTTCAATGCCGCCGGTGCCACCCAGCGCTTCGGCGAACATCACCGCATCGAAACCCACCTCATTCCCAACATCCTCCGCGTCGCCCTCGGGCAGTCCAAACACGTCCTGATCCTCGGCACCGACTACCCGACTCCCGACGGCACCTGCATCCGCGATTATATCCATGTCGTCGACCTCGCCGACGCCCACATCCGCGCGCTTAAACCCGGGATCTCGGGGTTCTTCAATCTCGGGAACGGCGAAGGGTACAGCGTTCGCGAAGTCATCGACGCCTGCCGTCGCATCTCCGCCAAACCCATCGCGGCCATTGAGAAACCCCGCCGCGCCGGCGACCCGCCCCGCCTTATTGCCAGTCCCGGCAAAGCCCGATCCGAATTGGGATGGAACCCAAAGTTCCCCCAGATCGACCAGATCGTCGCCACCGCGTGGGACTGGCATCGGCGCCACCCAGATGGCTACCCCGATTGATCTCTAGATGAACCGTCGACGAATTGAGCCACGGGGTTTTCACCGACCCCCTCACCCCAACCCTCTCCCGGGAGGAGAGGGAGTCGCGTATCACCCGCCACTCCTCGCTGGAGCCCAACCGTTCGAGCCGTCGCGACCCGCTCTAGCGAACGCCCTAACCATCCCTCTGAAACCCACGGAGCGATTTCTCCCTCTCCCTCCGAGCGAGGGCCGGGGTGAGGGCCGCCCGAGGTCCTCCTCGCTCTCCGGTTCATGGCTTGTGAGCGGGTCAATTTTTGACAAGCGGCTCCCATGACTCGCACCGCCGTTCTCAACGTCGTCGGTCTCACTCCCCGGCTCATCGGCGAACATACCCCTCAGATTCGCGCCTTCTGCGAGCTCTCGAAGACCCTCCGGATCACACCCAGCCTTCCCGCCGTCACCTGCACCGCCCAATCCACTTACCTCACCGGCACTCCTCCCTCCGGCCATGGCATCGTCGCCAATGGCTGGTACGACCGAAATCTCGCCGAAGTTCAGTTCTGGAAACAAAGCAACCACCTCGTCCACGGGGAGAAACTCTGGGAAACCCTCCGCCGCCAAGATCCTAGTTTTACCTGCGCCAAGCTCTTCTGGTGGTACAACATGTACTCCAGCGCCGACTGGTCGATCACCCCGCGGCCCATGTACCCCGCCGATGGCCGTAAATTCTTCGATGTCTACGCCTGGCCGTACTCGCTCCGCACGGAGGTCAAAGCGGATCTCGGCGAATTCCCCTTTCCAGGATTCTGGGGCCCCATCGCCGGGCGGTCCTCACCCCAAGGCGCCCCCGACTGCGCCACCCGCTGGATCGCAAACTCGGCCCAATGGGTCGAGAATCGCCACCGACCCACCCTGAGTCTCGTCTACCTCCCCCACCTCGACTACAACCTGCAACGCTACGGTCCTCTAGCCCCAGTTGGGTCGAGCACCGAAGGACGTTCAACCCTCGATCCGCGCATCCACCGGGACCTGCGGGAGATCGATGCCATCGTCGGCGAACTGCTTCACTTCTACCAAGAGCGGGACGTTCAACCCGTGATCGTTTCGGAGTACGGCATCACCAACGTCCGCACGCCCATCCACCTCAATCGGGTCTTTCGGGAACGGGGCTGGCTGGTCCTGAAAGAGGAACTCGGACTCGAATTGCTCGATGCAGGCGCCAGTCGTGTCTTCGCCGTCGCCGACCACCAGATCGCCCACATCTACGTCAATGATCCCTCCCTTCTCGCTGAGGTCGGCGAAACACTCGCCGCCATCCCCGGCGTCGCATCCGTGCTCGGCTCCCAGGAAAAGAATGAAGCGGGCCTCGATCACCCCCGGGCCGGCGATTGGATCGCCGTCTCCCGTGAAGACGCCTGGTTCACCTACTACTACTGGCTCGAGGATTCCCGTGCTCCGGACTTCGCCCGCTGCGTCGATATCCACCGCAAACCCGGCTACGACCCGGTCGAACTCTTCACCGATCCCGCGCTCTCACCCCTGGCTCTGAAGACCAGGATTGCGTGGCGGTTGATGCGCAAGAAGCTGGGATTCCGGATGCTGATGGATTTGATCCCGCTCGACGCTGGTCTGGTCGGCGGCTCCCATGGATGCCGTCCGGCCAGCCCTCTCGACTGGCCGATGCTGGCCGGGCCACGGTCCGTCGACCTCCCCGATTCACTGGAAACAACGGCGGTACGGGATGCGCTTCTCCGGATTTGTGGCGGGCGGTAAATCCGCAGGTCTCACTCCGACTTCTTCTTCTCCGGAGGCGCCTTGCGCAGGGCATACTGCCGGGACTGGATCGCCAGTCCGAAGGTCAGCAAGACGACAAACACCACGATCGGCCAGGGAGGAGCCAACGTGACGTGGGGGAAGATCACCGCCGCACCCAGCAACGACGAGAGCACGATCAGAGCCCAGTTGAAGAGCGCCGCCAGAAGGATGGCCCCGAGAATTCCCCCGACGATCGGCGCCACCCAGCCCGGGACGTTGAATGGAAAGGCAAGGTGGAGTGCGTTTCCCACATAGGCGCCCGCAAGAAAACCACCCAACCCCACGGCAATTTTCTGAGCCTTGAAGGCGACGAGTGCTACGACCACTCCCAAGGCGATGGCCGCTACCAGCTTCACGGCGTCGGACTGCCCTTCCAAAAACATCACCGACAGCCAAGCACCCACCGCGAACCCCGTTCCCGCCAGAAAAAGCCAAAAGAGTCTTCGCCCAAAGAGAATCAACGCGATTCCCACCACCCAGTTGGCTGCGAGCATGGGCCGATGCTGGCGACCCGCTCGCCGGACTCAATATGGAAAACGAAAAGAGGGACCGGATCACTCCGGTCCCTCATCGAATCTTCGGTTCAGTCGGTCGGTTCCAGCCCAGCAGGGCCTTACCGCCTTAGGAACCTTGTGCCTACGGCTTAGCGGCGCGCAGGAACGAATTACCGGCCCCAATCGGAACCGTCACCGGCGTGGTAGCACCGGTTTGCGTGGCCCATGGCCCGGTCGCAGACGGCGCCGTCTGCAACACCCAACCGGCCGGCAGTGCCGCAGGTTCGGAGGTGATCGTCACATTGCCACCCGACCGGGCGACCATGACCTTCACGTTCACAACCTGGGCATCGTTGAAGTCCCAGTGGGCCAGCAAGCCGGAAGCGGCGCTCACAGCGCCACGCTTCGACAGCGCGGTCACCTGCGCCGCCGTCAGGGCGGAGCCGTAGATCGCGAAGTCGTCCATCGTGCCCTCCAGGCGGTTGTCGGAGATTCCGGGTCCACCACCCAGGATCAGGTTGGTGAAGTCCGTCGGCAGCGGATCGCCGCCACCCGAAAGGAAGAGAACTCCGTCGATGTAGATTTCCTTCACGGCCCCGTTTTTCACGAAGGCGTAATGATGCCAAGAATTCCACCAAGTCGCTTCACCGGTGTAGGTGGCAAGTTGGTCGATGTTCTGGCTGATGCGTTGCGTGTCCGCCGCGCAGCAGCCGGCCGAGTCAAAGTAGATCGTGCCGTCGCTCCACGGAACGTGCGCCTGGAAGCCACGCGTCCCGTTGTTGCTTCCGGGCGAGTTGAACCAGAAGGAAGAGCTCGCGCGAAGCACGTTCTTCTGCCAGAACGACACCGACAACTTGTCGGTCGCGGCAGCCGCGTTGATGAACGAGGCATCCAGAACATTGATCGATCCGGTTCCCCTCGGGAGGTCCATGCCGTAGTCGCCGGCAGCTCCGCTATGGCCACCCTTGTCCGCAGTTTGCTTGGCGGCACCGAACACGAGTCCGGGACGGTTGGCAACCTTGTCCAGAATCGGACCACCGTAGGTGGCCACCTCGAACGTCCACTCCATCGTTGTGGCAAGGCCACCCGGGTTGGGGTAGGTGAGTGCGACCGTATGGGTCGACTTGCTAGGCAACAAACCGTTCGGCCTGTAGGTGATGGTGACCTGGGTACCCGCCTTGACGAAGGTGGGTGAAACCGGGGCTCCGTCGAACTTCATGCTGACATTGGCGGAGGTCCAAGCCGAATTGCCATCGACATGCACGATAGTGATCCCAGCGTTGGGCGACACGTTCTTGGCATTCGTCCCGGGGGTACGAGTCGTGAACACTCCGTCCGGGGGCGCCGGAAGCGGCGTAGCGGACGACAGGAAAGCACCCGAGATGGGCCGCAAGGTGCCCGCGGGAGTCAGGTCGCCTTCTTTGCGCCAGGCAACTTGGCCGTAATCACCGCCGCCACCTTCCTTGTAGACCAAGCGGACGAAGTACTTCCTGTTGGCCACCAGCGCGATCGGCTCTGAGGTCCGCGGGCTGTCGGGTTCGGTGAAGTTGTTGCAGCAACCAGGCTCTTCCGCGATCTGAGCCAGATTGGCCTCCTTGTCGTCCGTGGAAAGGAACAACTGCGAAGCATCATCGGAGAAGACGAAGAAACGGTAATTCCCCGCCTCCGTCGGCGTGATGAACCCTTCCATCGTCGCGCCGTACTGTTCCAAAGCATCCGTCGGGAGGTAATCCCGGCTGTTGAACGAGAACAAGGCACCGGTGCGGGTCGGTGATGCGGGATAGCGCTCGTCTGCGTAGAGGTTGTCAATGCCTCCGGGGATGTTTTCCCAAACAGAGATCTTCAACACACCCGCCGTGGTCGCCAGATAGGAGTAGACCACAACCTGCGTGCCGGCGGCGATTTCGTTCTTCGACAGATCTTTCACGCCCTTGACTGCCACCGTGTAGGCTGTGGCACCCGGAGCCTGCGCTGCGGTGGTGAGCGTCACGATCTTCTTCGCATAGCTCACGGCCGATACCGCCAGGCTCGGTGTGATGGTGAAGTTACCGGCAACCACCGTCGCGGGATCGAGGTCCTCCGAGAACGTGAGGTCGATCGAGGTGTAGGATGCCGTCGCAGCCGAAACCACGATCATGGGCTTGGTGATGTCGCTGGGATTGGAGCCAGCCTTGAACTCATCGAGATTGCTCACACCGTCGCCATCGAAGTCCTTGGCGGCGTCGCTCGGATCATTCGGGTTAAAGCCGTTCGCAAGTTCGAATTCATCCGGCATTCCGTCCTTGTCGGCGTCGCCTTGCACCGCACCCAGCAACTCACTGAGCGGCGATTTGAACAATTGGCCAATTTCCGCCTCGGTCAGCACCCGGTTCCACATGGCGATATCGTCCAATTCACCCTCCCATTGACGCCCCAGGGCATCGGGATTCTCACCGATCATGACCCGCCTGCCGTTGGCGGCGAGGTTGGGAACTCCGGCGAACATGGTGTACTGAACGCCATCGATGTAGAGCGCGGTGCCAAAATTGACCGCATCCTTGTCGCTGATCGCGGCAAAATGATGCCAGGCACCATCATCGACGGGACCACCGGCAGGACCTTCACCGACGCCACCGGCGTGGGCGAAACCGCTTTCGCCACCGCGGCGATGAATGCGCCAGTTGCTGCCTTCGCCCTTGGCGATCAGCGCCTGCCATGACGTATCGAAGGCATCGACCTTGAACCAGCCTGCCACCGACATGCTCCCTGCCGCAAATGCGAGATCGTCCGGCTCACCACCGGTGATTTCGACGAACTGGTCTTCGCCGTTCATCTTGATGGATTTGCCGAATCCCGACTTGCCATTCACGAAGGCAATCGACTCCGTGCCGTTCGCGGTCCCATCGAAAATGCCGATGGAATCCTCGAAGGTGTTTTCAAAGGCCCAGTAGGCAACCAGGCCATTCTTGATGGGAGCTGCTCCGCCGCCTTCGCGACCAAAGTACTCAATCTCGTTGAGCTGATGCAGCGGTCCCGGTGTCTCGTAGGCGATGTACCGAATGTAGGTGTACGCCTGGGATGCCGACGGAAGGGTGAACTTCACCACCTGATTGCGCGTGTCACCCCACGGCGTCACGGCATCCACGAATCGGTAGATGTCCTGGTAGGACGTCCCATCGTTGGAGCCTTGGATGGCCCAGTCCACCGGGTCCCGGACCGGGGTGTCGTTACCTGAGGTGACCGTGAAATGCGTGAGGCTGTAGGCTTTCTTGAACTTGACTGCGACCCATACCGGATTCTCCGGGGTCGGATCATCACAGCACCACTTGTCGCCACCACCGCCGACCTTGTTGTCGAAGATGTTGAACGCTTGCTCGGGAGCTCCGAAGTCGGGCTCATGGCTTGAGGTGATTTCGGCCCAGTCCCAACTGGGGTCCGTCGCGCCACCCAATTCGTCCAATCCATCGTTGTTCGCATCCGTGAGATCCCCCCCGAGCAGGCTTGCGGCCCCTTCCCCGAGGATATCGATCTTCACATTCGGAGTTGTCGTCTGGGCCTGCGCGGTCAACCCGACCGCCGACATGATCGCGGCCAGATACGCGATTCGTCGGTTAAGTAACGTCTTGCACAGCAATCTCATGATAATTCTCCGGGATTTCCTGTCTTCGATCTCCGACACGTTTTTCGATGCCCGCTTTCAGACGGGCAAATCAATGCTGTCACAGCACGGCCAAGTGCGAGACTCGCGGCGGGATCGGAGGAGACGGTGGGGGAATCACACATTCAAGGTCAACGCGAAACTTGCTATCATCATTACGAAATCGTGTCGCCGCTTGACCGTTTACACCAGGATTCGCAGTCTCTCACCAGTTCCTCGAATCCAGCGTCATCCACTCCATTAGCTCAACCGTCTCCATCGAAACACCCTCGAACAAGCCCCTCCGGTTTCGGAACCGGCTTACCGGGTGGTCATTCCTCCTCGCTTGGGTCCTGGCCGGGGCGGCCTTCGCGAACGAAGCGCTGAATACCCTGCCCAACGACTCCTCCCCGGCCTGCATCGCCTCCACCGGAGCCACCCGGTCCACTGCGGCGCCCGGGGAATCGCAACCAAAACCGACGACCGAGCCCCTATCCGAAGCCGCCGAGTTGAAGCGCGAAGCAGTCGCCGTCGCCACCCGCCTGGCCAGCACCTACCCGGACGACGCCCTCACCTCGGCTCTCTTGGGATCGGCCTACTACAATACCGGTCAGTCCGTCGAAGCCATGCAGCACCTGCGGCGGTGCATTGCCCTGAGCCCCGGCCAGGGAGGGGCTTATGAAACCCTGGCGCGGATTGCCTACGAGAAGGGCGAACCGGAGGAGGCGGCTCGGCTGGCCCAGGAAGCTCTGAAGCACGGCCCTCCAAATCCCGATGTACTAAACCAACTCGGCCGCGCTCTTCTGGACCAAGGCAAGGCAGAGGAGGCGATCCGGAGTCTCCAGCAAGCTACCAGTCTTCACCCGGCTACCACCGAGAGCCACTACCTCCTGGG
>Ga0335394_10002411_pt1 | contig 21034 bp, 12 predicted proteins | sample MAT03_FD_205741 | JGI IMG/M metagenome (GOLD analysis project Ga0335394, IMG submission 205741) | Freshwater microbial communities from Lake Fryxell liftoff mats and glacier meltwater in Antarctica - MAT-03 (spades assembly) (version 2) ...
ACCACAAAAGCTACCCATACCAGCCAGTGAAAAAGAAAAAGCAGAACAACTGCACAAAGAATTAATTGAAACCATCGCAAGCAATGATGAAGGCCTGATGGAAAAATATTTTGAGCAGGGCGAGCTAAGCGAAGAAGATATGAAAGCCGGCCTGCATCAATCCATGATAAAGCACGATATTTTTCCGCTCTTTTGTGTATCTGCCGAAAAAAATATGGGAGCCGGCCGCATCATGAGTTTTATAGATTATGTGGCACCTGCACCCACAGAAATGCCCCCGCAAAAAACAACAGCAGGCGGCACGCTGGATTGTAATGTAAAAGGCCCTGCCTGTATTTTTATTTTTAAAACCATAATAGAGCCGCATATTGGCGAGCTCAGTTTGTTTAAAGTATATAGCGGCACGGTAAGAGCCGGCAGCGAACTCATCAACGAAAATACCGGCGTTGCAGAAAAATTAAATCAGCTTTTTTTGCTCGAAGGCAGCAACCGGGTACCTGTTACAGAACTGCAGGCAGGCGATATTGGTGCAAGTATAAAACTGCGCAGCACCCATGTAAACAATACCCTGCACGATAAGGGCATGAACATAGAACTGCAACCCATCCTTTTTCCCAAAACCAATGTAACCGTAGCCGTTAGTGCCGTAAACAAAGGCGAAGAAGAAAAACTGTCGCAGGCACTGCACACCCTGCAGGAAGAAGATGCCACGGTGAAAGTAGAAATTTCGCCTGAGCTAAAGCAAATCCTGCTGCACTGCCAGGGAGAGTTACACCTGCAGGTAATACAATGGAAAATAGAACACATTCACAAACTGGAAGTGAAGTTTGAAAAGCCTAAAATTCCTTATCGTGAAACCATTGGAAAGGCAGCAGAATCTACTTATCGCCACAAAAAACAAAGTGGCGGTGCAGGACAGTTTGGCGAAGTATTCATGCGCATTGAACCATGGTATGATGGCATTGCACCTCCTAACGGATTAAATGTGCGCAGTACCGAAGAAATAAATCTTGACTGGGGTGGAAAACTTGTTTTTTTAAATTGTATTGTTGGCGGTGCCATAGACAATCGTTTTCTTCCCTCTATTTTAAAAGGGGTGATGGAGAAAATGCAGAATGGCCCGCTCACCGGATCTTATGTAAGAGATGTGAGGGTAGCTGTGTATGATGGCAAGATGCACCCGGTGGATAGCAATGATATATCGTTTAAGATAGCCGGGCTGCATGCATTTCGCCAGGCATTTATACAGGCCGCACCACAGTTGCTGGAGCCTGTGTATGAAGTAGAAGTATTATGTACTGCCGACCAGGTGGGTGCTGTAATGAGCGATCTGCAAACCCGCATTGCCATTGTAGAAGGTATAGAAGCCAGCGGCAATTTTCAAAAAATAACTGCCCTTGTGCCGCTGGCACAAATGCATCAGTATTCTTCTTCCCTGCGCAGCATCACACAGGGTCGTGCCCGTTTTGATATGCACTTTCATTCTTACGCTCCCGTGGCTAATGATGTACAGAAAAAACTTATGGAGGCTTACAGCAAACATGAAGTGCTGATAGAAGTTTGATGGCAGGAGCATTAAATAAAAATCTATCCCGGTTACCAGCCGGGATAGATTTTATTGAGCAATACATTTTTAATAAGGTAAACTAAACCTGTCTGCTTCTGCCAATCACATGCATAGTTACTTGCACTACATTAAAAAGGTACCTGCAACAAAATAAATTGCATACTTACAGGCACCATTATTATATCCGTGCAGGTAAATGGCAGCAATAAAAACAAGGTAGATTTGCTAAAACCTACCTTGCAAACAATCATTACATTTTAAAGTTTTTTACAACTTTTATTATTGTAACAATCTTTTCAAAACTGCCTGCATCTTTGTTAAGTTAACAGTTTTTAAACTGTATTACAGTAACCCACTTACTGTCTTTTACAACAGCTACCTGCCAACCATCTTCATAAACCTGCTGCAGATTAATTAAGATAAAGTTACACATACTGCCAGGCTCGAAGCAATGATGATAGTCATTGCATTTAATGATTGCTGTTTTTGTAAAGGCAGATAGCCATCATTTAATAAAAGTAAAACGTAGCAAGTTGCGATTAACTGTTTACTTTTTGCTGGCAAAATCATATAGAAATTCCTTCATATACTAATAAAGGAGATTGGCAGCTTCCTGTTATTTTGTTGTACATTCAACTTAACTTTTATGTGATAAAAACTGAAAATTTACTAATTATCTGACATGCGATTAAAACCGGCTGCCAAAATCACCCTTTTACATATTTTAATAGGTCTTTTTTGGATATACTTAAGTGATCGGATTTTGTCTGTTTTTATGAATGTGAACGAAGGGCAGGAATATATTTTATTTCAAAATATAAAAGGTGCACTATATATTATTACAACCGGTAGTTTATTATATTTCTTACTAAAATCATTTTATAAAAAAAATAATGAGAAGGTAGAGGAACTGGAAGCCAGGCAGGCGGAGCTTTCTGAATTGCAGCAGGTAACCCTTACCTGTAATTGGGAATATGATATACAATTGAAAACTGTTAACTGCACAGCAGTTGCACACGATATATTTGAGATAGACGGGGCGTTAAAAAATCTAAATGAATTTTTTTTGCCGGAATATTTAAAGCATATAGAAAACAGGGCAGTAGTGTTGCAGGCACTGGCAAATGCCGGAACCAACGGGGAGTCATTTGATCTTGAATTTGAAATTATTACTGCCAAAGGAAATGAAAAGTGGATAAGGATGGTTGGAAAACCATTTATGAAGTATGGTAAAGAATTAAAAATATTTGGCTCTTACCAGGATATAACCCTTTCTAAAATAAATGAACAAAAAATTACCCGGCTAAACAGGGTGTATAATTTTATTACAGATTTAAATAAAGCGATTGCAAAAACAGCAGACGAACAAACACTGTTAAAAGAAGTATGTGATATTGCTGTAAATATTGGCCATTTCCGTATGGCATGGATTGGTAAACTGGAAGAGTCAACAAAATTAATTATACCATTTGTTTATGCAGGAGCTGAAGATGGTTATTTGACTGAAATTAATACTATAACAATTAAAGATGAGCCAGAAGGGCGTGGCCCAACCAGTATGGCAATAAAGGAATTAAAACCTTTTTACAGTAATGATCTTGAAACAGATGCACTGGTAGCGCCCTGGAGAGCTGCTCAATTGCAGCGGGGCTATTATTCTTCCATTGCATTGCCCATCATAAAATTTGGTAAAGTCTTCGGTGTTTTTTCTCTATATGCTCCTGTTAAGAATTTTTTTGATGATAAGGAGATCGGATTACTGCAGGATGCTACAGCAGATATTGCCCATGCCTTGGAAAATATCCGCAAAGAAAATTTGCGCATGGAAGCAGAAACCAGTTTGGCTAAAAGTGAAGAACAATACCGCATGATTGTAGAAACCGCCAGTGAAGGAATCTGGATGATTGATGAAAATGGGTTTACTTCTTTTGCCAATAGGCAAATGGTACAGATGCTTGGGTATAACAATGGAGAGTTGATGGGAAAACATTTGTCGGATTTTATGGATGAGGAAGGAAAATTAAATGCCATTGAAAATATTCAGCGCAGGGAAAAAGGAATTGCAGAAATACATGATTTTAGATTGCGGAAAAAAGACGGAACATTTTTGTGGGCACAGTTAAACACAAACTCAATATTTAAAAACGAACAGTATGATGGGGCACTGGCAATGATAACGGATATTAGCAGCAGGAAGGAAGCAGAAGCTAAAATGATAGAAGCGCTGGATCGTTATGAAATGGTAGCAAAAGCAACCAGTGATACTATTTGGGATTGGGATATTGTCAACGACTGCATCAATTACAACAAAGGTATAACCCAGGTTTTTGGTTACAAAAATGAAGAGATCAAAAATATCTTTCATTGGTGGAAAAATAATATTCATAAAAGTAACCGTGAGGATTTTCAAAATTTACTGGATGAAGTTTTTCTTAACCGGGAGCAGGTTTTTCAAACAGCCTACCGGTTTAGGTGCAGTGATGGCAATTACAAATATGTGGTAGACAGGGCATTTGTAACCTATGATAATACCGGAAAGCCAATAAGAATCATTGGCACCATGCAGGACGTTACCAAAGAAACAGAATCTGAAAGCCGGATAGAAAAAGCTGTGACCATCATGCAGGAACAGGAAAGGCAACAAATGGGTATGGAGTTGCATGATAATGTGAACCAGATTTTAGCGGTATCCCTATTATACCTGGGCCTTACCAAAGAAGGCATTGAAAAAAAACAGGATGTTACAAAATTGATCACTCAAACAGAAGATTATATTAAACATGTGGCAGATGAAGTGAGGAGGTTGTCGCATGAACTGGCGCCTGTTTCCTTTAATGATTTTTCTTTAAAACAGGTGTTCGATATTTTAATATCAAACATGAATGCAGGAAAATTATTTACCATTAAAATGGAAATTGCTCATCTCGATAATGTAGTTGTACCTGTTGATTTAAAAATTAATTTCTACCGCATTCTGCAGGAACAGTTAAATAATATTATTAAACATGCGCATGCCAAAGAAGTAATAATAACATTAACCAAAGAAGATGAGGTGCTCAAATTACTAATAGCAGATGATGGTAAAGGGTTTGATACCAAAATTATTTCCACAGGCATTGGTCTTGAAAATATAAAAAGAAGGGTGAAGTTATTTTCTGGAAACTTTAGTCTTCATACTGCTCCCGGCAAAGGTTGTGAAATAATTGTAGAAGTGCCGGTAGAAATGGACTAAAATGAAATCCCGTTTGGTATAGCTTTGTTCTTCTGCATATTCCATAACAAAAAAAGTGTACCTTTTTTACAATGCAGCATCTCTAAAAAATGCTGCTGCTTTAAATACTTTTTAAAATAATTGTTATGGCTGCGCTTGCTTTTACCGGCTTTTACCGGTGCCCCTCTTTATCAGTGAAATGAGTACTAAGATAGAAACAGCGGCCCCTGCTACCCAAATCCATGTTTCATTATACCATGCATAATTTTGTGCGCTTGTGCTGATGCTGTCCTGTGCGATGGTTCTTAGTTGTATAAACATTCCTGCATTCAGCAGTGATAACTGTTTTATCCTTTTAGCATTAAATAATTTTTTCATAATGGTCTTTTTGTTTGGTTAAAAAAAGAAGTTATTTAAAATATATGTAACTTCTTAATCCTTTGTTTGCTGGCTCAAAACACAACTATTGCTTTACAATATTCTCTTACACAGCAAGTGTAAACTTAACCATTTTATTGTGTAAAGTTTAAAGGAACTGCGGCAATTTTATCGCTTTAAGTTACTGCCCTGATAAATGCTTAACAAATGCAGGATACCTATAACTTTACACAAAACTATTGTATGAGAGACAAAATGATTAAATGTTCATCTTAAGTATATTTTCCGATTATGGTTTTCTCACTATTATTTCCTTAATCGTTTTATCTTTTACAGCAGGATTTGTGGATGCTGTGATTGGCGGCGGCGGACTGATTCAATTACCCGCCATGTTGATTAACTTTCCTAAAACTCCCCTGCCGGTAATATTTGGCACCAATAAAATTGCATCGCTGGCAGGCACCAGCATGGCTGCATTTCAATATTCCAGGAGAATAAAATTTAATTATACAATACTATTCAGCATTGCAGCCTTTGCCGGCGCCGCATCTTTTGCAGGCGCACAGGTAGTGAGCCATATAAATGTAAATGCTTTAAAACCGGTTATCCTGGTTATACTGATCGTAATTGCGGTTTACACATTTATCAAAAAAGACCTGGGAAAAATAAAGGCAAAGCATATTACACTTCGGCAACAATTAATCCGTGGATCGCTAATGGGGTTGGTTGTGGGATTTTATGATGGTTTTTTTGGCCCTGGTACCGGTAGCTTTTTTGTGCTGGGTTTTGTTATGTTGCTTGGGTTTGAATTTGTAGAAGCTTCAGCCTATTCCAAATTAATAAATTGTATGACCAATATTGGAGCCCTGTTTGTTTTCATCAGCAAGGGAAAATATTTATTAGACATTGCTATTTTAATGGCACTGTGTAACATTGCCGGTAACTTAATAGGAGCAAGGCTTGCCTTAAGAAAAGGCAACGATTTTGTAAGAATCTTTTTTTTAATAATAGTTATGCTGATGATTGTGAAATACGGGTATGATATTTATTCAGGTTATTAAATGGCAGGCTTATACCTGTAAGTATAAAGGGTTATACAAAACAAAGTTTTACATATTAAATTTTATCCGGATTAAACTTATTCTTAATTTGTATGTCTGAAGCCAAAACCAGCACAACATGCAAAAAAAATCAAGGGTAATCTTTACCTTAATGTTTTCGGTATTTCTATTTCAGTTTTGTTCCAAAAAAGACACAAGCACTACCCAGCCAGTAAGTTTGTATACTGCCATCAAAGCAGCTTTTGGATCTTCCATTGATCCGGATAATCTTTTAAATTATACCAACCAGGCAAGGCCGGCTTATATTATTAAAGATAATTCGGGCGCCAATCCAATTACCAACAGTAAAGCCACACTTGGCAGGGTACTGTTTTATGATAAAAATTTAAGTATTGATAATTCAGTTTCATGCGGCAGTTGTCACAAACAGCAGTTTGCTTTTAGCGATACAGCACTGGTAAGTAGAGGCGTAAATGGAGGCTTAACCGGCCGGCATTCTATGCGGTTAATCAATTCCAGGTTTTCTGCAGAAACAAAATTTTTCTGGGACGAAAGGGCTGCATCACTGGAAGTGCAAACCACCATGCCAATACAGGATCATGCCGAAATGGGCTTTAGCGGCCAAAACGGTAGACCAAACCTGGAGGCACTTATTAATAAATTAAAAGCCACTGATTATTATAAGGAATTGTTCCAGTTTGCATACGGTGATGTGAATATTACAGAAGCAAGAATGCAGGAATCTTTGTCACAATTTATCAGGAGCATTCAGTCTTTTGATGCAAAATATGATGCCGGCAGAAGCCAGGTGGCCAATGACGGACAAAACTTTCCCAACTTTACTGCACAGGAAAATACCGGTAAAAATTTATTTTTAGCGCCACCAGTTTTTGATGCCACAGGCAACAGGATAAATGGTGGCCTGGGATGCGGCGGTTGTCACAGAGCCCCGGAATTTGATATCGATCCTAATACCGGCAATAATGGAATTATTGGCGTTTTAAACGGAACGAGTATCGATGTAAACAATACCCGGTCTTCTGCTTTAAGAGACCTGGTTAATGCGGCTGGTAATCCTCATTCGCCCATGATGCATACGGGTGCATTTACCACTTTACAAACAGTCATCGGCCATTACGGCGCCATAAACCTTGCGCCCGGCAATAACAGGCTCGATCCAAGATTAAGGCCAAATGGTTTTGGGCAGCGGTTAAATTTAAATGCCCAGGAAGTAAACGCAGTCATCGCTTTTTTAAAAACACTCACAGGTGCCAATGTATATACTGATGTAAAATGGGGCGATCCTTTTAAATAACCATTAACAGTATTTTAATTGCCTGGCCACTTGCAAAAATTTATTTTTTTAAATTGAAATGCAATTGGCCAGGTATTTTTTTTGAGGTGAGCCAATTCTTTCTTCAAAATTTACAGGCTTTTAGTTTTCAAAATGTTTTTTGCAAGGCTATCCTTTATCTTTATAAAAGTTTAGTAAGGCAAACAGTAAGCGTTGCATATTCTTTTGCCTGCTACACTCCAATTATATTGCACATACATTCATTTAAGTATTACTATGATAAAAAAGATAGGCTTCCTTTTATTAATTGTATTGGGTTGTTTAAATGTTTCTTCCCAGCAGGTATATGATTCTTTGTTAACTGAGTTAAACGCCCGTTATCCGCAGGAAAAGATGTACATACAAACGGATAAGTCTTATTACAATACCGGCGAAACCCTTTGGTTTAAAGCCTATTTAACTGCCAACAATCAACCATCCCAGATAAGCAAAACCATTTATGCAGAACTGGTGGATGAAAAAGGAAAGATCCTGCAACGCAAAACGATGCCTGTAGTGCAGGCGGGTGCAGCTTCCCATTTTGAATTGCCCGATTCTACCCATTTTTCCAAACTATATATCAGGGCTTATACATCGTGGATGCTCAATTTTGATTCTTCTTCGCTATACATTAAACCCATTAATGTTATTCATGCAAATGCAGCATCTCAAAAGGCAACTACTGCCGGCAGCTTTACGTTATCACTTTTTGCAGAAGGAGGCGATTTGATAGAAAACATAGAAAGCCGTGTTGCATTTAAAACAAATGACCAGGATGGTAAACCATTTCCTGTAGCCGGAACCATCACAGATGCACAGGGAAAAACAGTGAGCAGTTTTAGCAGTACCCATAATGGTATGGGATATTTTTCTGTTACCGTGTTGGCCGGCGAAAAATTTAAGGCCCTATGGAAAGATCCCAAAGGAGTGCAGCATGAAACCCTTTTGCCTAATGCAAAAAAAGAAGGGGCCGCTTTGCGTATTTCCCGGCAGGATGGGGCGCTTAGCTTTACTGTTACAAGATCCGAAAATGGTTCAGACGATTTTAAAGAGTTTATCGTGTTTGCACAAATGCAGCAGCAAACGGTGTATGCAGCCAAAATTAATCTTAAGACAAAAACAAGTGTCACTGCACTCATCGCTACTGATAGCCTGCCGGATGGTATTATGCAGATAACCTTATTTAATAAAATGCAGGTACCCCTTGCCGAAAGAATAGTTTTTATCAATAACAACAGTTTTTCTTTTATCACTGATTTGCATATCATAGAAAAAAAAATAACCCCACGTGGCAAAAATGTATTGCAGGTAGATGTGGGGGGTAATGTTAAAAGTAATTTATCTATTGCGGTAACCGATGCCGGGCTGGATGTAGTGGATGGCCCCCGGGAAAATATTTATTCTCAATTATTACTCACGGCAGATTTAAAAGGTATGGTTTATAATCCTGCTTATTATTTTGCTTCGGATGAAGATTCTGTAAAACAACAACTGGACCTTGTGATGATGACCAATGGCTGGAGGAGGTTTAACTGGCAAAAAGTATTATCCGGTCAATGGCCTGTTATAAAATATTCGCCTGATGATTATCTTTCTATAAAGGGCAATATATTTGGTTTGTCTGAAACGGAGCTGAGAGATAAATCACTTACAGGTATCGTACAGAGTTCAGAAAATTCGGGTAAATCATTTATTAATATTCCGGTGTATAAAGATGGAAGTTTTAAGCTGAGTGGTCTTTACTTTTTTGACACCGTAAAATTATTCTACCAGTTTAATAACGATAAAAACAAAAACCTTACAACCAAGGCCACTTTTTCATTTAATAACGGCATGGTTAAATCCCCGGTGCTGAGTTCGCTGCTATTATCTTCACTTTATTTTCCTCCGCAGCCGCCACAAAATATTGTGCTAAAAAATATTCAGCAAAATGAATTATTTCTTGCTCAAATAAATCAACAAAAAATAAAAGTATTGGAAACGGTAACGGTTACCGGTAAAAAAATATCTGTAGAAGAAAAGTTGGATAAAGAATATGTGTCCGGTTTATTCAGTAGTGGCAATGCAAGAATATTTGCAACAGAAAACGATCCTTTTGCGCAATCTGCCATTAGTGTGTTAGATTATTTAAGGGGCAAGGTAGCCGGCTTGCAAATAACAACCGATGGCCCCAATGGGGGCAGTATTTCCCGGCGGGGGAGCAATACAGATGTTTTTTTAAATGAAATAAATGCCGATATCAGTTTGCTGCAATCAACCTCTATGACAGATGTGGCAATGATTAAAGTTTTTGACCCGCCATTTTTTGGAGCAGCCGGCGGAGGTGCAGGTGGGGCTGTGGCTGTTTATACAAAAAAAGGCGGTAGCAGCAATGCCAATGTTCAGGGCCTTAATACTACCACCCTGCATGGCTATTCAGGTATCAAAGAATTTTATGTACCCGATTATGAAAATACCAGTTTGCCTGTGGTACCTGATTACCGCAGTACTTTATACTGGAACCCCTTTTTGCTGATGAATGCAAAAAACAAACGGGTTACTATTCCTTTTTATAATAATGATAACGGTAAAAAGTTCAGGGTAATTATTGAAGGGATGAATGAAGCAGGTCAGTTAACAAGGGAAGAGAAAATATTTGAATAGGGGATAGCCTGGCTTATGAATTTATATTTTGATGATTCATTTTCCCATTAGCAATAATACAACCAAAACGATGGTAACACACAAGTGAATGTACAACCAAAGCTGCTGGTAAGCGGTCTTTTTTTAAAGGAAGTGTTGATGTTAAATGGGTCAAATACCAGGGCCAGTCCCCAAAAAATAAGCACCTGCGAAAAATCTTTCAGTATTAAAAAAATGATACCTGTCAGGAGAAATACCAGGTAAGCTGGTTTATTCATGTTTTTAATGGCTGGTTTTGTTTCCATGTTTTTTATTTATTAGTATTCAAATAATTATAGGGCTCCTTAATTATTTTTCTTCTTCCAGCGCCCTGATATTTTCTTTTAATGCATTCAGGTGTTTTCCGAAGGCGTAATTAAACATCCATTTGGCAAGGTAGTGGCTGGCAGGCACCAACACTATAAGGCATACAATAAAGCTTTTCCATACAAAAGGTTGGCTCATAAATGTTTCGATAGATTTACCTCCGGATCCCAAAACACCCCCCATCATAAAACCTCCTGTAAGGCTTACAGAATAAATAAAAAGGGCCACTTTTTGTTGTGTTTTTGCCCAATTTGCAATAGATGCAAGATGCCTTTTTAATTCGCTTAATAAGCTGCATGCTGATGCCACCGATGTATCTATTTTTTTATATTGCAGGTAGGTTGTGTATAAGGCCCATATCGAAAAAATCAACACGATACCGATTGATAATTGAATGGGCCATTGCTTAAAATAAATGATCACAACAACATAAAACATACAAATTAAAATGGTCCAGATCATATTGATCAACAGGTTCTTTTTAATTTTCTGCAATGGGTTGTGAGATATAAGTTTGGATAGTTTTGGGGTATGCAGCAACTTAGACAGGTCATCATCATTGCCGGTATTTATTTCGCCCCATGTTTTTTCTATACTCATCTTTATGCCGTTAAAAAATTACTTAATTGTTGTTTAATACGATGCAGTTTTACTGCCACATGATTATTGGATATGCCCAGCATTTCTCCTATTTCTGCATTATCATATCCATCAAGGTTCATAGAAATGATGGCACGGTCGGTTTCTGCAAGTTGCCTGATGGCCAGTCTGAGCCTTGCAGCATCTTCGTTATGAGCTGCGTTGTTAGGCACAGCCGGAGCAATATCCTGCAGCGATTCTCTGTAATCAACCCGGTGTTTTTTACGTTGCTGGGTAAAAATGGTATTTAAACAGATGCGGTATAACCAGGTGCTGAATTTTGCTTCCTGTCTAAAAGCCGGCCAGCTTTTCCAAGCCTGCAACAGTACTTCCTGGTACAGGTCTTTTTTTTCTTCGGTACCATTGGCATACAGGCCCACCAGTTTATAAATAATCCCCTGGTTTTGCCTAACCTGTTCTAAAAATTGTGCTTCGCTCAATGTGTATGAGATTTAATAAGAAATTGCATATGCTCTTTTATCTTTTACAATGCTGCGGTAATTTATCAGATGTTTTTCATTCTTAGATAAATTGCCTCTAAAATACTAACTGTAATAACTAATTTATAAAACGGTTTAATCATTAGTAGCAGTTGCAGATAGAAAATTACAGGGTTTGTATTTTTTTATATTTTATGCAATCAGGATGATGATAAATAAAAAGGAAGCCGCTTCACAATAATTCTTGCGGAAGAATAATAATATGCTGCCGGTAGATTTACCAATTCGATAGTAACAGGATTTTGTTTTAAATATTCAAGCTTTGCAATGCCGTTGGTTGAATCGCAGGCGGCGTTTACTTCATCCGGATGGAGGCGGTTTCTTATAGCGGCAGAATTAGCCAATTTGCTAAATAGCTTGATTACTCGACTATCTGTAGTGCGGCTTTATCAAGGAAGTTTTATTGTAAGGTTAAGTGGTAATTTTTTTCTTTTGAAGATGTGAAGTTATTCGTTTACGGGGATTTGATTGCTGCACTTTGTTTGGCAACTTTCCAGACTGTTTATATTTAGCGATTATTTCACTAATCATTTTTCTGTCTTCCTCAGTTAAAACTGAAGGTTTGACTATTAAATCAACTCCTTTCGGTTACTTTATAAGATCCATTTTATTTAATTTAAGATGGATAATATTTCTTTATTAATTTAAATGAGTCAGTTGGAAAGATTACCATTTTATGTGCTCCTATATAAGTCGCACCTAAACTTTTTTCATATAGGCTGATTAATTTAGTCTTAGAAGTAAATGAAACGAAACCTTGATAACCTTTGTCCCAGCATCCATGCCCGACGCTTCTTTTAAATTTATAACCAGCAAAAACAATATCCGGTTTTTTTATTTTGATGATTGCAACAGGTTTATCAAATTCGCTTCTTACTCCTTCCAATTCCAATTCGCTGTTGCCGGCAAACATTTCGGCCCTCATTTCCGGTATCAAATTATGATCACCAGCTATTACAATACTTATTTATTCTTGAAGTTTATTTTTTAAAATGGGATACTTATTTCCAGTGAGCAGCCATGGCCCGGGGCTGAAATGATATTCAGTTTACCGGAATAAAACTCTACCCTGCTTTTAATATTTTTTAAACCAATGCCCATCGATTTTTGGCTGGTATCAAATCCTACGCCATCATCGCTTACAGATAAATGCAGTGTTTTTCCCCCGGTACTTAAATGAATAACTGCTTTTTTGGCCTTTGCATACTTATTTATATTGTTCATTTGCTCCTGTATGATGCGGTATACCATCAGTTCCATTTTATTATCTATAAGTTGTGCACTGCTTATTTCATTTATCAATTCTACTTTATGGAGGTTGTTAATATTCATATTATTCACCAGTTCCTCCAGGGCGCCCTGCAAACCAATATCGCCCAGTGACGGAGCAACGAGGCTATGCGACAGTTTGCGAATTTCTACCATGGCCATGTCAACATATTCGTAACTCTTTTCTACAAGGTGCCGGGGTATGGTATCTTTTGCTTTGGCCAGGTCAAGGTATATTTTTACAGTAGCCAGTATCTGATTTATATTATCATGTAATTCTTTACCCAGTTCGTTTCTTTCTTTTTCCTGTGCGGCAATGGTCATTTCTGTAATAAATTTTTGTTGCTCCATCAATACCTTCTCCAATTCTCTTTTTTCTGTAATATCCGATCTTATGGCAAGGTATTGGTAAGGCTTGCCCATTTTATTAAGGAAGGGCACAATGGTTGTATCGCACCAATGTAATTTGCCATCTTTGGATCTATTACAAATCTCTGCTTTTATTACCTTACCCTTTTCAATAGTTTGCCAAAACTTTTTCCAGAAAGATTTGGGATGGTAACCGGAGTTGATAAGTATATTGTGATTTTGTCCTATCGCTTTTTTGCTGGTATATCCATAGAGTGTACAAAAATTTTCGTTTACATATTTTATAATTCCTTCCGAGTCGGTTATAGATACAATGGCCGACTGGTCCAGTGCGTATTTATAATCTTTAATGTCTTTGATACTTTTTTGTAACGCCTCATCAGCCAATAATTTTTCTTTTTTTATCCTGCTGTTTTCCAATACTATTTTAACTGCAAAGCTTATCCTGGATGTATGTTCTTTTAAAAGATAATCATCGGCGCCGGCTTTCATGCATTCCACTGCAGTTTCTTCATTTATTGAGCCGGTTAATAAAATAAACGGGGTTTGTGGGACATGTTCTTTTTTTAACAGTAACGCTGTCATCCCGTCAAATTGCGGCATGCTGTAATCAGAAATTATCAGGTCGGGTTTAAAGTTAGCCAGGGCCTGCAGAAAAGCTTCTTCTGTATCTACCCTGATATCTGTAAAATTTATTCCTCCTTTTTTAAGTTCCCGCATGGCTAAGAGTGCGTCTGCCTGAACATCCTCTACAAATAATATTTTTAAATCGGTATTCATAAAAATTAATTAAATAGATTTAACTAAGCACCGTTTTATTAAATGAGGTCCAGTATGATCCGATGCCTGCAACAGTAATTACAAAATCTCCAAAGTCAATTGGTTTTACAATATAACTATTTGCCCCCGATTGGTAGCAACTCAATATATCCGATATTTCCTGCGATGATGTGAACATTACAACCGGCAACATTGCGGTTGTTTTGTTTTCTCTTATTTTTTTCAATACTTCCAGCCCGTTTATTTTTGGTAATTTTAAATCAAGCAAAACAAATTTCGGCAGTTGATTTATATTGCGGTCTTTGTACACTCCGCTACCAAAAATAAAGTCAAGTGCTTCAGCTCCATCCCTAACCACTTTAAGGCGGTTAACAATGTTTGCCCTGGTAAAAGCCCGCTTAACCAGTTCCTCATCACTTAAATTATCCTCAACCAATAAAATTTCCACTATATCATTTTTAATAAACATCTTGTTTGTTTTTATAAATTAAATCTTTGGCAAACTAAAATAAAAAGTGGCGCCTTTGCCCGGCTCCGATTGGGCCCATACTTTGCCACCATGCTTATGAATGATACGTTTCACAAGGGCCAAACCAACACCTGTTCCTTCAAATTCTGCTTCGGAATGCAGACGTTGAAATACACCAAATAATTTATCGGCATATTTCATACTAAACCCTACTCCGTTATCCTTTATACTGTATACTATTTCATCTCCCTTTTCTTCTCCCTGTATTTCTATTACCATCTTATCTTCTTTACCCGAAAATTTAATGGCATTGGAGATCAGGTTGGTTATTACTATTTCAACCATGTTAATATCGGCATTTGCTGCCGGTATTTTATTTATGATAAACGCTATATTTTTCAGGTTAGTTATTGGTTCCTGCTCTTTGATGACCGATTGAAAAAGGGATGACATATTTACGAGGCCGGCATTTACTTCTTTTTTTCCTATCCTGGAAAAACTCAGCAGGTCATCAATGAGCCGGCTCATTTTTTGGGTATTGCTTCCTATAAGCGCTAAAAGTTTTTTGCCTTCTGAGTCCAGTTTTATTTCATAATCTTCGGCAAGTATTTTAGAAAACCCGTTGATGGCACGAAGCGGTGCCCTCAGATCGTGCGATACTGAATAACTGAAAGATTCAAGCTCGGCATTTGATTCCTTTAACTGCCTGCCGGTTTGTTCCAGTACAGTTGATTTTTCTTTAAGGTCTTTTAAATAATTCACCAATGCTATCTTACTTTCTTTCAACTCAATATTATTCTTATCCAGTGCCGCAGTTCTTTCTTTAACCCGGTTTTCCAGTTGTTCATTTAGCAGTATGATCTCATTTTCGGCCTTCTTACGTGCAGTTAAATCCGTAGCCAGAACAGCTAAACCAACTACTTTGCCTTCATTATCTTTAATAGGGTTATGAGAAATTTTAAAATAAAGCTTTGATAAATGGTCGTCGCCCGAGTAGGCTTCTTCCAAAATGTATTCACCCTGTAATGCTTTATCCAGATTCTGTTTTGCTATTTCCCTGTCTTCAATAAGCGTCATATAGTTCAGCATATTTTCTCCCAGTTCAATGTTAACAGCATAAAGCGATCTCATGGTTGCAGCATGCACTTTGTTGAAACTGGTATACCGGTACTTTGTATCCAGCGAAAAAATGGGCGATTCTATGCTTTCATTAATGCCCTTAAGGGTTAAAAATTGCTTGCGGATTGTTTCTTCGTGATCCTGCAAATCCTTCTCTACCTTTTTTCTTTCGGTGATATCGGTAATGATACCATGCCAAAGAATACTGCCATCTTCTAATTGCTCCGGCTTTGCATTGTTACTGCGCCAACGAACACCCTGATCCGGCAATATTACCCTAAACTCACTGTGATACAATTCAATTGTACGGGCCGACTCCTGAATACCGGCTACAACATCGTTATAGTCATCGGGATGTAGCCTGTCTAATACCGGGGTAGCGTCTTCCCTTACTTCTTCGGGGGTTACTTCATAAATATCAAACATACCCTCACTGGCAAATGGAAAACAGGAACTTCCATCGGCATTTAAACGGTATTGATACACAACGCCCGGAACCTGGTTGGTTAGTTTGGTAATCAGTTCATCTCTTTGTTGCAGTATTTCATCTGCATGTCTTCTCTCCAGTTCGGCAGCTACATTTGGCGATATCAATTCCATCAATAATTTTATCTCTTTTTCATTGCTCAATTCCTGTTGCCCAATTAATGCAATTAACCCAATAGGCTTTCCTTTAGAATTAGATAAAGTTGAACCAATATAACTTTCAGCTTTCAAGTCCTGCAATGCGTCATCAGCAGGAAAAAGCTTGCTTACCCCTTTTTTATAATAGCAGTAACCCTTATTCAACACTTGCCCACAGGGGGTGTCTTTAAGCGTATACCGCACATTATTTTCAATTATTCCTTCATTATATATAGCAAGTGTTTCTGCAACTAAATTGTTGCCTTCCAGTTGGTCTATACAAACGTATTGCACCTTCATCTTTTCTGCCATGTATTTTGCCATCGACTGAAAATAGTCCTGTCCGCTGGCTGGCGAACCACATTCTAATAAAAATTGCTGTGTGTCGGCTATTATTTTACGATCCGTGATATCATGAAACGTTTCCAGCATGGCCTTTTTGCCATTGTAAATAATGCCGGTATGGGTTATTTCAAATGATCTTCCATTCGCTATGTCATTTGATTCCATTGTACTCGTTTTCCCTATTTCAAATTCATCCTGTAATGGGCAATTTTTGCATTGCTCTTTATCATTCCGGTAAACTTCCCAGCATTTTTTACCCAGCGTTTGTTTGCCAAACATTTTTTCCATGTTTGGGTCGGCATACAAAATATTCCCATCTTCATCTACAATAACAATTGGAAATGGCATACTCGATAATAAGGTTTTATTGAAGGCGTTAGCAATAGCAAGTTCATTTTCCTTTTGCTTACGTCCGGTAAAATCAATACATGAACCAATGTATCCAATAAATTTACCTTTTTCGTTATAGTTAGGTGTACCGCGATCAAAAATCCAACGATATTCACCGTCATGCCGGCGCAATCGATATTCAATTTCAAATACTTTTTGAGCATCAAAGGATGAACTATAAATATCAAGACAATTTTGAAAATCATCGGGATGAACACCCTCTGCCCAGCCATTGCCAATTTCCTGCTCCATTGTTCTGCCGGTAAAATCCAACCAAACTTTGTTAAAATAATTACATAGCTTATCTATACCTGCAATCCAAATCAGAATTGGTAGCTTATCTGCCATTACCCGAAATCGTTTTTCGCTTTCTGCCAACGCTATTTCAATTTTCTTTCTTTCGGTAATATCCCTTGCCGTTGAAATAATGATGTCTTTGCCGAAATGTTTTATTTTTTGGATTATTACGTCCTTTGGAAATACTTCTCCATTTTTTCTTCGGCCCCAAAATTCAAAAGCTTCAGGCATACCCGTTTCCAATACTTTTTTTATAAGGCGGAAAATATGCGGTATATCATTCATGCCCGGAGCAGTAACTATTTTGGGTGTATTGCCAATAAGCTCTTCACGGGAGTATCCATACATATTTACTGCTCCTTCATTTACATCAATAAAAACACCCTCTTTATTTTGCAGGTAAATTGCTTCGGTAACCGAATTAAATAGATGTATATATTCAAGCCTGCTTTCACTCATTTTATCCATAGCATGTTTACGCTCAGAGATATCATGTATCACACCAACCAAAAACTTTTGTCCGGTGTCGTCAATATATCTGGTCTTCCTGGTAGAAATGATATGCTTAGTTCCGCCTCTTAAAGTCAGTGTTTCTTCGTTTATATTTTCCAGTCCATCGCTGAGTACCTGCTTATCAATGCTCAAAAAGGATTCCTGCTCGGCCGGTGTCACATCTTCTGCAAGTGTTTTGCCAATTATATCGGCTTTGTTTAATCCAAACATTTTACAAAAAGCTTCATTGACTTTCAGTATCCTGCTTTGTTCGTCTTTTACAAAAACCGGATCGCCTATATTATTAATGATATTATCTAAATAATTTTTTGATTGTTGTAATGCTGCTTCAGCCTGCCTGCGTTGGGTTATATCCCGTGCTGTGGCATACGTAATTCCATCTTTTTTGTTATAATCAGCAATCCATGATAGCCAGATATAGCTACCATCTTTACATAAATAACGATTTTCGAAATTAAGCGAAGCCCCGGTTTTTATATGCTTAGCCATTTCGTCAAGTGAAGCCTGTTTATCATCTGGATGAATAAAATCTATATATGGTTTTGAGATGAGCTCGGCTTCAGTATATCCAAGCAAAGCCAATGTAGCGGGATTAATTTTTTTGAAAGCGCCATCAGGTTCGGCTATCACCATGATATCAGATGACAGGTTAAAAAAATTCAGAAACGGATCCGTCTCCTGTTCTGCTTTTTGCCGCTTAAGCAATTCTTCAGCTTGCTTCATGGGCTCTTTTTTTACAGATAATTTGGGTTCTTTCCTCATATATGACACTTTTAGCCTGATTCATTAAAACTACTGTTACTGATTAACAAGTTGTTTTAGTTAGTAGCCTAAACGAAAAAGTTAGCTAGAATAGTTAACCGCTTACTTTCTTTAAGCAAACCCGTATTTGCCATTGAAAGCTAAGATTAGATATATCTCTACAAGTTAGCACAAACTGAGTATTTAGTAATATAATTTTGGTGGAAACTAAGTATTTCTACATAGCCATGAAATACTGAATTTAAATGGAGCGTTGCCAATGTAGATGCCTTGAAAAACTGCAGCCGGTAAACAAAATATCATTTTTAAATTTTTGGGCACCGCACCGGATTACCGGGACAGTTATTTTTATTGTTGAAGTTTTGATAACCCAAAATACTTTTGTAGCAATTCTTCTGCCTGTATGTAAACATTAGTCTACCAGTTTGGGCCTGGGTATTTTTTAAAGGCATTAAAGTTTCTGTTGTGTTGCTGTTTGTTTGCCAACGACCATTTTTTATTATATTAATATTGTCTTCCTGCTCTGCCGGTATTGGGAGTTAATATTTATATAAAGCCAAACACATTTTCAATTAAAATTCACACACTGGCATCAGGTGTTGGGCTTGCCTGTTAATTGATGCCGTTTAATCCGGCCCTGGTTGTGTGAGGAATTTGAAAGAAAAAAATTGTGTATAGTTATTGAAGCTAAAAAGTATCTCAATGTCTTCAAAAATGCAATGTTGGCAAAGATGCTGCGCCCCACTTTATTATTTTTTTCATGGTTGAATAGCATTAGATGTAGTATTTAATAGTGCATTTAATAGATGGAAATACTTAGTTTCTTAAAATAGCTGAAATAATTCTTCCTGCAGCAATCCGGCTGGTCTAATTTTAACATGCGAATAAACTTTAATGCTTTTTGTAGCTGCAATTTTTAGCCTGGCACAGCAAAATTGTTGAAAATGTAAAGCATCTGCAAAAGAAAGAAGCGTTTATTATTCTGCCATAAAATCCAACTTTTAAAAAATAAAATTTTAAATATCCATGAAAAAGAAATCATCCGGCACAACAGTGAGGGCTTTTGTAAGTTTTTGTTTTGTCTTATTGGCCGGCACAGCCATTTCACAAACGATGGCCATCAATTCTACCGGCGCTAATGCAGCAGCATCTTCAATTTTAGATGTGTCCAGCACCACAAACGGTTTGCTTATTCCACGGATGACAACAGCCCAGCGCAATGCCATCAGCAGCCCGGCAACAGGTTTGATGGTATGGAATACAACAGATAGTTCCCTCAATCAATACAGGGGCACAAGTGGATGGTATAGTTTGCAAAATGCCGGCAGTGAGTGGAATGTAACTGGTAATACAGAAACTACAGCAGGTACAAATTTTATAGGAACAACAGATGCCCGGGCGCTGGTTATAAAAACCAATAATACATCAAGGATAAATGTGAGCAGTGCAGGTATAACCACTATTGGAGATGGTACCAATCAAACATCTATTGAAGCAGATGGTACCCTAACACTACAGGCAAACGCCTCGGTTTTTAATGATTTACAGGTACCGGTATTCTCCACATCCAAAGGAGAAACCAAACCCCCAACAATAGCAAGATTGATGAATAATGGTTCAGGAAGCCAGGGCGTATTTACTTATTTCTTTGATAAAAGTAATGAACAGGAACTATATTTTCTGGTACAGATGCCACACGACTGGAAAGAAGGATCTACCATTTTTCCACACGTACACTGGACAGCAAATACTTCAGTAGGTACCAATAAAGTACGATGGGGTTTAGAATACACATGGGCTAATATTACCGGAACTTTAGAAAATAATTCAATCATATATGGTGAAAACCCGATAGCAGCGGTTGGTACTGTTACAGCTTATGAGCATGCAATTACTGAGCTGGGCACCGGTACAGGTATTAGTGCAACCGGTAAAACTTTATCAAGTTATATCATGTGCCGTATTTTCAGGGCTGCTGATGCCGGCTCGGATAATTATGATAATTCTGCAGCGTTACTGGGAATCGACTTTCATATTGAGATAGATGCTTTGGGCAGCAGGAGTGAATACAGCAAATAGAACCAACTTATTTGCAACTATTTCTATTAACTAAAATAACTTTTTGGCGGAAAGTACTATCCGTAATTCCAAATAATATCCGTTCTCTTTTATTACTTTTTTAGTAGTTGGATCCCTGCCGGAATGACTTAATCAATCAGGCAGGGATTGACATATTTACGGGAGAATATTATAAAGAATATTACAATGAACATAAAGAGTTAGTCCTATATATTAAAACTGATAACATTACTCTTTGATGAATGAATAGCATTAGATGTAGTATTTAATAGTGCATTTAATAGATGAAAATACTTAGTTTGTTAAAATAGGTGAAATAATTCTTACTGCAGCAGCAAGGC
>Ga0335394_10002412_pt1 | contig 21024 bp, 18 predicted proteins | sample MAT03_FD_205741 | JGI IMG/M metagenome (GOLD analysis project Ga0335394, IMG submission 205741) | Freshwater microbial communities from Lake Fryxell liftoff mats and glacier meltwater in Antarctica - MAT-03 (spades assembly) (version 2) ...
CGCTATCGCAAGCCGGGCCCGATCAAGGTCACGATCGCCGGCAGTGTGGCGGGGCAACAGCAGAAGTTCGACTTCCCGGCCGACATGCGTGCCAAGAGCCACGACGAGTCGTTTGCCTTTGTCGAGAAGCTGTGGGCGATGCGCCGCATCGGCGACATCATCGACGAGTTGGACCTGAAGGGAAAGAACGACGAGCTGATCAAGGAGCTGGTCGCGCTGTCGACTAAGCACGGCATTCTGACCCCGTATACGTCCTTCCTGGCCGATGATACGGGCAACTTCCGGCAAACGGCCGACAACGTGCGACGTGCCGATGCGGCCGCCAACGATCTGCGCGAAACCGATGGCGTCTCAGGTGTGGCCCAGCGCGGCGAGAAGCGATCTTTCCAGTTCGCCGATCGCCCCAATGCGCCGGGTGCTGGCAACGCCGGTCCGGCGGCGGCGGCACCGGCGCTTCGCAATGCTCCCGCTGAAAGTGCGGGCGAAGGCCGAGGCGCAGGCAAGGCCGAGGCAGGACGCCCCGCTTTTGGCCTGGGTGGCGGAGCTGGCGGCGCGGTCTATCGCGACGCGAAGGAAGACAAGGAGAAGCTCGCCGACACGATCCAGAATGTCGGCAACAAATCGTTTTATCGCCGCGAGCAGGATCAGCGTTGGATCGACTCGACGGTGACCGAAGAGATGGAAAAGAAAGCCCAGCGGGTCGTGCAGTTCAGCGACGAGTACTTCAAGCTCGCCGAGAAGAACGGCAAGAAGCTGGCCCAATACCTGGTCTTTGATCAGCCGGTGATCGTGAATCTGGATGGCCAGGCCTACATCATCGACCCGCCCAGCAAGTAGGTCGGGGACGAGTTGTAAAAATCATGAAGGCGGCGCTGGAAACGGCGCCGCCTTTTTTCGTAGCGTGTGCTGTGCACCCCATGGCGATGCGTGACCGTTTACGAAGTTCGCTATGTGTGCGATTCTTTCGAAATATTGCACACGATCCCTTGAAGTGGGATCGTCTCACCGGCGATGGTGGGCGCCCGACGACGCTACCCTTCAATGGGCAGGGTCAGCACGAAGCAGGCTCCGCCGGGGTGCGCGTCGCACAGTTTCAGGTCGCCACGCATGTCGCGGGCCAGGCGACGGCAGAGGGACAGGCCTAGCCCGACGCCGGGCGCGGTGTGGGCGGCATCCGTCGCGCTCTTGCAGAAAGGGCGGAACAGCCGCCAACGCTCGTGGACATTGATGCCCGGGCCATGATCTCGAATCCGCAAGGCCAGCGCCTTGCCCTGCCGCTCGACCATCAGATGGATTTTGCGAACGGTGGCCGAGTGGGCGTACTTGCAGGCGTTGTCGACCAGGTTGAACAGGATCTGCTCCACGGCTGAGGCATCGCAACTGGCATTGGCCGCGAGCGCATCGGAGGTGGCTTCGACGACCAGCTTGAAGTCGGCCTGGCCGGCGCGCTCCAGCAGACGCGGCTCGACGCGCGAGAGCAGCTTCTCACCCGTCATCCGTTCGCGACGCCCGGCCAGGCTGCCCCGCTCGATGCGGGCGTAGGCCAGCACGTTTTCGACCAGATGGGCCAGTCGTCCGGCCTCGGTCTGCAGGGTCGCGAGGTACTGCTTGCGCTGGGTCTCGTCGCGGACCATGCCGTCGGCCAGCATCTCCGTATACATGCGAAAGGTCGTAAGCGGGGTTCGCAGCTCGTGCGTCACGGCCGAGACAAACGCTCCGCGGCGTTCGCTCAACGAGACCACACCGGCCAACAGCACCGCCACGGCGGCGGCGGCCAGCAGCACGCAGCTCCAGGCGACGGCCAGCGACAGTCGCATGGGAGTCCAATAGGGGGCCGGTTCCGTCAGCACTTCGCCGGGGACCAGATGCACGGGCAGGGCGGCCAAGCGACGGGCGGATGGATCGAACTCGCCCACGGCAACCGGCAGCAACTGGGCCGAAGGGAGCAGATCGATGACGTCGGTGGCCAACCAATCGCGAATCGCCGGCCAGTCCAGCCAGCAACCCTGGATGTACTCTTTGCCTCCGACGGAGACGCGGCGAGCCAGCACCAAGGCCTGGCCGATCCAGAGAGGCCGCGCGACTCCTTCGCGAATCTCCATCGGGGGAGTCGACTTCGACTGCACCAGGTTGGGCTTGGCGGGAGTCTGACCGAAGGCAGGTTGATTGGGGGCCGGTGGATTGGCCATCGGTTGATTGCCCGGCGGTTGATTCGGTGCGGCGGGGTTGGCCGCTTGAGGGTTCGCGTATTGCAGGTCGTTGCCGCCGCGGTAGCCGTTCCCCAGACGCGTAGACTGCGCTCGCTTATTGAACTCCACCGAGTTGCGGGCGAACTGGTCGTTGTTGTCGGTCTGCGCCACCTGCCGCTGGACATTCTGCTGGGCACCCTGCTGGCCCTCGTTCGGATTCAGCTCGACCTGCTGCTGCAGTTGCTGCACACCCAACTGCAAGGTGTCGGCCAACTGAATGGTAGGAGGAAGGGTCGCTGCCGGGAGCGGCGTCTCATTCTGCAGCGCCACGATCAGCTGCTTGCGGTCGAGCTGTTTCTGCAACTCGCAAAGCCGCTCGCGCGAGGTGGCGACCTCCTGCCAGGTGGTGATCTTGGCCCCTTCGGCCAGGTCGAGTTCATTGCCGGTCGGCACCTGGGGCGAAGTCAGCTTGCCTTCGGGATCGAACTGAAAATGGAGCAGCACCAGCGGAGACGCCCGATTGAGCAGATCCGAGGGCATCAGCACTTCGCCGAAGTCCAGTTCGGCGAACATGCGGCTATAGGCGCGCTCGGCAGGATAGAACGGACGATAGGCGAAGTAAGTGCGGGCGCTCTCCTGGGCGATGAGCGGGGCCAGCGCCGAGTCCATGCGCCACAGCGCCAGGCGAACGTTCTCTTCCAGGATGGCGTGCCGGTGATTCTCGCTCTCGGCCGCGTCAAGCCGCAGCACCGAGTTGCTGATCCAGCCCATGGCTGCGAGCACGACCCCCAGGCAGATCGCAAAGCCCAACCAGATGTGCAGTGGCCGCTTCATGATTCCACCCCGCGAAACATATAGCCTTTGCCGCGAACGGTAAGGATCACCTGCGGCTCTTCCGGATCGTCGCGGAGTTTTTCACGCAGCCGGGCGACGTGCATATCGATGGTACGCGACTGCACACCTCGAGGATCGATCCGCCAGACCCGCTGCAGAATTTCATCGCGCGAGATCGCCCGGCCCCGATTGGCGGCCAGATAGCGGAGCAACTCGATTTCGCGTTCCGAGAGCTCCACCCGCTCGCCATCGTGAAAGCGCATCTCGCAGCGCGCGAAGTCGGCGACACCCTGCGGAACGGCGACCTCGGCCACGTCGGTGGGGCGTTCGGGCGAGCGTCGCAGCACGGCCTCGACGCGGGCCAGCAGCTCTTTGATGCTGAAAGGCTTCACCACGTAGTCGTCGGCCCCCAGCCGCAGGCCTTCGACCCGGTCGTCCTCTTCCGCTCGCGAAGTAAGGATGATAACGGGTTGCGTGGGGCGTGTGGCGCGGACTTCCTTCAGGATCTCGAGCCCGCTTTTGCCGGGGAGGACGATGTCCAACAGCAGCAGGTCGTAAGTCACGCTTACGGCCTTGTCGAGGCCGATGTCGCCGGTGGCCGCCTCGAGAGTGCGATAGCCGTGGAAGCTGAGGGCGTCGACCACGCCACGGCGGATGGCCGCGTCGTCTTCAACTACCAGAATCTGGTTCTTCGTCATGGATCACCCGCGGGTCATTTCGTTGCGAAGGATTGCCGCGGGTGTTAACGCTTGGCCAGGACGATATCGAAGATGCCCATCTCGACGGTCTGCTGTTTGGCGCCGACGCGGAGGGTCTCGAGCTCGATGGTGAGCGAAGGGCGGATGAACTGATCCTGAGCGTTCATCGGGTCCCCCTTGAAGTACAGTTGCGTGACCAGCCGCTTGTAGCCGGCGTGCTGTACCAGATAGTGAATGTGGCTGGGCCGCCAGGCTTCAGGGCCAATCTGGTAGCGGCCCGGGTGGATCGACTCGAACTCGTAGTAGCCGGTTTCGTCGGTCAGCAGGCGGGCGCGGTTGAGAAAGACGCCCTTGGCGGGCGCCGCCTTGGGGTCGTCGTTGTCGTAGCGCCCCTCGGCGTTGGCCTGCCAGACATCCAGGGTCACGCCGGCCAGCGGACGTTTGGTATCGAGGGCCCAGACACGGCCGCGAATGACCAGCGGAGTTCCCGGTTCGAGGACGGGCGTGATCTTGGCCCGATAGGGGGCCCCGGCCCGATAGTACGGCCCCAGGATGTTCTCTTCCGTCGCGGCCAGCGGCTCGGGCAGAGCGGGCTCGGGGATAGTGAGGACCGAATCGCTGAGGGGGCGACCGGGCAACTGCTTTGTCGGAGCTTCCTGCTGCAGGAAGGCCAGGTACTCGTCGGCCCGTCCGCTTTCAGGCGTCGGCTGGGCGTCGGCCCGCAGCATGAGCGAACCGGCCCCCGCGGCGGCCAGCCCCCAGACCCCTTGCCGCAGAAATCCTCGCCGGTCGTGCAGACTCATGGGAAAGCTCCGGAAAACGGGGCGAAGAGGGTCGGATAACACCTCTCATCCTATCCGGAGGTCGGCCTGGCAGCGAGTTCTCCTCTGTCACGAGTTTGTCACAGGGCTACTTCCCCAGCCGCTCCGCCAGCTTCTCGAGCATCACCTGCTCCAGGGCCACGTCGCGGCCTTGCGGAATCCAGCCCATGGGCAGCACCGGGTCGCCGGTTGGCTCGCGATAGCGCTGGATCGACTCGTCGTAGCGGAAAGTGGCCCCTCCCGCGGTCGAGCGCTCGGGCCGAGGTAGATTCTCCAGTTCCTTGAAGACTGCCACTTCGATGAGAAAGCCTTGCGAGTCGGGTATCACCCGCACCAACGCCCGCCGGCGAATGGTCTGCAGGGTACTTTCCAGCCGCTCGTGGAAGTCGACCGAGTCGTGATGCCAGGGCTCCAACAGCGTAGCCCCCGGCGTGGGGAAGGTCTCGACATAGCCCTCGGTCATCACGTCGCCTACCACGCGGACCCGCTCCTGGCGCTCGATCTTGAAGTAGTCGTCGACCACTTCCACCACCTGCTCCCAGACGTAGTCCGGATCCTGGATGGTGACCAGCGCGGGATTGGCCTGCGTGATTTGTGTGGCGTAAGGCCGCGGGTTCCACGCCAGGGGCGCGCAACCGCACGCCAGTAGAGCCAGCACGGCAAGCTTGCGTACGTGCGACATGAAGCACTCGCCGCGCACGACGGCGCGGCGCTTTCGTATTGCGAAACGCCTAGAGAGATGAGGGCCCCTTCGAGTCAGGCCTGTGCGGTCGCACAGCCTGTTTGGCCGGCCGGGAGTGTCGTCGAATCGCCAGATTGTGACAAGGCCAGCTCTTCGAGGGGTTGGCTCAAAAGTGGGCGCGCTGCAACGGCCATCCACGTTGTCCATTCTTAATCCAGGATGATCGTCTCGAATTCGGACGCTTGTTCCAGGATTGAGACAGTAGCACGCGTTTCTGCTAGCGACAGGCGTGCTGGCGCAACATCGCTAAAGTGCCATGAGACAATAACTTGAGAGAATCCTCGAAAAGAAACCTGAAACTCTGAACCTCGCGGCATGCGGACTGCATCTGTAATAAAACATCTGACGACCACTCGACCGCCAAAGAATGAACGCAGACAAGCACTTCGGTGCTGTCATAGCACAGGGCGACGTCTGAGGCTCGTTGGAAAGCGGACTCTGGAATGAGACCGCAGGCTCGATCCGGTCCGAGGCGGTGCTTGTCCTGAAAAGGCAGCACCCCCTCCGGCCGGAGCAGGTCGATCCGACCCGCCCGTTGCGGCCGAATGAATTGGCATCCCCCCATCGCTTCAAGGAAGGAAGTTCACCATGTTGGTTCTCAGCAGAAAAGAAGGCGAAACGATCCACATCGGCGGCGGCATTGTGGTCACCGTCACGCAGATCAAGGGGAACCGGGTCAAGATCGGCATCGCCGCTCCCCCGGAAGTCTCGGTCGTGCGCGGCGAGATCAAGCGCGTTGTCGAAGAGTTCCGCGCCCCGCTCGAGACGGCTCCTGTCTGGCAGGACGTGGTCCAGGGCGAGCCCGTCGCTCACTGAAGGGATCCGTCGTAGTTTCGTCTTCATGCTGGCGTATCGCGTCCATTTGCGGTACCGAAGAGTGAAATAGGCTGGGAGGCTGGACTCCCGTCAGTGTTCCCTCTTCGAGCAGCAGGCATGACCCCTTCCATTGTCATTCGCAACGCGTTGTCGGCGGATTTGCCGACGATTGTCGATCAACTGCCGTCTGGCGCTCGAAATCGAGGCCAAGACGCTCGACCGAATTACCGTGACGTCCGGCGTAGCTGCCGTTTTGTCCGATGTGCGGAAAGGCCGTTACTTCGTGGCCGAATCCGCAGGGCAAATGGTCGGCCAGTTGATGATTACCTATGAGTGGAGCGACTGGCGCAACGGCAACATCTGGTGGTTGCAGAGCGTCTACGTTGCAGCCGAGTATCGCCGCGCGGGCGTATTCAAACGCCTGATGGAGCATTTGAGCGATACGCAGGCTTCCGATCCGGAAGCCATTGGGCTACGGCTCTATGTCGACGAAGGCAATCAAACGGCCCAGGCCACTTATCTGCGCCTGGGATTCGAGCTTGGGCACTACCGCGTCATGGAACGCTTGTAGACGCTCCCCTCGCGATCTACTTCGAGGCCGGACGCCAGCCGCCGAAGTCGACCTGCTCGCCGTCGATCTGTTTGATCGTGGATGTCGGCTTCACTTCTGTCAAACGCGGCATCTCCGACTCGGCCGCCCACGAGGCCTGATGCACGGGCGCGGCGCTGGCCCGCAAGGCATTCGCCCCCCAGTTCGGATCGTACCCGTCTCGCAACGTGGTGCGCGGGGTTCCCTCGGGCAGACGCGGCCCATCGACCGGCGGTTCGGCTGGCGTGTACGTGGGAAGCGTCGCCGGAATGCTGAGGGACGGAGACCGGCGTGCAGGGGGCGCTGCCTGCTTCGGCGCGGCGGCAGGGGTGCTCGCTACCGGAGCGTCTGACTTCGGCGTGTTCCCAGCAGTCTCAGCGGAAGGCGCGATCGCTCCCATCTGCGGCGCGGCCGATACCTCGGAATTGGAGCCGCAGTTACCACTGGCACAGCCGCCTGCGGGGGAAGAAGCCGGCGTCGGCTGCGGAGCTCGATAGCTGCTGTAAGGACTCGCAGGGCTGATGACGCGATACGTGGTGTACGGCGCTGACTGCACACTGCGATAGAAGGTCGTCACCGGGCGATAGGTCGACGTCACTCCGTACTGCGAACTGTAGCTTGCCACCGAGCGATAGCTGGTGACGGGGATCGAGTACAGCTCGCGCCGATAGGCCGTCACCGGCGCGTACCGGGCGGAAGATTGACGCGGCGGGTACTGGCAATTGATCGATGTTGAGTAGCTCGGACCGCAGGACGAGGGGCAAACCGAGGGACAGACGGGCTGACAAACCGGAGGACAGACCGGCTGACAGACGGGCGGGCACACCGGCACACAGCGGGGCGGAGGACACGGCTGTGGACAAGGCCGGGGAGCCGGCGCCGCATACGCCGGCGGCGGAGCATAGTACGGGGCAGGGGCTGCATAAGCCGGCGGATAGACCGGCTGCGACGTCGGCACGTTGCCCGGCGCACCGTAGCTGGGCGGATACCCGTAGTTGCGGCAGCGCCAGCCGAAGATGCCGCACGGATAGAACCAGCAGGCCTCGCTTGTCGAGGGGACAGAAGCCAGCACGACGCAGGCGAGTGCCAGAATCCGCAGGCGGAGCGAAGGACGACGCATGGCAACATTCCGAACAAGGTGACCAGATTCGCGGCAGACGAAGGCTCGAATCTCAAAAGGCCTGAGATTTCCCGGGGCCTCTCGCGCGCACCGCAATAAGCGATCGCAATAGGCCTCTCTCCCTTAAAGTCGGGCCTTCCCGAAACGTCAAAGGAAAACGCTCAAGCCCGTGATGGATCGCTGTGCATTTCGCGCGAATCTTTGCCGCTTATGCGGGATATTCCGTGGGCAGACACCGGGTGAAGCTCACGGGGCGGAAAACAAGGACCGGTGATGCCGAGCGAGGGGATTGGCGAAGCCGCCGGAAAGGGTATTCTGGCTCGTCGTTCTCGCGAGCGTCCTTCACGACCTCTTCACCCCCCTCTTCCGACATGTCCAAGAAGCTCGGCGCCGACAACCTGAACGAGCCGATCCTGGACCATGTCCGGTTCGAATACGTCACGCTGCTCGATACTCAGACCGTGGGCGACGCGCTCTCCGCGCTCCGTTCGCAGACTCTGGCCGAGCAGATCATCTACTTCTATGTGGTCAACGCCGACGGCGCGCTGATGGGCGTGGTGCCCACTCGCAGACTGCTGATGAGCCCGCTGGATTCGAAGATCGCCGACATCATGGTCGGCAAGCTGGTCACGGTCCCTTACTCGGCCTCGGTGCTGGACGTCTGCGAGCTCTTCATCCAGCACCGCTTCTTGTCGCTCCCTGTGGTCGACGACGAGCGCCGCTTGATGGGCGTGGCCGACGTAAGCCTGTTCACCGATGTGTTCGATGTCGCCGAACGCCAGCGCGGCGAAGATGTCTATCAGTTGATCGGTATTCATCTGTCGTCGCACCGCAGCCTGAATCCGCTGCAGAGCTTTGGCGAGCGATTCCCCTGGCTGATGTGCAACATCGCCGGCGGCGTGGTGTGCGCGATCCTGTCGAGTTTCTACGAGTCGTACCTGGTGGAAGTTGTGGTTCTGGCGTTGTTCATTCCCGTCGTGCTGGCGCTTTCCGAAAGCGTGAGCATCCAGGCCATGACGATCGCCCTGGAAGCCCTGCACGGGGACCGGCTCGACGTGCGGTTTGTGATGAAGGCGCTGGCCCGCGAGTTCGCGGCTGCGTTTCTGCTGGGCGCCGCCTGCGGGGGAACCGTGGGCACGATTGCCTGGCTTTGGAAGGGGCAGCCCTGGGTAGCGACGGCCATTGGCGGGAGCATCGCGATGGCTATGGTCACGGCCTGCCTGTTGGGCGTGGCCTTGCCTGCGCTTGTCCGCTCTTTTCGCATCGATCCGCGGATCGCCGCCGGCCCGATCGTGCTGGCCACCGCCGACGTAGCGACGCTGCTGTTCTACTTCAACCTGGCCGGCTGGCTGCTGGGGTTGTAGGGGCGCGGCGATGCTGTCCCTACGAAGACGATGGCTTCGTAAGTTTCGCGCTCGGCCGGACCACATCCCAGGCCAGGCCTACCTTCTCCAATGCGCGGATCGTCAGCCAGGTCACATCCAGTTCCCACCAGCGGTGGCCGTGCGCGGCGCTACGCTGATCGGCGTGGTGGTTGTTGTGCCAGCCTTCTCCGTTGGTCGCCAGGGCAACCAGCCAGTGATTGCGGCTCGAGTCGTCGGTCGGGTAGTTGCGATAGCCGAAGACGTGAGCTACCGAGTTCACCGCCCAAGTGACGTGCCAGGTGTAGACCGTGCGGATGATTACGCCCCACACGAACAGGCTGGCGCCGAACTGCACTCCGCCCATCCACTCGCCGGTGGTCGCGTAACCGATTCCCAGTCCGGCCAGGAAGAACAGAATCGCGTGAATCACGTACGTCCAGAACCACATCAGCCGCTTCTCGAGGGCGTAGTAGAACGGATCGCGGAGAATGTCGCGGGCATAGCGATCGTAAAGATCGAGCGAGCTGAGCGAGGGGTTTTCGTCGTAGAGCCACTGCATGTGACCCCAGAAGAATCCGGCCAGCGGGCTGTGAGGATCGGGCTGCGTGTCGCTGTACTGATGATGCTTGCGATGGATCGCCACCCAACGGGCGGGCGAGTCTTGCAGGCTGCAAACGCCCAACAGCGCGGTGAAGTGCTCGAGCCACTTAGGCATGTTCAGACCGCGATGGGTCAGGGCGCGATGGTAACAGAGCCCGATGCCGATCGACGTGAAGATGTAGTTCCCAAGCGGCACCATGATCAGGCCTGTCCAGCTGAACAGCCACGGCACAAAGGCCAGCGGCAGCGCCAGGTGAAACAGGATAAAGATCACCAGGTACATCTTCAGGATCCGACGGCCGGAACCTTCCGGGCGAGGAATCGGACCGACGGCCCCCTTCAGGCTTGGGCCTGAGGTGCTGCTCGGGGATTCGGCGGGTTGGGCTTCGGCGGTAGTGCTGGAGCCATTGCCGGCGGAAATCGCCAAAGGAGCGGTCGGTTGATCCATTTCGCCGGTTTGTGGGGCGTGCATCACGCGTGCCTGCTGCGGGGATCCGAATGGAAGATCGGGCGGGGGGGAAGCGGGCGGACTCGACACCGCTCTCGCATCTCTTCACAATGTAACCAGAACGGCCATCGGAACATACCCCAAACCGAAAACCGAGTCCCACCAAGGAGATGGGAGCGAAACCCGAAGGATTTCCCATGGAAACCGTAGCCTATCACGAAGCGGGACACGCGCTGATGGCGGTGTCCATGGGGGCGAAGGTTCTTTCCGTCACGATCGAACCCGAGGACGACCAGGGGCCCCGGCGTTCGGGCGATACGGCGATCGAATGGCGCATGACGGGAATTTCGCCGCGCGAGTTTGCTGAGCGGGCGATCCGCGTGGCCCTGGCCGGGCCCGTGGCCGAGATGCTCTACTCGGGCGAGCCCTATCATCCCGGACTGGTGGCCGAGTGGCAGGCCGACTGGTCCGACGCCTGGCAGCACGCCGCGCTGGTTCACGGGGACGCAAAGCCGCGAATGGCCTGGCTCGAGGAGCTGTCGATCGTCATTTATAGGCGGTTCGACAGCGAGCCGACCTGGTCGGCGTTGGCCGATCTGGCCGACAATCTGCTGGCGCACGAAACGCTGGAGTCCGAGGTTGTGCACGGGATCGTCCGCGAGTGGCAGTGCTGAAGGAACGCCGGTCCCGCCATGTGTGGGCGTCTCGATTCTGGGTGGAATGGTGGGCAGAGGGCCACGAGACCCACCGCTTCGGCCAGAAGACTCCGTCCCGACGCGAATCTCGAGTCGAATGCACGCGACGGAGCCAGAAGCCAGACTGATTAGAATCCCCATATGCAGAAATCTCAATAAAATCGATACAACAGATTTAAACCGAACTGATAACATGCTATACTGCGTAATGGATATCAGGCCAGATTAGGGATCGATAGCTCCCGAAGGGTGGCGACCCGGGACGGGATGTGTCCGTTCCGCGCGCGGGCTTTGGAGAAGGATTTCCCCGACGGGGAACAACCTCGGCAACGAAGACCGGGACTTAAGAAACCGAAGCGTCAAATGCCAAGCTGCCGAACTCAACTCGCAAACTTGCGCGCCCCCCCGGGGCGCCTGCGCCCCGTGTGGCCTCCGCGTCCCAACCCGCAAAGTTACACGGCCAGGCCTCATGGGCGCGCCCTCAACTCGCAAACTTGCGCGCCCCCCGGGGCGCCGGCGCCCCGTGTGGCCTCCGCGTCCCAACCCGCAAAGTTACACGGCCAGGCCTCATGGGTGCGTCCTCAACTCGCAAACTTGCGCGCCCCCCGGGGCGCCGGCGCCCCGTGTGGCCTCCGCGTCCCAACCCGCAAAGTTACATCCGCAATCGCTCTGTCCGAAGTCCCAAAGGGGTGGCGTTCTAGCAGCCTGGCGTTTCGCCCCCTGGTACGCGCCGCCACACCACCCGTCTTAGACGAGTAAGCTCCTAAACGGATTCGTCCGGCCGAAGCGGTGGGCCTCGCTGTCCAATCTTACGGCTACGATTTTCACCCCGAATCGAGACGCCCACACATGGGTGCGGGGTCTCACTTCTGGGTGGAAGCGTAGCCGCAGAAGACTTTGCGCGCAGATCCCTGAATCCCGGTGGCCTCCTCCCCCGGGCTGACGTTATTATGGAGCCATGAGCGAAGAACCTTCTCCCAACGTCGACAAACCCGCCAAGAGTTTCGCCAAAGCCAGCGAGGCGGTCCCGCCACCGGCGGCCATGGCCCAGACCATGGTCAATGTACGGACCTGGCTGCCGTTTCTGCAGAATCCGACGCAGCGAAACTCGCTGGTGCGGTACGCCTCGCGCGAGAAGCGGGACTCGGGAACCTGGCGCATCGGCCTGCCGACCGTCTGTTGGAAATGTCAGACGACCGACGGACTGAAAGCCCGTAAAATCAGCCGCGTGCTGCGCAGCTTCGAGTCGGCGATTCCGATCGCCATCGCGGGCACGACCTTCACCGCCATTCAGTTCGTGCTGGTTCTGATCACGCTGGTAAGCGGCAATTTCTTTTTGATGTCGATCTTTGCCTGCACGGGGAGCCTGACCGCGATTGCCAGCGGGGCGATGCTGTTTCTGAAGAGCTGGACCGAAGACGTCAAGCTGACGCTGCACACGTGCCCGAAGTGCGAGGCCGATTTCCGCGGACCCGATATGGGGACCGATCAGGAGGAGCTGCATCTGTTTCTGCCCACACCTGAGCTGGCGGCGCTGGCCTTGGCGGAACAGAAAGCCGAGCGGCGCAGCAAGAAGGGTGGGGCCAGCGAACCAGCCGCGGCCGCTTCAGGCGATGAAGCCCGTCCCAAAAAGAAAAAGGCTAAGAACGCCGACGGGACCGATCCGCCGGCCTCTCCCCCGGCCATCAAACATGTGACGCCTGACCTGCCGCCGATCGGACTGGACGACGCCCCCGCGCCGATTCCGACGAAGCCGCTCAAGCCGACCTTGAAGCCGGCGCCGAAGGCTCCCCCGGCAGAGTTGCCGCCCATCAAGCTGGACGACTAGCGACGCTTGGGCAGAGCAACCGGCATCGCCCTTGCGCGGGCGGCCCTCGAAGCCCTATAATGTCGCTTGCGATGCAGGCGTGTCGCCTGCGATGGTTGGCCGATAGGTTGAAGGTGCACTCCCGGCATGGACGTCTTCATGCATCCTTGGTTGGTGGCTGGCGCTGCGCTTGCAGCGATTCCGGTCATCCTGCATCTGATCATGCGTCAGAAGCCACGGCAGTTGGAGTTTCCCGCCCTGCGGCTGCTGCGACTTCGCAAGCATTCCAACACCCGCCGATTGCAGTTGCGGCATTGGCTGCTGTTGGCCCTGCGGATTGCTGCCGTCTGCTTCATGGCCTTAGGGCTCGCCCGGCCTCGCGTGCAGAGCGACCGGTTGCTGATCGATCAAGAAGCCCCTGTCGCGGCGGCCTTCGTGTTCGATACCTCGTACCGCATGCAGTATCGGAATCAGAACGAGACCCGCCTGCAAAGTGTCCGCGACACGGCGCTGTGGCTGTTGAGCGAGTTGCCGCAGGACAGTGAGATCGCGCTGGTCAAACCGGCCCTCTCGTACGACAACGAGGCCCCGCTCCTCTCGGGCTTCCAGCCCAGCCTGGGGGCGGCCAAGCAACAAATCGAACGGCTGGAGCCGACCCCCGTCAGCCAGCCGATCACCGCCCTGATCGAGGATGCGCTCGAGCAACTGCGAACCAGCAAACGCGACCGCAAAGAGCTGTACATCTTTACGGATCTCTCTACGCCTGCCTGGACCACGCAGAGCTATGATCGCTTGCACGAGGCCTTGGACAAAGCCGGTGGGGCGGGCATCTACCTGATCGATGTCGGTGTCGAAGATCCGCAGAACTTCGCGCTGGGCGACGTGCAGCTCTCGAGCCAGATCCTCTCGAAGAACAGCCCGGCCGATGTCTCGGTCGATGTGACCCGTTGGGGGACCAGCGGCAAGCGGAACCTTGAGATGTACATGCTCGACGCGACGGGCCGGGAACAGAAGCAGGGCGAGCAGGAGGTCGACCTGGGCCCCAAGGAGACGAAGCAGGTCACCTTCCCCTTGCCGCGGCTGGATGTCGGAATTCACCAGGGCGTGATTCGCATCGCGGGCGAAGACCCCCTGGAGCACGACAACACCCGCTACTTCACGCTGGCGGTCAAACCTGCCTGGAAGGTGCTCGTCACCGGGCCGTGGCCCCGTCCCAAGGGAGACGGTTTCCTGCATCCCTCGGACTTTTTGATTGAAGCGGTGGCCCCCTTTGAGCTGCGCAAGAAAGACGAAGCCCGCTTCGATTGCCGCTACGTGCCGCTGGACGAGCTCGACAAAGAGACGCTGGCCAACTTCGCCGTGGTTTGCGTGCTGGATCCGCCGGCCATGGATCCGATCCGCTGGAGCCAGTTGCGGAGCTTTGCCGAACGCGGCGGCGGGGTGGCCATCTTTCTGGGTGCCGGGGCGAACAAGACCAGCATGAACGGCGAGGAGGCCCAGGCCCTGCTTCCCGGCAAACTCGACTTTGCGGGACGCTCTCGAGAAGGGGTCTACCTGGCCCCCAACAATGTCAGCCATCCGCTGCTGGCCCCCTTCCGCATGGTGGAAGGAGGTGTCCCCTGGAATCTGTTTCCGGTCTATCAGTACTGGAAGTTCGAGGACCTGGTCGAGGGGACGCGCGTCATCATTCCCTTCAACAACAAACTGCCGGCCATGATCGAGCGCTCCGTCGGCAAGGGCCGCTCGATCACGCTGGTCACGCCGGTCTCGGACCTGCCCGGGCCCAAAGCCTGGAATGAACTGGCCCGCGACTGGCCCTGGGTGATGCTGGCCGACGAAATGCTGCTGTACATGGCCGGCGAACGCGAGGGGCATTTCAACTACCAGGTGGGCGAGACGCCGGATGTGCGGCTCGAGCCCGAAGAACAGGCCACGCAGTTCGTGGTGCAGATGCCTGGCAACGAGGCCTATCGTGCCCAGGTTGATGCCGACGCCCGGTTGATCAGCCTGATGCCGGCCGGTCGCCCGGGGAACTACCAGATGCGCTCCAGCGAGAACGCTGCCGATTTCCGCGGCTTTAGCGCCAACTTGCCCCGCGATCAGAGCGACCTCTCACGCATCGAACCGGGAATTCTGAAAGAGGTCTTCGGTAAGCACCCGCACCAGGTGGCCCGCAATCGCAGTGAGATCGAGCGGGCCCAGAGCAAGGAGCGGATCGGCCGCGAGGTGTTCCCGATTCTGATGGTGCTGCTGGCAATCGTGCTGGCCGGCGAGTTCGTCCTGGCAACGCGATTTTATCGCGAAGCGTGAGTTTGCTCTGGGGTTGTGCTACGTTCGTTCCAACTCACCCACCTTCAGGAGATCGCTCATGCGCTGGCTTCCCTCTGCGACCGCGTGCTTTGCGTTCCTTTTGCTCGCTGGCGTGGCCACGGCCCAAGAGAAGGGCAAGTGGGTGGCGATCTCCGACGGCGTCACATCGCAGGTCAAGCCGGGCTACCCAGGCAAGACAGCCGGCGTGACGGTCGATCCCTCGACGGGCGACGTGTTCATGGTCGTGCCCGATCAGGGGCTCTGGAAGAGCACCGATCGCGGCGCCACCTTCGCGCGGATCGACGACAAGGCCATCGGCGGCCGCTGCGAGACGGGCTACGCCCTGAACTTCGATCCGGCCGGCAAGCGACTGATGTGCTTTATGATCTACGGCTCAAGCGGGCTGACCACCGACGGCGGCAAGACCTGGTCGAAGTCGAAGCTCAGCCATCTCGATACCGGCGCCGTCGACTGGGAGGCAGGCGGGCAAACCTTCCTGGCGTTCCGTCACGAAGCCGGCGGCATGCTGGCCCTCTCGACTGATGCCGGCGCCAACTGGAAAGACCTGCAAAAGGGCTTTAAAGAAAACGTGGGCTTGTTCGATGGCAAGACGCTGATCGCCTCGAAAGGAACCGGCTTGCTGCGGAGCACCGACGCCGGCGAAACCTGGACGCAGGTTTCCGACATCCGCCCCGCCAGCATGGTCATGCGCGTCCGCGACGGAGTCGGCTATTGGACCACGGAGAAGGGACTGCTGGTCTCGAAGGATAAGGGAGCAACCTGGGCGATCGAGGGGAAGCCCGTGAATGCGAACTTCGGGCCGTTCTGGGGCAAGGATCCCAAGCAGATGGTGGTGGTCGGCAAGGGAGGAATCTCGGAAACGACCGACGGGGGAGAGACCTGGACCGTCGTCGCGCCGCTGCCCCCGGGGATCGGCGTGGGACTGGTCGGGCCGAACTATGCCTGGGATCCGATCGGCAACGTGTTCTATGCGTCTGCCATGGGGAAAGAGACGTTTCGGTACGAGCGCTAGCGTCGCTCCCCGTAGGGTGGGCTGTGCCCACCAGTGCGATGCCGTTCAGCTTTCGCCCCTTGGTTGGTTCTCGATGCGCATCGGATTCGAAAAGAATCGTGGAAACCGTCCCACGTTCGTTCGATTCCTCGCAATGCATCGGTTGGCACAGTCCGCCTACTTAAGCACGCTCGCGTCTCTGGGAACGGCCCGCAGGTTTCCGTAGAATAGGCGGTCTCGTACCGTCCCACTCGTTCCATGGAGTCCGCGATGTCCCTCCCCAAGCTCTCGATTCGTATGGTGATCGTGGCGAGTCTGGCCTTGCTTGCGATCGCTTCGGCATTTACTTCCTTGGCGCCGCTCCGTGCCGCCGATGGCGACAAGAAGGATCGCTACTTCGAGATGCGGACGTACTACGCCGCCGAAGGGAAGCTCGACGCGCTGAACGCCCGCTTCCGAGATCACACGAACAAGCTGTTCGTGAAGCACGGCATCACGCCAGTCGGCTATTGGGTTCCGTTCGACGGCCCCGAGTCCAAGAACACGCTGGTCTACATCCTGGCTTACCCCTCGCGCGAGGCCCGCGAGGTCTCGTGGAAGGCCTTCGCCGCCGATCCGGAATGGAAAGCCGCCAAGGAAGCGTCTGAAACGCAAGGCAAGCTTGTCGACAAGGTCGAGTTCAAGTTTCTCTCGCCGACGGACTATTCGGCCATCAAGTAGCGAACGATGGAGGCCTGCAGGGAACGCCCGCGTCGGCGTTCCCTGCAAGGTCCTCACGCTCCGTTTTTTTTTGATCTCTCCCCGACTCGTGCTTCTCTTTGCAGCCATGCCCTCCTTCAAGATCCGCGTCACAGCTCCCAGCCGGCTTCACTTCGGAATGTTCTCGTTCGGACATCCGGGCAGCCGGCAGTTCGGCGGCGTGGGACTGATGCTCAAGCGCCCCGGGCTGGAACTGCTGGCGACCGCAGCCGAGAAGTGGGAAGCGTCCGGGCCACTCGCCGAACGAGCGTTGGAGTTTGCACGCCGCTGGAGCGAAGCCCAGGCCGAGCCCACGTCGCCCGCGCGGATCGAGATACTCTCGGCCCCTGGCGAGCATGTCGGCCTGGGAACCGGCACGCAGTTGGGCTTGGCCGTGGCCGCCGCGCTGCGGGCGATCGCCGCACCAGACGATCCCACCGCGCTCGATTGGTCGAAGCTCCCCGATGACGAACTGGCCCGACTGGCGCAGCGGATCGGCCGTGGACGCCGGAGCGCCATCGGACTGAACGGCTTCGCCCGTGGCGGACTGTTGATGGAATCGGGCAAGGCGCATGCCGACGACGTGTCCCCCGTCGTCGCTCGCGAGGTCGTCCCCGATGCCTGGCGTTTTGTGCTTGTCCGCCCGCAGCATCCGGCCGGTCTGTCGGGCGAGGCCGAGCGTGGCGCGTTCGAGCGCTTGCCCCCCGTTCCGCCGGAAGTGACCGTTTCCTTGTGCCGTATGGCGATGCTCGATCTGTTGCCGGCCCTGCGAGCCCGTGACTTCGGCAAGTTCTCGCAGTCGCTCCATCAGTTCGGTCTGGAGGCCGGCCGTTGCTTTGCGCCCGTGCAAGGCGGAGTCTTCGCCAGCCCGCAATTGGCCTCACTGGTCGACGAGATCCGTGGACTGGGGATCGTCGGCGTAGGGCAGTCCTCGTGGGGGCCGACCCTCTTCGCGCTGGTCGAATCGCAGGCGCAAGGGGTCGAACTGGTGCAAGGCCTGGCCGCGCGGCATGCTCAGGATGAGCTTGAGTTCGTGATTTCGCCGGCGGATAATCAGGGGGCTCGTATCGTGCGCGTGGGGTAACAAGGGATTCGCGTGGCTCCTGAACGAAAACCGCCGACGCCCTCGTGGCTCTGGAAGCGCGCCGATCAGGCGGCGCTGGCTGGCGTGAACCTGCTCGCCCTGGTAGCCATTGCGGGGTGGTGGTTCTGGTCCGACGGACAACGCGGACGGTTGATCGAGATCGACCGCCAGACCCGCCACACCGTTTCGTTCCAACTCGACGTCAACTCCGCCGACTGGCCCGAGTGGACGCTCCTGCCCGAGATCGGCGAAACGATGGCCCGCCGGATCGTGGAATCACGCGAGCAGCAGGGGCCATTCCGCGACATCGACGATCTGAAGCGCGTGCGAGGTATCGGCCCGCGAACGCTGGAGAAGATCCGCCCGTACCTGCAACCGCTGCCGCCGCACGAAGGCATGGTCGCCAAGTAGCTGCCGTCTTCGGTGTTGGGTGGTGTTGGGTGCTAGCTGTTGGGCTGATGGGGCGGGAGCTTGAACAGGAGGCAGAGGGATAACTGGGCCATTCGAAAGCAGTCGGCGCTGGCAGCCAATCACATAACACCTAACACCCAGCACCCAGCACCCAGCACCTCTTCTTCAGGTCGCTTTTCGTCCGGGGCGTATCTAGAATCGTCCCATGCCTCGAACCTATCTCCCCAATGAAGAGCCCGCGCCAGGCTATCGCCTGATCGAGTTCCTCGGGCGAGGCGGCTTCGGCGAGGTCTGGAAGGCCAGCGCCCCCGGCGGCACGCTGGTCGCCCTGAAGATGATCGACCTGAGCGGGCGCGAGGGTCAGAAGGAACTGCGGGCGCTCCGCATGGTGAAGCGCGTGCGGCATCCGAATCTGGTACCGATCACCGCCTTCTGGCTGCGCGATCAGAACGGTGAACTCTTCGACGAAGAAGCGGCCGTCGGCGGCGGCTCGCCCGAAGAAGAGACGATGTTTCTGGATGTTCGCCAGCCCCAGGAGATGATCCTGGCCATGGGGCTGGGGGACAAGAATCTCTACGACCGCCTGAAGGAGTGCCGCAAAGAAGGGATGTCGGGCATTCCTGCCGATGAGCTGCTGGACTACATGGAGGACTCCGCCCGGGCGATCGACCATCTGAACTCCGCGCTGCACGACTGGGGAAGCGGCCCAATCGCCATCCAGCACTGCGACATCAAGCCGCAGAACATCATGATCGTCTCCGGCGGCGCGCAGGTCTGCGACTTCGGCCTGGCTCGGGCGATGGGGGACGTACGGGTCTCGACCGCGGCTGGCTCGCCGGCTTACGCCGCGCCGGAGTGCATCCAGGACAACCAGCCGAGTCAGGGGACCGATCAGTACTCGCTGGCAATCAGCTACATCGAGCTTCGCACGGGACGACTGCCGTTCGAGGAAGTCTCGTTCATGGCAGTCCTGAAGGCCCACATGCTGGGGGAACTGGATCTGACGCTGCTCCCCGACGCCGAACGGGCTGTCATCAAGAAGGGGACCAGCCGCGATCCCAAGTTCCGCTACCCGACGACGATTGCCATGGTCCGCGACCTGCGCAAGGCCGTGCATGGCGAACTGCTGGCGTCGCAGGTCGACATGGGCCCCTCGGCGCCGCGCGACTCGCAAAACTGGACCATGCTGGGAAGCGACGGCCGGAACAGCGGTTCGCTGGGGGACGCTGCGACGCAAGTCTGGGAAGCCACGCCCGCCAAGATGTCGTTCGAGCAAGACGGCGGACGCCGGACCAGCATCACGCTCGATCCCTCGGCCACCGCGGCTTTCTTGCCGGCCGTCGAGTCGCCGCCGCCGGTCAAGAAATCGAATCCGCTCATGCTGCTCGCCGGGGGAGGAAGCGCGGCGATCTTGCTGGCGGTGTTTGCCTTCTGGTTGGTTCGCGACGGTGGGCCTACTTCCTGGCTCCCAGCCGGATACCAACCGGCCCCCGACGCGGTCGTGGTCACCTTGCCGCAGGGGGCTTTCTATGACCGGATTGTGCGGACTGGCAGCGACACCGCCTTTCGCCTGATGAAGAAAGTCCGCGCCGACGATCCCGAGAGCTTCTACATGATGGAAGAGAAGGTCTCGAACAGCCTCTTCGGCGAGTTTGCCAAGGCACACCCGGAGCAGTTGGCCAAGGAGACCGAGTGGACTTTGGGGGCCAGCACCTCGACCGGCGATCTGAAGAACGACAACCCGCGGCTTCCTGTCTTCCGCACCACCGTTGACGAGGCCCATCGCTGCTGTGCCTGGCTCGGGGGGAGATTGCCGGACACGCGGCAATGGGACAAGGCCGCAGGATTGTTCGATCATCCCGAGCTTAGCGGCCCTTTCGACCCGGCTTGGAAACCGGGAGACAAACTCGGAATCAGTGTGAACCGCGGCGAAGAAGGTCCCTTGGAAATTGGCGCGGCTAAGGACGACCAAAGCCCGATGGGCTGCCGCGACATGGCCGGAAACGGGGCCGAGTGGACGCGCGATATCGCCGGCATCGAAGGACGCAAGGTCCCGCTAGAGAAGCCGACTCCATTCGACAACGTGCTGTGGCGCGGTCAGAGCTACACCAAGCCGACGCCCCTCACGTTCGCGGAGCTTCGAGATCCCGAGATGGCGACGATCGAGTCAGGGGAGTATCTGAAAGCCTATCCTTCGACTTCCTTCCGCGCGGTGATCGAGTTGCCGTTGGACGGGGGGAAGGAATGAACCACCGAGACACAGAGCCACCGAGAAGAAGACAACGAAAGAAGGTCAAAGTCACCGCCCTACCACAGCAGGCTGCGATCTAGAAATCACCGATTCCAATCGCCCAGTTCCATCGTCTCGGTCCTTCTTGTCTTCTCGATGTCTCTGTGGTTCCATTCCTAGCATTCTCTTCACTCTTTCTACTTGTCGAACAGATCGGCCGAGAACTTCACCCCGGCTGCTTCCAGCCGCTTCAGGCAGGCCGGGCGATAGCCGCCGGTGCGGAACTCGCCGGTCACTTTGTTCTTCTCGACGTCGTAGCCGGTCTCGTGATACTGGAAGAGATGTTGCATGCAGATCATGTCTCCTTCCGTGCCAGTGACTTCGCTGATAGTACTTGTTTACCGCCCCGTCCGGGGCAGGTGTAGGGCATGCGGTGATTGCCGGAGGCGCTCGAACCAAGCCAGCGGGTCGAGCGTGCGTTGGAGGGCCGTGAGTACGATCGTGGAGAGCGTGCCT
>Ga0335394_10002414_pt1 | contig 21010 bp, 21 predicted proteins | sample MAT03_FD_205741 | JGI IMG/M metagenome (GOLD analysis project Ga0335394, IMG submission 205741) | Freshwater microbial communities from Lake Fryxell liftoff mats and glacier meltwater in Antarctica - MAT-03 (spades assembly) (version 2) ...
TAATCTCCGCCAGCGGTATTCTGCCATACCTAAACCCACTGGCTGCTTGCTGCTCAGCATGCCAGTCGAGAATCTGTGAGGGTGTGGACAAAACATCGCTATTCAAAACAGCCCCTATACGTTCAATCTATGGGCCACAAATACGCTGGTGATACCGAGAGGCTGCCGAATCTATGATCGATCAGGCCGTTACATTCGTGGTTGCAACCTACAACAGGCCCGACACGCTACTCATCGCCCTGAAGTCTGTCCAGCAGCAGAGTGAAGGAGGATGGAAGGTGCTGGTTGTCGGCGACGCTTGCACTTCCGATACCGCGCTTGCGGTTGAAGGCCTTGCTGATCCGCGTATTCAATACATCAATCTTGCAGAACGGTTCGGACATCAATCCGGCCCCAATTCGGTCGGGAGCATGCTTGCTTCAAGCTCCCTGCTTGCTTTCTTGAATCACGACGACATCCTTTTGCCGGACCACCTGACGCGGGCACGGTCTGCATTGCGGAAAGGTTCCGACTTCTTCGTGGGTTCCGCTCTGTTTGCCGAGACAAAGACGCGGGAAGCGATAGAAAGCGCGGTGCCGCTTTTCATCGAACGATCGCGGAGCGACATGAGCCCGGCCGACGCCTTCAACCCAGGCGCTAACCTGTTCGAACCGGCCAGCGCCTGGGTCTTCAATCGTCACCTGATGGAACGCGTGGGCATATGGGTCCATCCCCGCCAAACGTTTAGAAGTCCGCTACAGGACTTCATCATGCGCGTTTGGCGTGCAAGAGCCCGCTTCTCCTTCGGCAACATCCCGACGGTGTTAAAAATAGTCACCTTTCGCACAACAGACACTGGCGGGACCTATTCGGTTCCAAGCTCTCAACATGAGTCGCTGGCTCAGCTTCTGGAAGGCAAGTCAGCAGACGAACAACGAGAAATCGCGCTGGCGGCAGCAGGAGCACCACGGGAAGTGCAGCGAATGCGCCGACGCCCTAATCCTCTGAGCAGGTTGGGCGATATTCTGATCTTTAGCGCGGGCGCCCGCGCTCTCTATCTGCGGACAGGCATAGACTCGGTCGCCGTGTATGGCCGCGCATTTCGTCGAAAGCCCGGAAGAGCTTATGGCGAAATGGTAACGCAGCGGACAAAGTTGTCGCTGCCCGATGCGCATGGATATGAGGCTCAAGTAGAGGAAGCCGCCCGGCAGTTCGGGTATCGGGGACGTGCAGTGGTCAAAGATGTGTGACTGATGCATCCCGCGATAGTCGGAATGCTCTACACCTGTCGTCGTTGGCGACGAGTTTGAGAATTGCTATCGTCCAGCGCGTTGTTCGCGTAGGCACAGGCGGCTGCCCCGGAAGCAGTTCGGTAACCACGCCCCTTTGCGCTTCTTAAAAGACCTCCTGTTAGTATGAACTCCAGTCTGAACCGCCGCAGCGAAGTCGGCGGAGGCCAAAAGGGGGCTTTGGGCATGGACGGGGAAAAAGTATCGGCGCGCCTGGCGCAGATGGCATCGGCCAGACGTATCACGCCGCTGGACGTGCTGGAACTCAGGCAGTTGACCTTCCGCGACGGGGTCGTGGCCTGCGAGGAAGCCAAGGCGCTGTTTGCGCTGAACGAGGCTTGCGCAGAGCAATGCGCCGAGTGGCGCGAGTTCTTCGTCGAGGCGATCACGGACCACATAGTTCACCAGGCTAAGCCTGCCGGCTACGTGTCGGCCAAGAACGCCGAATGGTTGATCGATGCCATCTCGCATGACGGCGCGGTCGGCAGCGCCTGCGAACTCGAACTGCTGATCCGCGTGCTCGAAAAGGCGAAGTTCTCGACCGAACGCCTGGTGGCCTTTGCCCTGAAACAGGTGAGGCTGGCCGTCGTGGACGGCGCTGGCCCGCTGATGCATGACGGCGAACTCGTCGCCGGCGTCATCGAGAAGCCGGAAGTCGATCTCTTGCGCCGGATCCTCTACGCCTTCGGCGGCGACGGCAACATGGCCATCACGCGATCCGAGGCCGAGGTGCTGTTCGAGATCAACGACGCGGTGGCCGACGCGCGCAACGACGCTTCCTGGAACGACCTCTTCGTCAAGGCGGTCGCCAACTTCGTCATGTGCTCTTCGGGCTACCAGGCGCCGACCCGCGAGGTCGCGCTTCGCCAGGAGAACTTCCTCGACCGCGCCGACGCCGACATCGGCGGCTTCATGGCGCGCATGGCTTCGACCGGCGGCCGCGAACTGCTTTCGGCCTACCGGCAGTCGGTCGACATCGATGCCGACTGGGAGGCGCGCAACCAGTGGCATGACGCATGCTCGCGCCGCGCTGAGCGCATCGACAATGTCGAGGCGCGCTGGCTGGCGGAGCGGATCGGCAAGGACGGGCGCCTGCAGGAGAACGAACTGGCGCTGGTCCGCTTCATCAAGGAGACCTCGCCGTCGATCCATCCCGACCTGCAGATGCTGCTCGAAAAGGTCGCCTGATTTTCACCGGCGGCCTGCCGGGACTCAACCCGCCGCAAGCGACACGGCGACGTTGACCGCGGCTGCGACCAGGACGGTGTTGAAAAAGAACGACACCACGGCATGGATGAGCGTCAGCTTGCGCATGCCGGTTTTGGTGATGTTCACGTCGGCGGTCTGCGCGGTCATGCCGATGACCAGCGCGTAGTAGAGGAAATCGTAGCCGCCAGGCTCGTCGTCCCCCGGGAAATCGAGGCCCTGCTGGGTCGCGCCGCCTTTGCCCTCCGGCCGCCAGTAGAGATGCGCATAGTGCAGGGCGGTCATGGTGTGGATGCTGATCCAGCCTAGCGCGACCGATGTGAGCGCAAGAACGAGGTCAAGCGCTTTGGGCTCGGCGCCTTCGTTGATCAGCACGAACAGGGAGCCGATCGCGACCATCACGGCGACGAAGGTCACGGCGACGATGACCCAGGCCGGCTCGTCCGTGGTGGCGACGTGTTTCCTGAGATATTCGGGCGTGAGCGTCCTGAACTTTCGGAATTCAAGCAGAAGATAGACGATGAAGAACACGTTCGCGGTGGCTTGCACTGACAGTTCGGGCTGCAGCCAGAGGGTCGTTGGGAGCGTAAGGACCGCCGCGGCCAGCGCCGAGTAGAAGGATGCGTAGCGGCGCAGGGACGTCATGCCGCGCTCCTCAAGGCCCGCCGCACGGCCTGGTCGAGCGCGCCGAGGAAAGCCGAGCGGTCGCGCGGCGCGAAGCTGGCGTTGTAACCCTTGCTTTCGCCGGTCTCGCGCAGGTGCTGCTTGAGATCGCGCATGGCGACCGCCATGCCGATGGTTTCGGGTTTGAAGGGCTTGCCCGTCATGCCAAGCACATGCGCGCCGAGCGCCACCGTGCGGGCGGCAAGCGGAATGTCGGCGGTGACCACGATGTCGTTCGCCTTCGCGTGCTCGACGATCCAGTCGTCGGCGGCGTCTGCGCCCTTGGAAACCACCACGTTGCGGATCATCGGATCGCGCGAGGGCCGCAGCCCGCCGTTGGACACGAACGTCACCACCAGTCCGTGGCGGTCGGCGACCTTCACCACCTCGTCTTTCACGGGGCAGGCGTCGGCATCCACGTAGATCGCGGGCGGGGCAGGGTGTTCGCTCATCGATGATTTAGGTCTTCAATCGAGCATCGGATTGGTCCGAAAACCGGATTCCACTTTTCGGTCCGATGCTCCGGGTGAGCGAAACGCCGCATCCCGCCATCAGGAGGGATGCGGCCTGGGTGGGTCACGATCAAGCCTGTAACGCGCCGGACTTCTTGGCCGCGAAGGTCGCGAGCGCATCCATGAGCGGCGGGTTGAGGCAGTCGTAGGGTTCGAGGCCCGCCGACTTGAGCTGAGCACGGATGCCGGCCATGCGGCCGGGATCGACGCCGGACTCGATGACCGACGACACGAATGCCGCGAAGCCCGGCGGCGACCAGCCGTCTTCCTCGAAGCGCTCGGGATGGATGAAGTCCAGCCCCTTGAACGCATGGTCGCGCTCGACCGGCCCGTACATGTGCACGCCGCATTCGGTGCAGGCATGCCGCTGGATCAGCGCGGAGGGATCGACGACCTTCAGCTTGTCGCCGTTCTCCGTCACCGTGACGTTGGTATGGGGCGTGACAGCCACCACGGAGAAGATCGCGCCGTCGGGCTTCCAGCATTTCGTGCAGCCGCAGGCGTGGTTATGGGCGATCTGGCCCTTGACCTTCACCTTCACCGGCTTGCTGGTGCAGGCGCAGACCAGCGTGCCGCCGGCAAAGCTGGCGCTTTCCCTGGGCAATCCGTGGTCGATCTTTGGATGAAGTTTTTCAGCCATGCGTAGTCCTCCCTGTGTTGAACCCTTGCAACTTCAGTCGCTGGCCCGTTCGGTCGGCGGCCGTTCTCGCTAGTATATTACGACGCTTCTGATGCTTTCGCCGGCATGCATCAGGTCGAAGCCCTTGTTGATCTCGTCGAGCGTCAGCTTGTGGGTGATCATCGGGTCGATCTGGATCTTGCCGTCCATGTACCAGTCGACGATCTTCGGCACGTCGGTGCGGCCGCGCGCGCCGCCGAAGGCGGTGCCCTTCCAGACGCGCCCGGTGACGAGCTGGAACGGCCGCGTCGAGATTTCCTGGCCGGCGCCGGCCACGCCGATGACGATCGACTGGCCCCAGCCCCGATGCGATGCCTCCAGCGCCTGGCGCATCACCTTGGTGTTGCCGGTGCAGTCGAAGGTGTAGTCAGCGCCGCCGATCTGGTCGGCGCCGCGCTTGGTCATGTTGACGAGATGGGCAACGATATCGCCGTCGATTTCCTTCGGATTGACGAAATGCGTCATGCCGAATTTCTCGCCCCATTCCTTCTTGGAGTTGTTGACGTCGACGCCGATGATCATGTCGGCTCCGGCAAGCCTCAAGCCCTGGATGACATTGAGGCCGATGCCGCCGAGGCCGAAGACGACGGCGGTGGCGCCGATCTCGACCTTGGCCGTGTTGATGACCGCGCCGATGCCCGTCGTCACGCCGCAGCCGATGTAGCAGATCGTGTCGAAGGGAGCGTCGGGATTGACCTTGGCCAGCGCGATCTCGGGCAGGACCGTGAAGTTCGAGAAGGTCGAGCAGCCCATGTAGTGGAAGATCTTGTCCTTGCCGATCGAGAAGCGGCTGGTGCCGTCGGGCATCAGCCCCTGGCCCTGCGTGGAGCGGATGGCGGTGCAGAGGTTGGTCTTGCGCGACAGGCAGGACGGGCACTGGCGGCATTCCGGCGTGTAGAGCGGGATGACGTGGTCGCCCTTCTTCACGCTGGTGACGCCCGCACCGACATCGACCACGATGCCCGCGCCCTCGTGGCCGAGGATCGCCGGGAACAGTCCTTCTGGATCGGCGCCCGACAGCGTGAACTCGTCGGTGTGGCAGATGCCGGTCGCCTTGATCTCGACCAGGACCTCGCCGGCACGCGGGCCTTCCAGGTCGACCTCCATGATTTCCAAGGGCTTTCCGGCGGCAACGGCCACCGCGGCGCGGGTTTTCATGTGTGAAGTCTCCTTCTTGGATAACGGGAATCGTTTCAGGAATCCCTATCCGGATCAAGTCCCGCCGACTACAGCTTGAAATTCTCGCGGCAGCGCGCGATGCATTCGGACCTGGGAGGTAGGCATGATTGCGAATCTTCTGGTCGGCACGGCGATGATTTCCTTGACGGTGGTTATCCACACGTTCGGCCTGATGGCTGTCACGCGGGCCATGGGCATTATGACGGATGTGCTGCGGCTGCGCGGCCGGCGGAGCCATGTCGTTGCCATGATCGCAGCGGTGATCGGCATCTTCGGTGTCCTGACCGTGGAAGTGTGGCTCTGGGCGGCATGCTACTATGCGCTGGGCATAGTCGGCGATTTCGAGACGGCGCTCTATTTCTCGACGGCCACCTTCTCCACTGTCGGGTATGGCGACATCGTCGCGGGCGAGGACTGGCGCCTTCTGACTGCCCTGGAAGGCGTCAACGGATTTCTCCTGATCGGCTGGTCGACGGCGTATCTGGTGGCGGCAGGCATTCGCGTCGGTCCGTTCCGCGCCGGCGAGCACTTCTAGGATCAAACAGGCATGTTCACGAAAATACTGATCGCAAATCGCGGCGAGATCGCCTGCCGGGTCATCAAGACGGCGAGAAAGATGGGCATCGCCACCGTCGCGGTGTACTCCGACGCCGATCGGGATGCCGTGCATGTCGAGATGGCCGACGAGGCGGTGCACATCGGCCCGTCGCCCGCCGCCGAGAGCTATCTCGTGGCAGAGAAGATCATCGCGGCGTGCATCGAGACCGGCGCGCAGGCCGTGCATCCGGGCTACGGCTTCCTCTCGGAACGTGCGTCGTTCTGCCAGGCGCTGGAAGAACTGGGCATCGTTTTCATCGGTCCTAAGCCCAGGGCCATCGAGGCGATGGGCGACAAGATCGAGTCGAAGAAGTTCGCCAACGCGGCAAGGGTCTCGACGGTGCCGGGCTGGCTGGGCGTCATCGAAGACGCCGGACATGCCGAGAAGATCGCGGGCGAGATCGGCTATCCCGTCATGATCAAGGCGTCGGCCGGCGGCGGCGGCAAGGGCATGCGGATTGCCTGGGATGCGACGGAGGTGCGCGACGGTTTCGATCGGGCGCGCTCCGAGGCCAGGAGTTCTTTCGGCGATGATCGCGTCTTCATCGAAAAGTTCATCGTCGACCCCCGCCACATCGAGATTCAGGTGCTTGGCGACGGCCACGGCAACGTCATCTACCTGGGAGAGCGCGAATGCTCGATCCAGCGGCGCAACCAGAAGGTCGTGGAAGAGGCGCCATCGCCGTTTCTAGACGAGACGACGCGCCGCGCCATGGGCGAGCAGGCCGTGGCGTTGGCCAAGGCGGTCGACTACCAGAGCGCCGGCACGGTCGAGTTCATCGTCGACAAGGATCGCAATTTCTACTTCCTGGAAATGAACACACGGCTGCAGGTCGAGCACCCGGTGACGGAACTGATCACCGGCATCGACCTGGTCGAGCAGATGATCCGTGTCGCCGCCGGAGAAAGGCTGGCGATCCGGCAGGAGGATGTTCGGCTCGACGGCTGGGCGGTCGAGAGCAGGCTTTATGCCGAGGACCCGTATCGCAACTTCCTGCCGTCGATCGGCAGGCTGACGCGATACCGGCCGCCGGCCGAGGGAAAGACGTGCGATACGGTCGTGCGCAACGACACCGGCGTGACCGAGGGATCGGACATCTCGATGTTCTACGATCCGATGATCGCAAAACTCTGCACATGGGCGCCGACCAGGGAACAGGCCATCGATGCCATGTCGGACGCGCTCGACAGTTTCGTGGTCGACGGCATCCAGCACAACATGCCGTTTCTTGCAGCGCTGATGCGCCATCCGCGTTGGCGCGAGGGCAGGCTGTCGACCGGTTTCATCGCCGAGGAATATCCCGACGGCTTTCATCCGGTCGCGCCCGACGCGGAAGAGAAGAAAATACTGTGCGCTGTCGCGGCGTTTGTGGAATCCGTGCGCTGCGAGCGCCTCGGCAGCCTGTCGGGTCGCCTGCGTCCCGCGCTCGGCGGCGAGCGCCGCGAATGGGTTGTCCGGCTGGGCGACGACTACCTGGCGGCTTCACTCAGAGACGAGGGACAGGCCGGCGCGCAGGTGGCCATTGACGGCGGCGCCGCGGTTGCGGTGGCCTCGGACTGGCGTCCGGGCGAAGCCGTCTGGCACGGCAGCGTCGGCGCAAGGCCTGTCGCCGCACAGATACGTCCGCGCATCAACGGCATTTCGATCGCATGGCGGGGAATGTCCATCGATGCGCTGGTGATGGAACCGCATGTGGCCAGGCTTGAACGGCTGATGCCGAAGAAGGTCGCTCCCGACACGTCGAAATTCCTGCTCTGCCCGATGCCGGGTCTCGTGGTGTCGATCCGTGTCGCGGAAGGGCAGGAGGTGAAGTCGGGCGAGACGCTCGCCGTGGTCGAGGCGATGAAGATGGAGAATGTGCTTCGGGCGGAGCGCGACCTGACAGTCGCCAAAATCAACGCAAGACAGGGCGACAGCCTGGCTGTCGACGCGGTGATCATGGAATTTGCCTGATGGCGCAGATGCCGGGTTCCATCCTTTTCGATCTCGACGGCACGCTGACGGACCCCTTCACGGGCATCACCAACTCGCTGCGGCACGCGCTGACGACGATGGGCATGGAGCCGCCGCCGGCACAGGAACTGCGCCGCTACATCGGTCCGCCGCTGCAGGCCACGTTCCTCGAAATACTGGGTGACGAAGGCCGCGCTGCCGATGCGCTGGGACATTACAGGCATCGCTATGGAGAGGTCGGCAAGTTCGAGAACGAACTGATCCCTGACATCGTCGACGCGCTCGAAGTGTTGAGCGATCGAGGATACGAACTCTTTGTCGCGACCTCCAAGCTGGAGACCTATTCACGCGACATCGTCGATCATTTCGGCCTCGCCCGTTTTTTCCGGACGGTGCATGGTTCGGCGCTGGATGGATCAAGGGCCGACAAGGGCGAGCTGATCCGGCATATCCTCGATGCCGAAGGGCTCGATCCCAGCCGCACGGTCATGATCGGCGACCGACTTCACGACGCTCACGGCGCTGCGAAGAACGACGTGAAGGCGATCGGCGTGTTGTGGGGTTTCGGCGACCGCGGCGAACTGGAGGATGCCGGCGTGGCGAGCATCGCCGCCAGCCCGGCGGAGCTGCCCGAGATGGTCAGCGGCATGCTGGGTCCGGCGCGGGCCCTCAATCCCTGAGCGGCTTGCCGAGCCTTCCGGCCAGATCCTGCGTGAACTGCCAGGCGACACGGCCTGAACGGCTGCCGCGCGTCGTCGCCCACTCCAGCGCCTCGGCGCGCAACACGTCGGGGTCGACGCCAAGTTCGTGATAGCTGGCGTAGCCCTCGATCATGTCGAGATATTCGTCCTGCGAGCATTTGTGGAAACCGAGCCAGAGGCCGAAACGGTCGGACAGCGAGACCTTTTCCTCGACCGCCTCGCCGGGATTGATGGCCGTCGAGCGCTCGTTGTCGATCATGTCGCGCGGCAGGAGATGGCGTCGGTTCGACGTGGCGTAGAAGATGACGTTCGCGGGCCGTCCCTCGACGCCGCCTTCGAGCGCCGCCTTGAGCGACTTGTAGGACGTGTCGTCATGGTCGAAGGACAGGTCGTCGCAAAACAGGATGAAGCGAAAGGGCGCGGTCTTGAGCACACCCATCAGCCTGGGCAGCGTGTCGATGTCCTCGCGGTGGATCTCGACGAGCTTCAGCTGAAGGGCGTCGCCCGTGAGCGCGGCGTTGATCGAAGCGTGAGCAGCCTTGACCAGCGACGACTTGCCCATGCCGCGCGCACCCCACAGAAGGACATTGTTGGCGGGGTGCCCGGCGGCGAAACGCTCGGTGTTGTCGATCAGGATGTCGCGCACGCGATCGACGCCGCGGATCAGGCCGATATCGACGCGGTTGACTCGCTGGACCGGTTCCAGGCGACCCTGTTCGGCCGACCAGACGAAGCAGTCCGCCGCGGCGAGATCGGTCGGTTCGGGCACGGCGGGGGCGAGACGGCCGACGACCTCGATCAGCCGGTCAAGCTTTTCCGCGAGTGTTTCCAGCGTCTTGTCGGTCATTTCCAATGTCTTCCGGGCGCTTTCGGACCGTGGCGCTGTAACACGGGGACTTGACGCGCGAAAGCCGGGATATCCGGTTGCAAACATAGCTTTAGGCTCTATATTCCGGCCACTTTCCGGCCGTTTCGCGCCGCAATCCAGGAGTTCGACATGTTTGTGACGCCAGCATACGCGCAGGGTACCGGCGCCAGCCCGGATATGCTGCTCAGCATTTTGCCATTTGTCCTGATTTTCGTGATCATGTATTTCCTGATCATCCGCCCGCAGCGCGCCCAGGTGAAGAAGCGCGGCGAGATGCTCACGGCGATCAGGCGCGGCGATACCGTGGTCACCGGCGGCGGACTGGTCGGCAAGGTCACCAAGGCGACCGACACTGAACTGGAAGTCGATCTTGGCGGCGGCACGAAGGTGACGGCGCTTCGCTCCACGATCATGGACGTTCGGGTCAAGGGCGAACCGGTCGCCAACGAAAACGCCAAGAAATAGTCGCTTCCGGCTACCGGAAGCAACGGAACGCCGAGGGGAGACAAGGGGAAGAGCCCGGTCGCCCGTAGGGCCTGACACGGAAGATCGACGATGCTCTATTTCTCGCGCTGGAAGACGATCTCGATCTGGGCGATTGTGCTGCTCGGCGTCATTTTTGCGCTGCCAAACGTCCTGCCGCAGTCCTGGCTGTCGGCCATGCCGAACTGGATGCCGAAGCGCCAGATGACGCTCGGCCTCGACCTGCAGGGCGGCTCGCACATCCTGCTGCAGATCGACCGGCAGGATCTTTCCGACGAACGCCTGAACACGACGCGAGACGACATCCGCACGCTGCTGCGCGACGCCAAGGTCGGCTATACCGGCCTGACCGGGGGCGGCAATTTGGTGCAGGTCCGCATCCGCGATGTCGCGCAACTGGAGGCGGCCAAGACGGCGCTCGCCCCGCTGCTGCAGCCGGTTGCTTCCAGCCTGTTCGGCGCGGGCACGATCAACGAGCTCGATCTCGACGAGCCGGAACCCGGCGTGCTCAGGTACACGCTGACCGACGAAGGCATCGACTACCGCATGGGCAGCGCGCTGACCCAGTCGATCGAAGTCGTCGGCCGTCGCGTCAATGAACTCGGCACCACCGAGCCGATCATCCAGCGCCAGGGAACCGACCGTATCCTCGTTCAGGTGCCCGGCCTTCAGGACCCGCAGCGCCTGAAGGACATTCTCGGGCAGACCGCCAAGCTGACCTTCCAGATGGTCGACCAGACCATGCCCGTCCAGGAAGCGATCGAGGGCCGTCCCCCGGCAGGCGCGACCGTCATGTATTCGGCCGACGATCCGCCGGTCCCGTACCTGATCGAGGACCGCATCATCGTATCGGGCGAGAACCTGGTCGATGCGCAGGCCTCATTCGACCAGCGGACCAGCGAGCCGGTCGTTTCATTCCGTTTCGATTCCAAGGGTGCGCAGCGTTTCGGCCTGGCGACGCAGCAGAACGTCGGCAAGCTGTTTGCCATCATCCTCGACGAGCAGGTGATATCGGCACCCCAGATCCGTGAGCCCATCCTCGGGGGTACCGGCCAGATTTCCGGAAGTTTCTCAGTAGAGGGAGCCAACGATCTCGCGGTCCTGCTGCGCGCTGGCGCTCTGCCGGCCGACCTGACGATCGTCGAGGAACGGACGGTTGGCCCGAGCCTTGGCGCCGACTCGATCCAGGCTGGACAGTTCGCCTCGATCATTGCAGCGATTCTCGTCTTCTCCTTCATGTTCCTGGCCTACGGCAAGCTCGGCTTCATCGCCAACATCGCGCTGGCGGCCAACGTCGCGCTGATCGTCGCGATCCTGTCCGTCCTGGGCGCCACGCTGACCCTGCCAGGCATCGCGGGCATCGTGCTGACGATGGGTATGGCGGTCGACTCGAACGTCATCATTTTCGAACGCGTGCGCGAGGAGCGCCGACAGGGCCGTTCAATCGTCCAGTCGCTCGATTCCGGCTTCCAGCGCGCCCTGGCGACGGTGGTGGACGCCAATCTGACCACCTTGATCGCGGCGATCATTCTTTTCTATCTCGGCTCCGGCCCGGTTCGCGGCTTCGCGGTGACGCTGGCGATCGGCATCATCACGACCGTCTTCACCGCATACACGCTGACGCGCTGGATGATATCGCTGTGGCTTCGCCGCGCGCGGCCAACCGAGCTTCCGGCTGGCCTGGTCATCTACCTGCCGGCCAAACCGACGATCCGCTTCATGCGCTTGCGTGTCTACGCATTCATATTCTCGGTAGTCGCGTCGATCGCCGCGACCGCATCGTTCCTGACCGTCGACATGAATTACGGCATCGATTTCCGCGGCGGGTCGTCGATCGAGGTGAAGGCCTTGCAGGGCAACGCCGATGTTGCAAGCGTGCGTGCGGCGCTCGAGGAACTCAACCTCGGCGAGGTCCAGGTCCAGGAGTTCGGCAATCCGTCGGAACTGCTGATCCGTATCGGCACGCAGGATGGCGGCGACAGCGCGGAACAGTCTGCCTTGAGCAAGGTCCGCTCGGCGCTTGAGGCGGACTATGAATTCCGGCGCATCGAAGTGGTTGGCCCGACTGTGTCCTCGGAGCTTGCCTGGGCCGGAACCATCGCGGTCATCGCCTCGATGTTCGCGATGCTGATCTACATCTGGTTCCGCTTCGAATGGCAGTTCGCGCTGGGTGCCATCATCTCGACGCTCCACGACGTGATCATGATGGTCGGGTTCTTCGTCTGGTTCCAGCTCGAGTTCAACCTGACCTCGATCGCGGCCATCCTCACGGTCGTCGGCTATTCGATCAACGACACGGTGGTCGTCTATGACCGCGTTCGCGAGAACCTGCGAAAATACAAGAAGATGCCGATCGAGGAGTTGCTCGACCTGTCGATGAACGAAACGCTGTCGCGGACGATCCTGACCGGCGTGACGACCCTGATGGCCTTGACCGCGCTCTACCTGTGGGGCGGCGAAGTCATTGCCTCGTTCACCGTCGCCATGATCTTCGGCATCCTTATCGGCACATATTCGTCGGTCTTCGTCGCCGGACCGCTGCTCATCCTCTTCAGGCTGCGGCCAGCATCGGAAACGAAAAGCGATAACGCCGTTCCGGCGGTGGCGCAGCCGTCCAAGACGTGACGGCTCGAATGGGCGAAGGCATCGTCATTCGCGCGGCGCATTTCCCGGGCCGCGCGCCCGTGGACGCCTATGGCAACGGTGGATTTCGCTTCGCGGACATGTCGCATCGCGGCTCGATCCTGTGCCTGCCGTCCGGCATCCATGGCTGGGAACCGGAGGATGCCGCGAAACTCGAGGCCGGGGACTTCGACCGGGTTTTCCAGCAGGCCGACAGGGTCCAGATTTTGCTGATCGGCACCGGCCCGGAGCTGAAGCCGCTGCCGCCTCGACTGCGCCAGGCATTCCGGGATGCGGGGATCTCCGCCGATCCGATGTCGACCGGGGCGGCCGTCCGCACCTACAACGTCCTGCTCGCCGAGGACCGCGCTGTGGCGGCCGCCCTTGTCGCCGTCGAGTGAAAGCCAGCCGCTGCTGGATCTCGTGCGCGCAGCCGATCGCGACCGCTATGTCGCGGTGCTTTATGCCCCGGAGGCCAAGCGCGCCGATCTGCTTGCGCTCTACGCCTTCGACGCCGAAATCGGCGCCATACGCGACCGCGTCAGCGAGCCGTTGCCCGGCGAGATGCGCCTGCAATGGTGGCGCGACGTGCTCGCCGCGAGCGATGCGGCAAGTGCCGGCGGGCACCCGGTGGCGACGGCGCTGCTTGAGGCGATCCGACGCAACAGGCTGCCGACCGACGCCTTGCAGAACTATCTCGATGCCAGGATCTTCGATCTCTACGACGATCCCATGCCGACGCGCGGCGACCTGGAGGGATACTGTGGCGAAACGGCCGCGGCGATCATCCAGCTTTCATGCCTTGTGCTTGATCCGCAGGTGGCCGCCCGGACTTCGGACCTCTCCGGACACGCTGGCTGCGCATACGCCATGACCCGCCTCCTGCTGTCCTTGCCGAAGCATCGGCGGCGCGGACAGTGCTACGTTCCGAAGGACATCCTCGCCGCGGCCGGAACCACGCCGCAGGAGTTCCTCACCAGCGATGGCGGTCCAAACGCGCCGCGCGCGGTTGCCGCCATGATCGCACTGGCGCGCGAGCATCTCCAGGCATTCGAGCGTGGCGCGGTGGCGATGCCGGCGAGCGTGCGCGCTGCGTTCCTGCCGGTTGCCACGACCGCCGCGATCCTGTCGAAGATGGCCGGCCGCGAGGAAGATTTGTTGACGGCGAGCCTCGACATCGCGGCCTGGCGCAAGCACTGGCCCATCTTCCGCCGGGCGTGGCTAGGGTGGGCTTGATCGGAAGTAGGCCTATTCCGCAGCCTCGGCTCTTGCCGGCAGGCCGAGCCAGTCGCGGCAGTCGGCGATGGCGCGCGCGGTGACGGCGCGCCGCCGGGCGGTTGTCTTGTCCTTGCCCCGGAACCGACCTTCGAAGCCGTCCGGCTTGAGCTGGGTCCCCGGCCCCAGTGGCGGGAACAGCCCGAAATTGATGTTCATCGGCTGGAAGGAGCGTTTGCCCGGCTCGTCGTCCGACACGATGTGGCCGCCGGTGATGTGGCCGAGCAATGCGCCGAAAGCTGACGTGGGCGGGGGCAGCCGAACGGGCGCGCCCGACCGCTCCGCCGCCGCGAAGCGGCCGGCAAGCAGGCCTATGGCCGCGCTCTCGACATAGCCTTCGCATCCGGTGATCTGGCCGGCGAAGCGCAGCCCCTTGCGGCTCTTCAACTGCAGCGATCCATCGAGCAGGGTCGGCGAGTTGATGTAGGTGTTGCGGTGCAGCCCGCCCAGCCGGGCGAACTCCGCGTTCTCAAGTCCGGGAATGGTGCGGAAGATGCGCACCTGCTCGCCATGCTTCAGCTTGGTCTGGAAGCCGACCATATTGTAGAGCGTGCCGAGCGCGTTGTCCTGGCGCAGTTGCACGACCGCATAGGCTTTCACGGTCGGGTTGTGGGCGTTGGTCAGGCCCATCGGCTTCATGGGGCCATGCCGCAGCGTCTCCGCGCCGCGCTCGGCCATGATCTCGATTGGCAGACAGCCGTCGAAATAGGGCGTTCCCTCCCACTGTTTGAACTCGGTCTTGCCGCCGTCGATCAGCGCCTGGACGAAGGCCTCGTACTGCGCCTTGTCCATCGGGCAGTTGATGTAATCCTTGCCGGTCCCGCCGGGTCCGACCTTGTCGTAGCGCGACTGGAACCAGCAGATGTCCATGTCGATCGAGTCGAAGTGGACGATCGGCGCGATGGCGTCGAAGAAGGCGAGCGCATCGGCGCCGGTTTCCTGGGCGATCGCCTGGGCAAGCGACGGCGCGGTCAGCGGCCCGGTCGCGATGATCGCCAGATCCCAGTCGGCCGGCGGCAGGCCGGGCACCTCTTCGCGCACGATCTCGATCAGCGGGTGCGCCTCCAGCCTGGCGGTAACGGCCAGCGAGAAACCGTCGCGGTCGACCGCAAGCGCGCCGCCCGCGGGCACCTGGTTGGCGTCGCCGCAAGCCATGATCAACGAGCCGGCAAGCCGCATTTCGGCGTGCAGGAGGCCGACCGCGTTGTTCTCGGCGTCGTCCGAACGGAACGAGTTGGAGCAGACGAGTTCGGCCAGTCCCTCTGTCTTGTGGGCGTCGGTTCCGCGTACAGGACGCATTTCATGCAGGATCACGGGAATGCCGGCCTCGGCCGCCTGCCAGGCCGCTTCCGAGCCGGCGAGGCCGCCGCCGACGATATGAATGGGCTTGTTGTTCATAGCGGCTGGCAATAATGCCTTGACCCATCCAATGCAAATGCAGACGAAGGCGAACAATGAAGTCGACGAAGAATAGAGTGGCGCCGGGCGCGAACCGGCTGGTGGCGAGTGTCGCGGGCCTGCTGGTTGCCTTTGGTCTGGCATTCGCCGTATCGGATGCTGAGGGGGCGGTGGCGGTCGGCACGCCGAAGACCATCCAGATATGCCACGGCTATGGCTGCAAATTCCGCTCAAGGCTGGTGCTGACGGCGTCGGACGGAGCGCGGTTCCGCTCGATCATGTCGGCCGGTAGCGGATCGCCGAAGGCCGAGCGGGCGGCGCTGTCGCGCGCGGTTCGCTACTACGAGGAACGGACTTTCGCTGCGACCGGTTTCCGCGACCGGCCGAAAACGCGGTTGGGCAAGCCCGAGCGCGGCCAGATGGACTGCATCGACGAGTCCACCAACACGCGTGCGCTTCTGCTTTATCTCGCCGAGCGCGGTCTTCTGAAACATCACGAGGTCGAGCGCAACGTCAGCCGCGGCTTTTTCATCGACAAGCGCTACCCCCACTTCACGGCGGTGATCAGCGATCCCGCAGGCGTCGAATGGGTGGTCGATTCCTGGTACAAGCCGATGGGGGGCGCGCCGGACATCATGCCGTACGAACAATGGAAGCTTCGCGGCCAGTTCGACAGCGAGCCGCTGAACTGAGCCTCGATTTCGAGAGCGATGCTTTGAACTAACTCCCAAAAACACAACACCCGCCGGGGGAGGAGATCCGGCGGGTGTCGTTTTTGTGGACGGTTCCCCGGGAGGAGGTGAGGAACCGGCCTATCCGTCATTGCCGGGGAGGAGGTCGGCTTTGACGAAATTCCTTTCGCCACTTTCAGAAGGGGCGAAACCTTCGTTGGTAACAGCGCCCGCCGGGGGAGGAGATCCGGCGGGCGCCGTTTTTGTGGACGATCCTCGGGAGGAGGTGAGGATCGGCCGTATCCCACAGGGTCTGGGAGGAGGTAGACCCTGGCGGAATTCCTTATATAGCCTTGCGAGCCACTTCGCGGATGTCGCGACGGGCAATGCCAAGGTCTTGAAGCTCGCGGTTCGTCAAGCTGTTCAGCTCGGTCACGGTGTCCCGGTACAAGCGCCAGTTGCGGTAGTTGCGAATCAGGTTCATCGTCTTCTCTATTCGTCTTTGGTTCGTTCGATCTCTTCGGTACAAATGGAAGGTATGCTCGCTCCCAGGATTTTGAAATCGCTTTTGGTGCATAGCAGCAATGCAAATTGTGCAATGCAGCATTAATCGATTGTTGCGGTAGCCACAAAACAGACGGAATCGCCCAGAGGATAGGCTTTCCAGGGGTTGGAAGCTGATGCGTCGATACCGGTCGGTCGCGTGACGCGGGGGGATTATGGCAAGCTATTCGTCTCGGGTGCGCGCGGATGCTGTCCGATGGGTGGCTCTGGGCCTTGTCGACGGCAAGGCGGCGGATGCGATCGTCGCGGATGTCGAGGCGCATGACCGCCGGTCGCTGAGCTTCGGGTCGATCCTTGCCATGATGGCCGCGCTGCTGTTCGGGGCGGCAATCCTGATCTTCGTGGCGTCCAACTGGGAGGCGATCCCGCGCCTGGCCAGGGTCGGCGCGCTGTTCGGCGTCATTTTCGCGGGATATGTCGGCGGCGCGGTGCTGAAAATTGCCGATCACGGCGCCATTGCCGAGGCCGTCTGGTTGATCGCGGCTGCGGCGTTTGGCGGGTCCATCGCCCTCATCGGGCAGATGTATCATCTGTCGGGCGACGAGACGCAGGCAATCCTGGTGTGGTGCGCCGGAACGGCGGTTGCGGCCGCAGCACTCCGGTCGGGGCCGCTGACGATGGCCGCCGTGGCGCTTGGCTCGACCTGGCTCTTCTTCGTCGGGGTCAGTTTCTGGCGCAACGCGCCGTTCCCGCACGCCTACATCGCGATTGCCGTCGTTCTTTGGCTTGTTGCCTACTGGACGAAAAGCGCGGGCGCGCGGCATCTGATTCTTCTGTCTTTGGTTTTCTACGGCACGCTCCTGGCGGTCGAAACCGATATCGGACGCGTAGCGCCGATCGTTGCGGGCGTATCCGCTCTGCTGTTCGGGCTTTCTGTAGCCATGCCCGCCACCGTCGAACGCATCGTGCGTCTGGATGGGCTCCTGCCCCTTCACGGTCTTATCGGCTTCCTCGCCGGCATTGTCATGACCCAGATCGAAATCGCCGATAGTCCCGGACCCGGTTTCGCAATCGTATCCGCGATCGCGCTGGCTGGCATCGTCGCGGCCGTGGTGCTTGCGGGCCGCGAGAGCAGGGGGCTGCGCTGGATCGCCTACACCGGCTTCGCGATCGAACTGTGCCTGATCTACGTCGTGATGGTCCGCAATATGCTGGGAACAGCCGGCTTTTTCCTTGCGGCGGGGATCATTCTGGGCTTGCTCGCCTTCGCGATCCTCCGAATCGAAAAGCGCATGAAGGGTCCACGCATTCCACAGGGAGCTGCGGCATGAACGGCAAGAAGCTCGTCGTGGCGGCGGTTGTGGTTGCCGTTGCCCAGATCGCCTTCCTGTCCTGGATGATCGCCGGCCGCGCCGCCATCCTTCGCGACGGGCAAGACGTTCTGCTCAAGGTGGAGCCGATCGACCCGCGCGATCTCCTGCGCGGCGACTACGTCATCTTGACATACGAGATCAGGAACGTCCCGGTGAAGATCGTCGCCAACGTTCCTGTCGGCGATTTCGTCACCGAGGAGGGGCCGATCTTCGTTCGCCTGGCGAAAGACGCGGACGGCTATTGGCGCCCGCGTTCGGCGTCGCTCGGGCAAGCCCCCGGAGCGCCGGACGCGGGCGAAGTCGATATTCGGGGCATGGTCTCCCCGGGCTGGTCGATTGGACCGGACGCTGCATTCAACGTCGACTACGGCATCGACCGGTACTACGTGCCGGAAGGCGAGGGACGCGAGATAGAGGGCGACATGCGCGAGAGGCCTTTCGGTATCGTTGCCGCCATCGGCAAGGATGGCGTTGCGCAGATTAAGGCGCTGATGGACGGCGACACGAAGCTCTACGAGGAGCCGCTCTATTGAGCGAACGAGGGACTATCCCCTGTGAGTCGTCGCCAGAGGACCAAACCGGGACTCCATAGGGCGACCGGCCTGTGCTATTGCTTTGGCGAGACTCAGGGAGAAGCGACGATGCGATTGATGCCTGTTTTGGCCATGCTGCCCCTGATGTTGCTTGCCGCGTGCCAAAGCAGCACCCAAAGCGGGAACGAACAGAACAAGAGCAGGCCGTGTTCGCCCCGCCTGGAGGACGCCGGACAATGCAACGCCGGGTCGATCTATTCCTTCCCCGAATTGTCGAACATCCGCTGATCGCCGGTTCTAAAGCCCGCCGAGCGTTGCAAGCTTGAGGTGCTGGATCAGCATGATGGTCTTGGCGTCGATGATGCTGCCGTCGCCTACCGCCGCCATGGCCTGATCCAGGGTCATTTCGAGCACTTCGATGTCTTCTCCTTCCTCGATGGCGCCGCCGCCGGATGAGATCCGGTCGGCAGGCGTATAGTCGGCAAGGAAGAACGTCAGCCGCTCGGTGACGCTGCCCGGGCTCATATATGGCGCGTAGAGCCGCCGTACGGCGCGCAGCCGGTAGCCGAGTTCCTCTTCCGCTTCCTTGCGGATCGCTGTTTCGGGGTCGTTCTCGTCGAGAAGGCCGGCGCAGGCCTCGATCAGCGCTTCCCGGTGGCCGGTGACATAGGCCGGGTAGCGGAACTGCCTGACCAGGAGCACTGTCGAGCGCTGGCGGTCGAACGGCAGGATCGTCGCCCCGTCGCCCCGGTCGTAGGTCTGGCGCACCTGGGTTTCCCAGGTTCCGTCGTTGCGCTGGTAGTCGAAGGTCGTCTTGGTCACCCTTGCCCAGTCGTCCGACAAGAGTTCGACCGACTTGATCCGGATACGATCCTGCACCTTGCGTTCTCCGCGTTGAAGGGCCGGCGATAGCCTGCGAACATGCTTGCGCGCAAGCGAAGTTCGGGCCGACAATTCGGACGTTTGGCAACACCTTGCGGCTGCCGGGGGTTGAACCTGCCGCGCTCCGGTGCCAAATCTGATTTGCATCAGTCAGTTTTCCCGTCAAAGGGCCGTCTGCTCCATGGTCACCTATCTCGACGCCGCAGTGGCGCCGCTTCGCAACACCGGCCAGATCCGGCTTTACGGCGCTGATGCCTTCGAAGGAATGCGCAAGGCCTGTGCGATCACATCGGCTTGCCTCGACGAACTTGCCGCGATGGTTGCGCCGGGCATCACGACCGAAGCGATCGACCGCCTGGTCTTCGAATTCGGCATGGACCATGGCGCCATGCCCGCGACGCTCAACTATCGCGGCTACACCAAGTCCTCCTGCACCTCGATCAACCACGTCGTCTGCCACGGCATTCCCGACAACAAACCGCTGCGGGACGGCGATATCGTCAACATCGACGTGACCTACATCCTTGACGGCTGGCACGGCGATTCCAGCCGCATGTATCCGGTCGGCCAGATCAAGCGGGCGGCCGAGCGCCTGCTGGAAGTGACCCATGAGTGCCTGATGCGCGGTGTCGCCGCCGTTCGGCCGGGTGTCCGCACCGGGGCGATCGGCGCCGCCATCCAGTCCTATGCGGAAGGCGAGCGTTGCTCGGTCGTGCGCGACTTCTGCGGCCACGGCGTCGGTCAGCTGTTTCACGACGCGCCGAACATCCTGCACTACGGCAATGCGGCCGAGGGCGTCGAAATGCGCGAAGGCATGATCTTCACCATCGAGCCGATGATCAATCTCGGCCGGCCGCATGTGAAGGTTCTATCGGATGGCTGGACCGCCGTGACGCGCGACCGCTCCCTGTCGGCGCAGTACGAACACACCGTCGGCGTCACTGCGGACGGCTGCGAAATCTTCACGTTGTCGCCGAAAGGGCTCGACCGACCCGGCCTGCCTTCGTAATACTTGACCGGGCGGCGAAAATATCGCGCCGTCCTTTGGTCGGGGCATGTCGGTGATGGCGCAAGACGAGGAGGACGAGCGAGGCTTTTTCGCCGAGACGTCCTTGCCGCGCCCGCTCAAATCGGCAGCCGCCAAGCCGCAGCCGCACTATGTCGGCCACCGCGACAGGCTGCGCGAGCGCTTCGCCGCTGCCGGTTCGGACGACAAGCTGGCGGACTATGAACTGCTCGAGTTGCTGCTTTTCCGGCTTATTCCCCGTGCCGACACCAAGCCCGTCGCCAAGGCGCTGCTGGCCAGGTTCGGCAGTCTTTCGGAGGTTCTGGGCGCCCCGGCAGCCCGCCTCCAGGAGGTGAAGGGCATCGGCGCGGCCGTCGCGCTCGACCTGAAAGTCATCGCCGCCGCGGCCCGCCGCATGACGCGCGGCGCGATACAGGGGAGGGAGGTTCTTGGCTCATGGGAGCGGGTGCTTGAATACTGCCGCGCCACGATGGCCTTCGAGGAGCGCGAGCAATTCCGCATTCTCTTCCTCGACAAGAAGAACGCGCTGATCGCCGACGAGGTGCAGCAGACCGGAACGGTCGATCACACGCCGGTCTATCCGCGCGAAGTGATCAGGCGGGCGCTGGAACTGTC
>Ga0335394_10002424_pt1 | contig 20977 bp, 21 predicted proteins | sample MAT03_FD_205741 | JGI IMG/M metagenome (GOLD analysis project Ga0335394, IMG submission 205741) | Freshwater microbial communities from Lake Fryxell liftoff mats and glacier meltwater in Antarctica - MAT-03 (spades assembly) (version 2) ...
GGCGTCGGCCGAGATGATGATCACGCTGTCGGGCCGGCCCGCCGCCGCGGCTTGCAATTCACGCGTCAGCACGTCGACGCTGCGGCCTTCGACGGCCTTGCGATTGACGGCGTAGCGGCCGTCGCTGGCCACCGCGACGATGATCTCGGCCGGCCTGTCGCGCAGCTTCTCCGCGTCGGCGGCGGGCAGGTTGACCTGCAGTTCGGTGAAACGCGAATACGTGGTCGACAGCATCAGGAAGATCAGCACCACCAGCAGCACGTCGATGAAGGGGATCAGGTTGATCTCCGGTTCTTCGGCGCGGCGACGGCTGAATTTCATGGCCGCCGGTCTCCCGCTTCAGTTGCCTGCCGGCGTGCGAACGGCAAAGCGCATCAGGTGCGGCAGCAGCGACTCGGTGGCCTGTTCCATCAGCAGCTGGAACTCCTCGATGCGGCCGCGGAAGTAGCGGTAGAACATCAGCGAAGGGATCGCGACGATCAGGCCGAAGGCCGTGTTGTAGAGCGCCACCGAGATGCCATGCGCCAGCAACTGCGGGTTGGCGCCGCCGGTCGGCGTCTGCGCGCCGAAGATCTCGATCATGCCGACCACGGTGCCCAGCAGGCCGAGCAGCGGCGCCGCCGAGGCGATCGTGCCCAGCGTGTTCAGGTAGCGCTCGATGCGGTGCACGGCAGCGCGGCCGGCGTTCTCGAAGGACAAACGAAGCGCGTCTTCCGTGATGCGCGGCTCGGCGACCACGCTGCGCAGGCCGGCGGCCATCACGCTGCCGAGCACGGAGTTATCGGTGAGCTTGTTGATCACTTCGGAGCCGGGCAGGCTGCTGCGTGTCACGCCCATCACTTCGTCGAGCAGGCTGGCCGGCGCCACCAGCGACGTGCGCAGGTGATAGAGCCGCTCGATGACGATGGCCAGCGCCACCACGGAGCACAGGATCAGAGGCCATATTGGCCATCCGGCCGCTTGTATGATCGACAGCAAAAGGGTCTCGCGCGGTGGCTCTGGGCTGTTTCGGGTGCGGTCTGGAACGTTCGTTCGGGCGTCCGGCGGCGATTATGCGTGACGCCAGTCCCGCCAAGCCGCGCCCTGCCGTTGGCGCCAGTGCGACGGCTGGCTCGGCGGCTCTTTCTGTCCACCAGAACTGTGGATAACTTTGTGGAGAACCCTCCCCGATTCGCCGGCAAGCCGCGCCAATTCAGGAGCCGGCTTTTGTTGCACAAATTTTGCACAGCAATTTCTCCTTGAAAATCAACTACTTGCATGATGTTTACAGCTTCGTGACAGAGGCGTCTGCGAGCCGCCTGGATGCGCGCCGATCTGTGGAGTTCCAGGGTGGTGCACGGCGGGCGGCTCACTGTGGCTGAGCCCGCCGGTAACGCTGCCCAGCGCACCGTGTGGAGCGTGGCCACGCTGCTGCTGGCCACCGGCGAGACGCTGGCGGCGCGCTTTGGTGCGCTGACGGTGCGCGGCGAGATTTCCGGCTTCACGCGGGCCGGCAGCGGCCACTGCTACTTCTCCCTGAAAGACGCGGCCGGTGCGCCGGCGCTGCTGCGCTGCGCGATGTTCCGCCGCGCCGCGGTGCTGCTCGACTTCGCACCGGCCGACGGCCAGCAGGTCGACCTGCGCGGCCGGCTGGGTGTCTACGAACCACGCGGCGAGTTGCAGATGATCGTCGAGGCCGTGCAGCGTGTCGGCGCCGGCGCGCTGTACGAGGAGTTCCTGCGGCTGCGTGCCCGGCTCGAAGCGCAGGGCCTGTTCGACGCCAGCCGCAAGCGGCCCATCGAACCCTGGCCGGCGGCGGTGGGCATCGTCACCTCGCTCGGTGCGGCTGCGCTGCGCGATGTGCTCACCACGCTGGCCCGGCGTGCACCGCAAGTCCGGCTGGTGATCTATCCCAGCCTGGTGCAGGGCGCCGATGCGCCTGCCGCGCTGGTGGCTGCGCTGCGCCTGGCGGCGGTTCGCGCCGAAGTGCAGACGCTGCTGCTGGTGCGGGGTGGCGGCGCGCTCGAGGATCTCTGGGCCTTCAACGACGAGCGTGTAGTTCGCGAGGTGGCGGCCTGCCGGCTGCCGGTGATCTGCGGCGTCGGCCATGAAACCGACATCACGCTGTGCGACCTGGCCGCCGACCTGCGCGCCGCCACGCCAACCGCCGCCGCCGAACTGGCCGCGCCGGCGCGTGACGACGCACTGGCCGCACTGGAGCAGCGCGCCGCCGTGCTGCGACGAATGCAGCAGCGTGCGCTGGAAACCCAGGCTCAGCGTCTCGACACACTGGCGCTGCGCCTGCAGCGGCCCGCTGCGGCGCTGGCCGGCCATGCGCAGAAGCTGGATGCGCTGGCGCAGCGGCTCACGCTGGCGCTGCAGCAGCGTGTTCAGCGCGATGGTCAGTCGCTGCCACCGCTGGCGCAGCGGCTGCGCGCGGCGCTGCATCAGCAACTGGCCCGCCAGGCGCTCGCACTGCCGCCGCAGGCCGGCCGCCTGCAGCGTGCGCTCGGCGTGCAGTTGCAGCGTCAGGCGCAGCAATTGGCCAGCGCCGGGCAGCGGCTTGCGGCACTCGACCCGCAGCAGGTACTGCAGCGTGGTTATGCATGGGTGGAAGACGCCGAGGGCCGGCCGGTGCTGTCGGTGCGCGGCCTCTCGCCCGGGCAGGCCGTGCAGGCCGTCTGGGCCGACGGCCGCGCCCGGGCGCGCATCACCGACGTGGAGCCCGCGGCGCCATGAGGCTGATCGGGCTTCCCTACAATCCGGTTCTTCACGCCATCCCCACCCCACCCGGCCGTGGTTGAAACGCGCCGGCACCCACCGAGGAATCGCCATGGAACACACTCTGCCCGCCCTTCCGTTCGCCATCGACGCGCTCGCCCCGCACTACAGCCGCGAGACGCTGGAGTTTCACCACGGCAAGCACCATAACGCCTATGTCGTGAACCTGAACAACCTGCAGAAGGGCACCGAGTTCGAGACGATGCCGCTCGAGGACATCATCCGCAAGTCGTCGGGTGGCATCTACAACAACTCGGCGCAGATCTGGAACCACACCTTCTTCTGGAACTGCATGAAGCCGGCGGGCGGTGGTGAACCCACCGGAGCGCTGGCCGCGGCGATCAACGCCAAATGGGGCAGTTACACGGCGTTTCGCGAAGCCTTCGTCAAGTCGGCGGTCGGCAACTTCGGTTCCGGCTGGACATGGCTGGTCAGCAAGGCCGACGGCAGCGTCGACATCGTCAACATGGGTGCCGCCGGCACGCCGTTGACCACCGGCGACAAGGCGCTTCTGACCGTGGACGTCTGGGAACACGCTTACTACATCGACTACCGCAACCTGCGGCAGAAGTTCGTCGAGACTTTCCTCGACAAGCTCGTGAACTGGGAATTCGCACAAGGCAACTTCGCCTGAACCCAGGCGCCCGGGCGCAATGCGCATCCTTCTTGTCGAAGACGACAGGGCGCTGAGCCTGGGCATCGAACGCGCGCTGGTCCGCGAGGGCTGGCGCGTCGATGTGCTGGCCGACGGCGAGCAGGCGATGAGCGAAGGTCTGCTCGGCCAGCATGATCTGGCCGTGCTCGACCTCGGCCTGCCGCGGCGCAGCGGCATGGAGGTGCTGCGCCACTGGCGCGCCCATGGCGCCCGCCTTCCGGTGCTGCTGCTGACGGCGCGCGACGAACTCGCCGACCGTGTGGGCGGCCTGGACGCCGGCGCCGACGACTATCTCGTCAAACCCTTCGATCTGCCCGAATTGCTGGCGCGGCTGCGCGCCCTGCAGCGCCGTGCGGCCGGACGAATCGGCGACATCCTGCGGCTGGTCGACCTCGAACTCGACCTCGCCGGCCATGAACTGCGGCACCGCGGCGAGCGCATTTCGCTGAGCCCGCGCGAGATGGCGCTGACCGAATTGCTGATGGCCAAGGCCGGCCGCGTCGTGTCGAAGGATTCCATCGTCGCGCGGCTGTCGAGCTGGGAGTCCGACTTCAGCGAAAACTCGGTCGAGGTGTACGTGCACCGGCTGCGCAAGCGTTTTGGCGAGTTCCGCGTCGTCATCAAGACCGTGCGCGGTTTCGGCTATGTCATGGAGCCTGCCGAGGCCGGCCCGCCGGCCGCGTGAGCAAGCCGGATTGGATCCACGGCCCCAGCCTGGCGCGCCGCCTGCTATTGCCGCTGATCTGGGGCTGGATGATCGGCCTGGCGCTGGCCGTCAGTGGCGCCTACCTGCTGGCGCGCAACAGCGCTCAGGCCGCTTTCGACCGCGGCTTGCAGGACGAAGCCGCCGCGCTGGCCGCCAAGGTCACCTGGTCCGACCGCGGCCCGCTGCTCGACATCAGCCGGCAGACGCTGGAACTGCTCACCTGGGACAGCGCCGACCGCAACAGCTTCGTGATGGTCGACCAGACCGGGTTTGCACTCGCCGGCGACAGCGCGGTGCCGGTGCCGTCCGACCGTTCGAGCAGTTTTGCCCGCCCACAACTCTTCAACGGCGTCTACGCGGGCGAGGCGGTGCGTGGCGCGGTGTTCTCGGTCACTTCGCCGATGATCGAAAACGGGCGTTCGGTGTCCATCGTCGTCGTCGAGACGCAGCGCAGGCGCGCCGACGTCATGCGCGACCTGCAACTCGGCCTGCTGCTGCCCGCGCTGGCGCTCGGCGTCGTCACCTTCCTGCTGCTGGGGTTCAGCGTGCGGCGCGGCTTGCGCCCGCTGCGCGAGGTCGGCAACGAAGTGGCCTTGCGCGACGTGCACGACTGGCGGCCTCTCTCGCTTCGCCATGTGCCGGCCGAGGCGGTGCCGCTGATCGAACGTATCAACCGGCTGATGCTCGATGTGCAGCAGTCGGTGGCGCTGCAGCGCCGCTTCGTCGCCGACGCCGCGCACCAGTTGCGCACGCCGGTGGCCGGCATCCGCGTGCTGGCCCAGGAGCTCGACACCGAATTGTCGGCGCCATCCGAAGAGCAGGCGGGCTGGCGGCCGATGCTCGACGAACTGCGCAGTTCCAGCGAACGGCTGTCGCGCCTGATCGCCCAGTTGCTGGCACTGGCACGCTCGGAGACCGAGCTGACGATGGACACCAAGCCGCCACCGCAGGACATCGTGCCGCAACTGCGTGAGGCGACCGAGCCACTGGTGCTGCAAGGCCTGCGGGAAGGCCGTTCGATCGAGCTCGATGCGCCCGCCACGCCCGTGCTCGCACGCTCGCACCCAATCTGGCTCGGCGAGGTGGTGAACAACCTGCTCGACAACGCTCAGCGTTATGGTGGCCCGCACATCGTGCTACGTGTGCGGCCGTTGCAGGGCGGCGGTGCCGAGGTGACTGTCGAGGACGACGGGCCTGGCGTGCCGGCAGAACAGATGGAGCGATTGTTCGAGCCCTTCTGGCGCGGCGACCGCGCCGACCTGCGCAACGACCAGGGCACCGGCCTCGGGCTGGCAATCGCCCGCGAAATCATCGAGCGGCTCGGTGGCACGCTGACGGTGCGCAGCCGGCCGGACTTCGACGGCATTCAGTTCACGGCTCGGCTGGCGCCTTGATTCATTCGAAGATCTTGCCGCGCAGCTTCAGGCCGGCAGTCAACCCACGCTTGGCGAACCAGCCCTTGTTCATCTCGAGCGCGAAGCGCACCGGCATTTCCGAGCAGTGCGACTGATCGGACTGCGGCTGCATGTCGGCCAGATTGACGATGGTGCCGTCGTCGGCGATAAACGCGATGGTCAACGGCAGCAGCGTATTGCGCATCCAGAAGCAGCGCACGCCGGCATCGGCATTGACGAACAGCATGCCTTCGTTGGCGCCCATCTCGCGGCGCATCATCATGCCGACCTGCTGCTGCTGCGGACTTTGCGCCACCTCGGCCCGTATGACGTGCATGCCGGCGCCGATTTCGATGGTGGGCAACCTGGGCTGCGGCGCCTCTTGCGCCCCGGCAATTCCGGCCAGTAAGTACAAAATCACGGCCATGGAGCAAAGCGGCGACTTGATATGAGTCATGCGGTGAGTTCTTAGTCTGCGTACATTATCCGCTGCGTTCCCGGCCCCGCCGGCGCGCTCAGATGCATGACAGCCACCGCCTTCGCCGCCGTTCCCGAGCCCACCGCGCTGCCTGCGCCGTCGCTGGCCGTGCTCGACGATCCTGTTGAACAGGTGCGTTTCACGCGCTGGGTCAGCGGTGCCTCCGGTGAGCGGCTGGGCGAGTCCACGCTGCAACTGTCGGGCATGTACTGCGCCGCATGCTCCGGCACCATCGAGTCGCTGCTGGCTGCTGTCGACGGTGTCAGCGCGGTGCGTGTCAGCGCCGCGGCGCAGCGCGCCACGGTGCGCTGGGATCCCGATCGCACCCAACCTTCGGAGCTGATCACCGCCATTCGCCGCGGCGGCTACGACGCCGTGCCCGATGCCGCCGCGCCAGCGCGCGAACTGCGCCGGGCCGAACACCGCACTGCGCTCTGGCGCTTCTTCGTTGCCAGCTTCTGTGCCATGCAGGTGATGATGCTCGCGACCCCGAGCTACGTGTCGGGTCCGGGCGAACTGGCCGACGACATGCGCCAGTTGCTGAACTGGGGCAGCTGGGTGCTGACCCTGCCGGTGGTCTGGTTCGCCGCCGGGCCGTTCTTCGCCGGCGCGTGGCGCGGCCTGCGTCATGGCCGCATCGGCATGGACGTGCCTGTGGCGCTGGGCGTGCTGGTCACCTTCGTGGCGAGCACCGGCGCCACCTTCGACCCCGGCGGACCGTTCGGCCATGAGGTGTACTTCGACTCGCTGACCATGTTCGTCAGCTTTCTGCTCGGCGGCCGCTATCTGGAGTTGCGGGCCCGCCACCGGGCGGCCGAGTCGCTCGAAGTCGCCCTGGCCGGCATGCCGGAAACCGCGCTGCGGCTGGACGAGAACGACCGCTGGACCGAGGTCAGCGTGCTGCGGCTGCGGCCCGGCGACCGGGTGCGCGTGCCGCTCGGCCAGGCGTTCCCGGCAGACGGCGTGCTGGTGCTGGGCCGCACGCAGGCCGACGAAGCCTTGCTGAGCGGTGAGTCGACGCCGGTCGACAAACCGGCTGGCGCCGAACTGGTCGGCGGCAGCATCAATGTCGGCGCGCCGGTCGAGATGCTGGTCGAGCGGGCGGGCGCCGACACCCGCTTCGAGGCCATCGTGTCGATGATGCGCGACGCCATGACCCAGCGCCCGGCAATGGCCCGGCTGGCCGACCGCTGGGCCGCGCCCTTCCTCTGGGCGGTTCTGCTGCTGGCGGCGGCTGCGGCGGTCGCCTGGAGTTTTATCGACCCCTCGCGCGCATTGGCCGTGGCGGTGTCGGTGCTGATCGTCACCTGCCCTTGTGCACTGTCGCTGGCCGCACCGGCGACGCTGGTGGCTGCCGCCGGCGGTCTGGCGCGCCGCGGCGTGCTGGTGCAGCGGCTCGACGCCATCGAGATCCTGGCGCGCACACGCCGGCTCTTCGTCGACAAGACGGGCACGCTGACCGAAGACCGGCTGCAACTCAGTCGCATGGTGGCGCTTCCGGACGGCGAGATGGGCGCTGCTGACGCGGCCCGGCTGGGCAATGTGGCTGCCACGCTGGCCGCCTGGTCGAGCCACCCGTTGTCGCGCGCCCTGGCGGCCGCGACCGAAGCCGCCCCGGCGGCCTCTGGTTGGACGGCCATCGAAGAGATTGCCGGGCTGGGCATGAGCGCCATCGACGCGGAGGGTACCGAATGGCGGCTCGGTTCAGCGGCCTGGATCGGCCTGCCGCCGCAGCCGGCCGGGCAAGCCGCCGCGTGGCTGTCGCGCAACGGTGTGGCCGTGGCGCGTTTCGAGTTCGAGGAAGCGCTGCGCGAGGGCGCGGCCGAGGCCGTGGCGGCGCTGCGTGCCCAGGGCATGCGCGTCACCCTGCTGTCGGGTGACACGCCGGAGCGCGCCGCCGCGCTGGCCGCGCGGCTCGGCCTGGACGACGCCGTGGGCGGCGCCACGCCCAAAGCCAAGCTGGCCGCGATGGCCGCCGCGCAGGCCGAAGGTGGGCCGGTGGCGATGGTGGGTGACGGTGTCAACGACGCGCCGGTGCTGGCGCGCGCCGATGTGTCTCTTGCGATGGGGCAGGGCGCGCTGGTGGCCCGGGCACAGGCCGATGCGGTGATCATCTCCAACCGTCCGCTCGACATCGTCCGCGCGCGCGCCACGGCAACCAAGGCCGTGCGCATCGTGCATCAGAACCTGCTCTGGGCGGCGATCTACAACGCCGCCTGCATTCCGCTGGCGCTGGCCGGCTTCCTGCCTCCCTGGGCCGCCGGCCTGGGCATGGCCTGCAGTTCGCTGCTGGTCATCGGCAACGCCATGCGGGCCGGCCGCTGAGCCGCATTCGAACCGCGAACACGGTTCCCTGTAAGCATCACCATGGAAATTCTCTGGTTATTAATCCCGATGTCGACGGTGCTGGTCCTGCTGATCATCGGTGTGTTCGGCTGGGCGCTGCACCGCGGCCAGTTCGAGGATGTCGAGTTCGAAGGCGAGCGCATCCTGCAGGACGATCTGCCTCCGGTTGACCGGGATCAAGTCGAAGTTCGGAACCCACCCGAACAATAGCCACTCAGGCATTCAGGCATTCAGGCATTCAGGCATCAAGAAGCGAGGAGAGGTTCAATGGTCAGCAACTCTGCACCGGGCGCACCGGTGTTCAGCGACAAGACGGCGGGCGTGCTTTCCAAAGCCGGCAACAAGCCGGCGGCGGCGGGCATGTACACCGACGCACCCGTCAGGCTCTTCGCCCTGGCGGCCGTGCTCTGGGGTGTGGTCGGCATGCTGGTGGGCGTCATCATCGCCGCCCAGCTGGCCTGGCCAGAGCTCAACCTGGGCATCTCCTTCCTCAGTTATGGCCGCTTGCGACCGCTGCACACGAACGCGGTGATCTTCGCCTTCGGCGGCTGCACGCTGTTCGCTACTTCGTACCACGTTGTGCAGCGGACCTGCCAGACGCGGCTCTTCATGCCCAAGCTGGCGATGTTCACCTTCGTCGGCTGGCAAGTGGTGATCCTGGCCGCCGCGGTGTCGCTGCCGCTGGGCTTCACGCAGGGCAAGGAATACGCCGAACTCGAATGGCCGATCGACATTCTGATCGCGGTCGTCTGGGTGGCCTACGCGGTGGTCTTCTTCGGCACGATCGGCATCCGCAAGGTGCGCCACATCTACGTGGCGAACTGGTTCTTCGGTGCCTTCATCCTGGCCGTGGCCATGCTGCACATCGTCAACGCCGCGGTCATTCCGGTCAGTCTGACGAAGAGCTATTCGGCCTACGCAGGTGTGCAGGACGCGATGGTGCAGTGGTGGTACGGCCACAACGCGGTGGGCTTTTTCCTCACCGCCGGCTTCCTCGGCATCATGTATTACTACATCCCCAAGCAGGCCGGCAGGCCGGTGTATTCGTACCGGTTGTCGATCGTGCACTTCTGGGCGCTGATCTTCACCTACATGTGGGCCGGCCCGCACCATCTGCACTACACCGCGCTGCCCGACTGGGCGCAATCGGTCGGCATGGTGTTCTCGCTGGTGCTGCTGGCACCGAGCTGGGGCGGCATGATCAACGGCATCATGACGCTGTCGGGCGCCTGGCACAAACTGCGTGACGACCCGATCCTGAAGTTCCTCATCGTCTCGCTGTCGTTCTACGGCATGAGCACCTTCGAGGGGCCGATGATGTCGATCAAGACCGTCAACGCGCTTTCGCACTACACCGACTGGACGGTCGGTCACGTGCATAGCGGGGCGCTGGGCTGGGTCGGCTTGATCTCGATGGGAAGCCTGTACTACCTGATCCCGCGCATGTTCGGCCGCAAGGAGATGTACAGCACGCGCGCCATCGAACTTCACTTCTGGGTGGCGACGGTCGGCATCGTGCTTTACATCGCCGCCATGTGGATTGCCGGCGTCATGCAGGGCCTGATGTGGCGCGCTGTCAACACTGACGGCACGCTGGTCTACAGCTTCGTCGAGAGCGTGAAGGCCACTTATCCGTTTTACGTGATACGCCTCGGCGGCGGCCTGCTCTATCTCAGCGGCATGTTGATCATGGCCTGGAACACGGTGATGACGGTGAGGAGCGGCAAGGCCGTGCTCGCCCCCATCCCGATGGTGCCGGCGCACGCCTGAACCTTGCGCAAGGAGCACAAACAACATGGCTGATACAAAGCTTGGCGGTCACGAGAAGATCGAGACCAACAACTTCCTGATGATCGTCCTGATCCTTCTGACCATCGCCGTCGGCGGCCTGGTCGAGATCGTGCCGCTCTTCTTCCAGAGTTCCACCACGCAGCCGGTGCCGGGCCTCAAGCCTTACGCGGCACTGCAACTGGCCGGGCGCGACATCTATGTGCGAGAGGGTTGCTACAACTGCCACTCGCAGATGATCCGGCCGTTCCGCGCCGAGACGCTGCGCTACGGCACCTTCTCGAAAGCCGGCGAGTTCGTCTATGACCGTCCGTTTCAGTGGGGCAGCAAGCGCACCGGTCCCGACCTTCACCGGGTGGGCGGCAAGTACAGCGATGAGTGGCACCGTATCCACCTGATCAACCCGCGTGACCTGGTGCCCGAATCCAACATGCCTGCTTATCGCTGGCTGGAGACTGCCATGGTCGACCCCGCCGACATGGCGCCCAAGATGAACACGCTGCGCATGCTGGGCCATCCCTACAGCGACGCCGAGATCGCAGGCGCGGCCGCCGAGGTCAAGGGCAAGACCGAACTCGATGCGTTGATCGCCTATCTGCAGGTGCTCGGCACCTCGGTCAAGTGACGGCACGGAGCACATCATGGACATCAACACTTTGCGCGCGGCGGTCATGCTGCTGGGCCTGTTCATCTTCCTGGCGATGGTCGGCTGGGTGTGGGCTCGTCAACGCCGCGAGGCATTCGAGGAGGCGGCCATGCTGCCGTTTCTGGACGACGAGCCCGCCGATCTCACCGGAGTAAAAAAATGAGCGACTTTCTCCATGTCGGCTGGTCGATTTACATCGCCGCCGGCACGATACTGGGCCTGGTTTTCTGCGTGGTGCTGCTGGTCATTGCCAGCCGCCGCAAGGTGATGGCCGGCGACAACTCCACGGGTCACATCTGGGACGAAGACCTCAAGGAGATGAACAACCCGCTGCCACGCTGGTGGGTGGGGCTGTTCGTCCTCACCGTGGTGTTTGCCGTCGTCTACCTGATCCTCTATCCGGGGCTGGGAAGCAAGGCCGGCATCCTGAACTGGAGCAGTGCCGACCAGCATCGCGCCGAGATGGACCGGGCGCGCGCGGCCATGGCGCCGCTGTACGCCAGGTTCACCGCCTTGCCGGCTGAAGAGCTGGCCAAGGACGCGCAGGCAATGGCCATCGGCGAGCGGCTGTTCGCCAACAACTGCTCAGGGTGTCATGGCTCCGACGCTCGCGGCAGCAAGGGCTTCCCGAACCTGACCGATGGCGACTGGCTCTACGGCGGCACGCACGAGAAGATCAAGGAAGCCATCGTTGGCGGACGACAGGGCAACATGCCGCCGATGGCGGCCGCCGTCGGCAATGCCGAGGATGTCAAGAACCTGGCGAACTACGTGCTCAGCCTGTCAGGCAGCGCCCACAACAGCGTGGCCGCCGCGCTCGGCAAGCCCAAGTTCGGCACCTGCGCGGCCTGCCATGGCGCCGACGGCAAGGGCCTGCAGGCACTAGGCGCGCCGAACCTGACCGACAAGATCTGGCTGCATGGATGGGGCGAACTGGCCATCGTCAACATGATCAACAACGGCAAGCTCAACGTCATGCCGGCGCAGGGGCAACGACTGTCCGCCGAGCAGATTCACGTGCTGGGCGCTTACGTCTGGAATCTCTCGCAAGCCCGCACCTTGGCTTCGAAGTGAGGGCAGGGGCTCGATGAACGACACCACCGTCGACGCGGCAAAGGGCCTGGGTGGCGGGGCGGCATCAGACGCTGCCGGTGACGCGAGCGACGACGCTGTCATTGCCGTGGTGTCGCTGTATGCCAAGCAGAAGAAGATCTACGCCCGCGCCGTCAGCGGCTGGTTCGCGGGCTGGCGTTGGGCTCTGGTGTGGGCCACGCAACTCGTCTTTTACGGACTGCCCTGGCTGGATTGGAATGCCCGACAGGCAGTGCTGTTCGACCTGGCGGCGCGGCGTTTTTACATCTTCGGCCTGGTTCTCTATCCGCAGGACTTCATCTACCTGACCGGGTTGCTGATCGTCTCGGCGTACGCGCTTTTCCTGTTCACTGCGGTGGCCGGGCGGCTGTGGTGCGGCTATGCCTGCCCGCAGACGGTTTACACCGAGATCTTCATGTGGGTCGAGCGCCACATCGAGGGCGATCGCATGGCGCGCATGAAGCTCGACGCCGGGCCTTGGGACGTCAACCGTGTTTGGCGCAAGACCGCCACGCAGTTGGTCTGGATCACGATCGGTCTGTGGACCGGCCTGACCTTTGTCGGCTACTTCACGCCCATTCGCGAATTGGTCGGCCTGGCCTCGCAGCTGGCGCTCGGGCCCTGGGAATGGTTCTGGATCCTGTTCTACGGTTTTGCCACGTATGGCAACGCCGGCTATATGCGCGAGCAGGTTTGCAAGTACATGTGCCCGTACGCCCGTTTCCAGAGCGCGATGTTCGACAAGGACACTTTGATCATCAGCTACGACAAGGAGCGTGGCGACCCGCGTGGCACACGCTCCCGCAAGATCGACCCCAGGAGCCAGGGCCTGGGAGACTGCATCGACTGCGGCCTGTGCGTGCAGGTCTGCCCGACCGGCATCGACATCCGGGACGGACTGCAGTACGAATGCATTGGCTGCACGGCCTGCATCGACGTCTGCAATGGCGTGATGGACAAGATGAAGTACCCGCGCGGGCTGATTCGCTACGTCACGCAGAACGGTCTGAACAAGCACCTGACGCGCGGCGAGATGCTGCGCACCGTGTTCCGGCCGCGCGTGCTGATCTACACGGTCATCCTCGTCCTAATAGTCGGCGCGCTGGGAACGAGCATCGCCTTGCGTAGCCCTTTCCGCGTCGACGTGGTGCGCGACCGTGCGTCCCTGGCGCGCATCGTCGACGACGGGCAGATCGAGAACGTCTACCGCCTGCAGGTGATGAATGCCACCGAACTGGCGCAGAACTACCGTGTGCGCGTGACCGGCATGCCAGGGCTGGTGATCGACGGTCCGGCCGAACTGAAGGTGGAGCCTGCCGAAGCGCGCTGGATGACGCTGTCGGTGCGGCTGCCCGCCGAAGCCGCAGCGGCTGCCGGGCCCGCCGCCCACCCGATCCACTTCGAGATCGAGCGCATCCAGTCAGTCGCAGGCGGTGCGCCAGTTGCACTGCAAGAGAAGTCCACATTCGTGGTGCCGCGTTGAAGCCGCACCGAGAGGAGTCCCCATGAGCATCGCCCGCAACTTCCCCTCCGCCGCAAAACCATCGGTGGCGCCCTGGTGGCGCTACGGCATGGTCTGGCTCGTCATCAGCGGCCCGCTGGTCGTGGTGGTGGCCGCCACCGTCACCGCAGTCATCGCGGTGCGTGGCGCCGATCCGATCATCAGCGACGTTCCGGCTGCGGTGGCCGCAGGCGCCACCACGCCGTCGTCAGAGACGCCGGCGATGCAGGCCCGCAACCACGCAGCCACCGCCAAACGTTGAGCCGGTCATGGCGGCCATGAAACGGGTGCTCAAGCGTGCGATGGCCATCGCATGGCCGTCCTTCCTGATGGCCGGTGTGCTGGCGATGCTGGTCTTCTCGATGGTCGACCCGGGCTCGCTGCACTGGTTCGGCGGCACACCGGTCGAACTCGGCACGACAGCGTTCTACTCGCTGTCATTCTTCGTGTTCTGGGCGGTGATCGCCTGCGCCGGAGTGCTGACCCAGTTGCTCGGCGAGACCGAAGCCGAGATCAACAGCCGGGCATTTCGCTGAGGCGGAGATGCCCGCTACGCGCAGTTGCTGCCGTTGACGAGGTTCTGCAGGGCGGGCTGGTTGAGCACCCTGATCTGCCGCTGTTTCACTTCCAGGAAACCTTCCTCCTGGAATTTCGAGAACGTGCGGCTCACGGTTTCCAGCTTCAGCCCGAGGTAGCTGCCGATCTCTTCGCGCGTCATGCGCAGGATCAGCGAGCTGGCTGAAAAGCCGCGTGCCCGCAGGCGCTGCGTGAGGTTCAGCAGAAAGGCAGCCAGCCGCTCTTCGGCCCGCATGCTGCCAAGCAGCAGCATCACGCCGTGGTCACGCACGATCTCGCGGCTCATGATCTTGTGGAACTGGCGCTGCAGATCACTGAACTCGCGTGTCAGGTCTTCGAGCTGCTGGAAGGGAATCACGCAGACCTGCGAGTCCTCGAGTGCGACGGCGTCGCAGGTGTGACGCTCGGTGCCGATGCCGTCGAGGCCGAGCAACTCACCGGCCATCTGGAAACCTGTGACCTGGTCGCGCCCGTCCTCCGACGAGATGCAGGTCTTGAAGAAGCCCGTGCGCACGGCGTAGAGCGAATGGAACTCGTCACCGGTGTGGAACAACCGGTCGCCACGCCCCACCTGTCGCCGGGTGGCCACCATGCCGTCGAGCCTTTCCAACTGCTCGTTGGACATGCCGACCGGCAGGCACAACTCGCGCAGGTTGCAGCCGGAGCACGCCACCTTGAACGGGTCCATGCGCACGCCCTGCGATGCTGGAACAGGGTTGATTGCCGGTTGCATGGTGGGTCGCCGTTTCGTGACGTGTTTGACAACGCGATTATCGCGCATCACCGGCTCCCGGCAGGGCATGCGCGCCGCCTCGAGTGTGCGGCCTGGCTTGAGACAGATCAAGATGCATTTCGCCCGTTTCGGCACAGTCGACCACGTCGTGAATCAGATGCACCTGGAGAGCAGTATGGAAGTGCCCGAAACGCTGTTGCGCCGCCTAGACGTGCCCGGCCCGCGCTACACCTCCTATCCGACGGCAGATCGTTTTGTCGAGGCATTCGGACCCGCCGAGTACCGGCAGGCGCTGCGGCAGCGGGCCGAGGGCGCCGTGGTCGGCGGTGCGCCCGCGCTGTCGGTCTACGTGCATGTGCCGTTCTGCGAGTCGGTGTGCTACTACTGCGCCTGCAACAAGGTCATCACCAGGCACCATGAGCGCAGCGCCGAGTATCTGGACGCGCTGGATATCGAGATCGATCTGAACGTTGCCGAACTCGGCGAAGGCAAGGCGGTGTCGCAACTGCACTTCGGTGGCGGCTCGCCGACCTTCCTGTCAGACGCCGAACTCGAGCGCGTGATGGACAAGCTGCGGCGCGCCTTCCGGATCGCGCCGGGAGCCGAAATCTCGATCGAGGTCGACCCGCGCACCGCGTCGCCCGAACGGCTGCGCCACCTGGCCGGCCTCGGCTTCAACCGCATCAGCTTCGGCATCCAGGACTTCGACGCGCAGGTGCAGCAGGCGGTGCACCGCGTGCAGTCCTATGAGAGCGTGCGCAGCCTGATCGAAGCGGCGCGTGATCTGGGCTTCGAGTCGATCAATGCCGACCTGATCTACGGCCTGCCCAAGCAGACGCCGGAGTCCTTCGCCCGCACCATTGCCCAGGTCGCCGAGTTGCGACCCGACCGCATCGCGCTCTATGCTTATGCGCATCTGCCGCAGCGCTTCAAACCGCAGCGGCGCATCGCATCGGCCGATTTGCCGCCTCCCGAACACCGGCTGAAGATGCTGGGCGGCGCCATCACCGGCTTCATCGGCCACGGCTATCTCTACATCGGCATGGATCACTTTGCGCTGGCCAATGACTCGCTGGCCGTGGCCAAGCGGCAAGGCCGGCTGCACCGCAATTTTCAGGGTTACAGCACGCAGCCAGATTGCGACCTCATCGGCCTCGGCGTGTCATCGATCGGCCGCATGGACAGCACCTACAGCCAGAACGTCAAGACGCTCCCCGACTATTACGACGCCTTGCGCCAACGCCAGTTTCCGGTGGTGCGCGGTATCGCCCTGACGCGTGACGACCTGGTGCGCCGCGCGGTCATCATGGCGCTGATGTGCCAGGGCCGCGTCGAGTTCGAGTCGATCGAACTCGCCTACCTGATCGACATGCGGGAGTATTTCGCCGCCGACTTCGAGCGGCTGCGGCCGCTGAGCGAGGCCGGCCTCGTGGAGATCGGCGCCGACGCGATCCAGATCACCGCGACCGGCTGGTTTTTCGTGCGTGGCGTGGCCTCGGCTTTCGACCGCCATTTCCAGACCGACCGGGTGCGAGAACGGTTTTCGCGCATCATCTGAGGATGATGAAATCTCCGGCTTCCCCCGGACGCCATTGTCCTGCCCCGCCCACGAGGGTGGAGATGCGTCATTTCAGGCACTGAGATGGACTTCGCGCTCATTCTCAGCGCGCTGATGCTCGGCCTTGCCGGCGCGCCGCATTGCGCGGCGATGTGCGGTGCTGCCTGCGCGGCGGCCACGCGAGGCGGCGGGGCGGCCACGCCGTTGACGTTCCATGTGTCGCGCGTGGCCGGCTATACGCTGGCCGGCGCAGTGGCGGCCTCCAGCGTGGGCCTGCTGTCGGCACTCGGCCAGGCCAGCCCGGCATTGCGGCCGCTGTGGACACTGGCCCACGCCGCGGCACTGGTTCTCGGGCTCTGGTTGTTATGGAACGGTCGCCAACCGGCCTGGGTCGACAACTTCGGCCGTGCTGCGCCGCAGAGCGCAACACCCGATGCCCAGGGCTGGCAGCGCATGCGGGCGCCGCTGCGCGCGAGTCTGCGGGCGGGGGCGGCCGGCGCATTCTGGGTCGCCTGGCCCTGTGGCTTGCTGCAGTCTGCGCTGGTGGTGTCGGCGCTGGCCAACTCGGCGCTCGGCGGCGCGGCGGTGATGTTCGCCTTTGCTGTCACCAGCGCCGCCGGGCTGACGATCGGCCCCTGGCTGTGGCTGCGGCTCGGTGGTGCGGGCAGTGCGGCGCTGGCGGGCAGCTGGGTCATACGGGCAGCCGGCGCGTTGCTGGCCGGTGTGTCGGCCTGGGCTCTCGGGCACGACCTGATCTACAAGGTCATCGCGTACTGCACCACCTGAGGCCAGCGCTGCGCTTGCGGAAGGCGACTGCGCCGACCCCGCCGCTTGAATCTGACCTGGCAGAAACGACAACGCCCGGCAGAGCCGGGCGTTGAGGCAGAGCACAGGTTCCCGGTGACTTGAAGCGAAGAAGAAATTACTTCTTGGCGGTCGAAGCAGCTTCGGCGGCCGGCTTGGCGGCAGGCTTGGCGTCAGCCTTCTTCTCGGCCTTCTTCACGGCAGCCGAAGCGGCCGGCGCGGCGGGCTTGGCATCGGTGGCGAAGGCGCCGGTGGTAGCGAAAGCGCCGACGATCAGGGCAGCCAGGAACTTGTTCATTTCAATGGACCTTAAGTATGTTGTTGAAGCCACCCCCAACTGGGCGGCACGTCGACAACGGGCGGAGTCGTCAGTCGGTTGACAGCCCCGTGGCCTAGAATTGATGGCAGTTCGAGACCACCTCGGACTCCCGACAACACAGTCTCCTGGAGACCACTTTCCATGTATCAGCACATCAAGGTGCCCGAGGGCGGGCAGAAGATCACCGTCAACGCCGACTATTCGCTCAACGTGCCTGATCATCCGATCATCCCGTTCATCGAAGGCGACGGCACCGGCCAGGACATCACGCCGGTCATGATCAAGGTAGTCGACGCCGCGGTGGCCAAAAGCTACGGCGGCAAGCGCCAGATCCACTGGATGGAGGTCTATGCCGGCGAGAAGTCGACCAGGATCTACGGTCCCGACGTCTGGCTGCCGGCGGAAACGCTGAGCGCCGTGCGCGACTACGTGGTGTCTATCAAGGGCCCGCTCACCACTCCGGTGGGCGGCGGCATCCGCAGCCTGAACGTGGCGCTGCGCCAGGAACTCGACCTCTACGTCTGCCTGCGCCCCATTCAGTACTTCAAGGGCGTGCCCAGCCCGGTGAAGGAGCCCGAGAAGACCCACATGGTGATCTTCCGCGAGAACTCCGAAGACATCTATGCCGGTATCGAATTCGAAGCCGGCAGCGAAAAGGTCAAGAAGCTCATCAAGTTCCTCATCGAAGAGATGGGCGTGCGCAAGATCCGTTTCCCCGAGACCTCGGGCATCGGCATCAAGCCGGTGTCGAGCGAGGGCACCGAGCGCCTGGTGCGCAAGGCCATCCAGTACGCCATCGACAACGACAAGCCCAGCGTGACCATCGTGCACAAGGGCAACATCATGAAGTACACCGAAGGTGGCTTCCGTGACTGGGCCTATGCGCTGGCACAGAAGGAATTCGGCGCCGAGTTGATCGACGGCGGCCCATGGATGAAGTTCAGGAATCCGAAGTCCGGCAAGGACATCGTCGTCAAGGACGTCATCGCCGACGCCTTCCTGCAGCAGATCCTGCTGCGCCCGGCCGAGTACTCTGTGATCGCCACGCTGAACCTAAACGGCGACTATGTGTCGGACGCGCTGGCCGCGCAGGTGGGCGGCATCGGCATTGCGCCGGGCGCCAACCTGTCGGACTCGATCGCCATGTTCGAAGCCACCCATGGCACGGCGCCCAAGTACGCCGGCAAGGACTACGTCAATCCGGGTTCCGAGATCCTGTCGGCCGAGATGATGCTGCGCCACATGGGCTGGCTGGAAGCGGCCGACCTGATCATCGCTTCGATGGAACGTTCGATCGCCAGCAAGAAGGTCACCTATGACTTCGCGCGGCTGATGGAAGGCGCCACGCAGGTGTCGTGTTCAGGCTTTGGGCAGGTGATGATCGACCACATGTGAACCCGCTCCACGGCGTCTCACGACGCCCCGTAAGCCCTTGATTTTCCTAGTGAAATTCAAGGGCTTTTGCTTTTGGCTCGTCTCACGGCAAACCGCGAAATCCCACCAGTTTGGAGGGGATTCTGACGGGAGTCGCAGAGGAAAAACCTCCAAATTCCTCCAGTTGGAGGTGGCCCAAAGCAGACCAGAGAAGCGCATGAGACTGAGCAACTACACCCTTACCCCGACCCAGCTCAACAACGCCAAGGCCAAGGTCAAGCTTTACAAACTGAGCGACGGCGGCGGCCTGTTCGTCGAGGTCAGTCCTGCTGGGCAAAAGACCTGGCGATATCAATACCGGTTCGGCGGAAGTCGCCGCGACGTAAAGATCGGAAGGTATCCCGAACTGGGCGTCGTGGATGCGCGCGATCGCCACTTCGAGATGCGCGCGCTGCTGGAGCGAGGCATCGACCCGGCTGATGCGCGCCGCCAGGAACTGACCGAGCGAAAACTGCGGGTCGCAGGCGTAGTGGCGCCGGCCGATGCGTTCGAAGCGTTCTCCAAGCGCTGGGTGCGTGAACGGCTGATGACCAGATCAGACACCGACCGAAAACAGGTCGGGTCGCGTCTTGAGCGCTTCGTGTGGCCGGCCATTGGTGCCAAGTCACTGAGTGCAGTGCGTCCGGCGGATGTGCTGGAGATCATCGAAGCGGTGCGGGCGACACCGAAGACTGCCGAGGGCGTGAGGGCCATCATCCAGCAGTTATACAACTACGCGATTCAGAAACTGCTCGTGGAACTGAACCCCGCGCTGCCGCTGCGCGGCGTGATCGAGGTGCCACCCGCCGAACACCATCGCCATCTAAACGAGGTGGAACTGGGTGCCTTCTGGCGGTCGATCGAACGCCAGGGCGCGCACTTCGTCACCATCGCTTCGACGAAGCTGCTGATGTAGAGCGTTTGCCGGAAGTCCGAGGTCTTGCGTGCTCGCTGGCGCGAGTTCGACTTGGACAAGGCGCAGTGGGACCTGCCCGCCGACCGCATGAAGATGAAGCTACCCCACCGTGTCTACCTGGCGCGCAAGGCGGTCGAATTGCTCTACTTGCTCAAGGCGATGGGGTCTGAGCCGCAGGCTTACGTCTTTCCGTCGACTCTGAGGGCGTCCGTGCCGCTGGGTGACGCGACGCTGAACCACTTCTTCAAGCGTCTTGACTTCGGTGTCCAGGACTTCTCGCCCCACGGCACCCGAGGAACCGCTGCGACGCTGCTGCGTGAACACGGGTTCAGTCGGGACGTGGTCGAACTCCTCCTGGCGCATGCCGAGCGAAACAAGGGCATGGCTGCCTACCACCACCACGAATTGGCCAACGAGCGACGACGTGCGCTGCAGTACCTGGCCGATGAGATCGACAGGCTCGCCATTGCCGCACCGGCCCCCGCCATCGGCCAGATAGCTTGTGAATCCCACAAGGCGGCCGTTACGGTCTGACGGATGCTGACGATCGGGAGCAACGGGCGATAATTTGATAAAGATAGATTTGTCGTAGTCAAGCTACGATAATTGGGTGGCGGCGAAATATGCCGCCTGTTTGAAAATTGCTTCGAAATCGCAGTATGACTACGACTCAACGCAACAAACTAAATCTCCTTTACAGCCAGACCGCCACCGGGACGCCGCTAACGTCCGTGGATCTGGCCGCCAGGGGAGTCTCAGCCGACCTCGCCGTCCATTACGTGCGTGCAGGCTGGCTGACACGGCTTGCGCGGGGTGTGTTCTGTCGGTCGAACGATCCACCCACGCTCCATCAAAGCTTGGCAGTTCTGGGGCGCCAGATCGAGTCGCTGCACGTCGGAGGCAAGTCGGCACTCGAGTGGCACGGCGTGACCCATTACCTTCGTCTTGTGCCTGTTCTCGACCTGTACGGGTGGGGCTCCGCGCGTTTGCCAGACTGGTTTACTGAGCGATTTCCGGCGCGTTACCACCGCAAGCGCCTGTTCGAAGAACAGCCAGACGCATTGCTCCATGTCGCCCCGTTCGATCAAGGACAGAAGGCGCCGGCTGTGTCGTCGCCTGAACGGGCTCTGCTCGAACTCCTCAGTGAGGTCGGCGTCCGGCAGCCACTGCAAGAAGCGCGCGAGTTGGCCGAAGGCACCTACAACCTGCGAGCCGACGTGCTGCGTGAGCTGCTTCTGCACTGCACCAGCGTCAAGACCGTTCGGCTTTGTCTGCAGCTCGGCCGCGAAATC
>Ga0335394_10002426_pt1 | contig 20964 bp, 11 predicted proteins | sample MAT03_FD_205741 | JGI IMG/M metagenome (GOLD analysis project Ga0335394, IMG submission 205741) | Freshwater microbial communities from Lake Fryxell liftoff mats and glacier meltwater in Antarctica - MAT-03 (spades assembly) (version 2) ...
TTAACTTTCACTTCTGCTAACTACGATCAACCGCAACCCATAACGATAAGTGGTGTTGACGATTTGGTAGCTGATGGCCCTCTACCTTACAAAATTGTCACGGCTGCTGCTGTGAGTACCGATGTTAATTACAATGACCTCGATCCTGATGATATCGATGTCACCAACAGTGACAATGAAACTCCGGGAATTACGGTGAATCCGACGGCGGGATTAACTACTGGTGAAGATGGCACTAAGGCTAACTTTACTATGGTTTTGAATACTCAACCGACTGCTGATGTGACTATCGGTTTGAACAGTGACAATGTGGCTGAAGGAACTATTTCTACTAATAGTTTAACTTTCACTCCTGCTAACTGGAATACAGCGCAACCAGTGACAGTAACAGGGGTTGATGATAGCAGTGTTGACGGCGATATTAACTACAAAATAGTCACGGCGGCTACTGTTAGTACAGATCCGAATTACAGCAACAAAGATGTAGCGGATGTTAGCCTGAGCAATAAGGACAAGGATACCGCTGGTATTTCTGTTACTCCCACGGCAACAACTGCTACAGAAGGCGGTGCGAATGGCAGTTATGATCTCAAGTTAACCTCGCAGCCGATCGCCCCTGTTACGATTAACTTTAATGCCGGAAGTGAAATAAATGCGATCGCACCTGTTACCTTTGACAGCACGAATTGGAATGTTGCCAAAACAGTCACCGTCACCGCTACCGACGATAGCAAAGCCGAAGGTACGCACAGCGGGACGATCGCTCACACTGTTACCAGTGCCGACACTAAGTATAGCGGCACAACAATTCAGGATGTCAATGTAGCTATTACCGACAACGACACAGCAGGTGTCAGCATTACACCTACCAGTACAACTGCTGCTGAAGGGGGTGCTAATGGCAGTTATGAGTTCAAATTAACATCGCAGCCGATCGTCCCTGTTACGATCACTCTCACAACAGGTGATCAGATTCAGGCGATCGCGCCTATCACTTTCACTGCGGATAATTGGAATTTCGCTCAAACCGTTACGGTGAAAGCTGTTGATGATACGGTTGTGGAAGGGGCGCACAGCGCTAATATCACTCACACTGTGAGTACCACTGATGGTAAGTATAATGTAGTTGTGGTTCCAGGGGTGACAGTGGCGATCGCCGATAACGATGTAGCGCCACCGCCGATCCACAATGACCCAGTACCGCCGACTCCAACGCCGACAACATCTGTCACTCCGACACCAACGCCGACAACATCTGTCACTCCGACACCAACGCCGACGACATCTGTCACTCCGACACCAACGCCGACGACATCTGTCACTCCGACACCAACGCCGACGACATCTGTTACGCCGACTCCGACTCCGACGCCAACATCTGTTACGCCGACTCCGACTCCAACTCCGACGCCAACATCTGTTACGCCGACTCCGACTCCAACTCCGACTCCAACATCTGTCACGCCGACTCCAACTCCGACGCCAACATCTGTTACGCCGACGCCGACATTTAACTTTCGGATAGGCAATTTTGGGACAGGTAACGAAACACCGCTAGGTATCGGAAATAACGAAACACCGCTACGTAACGGAAATGTCGAGCAGATTTTGAGCGCTCATACTCCCACGGTAAATTTTTCCCAAGCTACTTACCAAATCAAGGAAAGTTCCACAGGAGTCGTTCAGGCAGAAATTACTCTCACTCGCACTGGGGATGATCTAGACAAAATTTCTAGGGCGTACATACAACCTGTTACTGGTGCTTCAGCGACTTTGGGAACAGATTGGAACTTTGCCTCCAGTTACTCTGGTCAAGTCACCTTTAACCCAGGTGAAAATACTAAAACTTTCACAATTGACATCTTGCCGGATAGTCAAGCTGAAGGAACAGAAGAAATCGCGTTTCGGATTGCTAGTGCGGATAATGCCAATATTGGTGCTCAAAGCTCTACCACCTTGCAAATTTTGGATAAAGTTTTCACCAACGAACTCGCCGCTCTGACGATACCTGGTTTTGTCGGCCCTAATGCGTGGGGAGACTACGACAATGACGGCGATTTGGATCTCTTGGTGATGGAACAACGGAGTTCACCAGACCCTTATTATCAATCTTTTCCTCGATCGGCATACACCCCAAAAGTGTACAGCAAGGAAGAAAACGGTACCTTTAAACAAATTGATATAGGGCTGCCTACCGTTTATGGAGGGGTGATTCAGGAAAATGGGAAGGATCATGATGCCAAGCCTTCTGCTACCTGGGGTGACAGCGACAATGATGGTGATCTCGATATTTTACTTATAGGTGTAAAAGGAGAAATCAACTCCTCTGGTACGCCGAGCTACATCCCCATCACCGCACTGTACGTAAACCAAAAGATTGAGAACAATCGGCCCCCTTCTTACCAAACCCAGGAGACTGACCCCAAATTTGTGCTAGAGGGCCGGGCAAAGCTGCCTGGTATGTTCAACGGTTCTGCGGCTTGGGCAGACTACAACAACGATGGCAGAAAGGATCTCGTACTCACAGGTGACACGAGTTCAGGATACATCGCCAAAGTGTTCCGCAACGACCTTATTCGCTTGAACAGCGGCAGTATCTTTTACTACGGCCTTACCTTTGAGGAGGAGACTGGGGCTAGCTTGCCCGGTGTTATTGGCAATGCCGCCTGGGGAGACTACAACAACGATGGCCAAAAGGATATCTTGCTGACAGGCGATACCGGTTCAGCATACGTCGCAAAATTGTATCGCAACACTGGCAATGGCTTTACCGAAGAGAGCAATCCACTGCTGCAATATCAAGACCCCAACGAACCTATTAATTACGGTGCATGGGGAGACTCCAACAACGATGGCAAACTCGATATCTTGCTTACAGGTACACAGCAGCGTCTAAATCAGTATCAGTCGCAGATTCCTAATAGCTCTACCAGGCTGCTGCTCCAAAACACATACTATGGGGGAGATACTACGTTTGAGGAACGTGGAATTACATCGGGACTTGGTGCTGGTTCCGGTACTTGGGGAGACTACGACAACGATGGCAAGCTCGATATCCTGCTGACAGAACGAAATTATTCGTCGGTTTACAATTTCGCCAAAGTTTACGGACAAAATGAGTCTGGCTATTTTCAACCCATCGACGATACAGGGCTGCCTAATAATGTTGCCAGCGCGACTGCTTCTTGGGGAGACTACGACAAGGACGACAGACTGGATATTGCACTCACGACAAGAGATGATTCATCTTTTCCCAGTGGTAGCTTTGTCAAAATCTACCGCAGCAATACCCCTAATGCGAACACGCCACCCTCTGCACCTCAAGGTTTCAATTACCCTCAGATTACTCCCGAAGGAGTTATCTTAAGTTTCCCCGGAGGATGGGGAAATCAGATCGACGCTCAAACTCGAAATCAGGGTTTAAGCTACAACCTGCGAGTTTGGACTACTCGGCCCAATCCCAACGGTAGTGGCGAGATTAAAGAGTACATTGTTGGCCCGATGTCCCTTGATAATGGGACTCGGCAAGTGGTGCAGTTGGGCAATGTCCATCAAGCCAACCCCAACAGCAGCAGCAACTACTACTCACCTGGTTGGCTGCTAAAGCCAGATTACTTAATTCCTGGAAAGGAGTATCGCTGGAGTGTACAGGCGATCGACAGTGCTTGGGCTGGTTCACCGTTTGTCGAAGGACAACCTTTTACTTTTACAGCCCCCAATATCAAGCCAACGCTTACCATCAGAGCTACGGATGCTAATGCGGCGGAAACCGTCGTTCCACCCGACAAAGAACCCAATCCTGGAAAATTCACTATTACCCGTACTGGTGGCAGCCTAGCTGATCCGCTGAATGTCTACTACAGGTTCAAGGGTTTCGATGTGTCAGATGGATCGTATAGCAAACAAAACAACCTTGCTCTACCAGGTTCATATCCTTTTGGTGATCAAGATTACGAATTGGTTTCAGATTCCGAGCCGCCTCAGCCGTTGCCCAGTAACCTGTCCTACAACTACAACTTTGTCACCATTCCAGCCGGTCAACGCAGCGTCAATATGGTTGTCAATGTCCGCGATGACAGCCTAGTAGAAGGTGACGAAAAAGTGGTTATCACCTTAGAAAATACTCCCTACCCCCAAAAGATAGGCGAGTCATCTACTGCTACTGTGACGATCGCGGACAACGACCCCAACAACAAGCCTGTCATCAATTACGGCCCGACTACAACCCCGTGGCATCACCAGTTCAAGACAGTAAGCAATAACCCATTAACATTCGAGTACCAATTTCCGCAGAACACGTTCACAGACCCCGATCCAGGTGACACGCTTACCTACAAAGCAACTCTGATGGACGGCAGTCCCCTGCCAAGTTGGCTAACCTTCAATCCAGATACCCGTACACTCAGTGGCACAAGTCCTAAAGCGCAGGAGTTCAGGATTAAGTTAACAGCAACGGACAGGGCAGGTCTTACTGTCAGCGACGACGAGACGGGTCCATATTCGGGTAAGGGTATGTTGCTGCAATTTAGCAGCACCGGCGTAGTTATCGACGGTTATATCTCCGGTGCAAATCTCTTCCTCGATGCCAACAAAAACGGCATCAAAGATCCCAACGAACCATCAACAACTACCGATGCAGGCGGTAAATTCAATCTCAACATCCCCTTCGAGACTTTCGACACCAACAAAAACGGAGAAATCGACCCAGAAGAAGGCAATCTAGTTGCGATCGGAGGCACAGACACCGCCACCGGATTACCCCTAGAAACACCAGTCACCGCACCGCCAGATGCGAGTGTAGTCACCCTCCTAACCACCTTAGTCGCCGACTTAACCGACAAAGGAATTGCACAAGAAGAAGCCCAATCTTTAGTCAAAGCCGCCCTTGGACTCCCCGCTGATGTTGACTTAACTAGCTTCGATCCAATAGAAGCTACCAACAACAACATACCAGGCGGAGTCCAAGTCTTATCCGAAATGGTGAAAGTCCAAAACACCATCACTCAAACAGTCGCTTTGATTGACGGTGCATCCAGTGCAGCCAATCACGATCTTGTCAAAGCTGTTGTCAGTTCAATGGGCGATAAAATTCAATCCGGTACAGTCTTAAATCTCAGCAATCCAGCCGCCTTAGAACCAATAATTCAGCAAGCCGCTGCTAAAATCCAGCAGATTGACCCCAGTTTCAACATTCAAAAAGTCACCCAAATTACCTCGCAATCCGCGACAGTAATGGCAACAGCCAATCAGCGCATTGATGCCGCTATCACCAACCCAACAGCAACATCAATTCCCCAAGCAGTTGCCCGCGTCCAACAAGTATCATTAGGCGCAACTACCCAAGACTTCAAAGCAGTTGGTGCCGGAAGCAAGCCAATTTCCCAGCTAGTTACTGACAATACTGGTGCTGCTTTAGATAGCAAAATTCAAGCCGTAATCTTGCCTGTTGGGATTGCGACTCCTGTAGTCACCGGCGACGCGGATTTGGGCAGCAATTCCCCAGGTCAAATCAACGGCACAAATGGCGACGACATCATCACCGGCACCAGCGGAAATGATGTTATCAACGGCCGACGAGGCAATGATTCCCTAGACGGCAGCCTTGGAGATGACACTCTTTACGGCGGCAAAGGTAACGATACTTTGCTCGGCGCTAGCGGTAATGATGCCTTGTTTGGCGGCCGCGGTGCTGATATCTTGAACGGCGATGATGGTAATGATATCTTGCTTGGTGGCAAGGGAGATGATTTACTGAATGGCGGTTTGGGCAATGATACTTTGACTGGAGGAAAGGGAGTCGATAAATTCCTACTCTCCACCAATTCCGGGACTGATACAATTACCGATTTTGAAGTTGGTAAAGACTTCTTAGTATTGGGTAACGGGCTGACTTTCTCGCAATTGGCGATTAGTCAAGATAGTGGTGCAACATTAATCCGGTTTGCCCAAACTGGAGAGATTCTAGCTTCTATCAGTGGAGTTTCTGCTAGCAGTATTACCGCAGGGAGTTTCGGATTGATTTAAAGAAAACCCGGCGGTTGAAACCGCGTCGATACAGACAAAACCCGGATGGTGCGCGGGTTGAAGAGTAGGCGGTTAAAATTGCCGTCTTATCTTCAGTCCGCGGAGGCGGACATCGTTTGTATAGATGCGGTTTCAACCGCTGACTATCAAGGCCTAGATCCCCCCTAACCCCCCTTAAAAAGGGGGGGATAAGAATCTTCTCAAAGTCCCCCTTCTTAAGGGGGATTTAGGGGGATCTGGCCTCGGCGATAATCGAGAGATAAAGAGGGTTTTAGACTTAAGTTAACACCAATGGCCTAAACCGTATTACTTACCAATCAACACCGCTGATAGCGCATACCTGGCAATTGCGAAACTAATCCCAACAATTCCAACTGCAAAAGAATACCAGAAACCGTCCCCGCAGCCAATCCCGCAGCCTCCACAATTGTATCAAGAGAATTCGGCCCAGAGCCCAGAGCTTTTAACACCACAGCCAACTCCTCATCCAACGGCGGGCTTTGCTTTTCAGGGGCTGAATTTGTCGGAAACAGCGACAATTGCTGCGCGCTATCCAATTTTGGCATGGCTCCGAGCATTTCCAGCAACCTGTCTTCGCTTAACAGTCGATCGCTATTCGGCAGAATCGGATGAGCACCTTTACTCAGCAACTCCAAACAACCAAAAGAACGCTCATCATCCAATCTGCCCGTCAAAACATACACATCCCGGCAAAAATCATTCGCTTGATAAGCAGTAATTAACGCGCCAGATTTGTGCGGAGCTTCTATCACGATTGTAGCGCGACTTAAGCCAGCAATTATGCGATTTCGGCGCGGAAAATTAGTTTTATTCGGTTGAGTACCCGCCGGATATTCACTAATTACCAATCCCTGCTGCAACAGGCGATCGCACAACCTCTCATTTTGTTTAGGATATACAATATCTACTCCCGTCCCCACCACTGCAAAAGTCCTTCCTCCCGCCTCCAAACAGCCTGTATGAGCCTCTGTATCAATGCCCGCAGCCAATCCCGAAACCACAGTAAAACCGCTTCTAGCCAAAGCCGTACTAATTTTCCGAGTCCACCTTCTGCCGTATTCCGAAGGGCTGCGAGTGCCAACCATTGCCACCGTCGGCGTAATTCCTTGATTCTCTTTTACATCAACTAAACCACGATAATACAACACTGGCGGCGGATTGTGAATTTCCAATAATAAGCGGGGATAATCTGGATCTGCAGGCGTCCAAAAATAGGGATTTTTTATAAGATGTTTTTCGATAAATTCTTCGGGATTGAGTTTAGTGCGTTCTTGCACAATGGTTTCAATTATCTGCTTGCCAAACCCTTCGATTCGCATTAAATCTACTGGTTTTGCAGTCCAAGCTTCTGCCAAACTATTGAAATGTTGGTGCAATCTTTGCAACAAAATCGGCCCGATACCGTTAATTTGTGACCATGCTAACCAGTAAGCGCGTTCTTCTAACAACGAGTTGCCCTCAACTTATCTGAGAATAATTTTATCATTATGGGTTGATATAAAACTTCGATTTTTAGAAGACTGGACGGTTTAAATTATGTTGTTTTCTTCAGTCCGCGGAGGCGGACATCGTTTGTGTAGACGCGGTTTCAACCGCCGTCTGCTGCATCTAAGCTTTCCAATCTACGAAACGGGCATAAATATAAGCAATAATTTCTCCGATTACTGTCCGAAAACCTTCGCTCGATTTCCACCATTCTTGAGGATTGTAATCTTGCGGTTCCGCCGCTATAATCCCGACTTTAATCTCAGGATTCAGCACTTCTTTAAATACAATCCAACTTCTGCGGGCGTGAGGGCCAAACGAATAAAGATTAATTGAGTCAACTTTTAAATCTGAAGTAGAAAACCAATCTCGAAGTGCGATCGCAGAAGCAGCCGTGCGGTGTTTCACAACACTCGCGGCTGGTACTGCTATTACTTGGTTTTTATCAAATCCTAGCGCAATACAAGTCGCGGCAGTTAGTGCGGCATAATTTTTATATTCAGCGAGATAGTAGCCTTTACTTAAAGGAACTCCTGTGGTAATTAATTGGCTGTATTCGCCTTTTTTGAATTCGGCGATCGCACTTTCGATCGCATAATCCGGCAACCAGCCTTCGACAACCAATATATCTGCTTTAATCGGCGCATTTACCGCCAAAAACGGATGGATCTTTGTGATAATTAAGAGCATTGCAATTATTAATCCCATCAGAGCAATTACCCAGACTTCCCTGGTAACTGCCCACATTTCTCGGCGGCGAATTAGACGAATTCTCATTTTAAATCGATCTAGATGTTTTCGGGTATGGAGGCAGATTCGGCGAGACTGGGGAAGAGGGAAATAGTGGAAAAGTGAGAGAATTTTCCAATGCCCAATGCCCCATTCCCAATGCCCCATTCCCAAATTATTGGTGTTTCAGATACTCAAAAACGCTTTTATCCCCGATATCCTGCGGCATCGGTTGAAAAAACTTACGCACAGCAAAGATGATAAACAAAACGGCCCAAATAGCCAGCAAAAACTGTTCATTTTCCGCTGACAAAAAGCCGAAAATATGTCCTAAAATTAAGAGAGGAACTCCCGGAGTCAAAAACTTAGTTTCGAGGCGATTAAAGCAGAAAGCTTCCTTAAAAAAAATGCCATTTAAGGCGGCAAAAGTAAAGCCAATTCCCCACAACGTGGCGGGATGTTCGTACACTGCTAAAGCTAGAGGTTGGCTGCTTTGTAGGGCGACAAACAATGCTGCCGCGCCACCGATCGCCCAAAACGCCTGTAGTGTTCGGTGCAGCGCAATCATGTAAATGTGAATAGTAGCCAAGCTAACGCCTAAAGCTATCCAGAAACAAGCAAAAACAGGCGTTACAGCTTGGATTGCAATCTGGTTATCGCCCTGTTGTAGCACCAGAGTAGTGCCGATCGCAAAACACAGCGCCGCCACCCCCAATCCGGCGCGGTAAATCAACACTCCCGTGCGATCGTTTTGAGTAATCGTAAATTCGCCGAATTGTCCTTGATAGACTGGCGATTCATCAGGTGATTTCAATAGTTGCATTACAGCTTCCTCCTATCAGACACGAATGTACTTCTGCCAAGATATACTTTATTGATAAACCGATACAGCGAGACCGAGCGATGCCTAAATTTAACCAGCCTAAAGTTAACAAGTCTAAAGTTAACAAATCTCAAGTTAACAAGTCTCAAGTGGACGATCGCCCCGATCAAAGCCCATCCCTTCCTTCACAATCCGAAGTTCCTCCAGTTCAGCTTGATGAAACCATTGTAGCAGGCAGAAGACCGAAACCGCTAAACGACTTCCAGCGCCTGCTGGCGGAAGTAACCGAATTGAGAGCGGGGTTCGATCCAGAAATGTTAGCGCTTCTCGATGAAAATATCCCCTTTAATACCAAGCAATTTGAAACTAAAATTAGCAAGATTTTGGGGTCTAAAAATATTAAATCCAGCCTAAAAAACTCAGTCAAATATCTAGATTACATCAAGCAAAATATTCAACTTCCGTGCCACGTTACCGGCATAGAAGAGTTTGAATGGGAAGAAGAATATACAATGGGTTCTGGCAGCAAAAAAGAATATGCAAGGCTCAAAAAAACTCAACCTTCTTATACTGATAGATTCACAATTAATCGGTTGGAGGATTTGGTGATTCAGGAAGAAGGCATATTTGTGGAAGTGCAGCGCGTCGGCGATCGCCAAAAGTTTATGTTGCCTTTATTCGAGTTAGAATCAGTTGATGTAATCTCCCGAAACAATCAGTTATTAGATGATTATGTCGTGTGGTTTCTCAATTATTAAGCAAGAGTGGAAGAGTGGAAAAGTGGGGGAGGGGAAGAGGGGAAGAGGGGAAGAGGGGGAGAGGGGAAGAGTGGGAAGAGTGGGAGAAGGGGAGAGTGGGAGAAGGGGAGAGTGGGAGATGGGAAAAATCTGCCTTCTGCCTTCTGCCTTCTGCCTTCTGCCTTCTGCCTTCTGCCTTCTGCCTTCTGCCTTCTGCCTTCTGCCTCCTTCCTTCTTCCTTCTTAATTAAATGGAAGCTGGCAAGTGCGATCGCGAAACCAAAGCCAAAGCTTCAACCAAACTGCGAACAGCCGCAATCATCGCCACTTCGCTATTAAGTTGGCTAACAGCAGAACCGACACCAACACCCGCAGCACCGGCTCCAATAGCAAGGGGTGCGGTGACGCTGGAGATACCGGAAGCGCAGAGTACGGGAACTTGTACGGCGCGGGAAATTTCAAAGGCTGCTGCCAAAGTAGGCGCTGCTTTTTCAATTAATCCCAAGGTGCCGGCGTGAATTGGTTGAGCGCTGGTGCCACCTTCGGTTTGGATGATATTAGCCCCAACTTTGACTAATTCAATTGCTAACTGCACTTGTTTGTCGAGTGCCAAAATGTGGGGAACTGTCACAGAAAGCGTGATGTTCGGAAATAGCGATCGAGTTTCGCGAGTCAACTGCAAAACTTCCTCAGCTTCAAAGCGGCGGCCTACTGCGTAGAAAGCATCAAAGTTGCCAATTTCAATCAAATCAGCGCCAGCTTCTACCGCAGGCACAAACTTTTCCGGTTCCACAGCCGATACACAAATTGGCAAATTTGTCAACTGTTTTGCCATCAATACCAAATCGCGATCGGCAGCAATATCGACAAAGGAAGCACCGCCGAGATCCGCTGCTTTGACGACAGCCGCAACGTTTGCGGCATCAAAATTATTTAAACCGCTGATAATTTTCAGGGCGCGACCTTGCTCAAATGCGCGCTGCAATTTAGAATTTACACTCATCGTTAGTTTTCCAACTCAAAAAATTTCTTAGACTCATTTTGACACGGATTAGAACAAATTTGAATTTTTACTTCTTAATTTTTAATTACTTCCCGGCTGTCGAAATTTGTGCACATCTTTGATAACTTGTGCCCAGCCGTCAGAGAGAGATTCGAGAATACGAGATCCCTTTTCTTTCGTCGCCACCGTTGCATCGCCCAACACACCACTTTCAGTCAACTCTCGCGTCAGCCAAGCAAAAGGCAAATTCCCTTCCATACTCAGCAAACTGTCTGTTGGTAAACCCTGCGGGTACTCGCAAACAGCCAGTTCCATTTTCACCTGTTCGGGCAAAATTGACAACATCAAACTCGTTTCTGCATCACCCGCGTGAATCCCAAACTCCAACTCTTTCGCAGTTAATAATTCAGCAGCAACATTCGGAACCCGCCAAACAAACAGCGGAAAAACCGAAAAATCCTGATATTTTTGATGAATATCCCGCGCCGCAATTTCCATCACCTGCGGCTGTCCGCCGTGACCATTCATTAACACTAATTTACGAAATCCAGCCTGATAAATACTGTCCGCAATTTCACTGATTACTGCTAAAAGTGTCTGAGCACTGAGCATAATTGTACCGGGAAAATGGCAGTGTTCGTTCGACTTGCCGTAGTACAAAGGCGGCAAAGCGTAGGCGGGAATATTTGCCTCTAACTTTGCCAGGGCTTTGCCTGCCACCGCCGCGCTAATTGCCGCATCTACAATTAAAGGCAAATGGGGGCCGTGTTGTTCGATCGCACCTAGCGGCAGAATTATCACAGTATTTTCCTTATCCGGCATAGACTGAATTTCTGTCCAAGTTAGATAGGGAAAAAAGCGCGATTCTGGAATAAAATTGTGCATAAGGTGGCGACAAGAGTAAAGGCAACTAAGGCAATCAACTAGCCTGAAAACTAAAAAGGAATTACCAAGATAGATAACTAATTCTGTATCTCGGTAAATGCTATAATTTATAGATGCTTTAAGAGGGCGCTGATGTACGATCGCCCGCTCAGACCGAAAGACATCAAGACGACTAGATAGATGGAACCTTGGCAAACCCCACCAACTAATTTAACCGACATTCCGATCGCCGAGCAACTGTCGCGCCGCATCCCTCGATCGCCCGATCTCAAAGCTGAAAACCGAGCGCTGCAAACGCTGGCTAGACAATTGGCAACCTCACCCGACAGGCTGCTCAAAACACTGGTTGCGCTCGCGCGAGATTTGTGCGACGCAGGAAGCGTCGGAGTCTGCTTGCTAGAAGAAAATGCAACTTCCGAACAAATATTTCGCTGGGAAGCCTTGGCGGGAGCGTGGGAAGCCACAGAAGACAGAAACACACCCCGCACATTGCGTTTGTCGGGAGCCTGGTTCGATCGCCAAACTCCCCAGCTTTACCTGCATCCAGAACAATACTGGCAGGACTTGCAGCAGCTAGAATTGCCGATCGCCGAAGCGTTAGTCGTGCCACTGCAAGCCGAAAATCAACCGCTGGGGGCAATATGGATTGTATCTCACGATGCCCGGCGCCAGTTCGATGCCGAAGACTTGCGGATCGGGCTGGTGCTAGCAGACTTTGCCGTTGCCGCCATACAAATCGATCGCGCCAATCGAACCACAGAAGCCCTGCGAAAAAGCGAAGAACTCTGGCAGCTAGCCTTGCAGGGCAACAACGACGGCATTTGGGATCACAACCTGCAAACAAATTGCTATGTAGTGAGCGATCGCTGTTTAGAGATTTTGGAACGTGGGCCCGAAGAAGTCAAGGACTTCAGCCAATATTTGAGCTACATTCATCCCGATGATGTGGAGAGAATGCAAAGCAATTGGCAGCAGCACTTGCATCGAGAAACCTCACATTACTGCGGAGAGTACCGCATTCGCTGTTCCGACGGGCGCTACAAATGGATTTTAGCCAGAGGGCGAGCAATTTGGGACGAGTCAGGCAATCCCGTGCGGGCAGTGGGCTCCCTGACAGATATCAGCGATCGCAAACAAACTGAAATTGCCTTGAAACAAAGCGAAGAACGTTTGAGCGTCGCCATCGAAGGCTCAGGCATGGCAACCTGGGATTTAGACGTGCGAACAAATCGAGTAATTTGGTCGGCGACCCATTTCAGCATTTTGGGCTGCGAACCAGTACCGGACGGCGAAACAACCTTCGCTGTGTGGCAAAACTGCGTGCATCCAGACGACTTAAAGCAAGTCCTGCAGGCAATAGAAACAGCTCGGCAAACGCGATCGCTCTACTCCCCCGAATACCGCATCATCCGGGCCGACACCAAAGAAATCCGCTGGTTGAGAGCGTTCGGGCGCTATCTCTACAACGCCGCAGGGGAAGCAGTGCGGTTTATCGGAGTATTATTTGATGCTACCGATCGCAAACAAGCCGAACTCGATTTGCAAGAAAGCAACAACCGCTTTCAATTAGCTACAAGGGCGATCGACGGCATGGTGTTTGAGTGGGATTTGGCAGCAAACTCAGTTTACCGTTCCGAGGGACTGTACTCGCTCGTCGGTGTCCGCCCCGAGGATACACCGGCAACACGAGAGTGGTGGAAAGAACGCATCCATCCCCTCGATTTGGCGCGCATTGAGGCCGAGACAGAAGCAATTTTGACTGTCGAGCGCTACGAAGTCGAGTACCGAGTCCGGCACGAAGGCGGGCGCTGGATCGATGTTTGGGAGCGAGGCTGTTTAATCCGCAATCAACAAGGTGAAGTGACCAAAATAGTCGGCTTCACCAGCGACATCACCAAGCGCAAACAAGCAGAAACAGCCCTGCGCGATCGCGAAACCCGCCTGCAGTTGATACTCGACAGCGCCAAAGACTACGCCATCATCACCCTCGACACCGGCGGACACCTTACCAGTTGGAACGCAGGCTCCGAGAGAATGCTGGGCTATGCCGAAGCAGAAATCGTCGGCCAGCACGGACGAATCATCTTCACCCCAGAAGACTCAGCAGCCAGAAAGCCGGAATTAGAAATGCACCTAGCGCTGACTGAAGGAAAAGCAGAAAACGAGTGCTGGCACCTCCGCAAAGACGGCAGCCGCTTTTGGGGCAGCGGGCTGGTGATGCCCCTGCGCGACGCAGCAGGCGACGTGCAAGGTTTCCTGAAAATCATGCAGGACAAAACCGAGCGCCGGCAAATAGAACAAGCACTGCGGCAAAGCGAAAATCGCTACCGCACCCTCGCCGATGGCGTCCCGCAATTAATGTGGATCAACACCGCCGACGGCAGGTTAGAGTTTTGCAACCAGCACTGGCTAAGCTACACGGGCCTGATTCCAGAATTGCCTCTGACTGTGCCGGTGCTGGAATTATTTCATCCAGAGGATCTGCCAACAGTTGTCGGCACGCGCAGCAAGGCTATTGCAGCAGGAGAAGCCTACGAATTCGAGTGTCGGGTACGCAGGTTTGACAACACCTACCGCTGGCATTTGGCGCGACTTGTGCCCATCAAAGACGGGGAGGGACAGGTACTGCAATGGGCCGGGATTGGCATTGATATTGACGATCGCAAACAAGCCGAAGAAAGCTTAGCAGAAAGCGATCGCCGCTTCCGCTTCCTGGCTGAGTCGCTGCCCCACCTGATTTGGAATGTAGACACCGCCGGAGAACTTCTCTTTGTCAATCAAAAATGGTCGGAATATCTGGGAATGCCTTACGAAGAAGCCGCTCAAAACAATTGGGAGTCCCTAGTGCCGCCGTCGGATTTGGCAGAAGCTTTTGCCCGCTGGCAAGAGTGTCAAATTACCGGACAAGTTTATCAAGTTGAGTTCCGCCTGCGGCGGGCAGCAGACAAAATGGAACGCTGGCATTTGTCCCGCGCCGTGCCAATTCGCGGCGCGGGGGGCCAGATTGTCGAGTGGATCGGCACAAATACCGATATTCACGATCGCAAAAAAGACCAACTCAACGAGCAGTTTCTCTCGGGCCTCGAACTCCGCTTGCGCCAATGCTCCAACCCCGCAGAAATGTTGTGGGAAGCTGTGAGCAGTCTGGGAGAATATCTACAGGTCGATCGCTGCATCTGGCACGAAATCGATACTGCAGCGGGACTGGCAATTGTCGATCGAGACTGGCACGAGTCCGGGCTTGCCAGCATCGCCGGCACCTATCAAATCTCAGACTTTAATACGCCAGAACAGAAAGCTCTGTATCAGGCAGGTCAAACAGCAGTCATCTCAGATATCGCTAATTGCCCGAATACAGCGCCTTTTGTCGATCAATACGGTCGCATTGGCATTCGCGCTTTAGTCGGTGTTCCCTGCTTTCAGGGAGGACGCTGGGTGGCTGTTTTGGTGGTGACATCACAGGCAGTGCGGCACTGGCAGATTGATGAAGTTTCGCTGATGCAAGAAATGGTGGCTCGCCTCTGGACGGCGATCCTGCACGCGCGAGCCCTGCAGGATCTGCACGAAAGCGAGGCTCGGTTCCGCGCTCTAGCTGACAACATCGCTCAGTTGGCCTGGATGACAGATGCCACCGGCTGGATTTTCTGGTACAACCAGCGCTGGTTTGACTACACGGGCACCACCCTAGAAGCAATGCAAGGCTGGGGCTGGCAACAGGTGCAGCACCCGGAACACGTCGATCGCGTTGTCGCAAACTTTAGGCGCTGCTGTGAAACAGGCGAACTCTGGGAAGATACTTTCCCCCTGCGCGGCAAAGACGGATCGTACCGCTGGTTTCTCTCCCGCGCCGTGCCGATTCGCGACGAGCAAGGTAATGTGCTGCGCTGGTGCGGCACTAACACCGATATTACCGATCGCCTCAATGCAGAAGCGGAACGGGAACGCCTGCTAGCCCTCGAAAAGGCCGCCAGGGAGGAAGCAGAACGCGCTAACCGCGTCAAAGACGAATTTTTGGCTGTTTTGTCCCACGAATTGCGGACTCCCTTAAACCCGATTATGGGCTGGGCAAATCTGTTGCAATCGAACGTGCTGACACCGCAAAAGCAGCGCTACGCCCTAGAAACGATCGAGCGCAACGCCAAACTGCAAACCCAGCTAATCGAAGATTTGCTCGACGTGTCGGGGATTCTGCAAGGCAAAGTCAACTTGAATATTGTACCTGTGGATTTAGCCGGGGCGATCGGCGCCGCCATTGAAACGGTGCGTTTGTCTGCCCAAGTCAAATCGATTCAAATCAACGCTCAATTTGCACCGAATGTCGGCCGGGTGTTGGGCGATGCGGGCCGACTTCAGCAGGTAGTCTGGAATTTGCTGTCAAATGCCGTCAAGTTCACCCCACCCGGAGGCAAAATCGACATTGCTCTCGATCGGGCTGGCACTGACGCTCAAATTAGTGTAACTGATACGGGCAAAGGCATAGAACCTGATTTTCTGCCCTACGTGTTCGACTATTTCCGGCAAGCTGACAGCACGTACACGCGCAAGTTTGGCGGATTGGGTTTAGGATTGGCGATCGTCCGCCATCTCGTCGAACTCCACGGTGGCACAGTGAAATCCGACAGTGCAGGCGAAGGAAAAGGCGCGACATTTACAGTCAGAATACCCCTGATGCCCGTGCAACCTCAAACAATTCCCGCACCGACACCGCCGGATAAATCCTTCAATTTCAACGGTATCCGGGTGTTAGCGGTGGATGATGATGCTGATGCGCGAGATTTGGTAGTTTTTTTGTTGGAGGATTGCGGCGCAACCGTGACAGCAGTTTCTAACGCCGCCGATGCCTTGGTGGCTTTAACTGTGTCTGTGCCGGATCTGCTGTTGAGCGATATTGGGATGCCCGACACCGACGGTTATATGTTGCTGCGGCAGGTTCGGGCTCTACCTGCAGATCGAGGGGGACTTGTGCCGGCGATCGCCCTCACGGCTTATGCTGGAGAAATTGACTATCAGCAGGCCCTGGCTGCGGGGTTCCAGCGCCACATTTGTAAGCCTTTAGACCCCGACAAGTTGGTGCAGGCGATTTGGGAGGTACTCGATCGTTCTGGCGAAAATATTTTTTAAGGTCTTTTTGTGTCTGAAAAGTCTTTATAAAAAGAAATACGGGAAGCGGAAAACTCAGAGACTTCAGTCCGCTCGATGCAAGCGAGGCGAGGGACTTTAGTCCCCTTCAATCTTTCTTGCAAACAAATGTAACGTTTTCATCCTTCTTAGTCTGAGTCTAGTTAGATAAGAATACCGTGATGAGGTCGAAGTCATGCTGATTTTTGAATTCAAAGCACACGGGAAGAAGCAGCAATTTAACGCTGTAGACGAAGCAATTAGAACAGTGCAGTTCATCCGAAATAAGGCATTACGCTTTTGGATGGATAACGAGAAAGTCAATAAATTTGACCTCAACAAATATAGTGCTGTTCTAGCAAAAGAATTTCCGTTTTGTGACGAATTAAACAGCATGGCTCGACAGTCCAGTGCTGAAAGAGCGTGGTCGGCAATTTCCCGATTCTACGACAATTGCAGAAAGAAGATACTTGGCAAGAAAGGATTTCCACAATTCCAAAAAAATAACCGCTCAGTTGAATATAAAACTAGCGGTTGGAAATTGACATCAGACAGGAAATATATCACTTTCACCGACAAACAAGGAATCGGGAAACTGAAGTTAAAAGGGACGCGCGATCTGCATTTCTATCAGCCCACTCAAATTAAACGAGTAAGGCTAGTGAAACGTGCAGACGGGTATTACGTCCAGTTTTGCATTCAAGTTGACCGCTCCGAGGTCGTAGAAGTCACTGGCAATGCCATTGGATTAGATGTTGGATTGAAAGAGTTCTACACAGATTCCAATGGTGTTGTAGTCGAGAATCCACGATTTCTCCGCAAAGGAGAACGTGGATTGAGGAAAGCCCAGAGACGAGTATCAAAACGCGTTAAAGGCTCAGAAAACAGAGGAAAAGCTAGAGTGATTCTTGGAAAGCGCCACCTCAAGATAAGTAGGCAACGTAAAGATTTTGCTGTGAAATTAGCAAGATGTGTCATCCAGTCTAACGACTGTGTAGCCTACGAAGACTTGAGGATTAAAAATATGGTGAAGAATCACTGCCTAGCGAAATCGATTAACGACGCATCCTGGTATATGTTCCGAATTTGGATGGAATATTTCGGCAAAGTATTCGGAAGAATTACGATTGCTGTAACAGCCAGTGGAACAAGCCAAGAATGCTCTAGCTGCGGAACGATTGTCAAGAAAAGTCTATCAACGCGAACTCACGTTTGTCAGTGTGGATGCGTACTTGATAGAGATCACAACGCAGCTAGGAACATCCTAAGTCGGGGATTAAGTACGGTAGGGCATACCGGAACTTGGGGTAAAACCATAAACGCTTGTGGAGAATTGACCGCTACTCTTGTTGGAGTAATCCTGCCTGAGCAAGTCGATTCTATGAATCAAGAATCGAGCGTGGCTTTAGCCCTGAGAGTGTCAATTAATGAACCGCGAAGACGCAAAGAACGCGAAGGAAAAAGGCAAGAAGAAAGGAAGAAGTTAATAATTTCAAGTCCGGTTATATCTGAGATATTGCACCCTTTTCAATCAGCGTTTTATTGACTCGCTAGGAGCAACGGCACACAAGAAAATTCATCTGTTGTGGAACAGGTCGGAAAGCTTATTCAGGAAAATGGTACAATATCTCAGGTGTAAGCAATTTTATTGTCGTTCGATCGCACATCATCTCAAACAAAAAAACCTCACAGATGGAGGTTTTTGGATGATTATTCGCGATCGTCGGACAGGTTAAAACATCCTGTCCCTGCATAATGACCACAGCACTAAGACTCAATTCTTAGCGGTAGTCAGTACGCACGGCAGGCTCTCGATCACTGGTTGTAGTTGTATAGCGGACATTTTCTTCGCGTTTGCGGGGAATCAAACCCAACAAACCAGACAAGCCTAGCAATCCCAACCATCCCCAATCAAAATCGCGATCGGTCTCAGCATTGTAGACATCGGAGCGAGGAGTGGTGGTGGTTGTAGTGTTGTTAGTACCGGGAGTAGTACCGCCAGTTGTATCTGTCTGAGCAGAAGCAGGCAGATGAGCTGGTGCTATGGCTAAACCAGCAGCTATAATACCTGCACCGATTGCTTTGGATAAATCAGAACGTTTCATAATTCAAATGCTCTCTGTTGGCAAAAATCTTTAACTATCAAAACTATATCGATTGGCTTTTAAAGTTATATCCACCTCTAGCAGTAAAGATTGTTATGTTCCACGTATAACTACAGATTGATATCCAATTTTTAGCAGCCGCACAAAATTAAAAATTGCTCGCGGAGGCACTCCGGCACTAGAAATCGCGGGTCTGACACCTCACTCGGTTGTCAGGCACGAGGCACTCTCGACAACAGACAAGGTGTTGTTGACAAAAAAAGGTAAACTCAGATATTGCACAGACAACAGTTGGAACTCGATCGACGGAGATAAAAACTTTTGGGTATAGAGCTACGCAGCTACGTATTTCTAGACAACTTGCAGCCGCAGCACGCAGCATACATCGGCACCATCGCCGCCGGATTCTTGCCGCTGCCGGGGGATGCGTCGCTGTGGATAGAAATCTCACCCGGTATCGAAATTAACCGAATTACCGATGTCGCCCTCAAATCTGCCTCCGTGCGCCCAGGAGTGCAGATAGTCGAACGCTTGTACGGACTTCTGGAAGTACACTCGGGCCAGCAGGGGGAAACTCGGGCCGCAGGCAAAGCAATTCTAGAATTCATCGGAGTCCGCAGAGAAGAAGGTATCAAACCGCGAGTGATTTCCAGTCAAATTATTCGCAACATTGACCCCCACCAAACACAATTAATCAACCGCACCCGCCGCGGACAGTTGCTGCTTGCGGGACAAACGCTTTACGTCTTAGAAGTAGAACCGGCGGCCTATGCAGCGCTGGCGGCTAATGAAGCAGAAAAAGGCGCATCAATTAACATCTTAGAGGTTCAGGCTGTAGGCAGTTTCGGACGGCTTTACCTCGGCGGCGCAGAACGAGATATTATAGCAGGTTCCCAGGCAGCAATTGCGGCGGTGGAAAACGTAACGGGTCGAGAACATCCAGCAATTTTGGGTCGCAAGGAATAGCCGTTAAAGGAGATGCAATTATGGCAAACACACAGCATTTAGCGCTGTTAAAAAAAGGTGCAGTTACTTGGATTGAATGGAGAAGTCTCAACCCAAATATAGAACCGGATCTCAGCGAAGCTAACCTCGCGGAAGCAAATCTCAGAGGTGCACATCTTTGGCGCTCGAACCTTTTTAAAACAGATTTGTTTAAGGCTAAATTAATTTCGGCAAACCTCGCCGAATCTAATTTTAGTTTAGCAAATCTTGCCGGAGCGCAACTGCTCGAAACTAATTTAATTAAAGCTAATTTAACTGGAACTAACCTCCGAGCGGCCGACCTCAGAGGAGCTGATTTGAGCGGTGCTAATTTAATTGGGGCTGACCTCACCGCTGCTAATCTCCAACAAACCGATTTCGGTGATGCGAATTTAATCGGTGCGGTGCTGTTTCGAGCTAATGCGATGGGGGCGAACCTCAATTTTGCTAATCTCAGTCAAGCAAATCTCACTCAAGCTGAATTGATTGAAGCACATTGCTATGCAGCTAATTTCTCTAAAGCTAACCTCGGGGAAGCTCACTTCACTGGAGCATATCTTTTACGGGCAAATCTCTGTTTTGCACAGTTGAGCGCTGCAGATTTCCGGTGGGCAAACCTTGGCAAAGCTGATTTGAGAGGGGCGAATTTGACCGGGGCAAATCTCAGGGGAGCGAACTTGGCGGGAGCTAATCTGGGCGAAGCTATTTTGAAAGGAACAATCATGCCTGACGGCAGCATTGTTTGATAAATATTGGATAGTATTTATTCCTGTAAAATAACCGCGATAGTTAAAAAAAAGCCAGTTGCGCGTTTACCGAAAGCATTGCCAAAACATGAGTTTTTGGGGCGGGTTCAGACTTTCTCTCTAATACAAATCCGAGATGAGAGTAAACCCGCCTCGGCTCAAAACTCGCAACTGTCGATCGATTAATTTCTGCCAGGGGGCGATACTTGATAAAGTCCTCTAACGGGCCCTGGATCAGTCGGTGAATCTTGCTGCTGTGTTGGAAGTGTAAACTGATCTTGGAGTCCGGCGGGAGTAGCGAAACA
>Ga0335394_10002429_pt1 | contig 20956 bp, 13 predicted proteins | sample MAT03_FD_205741 | JGI IMG/M metagenome (GOLD analysis project Ga0335394, IMG submission 205741) | Freshwater microbial communities from Lake Fryxell liftoff mats and glacier meltwater in Antarctica - MAT-03 (spades assembly) (version 2) ...
GGTTCTGCAACGCGACACTTCCTCTCGTGGGAGCATCCGCGGCAAAAGGCTGCAAGCCGGCTGGAACGAAGACTTCCTCGAGCGCATCCTCTGTGGTTTTTCCGGCGAATAAGATGCAATTGCCCTGCCCAGACACCCATGTTCCGGTTCGCTTTGCACGGAAAGTTTACTGCCAGTCGTGGGGTGCGACGGGGGTGTCTAGAGTTAGCCTACGAAGGCCGAGAAACGTGTTCTTTCAACACAACCTAGCCAGCTAGAACGTCACCACGTCTTCCAGAAGCGAGATGGCCACCATCTGCTTCAGGTCGACCAGTACCCGTTTGCGGTTGGGGCGGACGCCGTGCTCGCGGCAGTCGAGGACGTATTTCTCGCGCGTGGTGCTGGTGTCACGCAGGTCGTGCGCGTCGGCGTCTTCCAGTTCCAGATAGCCGCCTCGTTCGCCCAGCAATCGCCCCACGTAGACATAGGGGGCGCTGATGTCGATCACGACCGATTGGCCGATGAATGCCTGCCAGCCGGGTGTCGAATCGCTCATCTCACAGGCCCCCGGCGCAGGCTTCTTCGGTCAGCGGATCCCCTAGCAACTCGCGACACCGGCGACGCCAGGCTGCCTCGCGGCGCTTGCGGACGCTGCTATGGTCTTGATCGTGGGCGGTGCGACGCAGTTCGTGCCACTTCACCAGCCGCTCAACCGCCTGCGAGGCCGATAGATGATGGGCGCCGTCGACGCCAAATAGCGCATCGCTGAGCGAAGAAGCCAGCGAGTCGGGCGTGAACCAGTTGTGCCCTCCGCCCGAGAAGTCGTCGCTGCGCAGCTCGACCGTCGACCCTAGCTTGCGGGCCGCCTCGATGTAGGCCTTTACCGTGCGAGCGGTGGCCTCGTGCGCCGTACGGCCCAGCTCGCGCTCGCGGGCCAACTCGCGCTCCAGCGCCGGCGTCCGCGACTCAAGCGTCGCCAGCCTTTCGCGAGCCTCTTTCAGCTTGGTCCCCACCGCATCGACGCTCGACTTGAAGTCTTCCGCATCTTTGCGAGCCGTCTCGTACGGCCCGCTGACTTCTTTAAAACGGGTCTCTGCCTCGCTGGCGTTGTTCTGCGCCTGATGAAACTGCCGCAATACGGGCGAGGTGGGATCCTCGGCCGGCGCGGCGGCGCTCTGAGCCCGTTCGGCCTGCCAGGCTTCGTGGAACTGTTTGGCCGTCTTCAGGGCCTGCTGTGCCTCGTCCCGTTCGCGGCGAAGCTGATCGTAGCGGGTCTGGCGCTCCTCGACCAAGGCCTGCTTCTTGGCGGCCTGCACGCTGACGTCGTTCCGTTCACGTTCCAACTTTTCGGCCTCTGCCTTCAGCCGTTTGATCTCCGCCGGCAGGCCCTGCATCTCTTGCAGCAATCGACCGACGGCCAGCGACGCACCCGAGAGCTGCCCCACCGCGGTCCGCGATTCTTCCAGCCTTGTGCGGATTTCTTTCAGGTTTTCGAGCCGCTCGGCGTCGGCGCGGAATCCGGAATCGCGGGCGGTGAGCTCGGCATGCACCTGCGTGGCGACCTGCTTCAGGGCGGTCTTCTTGATCTCGGTTTCGGCCAGCACCTCATTCGAGAGTTCGGCCAGCTCGCTCCGGGCGTCGATCAGGTCCTTGTCGCGGCGCTGGCAATCCTCGGCCGTCTTGAATTTGGCGTCGGCAAACGCGTTGATGTCCCGTTCCAGTTCCTCGAGGAAGCGTTGCGAACGAACCAGCTCGGTCGCCAGGTCTATCGCCACGGCCGCCAATCCGGCCAGGTCCTCCAGGCGATCGCGGCCGTCGAGCCGGCTCTTCCACTGGGCGGGACGCAGGCCCAGCGTCCGCTCCGAGGTGAACCGCTCTTTGATCATCTGCGCCCGGGCAATCACCAGGTTGTCGGCCAGCAATTCAGCCTGCTGATCGGCCACGTCCCCCCGGTGAGCCAGCTCCTGACGGCGAGTATCCGTAAAGGGGATGTGCCGCTTGAACCAACCAACCACCCCCTGGTTCTGCTGGCGGAAGCCGTCGTAGCGCGACTGGATCTCGGCCAGTTCCTTTTCGTCGCGGGCGCGCTCCTGCTCCAGCCGGCGGACGGCTTCATCGATGGCCTCGGCCAATTCAGGCCCTGCCATGCCGTCGTACGCGTCGGTCACGATCTCGGCAAAGACGGATTGAAGCTGCTTGTAGTCCGTTGCGGTCGAGAGTCGCGGGAGCCAATCCGCAGGCATGATGCGAACCTTGGTAACGTGAGCGGAGGGCGTGATGTCGAGCGGGCACGTTGGTTGCAGACCGCCGAGAAAGAGCGGGGCGGTGCACCAGGCACCGCCCTCGCGCAGACTGTGCTACTTCTTGGCCTTCTTCTTGGCGGCCTTCTTTTTCGGAGCGGCGGCCTTTTTCTTCGGAGCCGCTGCCTTGGCTTTTCCCTTGCTGGTCTTTCCGTCGGCGCTCTTGCCGCCGAAGATCTTGTCCCAGCCGTCGGCAAACTCGGGGGTCGAACCTACACGGATAATGGGGCCACCCATCGGACACACTCCTTCACTAAACCACGCCGATTCCGCGAGCTAGCATCCGGCCACGATCCGGGCGACTCGTCGCAAATCATCTGAATGGCAGCATTCTAAAGGGGTTTCGGCCGCTTGCAAAGCGAGGCTTGCATGCGATTCGCGTTTCGCCAACCAGGGCGATTTGCTATGAACCAGCCGGTGATTCTCTCCTCCGACAAGGACGTCGTGGCTCATGCTGCTCGAAGATCCCCGTGCGAATGACCAAGGCATCTCGCTGGGCTGGCAAGGCCGATTGGCCAGTGCCGTGCGCCGTCGGGCTCGCCGCGTCTGGCGATCGGTCGCCCCCGGCGCCTGCCATTGGCCGATCGAATCGGCCTTGGAGTGGCTGCTGAGCCGCACCACACCCGGGGGAATCTGCGACGCCGCGGGATTGCCGGACCCGGTTCTGAGCCGCGCCTGTCTGCCAACGCTGACCATCCTGGGGCAGCGATCTTTGTTGGCCCGGTGGAGCCCGTGGTTGCGCGAAGCCGAGTTACAGACGGTCCAGGATGCGGCTGCGCCAGCAGGAGAAGAATGGGAATCGCCCGTGGCCGAGTTCGCCCGGCAGACCGTGCGAGACTACCTGTGCGGCGATCGTGCCGCGGGTGATCGTGGCTGGTCGCGACTGGTCCGCTTGCAGAAGCCCTCGGGAGGGATCCCCCTAAGCTGGCACGGGGCGGGCTGGCGTCGCGAATCGGTGCTGGCAACCAAGTACTTCTTAGATGCCGCGGTACTGCAGGCCCGCCTGGCGTTCGAACGAGGCGCCGGGACCTTGCCCTCGGAAATCGCCGAAGACGATGGCCGGCTGGGGGCGGTGATCTCCGGGATGGCTCCCCTGGCTTCGGGTCCCGCCCATGTGGCCGACATCGGCTGCGGCAGCGGACGATTCCTGAAGCGCCTGGCCGGGCAGTTCCCGGCGATGACCTGGACAGGCATCGACCCCTCGCCCGCCATGCTGGAGCAGCTTCCTGAGGGCATGGGCCGGCGATCGGGCGGGCTTCCTTCGATTCCGGCCGACGACGGCGCCTTCGACGGAGTGCTGGCGGTCGAGGCCCTGGAACATTCGCTGGTCCCCGAAGCGGCCGTGGCCGAGCTTTGCCGCGTCGTTCGCCCCGGCGGGCGCGTGGTGATCATCGATAAGCACTCCGCTTGGCAGCCCCTCTCGGAGTGCGAGCCCTGGGAGCGCTGGTTCGAGCCGCACGAGGTGCTCTCGTGGTTGGGCGCTCACTGCGATCGCGTGGCGGCTTGGCCCGTGGGGCATGGCGCGCAGCAATCGCCTAGCGGGCTCTTCTGGTGCTGGAGTGGCCGCCGCGGGTAGCCGGCGTGCTTTCTCGCTGTTCCCATTGGGGAGAGGGCCGGGGTGAGGGGCCGGAACTCTTTCGTCCGCCCCCTTCTTCCAACGCCGACACGTTGCCTGATGCTGGCACCTCGCCATCTCCCCGCCCCCCAACTCGCGTGGCTCTCCCACTCGCGATCCATTCTCTAACCTTTGCCCGCCGCCCAATTCCCGTGCAGTGGTTAAACCCCGTTCACCTTTCGCGCCGCGCGCTGGCGGATGTCCGGATGCGCGGTTTAGGGGAGATGAAAGGGTTCCGCCGACCTGTCCGATTGGTCGAAGTTTCCGGTTTTTATGGAATCTTCCGGCTGGGAGTGCCGATTCATGAATGTCCGAAGACGGGAACGAACCGAACGCTCGGTTCGTAGCCTCGAATGGCACTCGATGCGTAAGGATGCGGACGGATGACTCGAAGACTTCATCATGCTGGCACAATGCTCTTGGCCGTGCTGTGCTGCGCCACGGGGTGCACGAAGAGCGTTGAGTACCGCTTCGACAATCAACCGCAGGAGCGGCACTTTCGCGGCATTGCCACGGAAGTGGCGTATCCCGACACCAAGGTGGCGCCGAACGACGCGGCCATCTCGAGCATGGCCCCGCGAACGCTGCGCGACCCGGGCTCGAAAGAGTTCTGGGATATGACCCTCGAGGAAGCGGTCGGCATCGCGCTGAGCAAGAGCGAAGCGATCCGCGACCTGGGCGGCCGCATCATCGCGGCCCCCGATACCGCCCCCACGATCTTCGATCCCGCGCTGGTCGAGACCGATCCCCGCGTCGGTGTGGAAGCCGCCCTGAGCCAGTTCGACACCCAATTCACGACCAGCATCTTCTGGGCGAAGAACGACCGTGCGGTGAACAACGACTTCTTGGGCGCCGGCACCTCGACGTTGCAGCAGGACACCGCGGCCTATCGGGCCCAGTTCCAGAAGCGAACGGCGACCGGTACCCAATTCAGCGTTCGCAACAACACCGACTACGACGCCAACAACGCGCCGATCAACCGCTTCCCCAGTGCCTGGAATACGAACTTCGAGGTCGAAGTCCGGCATCCCTTGCTGCAAGGCGGCGGCGTCGAGTTCAACCGCATCGCCGGCCCGAATGCCAGCCCCGGTTCGTTCTTCTTCTCCAACGGCGTGCTGCTGGCCCGCATCAACACCGACGTCAGCATTGCCGACTTCGAGGTGGGCGTGCGGAACCTGGTGAGCGACGTGGAGAACGCCTACTGGGAGTTGTACTTCGCCTACCGCGACCTGGACGCCAAGATCATCGCCCGCGACCTGGCCCTGGAGACCTGGCGGAAAGTTCACGCCCGCTTCGAGAGCAACAGCAAGGGTGGCGAAGCGGAGAAGGAACATCAGTCCCGCGAGCAGTACTTCGTCTTTCAGTCGCTGGTCGAGAACGCCCTGAGCGGCGTCCCCAACAGCACCATCCCCAGCGGTGCTGGTCAGGGGGGCGGCTCGTTCCGCGGAGCGGGCGGTGTGTACCTGAGCGAGCGTCGGCTCCGCTACCTGCTCGGTTTGCCCGCCAACGACGGCCGCCTGATTCGTCCCAAGGACGAGCCCTCGGTCGTGAAGATCGTTTTCGACTGGGATATGCTGCTGAACGAATCGCTGACTCGCCGCGTGGAGCTCCGCCGGCAGCGCTGGCAGATTCGCCGCCGCGAATTGGAACTGATCGCCTCGCGGAATTTCCTGCTGCCTCGCTTGGACCTGGTCGGCTTGCAGCGTTGGCGCGGCTTCGGCGACCACCTGCTCCGCCCAGAGCGTAACGAGGAACAATTCAACAACGCCTTTGCGGACCTGACCAGCGGTCAGTTCCAGGAATGGCAGATGGGCTTTCAGTTCAGCATGCCGGTCGGTTTCCGCCAGGCTCTGGCCGCGGTGCGAAACGCCCAGATCCGGGTGGCTCGCGAACGCTCGCTGCTGCACGATCAAGAACTACTGGTGGCCCACGAGCTGAGCGACTCGGTCGGCGAACTCGACCGGGCCTATGTGCAGACTCAGACCACGTTCAACAGGTGGGTGGCTGCCGGCCAGCAGCTGCAGGCTGTTCAAGCCGCTTACGACGCCGATCGGCCGGGCGTGACGCTCGACCAGGTGCTGGACGCCCAGCGCCGTGTGGCCGACGCCGACAGCAACTACTATCGCTCGCTGGTCGAATACAACGTGGCCGTGAAGAACGTGCACTTCGAGAAGGGATCGCTGCTGGAATACAACGGCGTCTTCCTGGCCGAAGGAGCTTGGCCAGCTCAGGCGTACGAGGACGCCGAGCGTCTCTCGCGACACTTCCGTCCGCGGCACATCAACTACCGCTTCAGCCGTTCCGCGCTGGTCTCGCAAGGGGCCTACGAGCAGCGTGCTGCCAGCGGGTTTGAGAGCGAAGTTATCCAGGAAGAGGTGCCGTCCGGTCGTCAGCCTGAGCCTGCCGGGAACGAACCTCCTCCCGTTCCGCCGCCGGGCACGGGGGCTCCGCCCGCGGGATTGCCACCGGCGCCGGCCACGACCTCGCGTCCGCGCGGGCCGGTGGGACAACCGGTCGGTCAACCAGTCGAGCCGGCCCCGGTTCCTCCGCTGCCGAATCGCGTGACGATGTACGAGCCAGGGGGCTACCCGCCCGCGAATCGCAACTGATTCGCCCTTGGGGGGCAGGCGTCGCGGCTGCTGAATGTGGTGCCGTTGCTCCAGGCAGGCGGGACGCCCGCGCTACAAGCAGGGCGGCATGTCGCTGAATGCAGAGAAGGGCGTGGGGAACCGGGGGGCTCAACCACGCCCTTCGCTGCGCTCAGCGACGTGCCGCCCAAGCGGCTCCTCAATCGAATTCCCCCTTCGCAGATCGCAGTGACGGCTGCGGGGCCGCTCGCCCATGCCCCGGTCGTGCCCTTCGGCATTGCGGTACGCACCGCGTTCGTACGTTCCTGTCCTTGGTGCGACCGCCGCGGCCCAAGGCCGCAGTGGTCGCACCAAGGGCAAAGACGGGCGTGAGCGCATCGCCTTCTAGCCTTTCAACCTGATTCACCCACGAGGCGAGCTCGTGGGGGTCTTGTGGAGGTGCTCATTTCCCTGCGCCTTGTCTTCTGGCTCATCGGTGCAACACAGCCCCCGCCGTCCCCCGTGGCGCCCGCGCGTCATACCCTTGCCCCGCCTTTCCGGCTCCCCTAAACTCCGAAGATTCACTGATTCTTCGCGAAATTCCGTCTCCCAGGAGGGGGCACTGTGACCGATGCCATTCTCTCGCACCAGTTTCCCAACGGATTGGTGCTGGTGGCCGAGCCGATGCCCTGGCTCGATAGCGCCGCGTTCACGTTTCTGGCGCCCTGCGGCTCCATCCACGATCCCGAGACCCGATCGGGCCTGTCCAGCTTCGCCTGCGAAATGATGCTCCGCGGCGCCGGACCGCGCGACAGCCGGCAACTGATCAACGATCTCGACAAGCTGGGCGTGGAGCGGGGCGAAGGAGTCGCGGACTCGCACACCAGCTTCTCTGGCGCGGCGCTCGCCTCGAACCTGCCGCAGGTCCTTTCGATCTACGCCGATGTGATTCGTCGCCCGCACTTGCCCGATGACCAGCTCGACGCCGGCCGGCTGGTGATGGAGCAGGAACTGCAATCGATCGAGGACGACCCGCAGCACAAGGTCATGGTCGAGTTGCGCCGTCGTCACTTCCCCGCCCCCTGGGGTCGCCCCAGCCAAGGAGACATGGAAGGAGTCGCCGCGGTTTCGATCGACGACATCCGCGGGCATTGGGAGCGGCTTTATCGTCCCAACGGTGCAATTCTGGGCGTGGCGGGCCGCTTTGACTTCAACCAGATGATCGACCTGGTCGGCGAGCTGTTCGGCGATTGGAAGCCCGGCCCCGAGATCCAGATCCCGCAGCGCAACACCCGCGTGCGCGCGGACCATATTCCGCACGAAGCGACCCAGACGCAGATCGGCATCGCCTATCCCACAGTCCCCTATCGCCACGACGACTACTTCCGGGCCTGGGCCGCGGTGGCTGTACTGAGCGGCGGCATGAGTTCGCGGCTCTTCACCGAAGTCCGCGAGAAGCGCGGGCTGTGCTACAGCGTCTACGCCTCGTACCACACCTATCGTGAGCTGGGGGCCGTCCTTTCCTACGCCGGCACCACGGCGGCGCGGGCTCAAGAGACGCTGGACGTGATGACGGCCGAGTTGCTCAAGCTCGAGCAAGGGATCAATGCCGAGGAGATCGACCGTCTGAAGACCCGCGTGAAAACCACGCTGGTCATGCAGCAGGAATCGAGCAGCTCGCGCAGTTCGTCGCTGGCCCGCGACTGGTACCACCTGGGTCGGGCTCGCTCGTTGGGAGAAATCAGCGGACTGGTCGACGCCCTGACGCTGCCGAGCATCAACTCGTACCTGGCCGAGCATCCGCCGCGCGACTTCACCTTCTTGACCTTGGGCCCCGAGCCCCTGACTCCTCCTTCTGTTCCAGAGCTTGCATCGAGCAACGGGCACGCCAGCTCCGTCGCCCCGTTCGAGTTCAAGCAGCATCGCCTGGCCAACGGGCTCGAGATCGTGGCCGAATGCCAGCCGAGCGCGGCCTCCTCCGCGGTGGCCTTCTTCGTGTCGACCGGTGCCCGCGACGAGACGCCCGAGCTGTCCGGCGTGAGCCATTTCCTGGAGCACATGGTCTTCAAGGGAACGCCCACCCGCACGCCCGAAGACGTGAACCGCGAGTTCGACGAGATTGGCGCGCAGTTCAACGCCTTCACCAGCGACGAGAACACCTGCTACTACGCGTTCGTGCTGCCGGAATACCTCGAGAAGGTCGTGCAGCTGTGGGCCGACGTGCTGCGGCCGTCGCTGCGCGAAGAGGACTTCACCAAAGAGAAGCAGGTGATTCTGGAAGAGATCGGCATGTATCTCGACCAGCCACCTTACGGAGCCGACGATCAGATCAAAGCACTGTACTTTGGCAAGCATCCCCTGGCCGGTAGTGTGCTGGGGACCAAAGAGAGTGTCTCGGCCATTCAGGCCGAAGGGATGAGGAAGTACTTTGAGGCTCGCTACAGTCCGCGGAACATCGTGATCGCCGCGGTGGGGCAGATCAATTTCCCCAAGCTGGTCGAGTGGGCCGAAAAATACTGCGGCAGCTGGAAGCCGTTCGAGGTCTCGCGCAAGCTCAGCCAGCCGGAGTTCAAGCCTTCGTTCCTGGCGATCGAGAAGCCGACCAGCACGCAACAGTACCTGATGCACATGGCCCCCGGCCCCGGCGCCAGCGACGCCGACCGCTACGCAGCCAAGCTGCTCTCGATGGTGCTGGGCGACGACACAGGAAGCCGGCTCTACTGGGAGCTGGTCGACCCGGGACTGGCCGAGAGTGTCTCGCTGGGGCATATCGAGTACGTCGACTGCGGCTCGTACTCGACCTTCCTTAGTTGCGATCCCGAACGGACCGAAGACAACCTGGCCCGCATCCTGGCGGCGTTCCGCAAGGCCGAGGCCGAGGGGATCACCGCCGAAGAGCTGGAGCAGGCCAAGAGCAAGATCAACTCGAATGTGGTTTTGCGCGGCGAACGCCCCCGCGGGCGGCTCTTCACGGTCGGCGGGAACTGGTCGCTGCGCCGCGAGTACCGCTCGATGCGCGACGACCTGGACACCGTGGCGGCGATCACCGTGGCGGATGTCAACGCCGTGCTGAAGCGTTATCCGCTCTCGAAGGGGACGATCGTCACGATCGGCCCGGCCACCGGCTTGAAGGGGCCAGAGTAACGCATTGCGCCGGCGAGTGGTAGGATGGCGGGATGACTGCCTCGCACGCGACGATCTGGAGTGACTGGTGGGCCCGGCTCTATCGGCCGGCCCCTCCACCCGCGTTCGAGATTGCGTGTTCGTGCGGAAGCCGAGTATCCGGAGCTCGCACGTCAACTTGCCAGACGGTTCGATGTGCTGCGTGCGGCCAGGATGTCTTTGTTCTGCCGGCCAGTTCGCTGCCGCTGCCGGGGCCTCCCGTTTCGTCCGAGGCGGCCGCGGCCGCAACGGCTGCGCGGCGTCCCCTGGTCGACACCGATCAAGTGCGGCGCGTACTGGCCTGGTATTCCAAAGCGGCCGTGCTGGCAGTCCGTCGCCGCGCGACGCTCCCCCGCGTCTTGACGCTGGGGGTCGCATTGCTGGTGCTGGCAACACTGACATGGACCTGGCAATCGTCGCGCGAACGGAGCTTTGCGGCTTCCTTGCCCGAAGGATTGCATGCCGGCCGCGAAGCGTTCGATCAGGGAGACCTGGTCTCGGCCTGCCGAAACTTGGCCGAGGCCGATCGTGCCGCGCGAGGCCTGGACCGAGGGACCGCCCAGGAGCGAACCGCCCGGCAGCTCTATCAAGAGGCCCTGCATTGGTCCAGCCTTTCACATGTCGGGGTGGACGAGCTGTTTGCCGCATGGGATCAGGCGGTTGCCGGACATCGCGAAGAGGCATTCGCCGACGACTTCGCGCGGAAGTTTGGCCGGCGTGCTTTTGTGATCGACGGCTGGGTCGATGTCGAGCGCGACCAGCCTCCGCTGCTGGACTTTGTGCGGCTCTCCGATTCCCGCGTCGGCCGCATCTCGCTGGAAGGAGTCCCCTGGCTGGCTTCGCTCCCCGCGGGACTCAATCGGGTTGTGTTTCTGGGCGAGCCGAAGACGATAACTCACTTGCCAACCGATCCCGAGCGCGCGGTGATGACCTTCCGGGAAGAGACCTGCGTGCTGGCCACGCACGGCCCGGCACTCCAGCGACAAGGTTGGCCGATCGACGAAGAGTTAGAGACCGTCCTGGCCACACAGCGCCAATGGCTGGGTGTGGAATCCCCCGCGTCAGATCGCATGGGCGATGCGAGAGCCGTTCCGATGCCGGGCAAGGGAAACCTGCGTGGCATCGCAGTGGGCGATCTCGAGGGAGACGTGCTGGCCAAGCTCCGCAAGCCCGATCGCGTGGCTCGCATCGGGCTCTTCAACCGCATCGACGAGCAGTGGATCTACGAAGGCCCCTCGCGGCTGTACGTGAATCTGGCGCGTCCCACAACAGGCGCGCAGGCAAAGGTGACCGCTGTGGAAACCGGACCCAAGTCTTGATTGCGTCAAGTAGCAGACACACTCCGTGTGCCGTCCGCTGGTTGTGGTGCAGGCGTCCCGCCTGCTGGAACACCGGTCCCACTTCAAGCAGGCGGGACGCCCGCACCACAAAGATTCACAGCCTCTCCGCGTGCCGTCCGCCCGGAGCCTCTTCAACCGTCAGCGACGCAAACTGAGCGGCACGGCGCTAGCCGCCGGTGGGCCCCAGGTTTCGTTCTCCCAATCGCTTGCGCGTTGGACGTCCAGCCCGCCGCCGATGAGAACGAATGCCCAAGGGATGCTCGAACGGTGTATTACCGGCGGCTAGCGCCCTGCCGCTCAGTTCCGGAACTGCTGGCGTTGCTCCCTCGCCGTTGAAGAGATCACAGCCTCTCCGTGTGCCGTCCGCCAGCGCTCTCCGCGGTGCTCACCGGACTTGAGCGTCACGGCGCTAGCAGGGTGCTGAAAAACACAAATTGACGTCCGTGAAGACGCTTTATCTAGCGATGCAGTTTTCTGGAGACACAACATGCAGTACGAAAGTCTGCCATTTTGGCGTTTTTCAGCACCCTGCTAGCCGCCGGTAGTACACGATTGGGCGAATTCGTTCCGACCGGATCTACGCGGATGGGAAAATCCACCACCCACGCGGGGCGGAAAGCACTCCCTGGGGCCACCGGCGGCTAGCGCCATGCCGCTCATGTACGGAGCCGCTGGGTTCACTCCGAGTCGACCGATTCGGCCTGGGAGAGAGCGCCAGCGGACGGCAAATGGAGAGACTGTGATTTTTTGCTTGCCTTCTCTACTAGCCCGACGCGCCAGCTGGCGCGTCGACACGGAGTGTGCCTGCTACTTTGCGCGCATGCTTCCTACAGCCGTTCAACCTGAAAATCCTCCATCAACAGCGAAGCTCCTTGCTGCAGGAACTCCACCGCGACCAGCAGTCGCTCTTCTCCACGCCGCTGCAGAATCACCCCTTCCACCCCTGCCAACGGTCCGGATCGGATGCGAACCCGGTCCCCGGTTTCCAGTAACGATTCCGGCAGCAGTGGCGCGTCGGCGACGATCAGGCGATAGATCTGGGCCAGGTCGCGGACCAACGCCTGCGAATCGGCGATCTCTAACGCCCGCGACACACATCCCGTTGTCAGGGCCAGCCGTCGGGCCTCGTGATCTCCGCGCAGAAAGACATAGTTGGCGAAGAGCGGCACGTACGACTCCCGAACTCGGCCGGCCGGAGAACGTGAGCGGCGTTTGATCAACGGCGCGTAGTGGGGCAGTTCGAGCACCCGCAGCCTACGGACCAGGTCCTTCTCGCGGCGGGCCAGCGTGTACAGTCCCCACCAGGGGTCGCTCGACGCCGAGGCGCCGGTCGCGGCCGACGCCAGCAAGTCGCTGGGATAGATGTCGGGCTCGGCGGGCAGAATCGGCATGCGGCAATCTTCGCAACGTGGGCAAGATGCGGTTCATTCTGCGCAATCTAGACCGTCCGACAAGCCGCCAGCAGTGCCGGCATGTCATTGGTTCTTGGAGGATTGGCTCATTCGAGTTTAACGATCCTGTCGATTCTGAGGGGTGTTCGCGTCTCCGCATGTGCGGGGTTCGCACGTCCATGGAGTGGGAACTCTCGAGGGTCTACACGTGGGGAAGTTCAAAGGACTGATGGTCGGCGTCCTCCGTTCGCCGTGGGTATGGGGAACCATCACCACGCTGGTCTTCTATGGACTGATCCACCAATACGGTGTCGGAGGCGAATTCGCCCTGCGATACTTTGCCGGACACTGGGTCCTGTATGTCACTCAGGCCATGTTCTTCTTGGGCATGTCGGTCCTGACGCTCAAAGCGATTGACGTCCACCTGCAGCGCAAGGGACTCAAAGCGATCTCGCTGGGCGAAAAGCCCGCCGGCGGAGAGCCGATCGAGAATTGCCCAACCTTGCTCGAAAAGGTCGCCGCGCTGCCGCAACAGGCCAGCTATGCCGTGCGACGACTGCGCGACGCGCTGGACCATGTGGTCCGCACTCAGTCGGGCGACCAACTCGAAGACGAACTAAAATTTCTGTCCGACGCCGACGCGGGGCGGCAGCACGCCGGCTACGCGTTTGTGCGGTTGATCATCACCGCCACTCCGCTGATGGGCTTCTTGGGCACGGTCATCGGCATCACGATGTCCATCGCCGAGATCTCGCCCCAGCAGCTCATTGAATCGCCCAAGAGCGTTACCTCGGGCCTGTCGGTGGCTTTCGATACCACGGCCTTGGCCATCGCGTTGTCGCTGGTCCTGCTGGTCGCGCAGTACCTGTGCGACCGCTTCGAGTCGCTGCTGCTGTCGGAAGTCGACGAGAAGGTCACTCACGAAGTGGGGGGCCGTTTTGCCGAACCGACGCCCGAGTCGGCTGATCCGCAGGTCCGTGTGGTCCGCAGCCTGGCCGAGAGCGTGCTCGTCTCTACCGAATCGCTGGTCGAGCGCGTCATGGCCTCCAGCGAAGCGCTGGTCGCGAAGCAGGCCGAGTTGTGGAAGGAATCGATGGACGCCGCTCAGACGCGGTGGGTCGCGACCATCGAAGCCATCGAAGAACAACTGGGCCGCACACTGGCCCAGGCGTTGTCCGACAGCCTGATGGCGCATGCAGACCGCTTGGCTCAGGCAGAAGACGCCGGCCACGAGCGGCAGATGATGCTGGTTCGCGAAACCAGCGCCGCCTTGACCAAGAGCGTGGAAGCCAACCGTGCGCAACAACTCGAGATCGCCCGCCAGGGAGACATTCTGCTGCAGGTGGTCGAAGCCACGGGGCAGGTGACCCGCCTGGAAGAGACGCTCAATCGCAACCTGCAGGCGCTGTCCGGGTCGGCCCACTTCAGCGAAACCATGGTCAGCCTGTCGGCCGCGCTCCATCTTCTTACGGCCCGCTTGGGAGCTGACGCCGAGCGTTCGTCGATCCACATCAAGCGGACGGCCGTGGAAGGAAAAGCGGCATGAGACGCAAAACGCGTCCGCTCGATCCTCCGGCAGTTTCGCTGTTCCCCTTTCTGGCGGTGCTCCTCTGTACGATGGGTTCGCTCATCATACTGCTGGTGTTTTTCGTCGGTCAGGCGCAACGAGCCCAAACGGCCGAAGCGGCCCCGGACCCCATCATTGAAGAGCCCGCTGCGCCGGTCTCCGATCCTTTTCCTTCGCGCGATCGCGAAGAACGGGAGCGGGCCTATCGCGATGCGCTGGCTAGAAAAGCCGAGTTCGAAGCAGCGCTGCGTGAACTGTCGGCTCGACGCGAAGAAGGGGCTCGCCTGTTGGCCGCCGTTCGCGAGGAGCTGTCGCGCGACGAGTCGCAGTCCGGCTATCTGCGCGGGCAGGTCGACGAGCTGGAAGTGGTTGAAACGCAGTTGGGCAAGCTCGCTGCCGGTTCGGCACGCGATCGCCTGGTCAGCCAGGCCGAAGCCTTGCGGAAGCGGATCGAAGACCAAAAGACGGAGGTCGAGCGCGCTCGGCAGGCGGCCGCTTCGCGACCTCCTTCGTACGCGATCATTCCCTACACCGGACCGAATCAGACACGTCGCCGGCCGCTCTATATTGAGTGCCGCGAAGACTCCATCGTGCTGCAGCCCGAAGGCATCGTGCTGGACGACGACGATTTCCGCGGTCCGATGGGTCCCGGCAATCCGTTGGCCGCCACGGTCCGTTCCATGGCGGATCACATCCGCCGGCACGCGCAGGCCACGGGCGAAGCCACAATTCCGTATCCTCTATTGATCGTCCGGCCCGATGGCATCTTGACATACTACGTGGCGCGCGAAGCCCTGCAGGTACTGGGCTTTGACTTTGGCTACGAACTGATCGAACAGGATTGGAAGGTTGAGTACCAAAAGCCCAACCCCGAACTGACACGACACGGTCAGCGCGCCCTGGAAGTGGCCCGGCAGCGGCAGCGCGAGCTGATCGCGGCGGCGCCCCGGCTGTATGGTAGCTCGGCGCGAGGGCGCATGCTGAGTGGCCAGATGCCCGGCGGCAGCGAGGGAAGTGGTGGAGACGATCTGCCAGGCGGTAACGGTTCTGGTCGCGGAAAATCCGGCAAGGGAAACGGCAAGGGCTCGGACTCCAACGGCCTGGTCGTCGAGGGAAGCGGCCTGCCGGGCTCCAGCGTCGGCGGAAATCGCGCGCTCGGCGCCTATCCCGGTGGAACAGGCGGCGCCGCAGGCGATGGGAAGAAAGCTCGCCCCGATGCATCGGCAACGCGACGCGACGCCAAGGGGCAACTCGTGCAAGGAGATGCTAACGTCAAGGGGAACGGAACCGGCCAGGGGAATGGCAACGGGTCCGGTCCTGCGCTGGGCGAACCAGGCGGCTCAGCAGCGGGTGAGAGCGATCTGAACGGCGAGTTGTACGGGCTTGGCCCCACCGGAGGACCTGGCGGTGCCGGCAAAAGCACCAACGGCAAGAGCCCGGGCGGAACGTCGGCCAATGAGAAGGACCTGGCATTCCGCCCGCAAGGGGGAACTCCCGAACCCGGCACTGGCTACGGAAGCGGTTCGGGCGAACCCAACGGCGCAGGGGGATACCCGACTGGTCAAGGTTCCGATGCTACCGCCGGACTCGTCGTGCCCGGTCAAGCCAGCCGCGATGCCCAGATGGCGAAGGAAGCCGAAGGCAATCGTCCGTCCAGCGGACGTCGTCCCGGTGAAGTCTCGCCCCGTCCGAGCTTGCGTGGCGGAGCGACCGCAGCACGCGGTGCCCGAGGGGGCTCGAGCACCGGTCAAGCAGATGGAGACAGCGCCGGCGTGGGCAGCCCGTCGGGCAGCTCTTCGGGCAAAGCCGGCGGTGGCAGCGGAGGTTCGGGCGGGCCGAGCAACGGACCCTCGAGCGGGATGCAAAGCCTGGCTTCGCGCCGTGGCGAGAATTGGGCCGTGCCGAATGTCGGACACACCGTGATCGGCGTACAGCGGCCCATCATTCTGGAGTGCCACGACGACCGGTTGGTCGTACTGCCGGAGCGAAAGGTCATTCCGCTCGACACGCGGACCGTCGATGTGATCGATCAATTGGTCAAGGTCGTACACGACCACACCAACACCTGGGGAACGGCCGGCGAAGGCTTCTACTGGCGGCCCGAGTTGGTCTGCCGTGTAGCGCCCGATGGCGCCACGCGCTTCGCCGAGCTTCGTGATTTGTTGGATGGCAGCGGGCTGGATGTGCGTCAGGCGCAGAGGAGATAGGCAACCATGGGAAGACCGGCTCGCAGCGATTCCATCGAGATGGGGAGCGATTCGTTCCTCGACGTGATGGCCAACATGGTCGGCATCCTCATCATTCTGGTGGTGATGGTCGGCGTGCGAATGAAGCACATCCCCAAGGACATCAAACCGCTTCCGGACAACCCGCTGGCGTCGGCTCCTGTCGCGGCCGTGATTCCCGCGGAGCCCGAGCCCGAACTGCCGGAAGTCGACCTCGACAGCCCGCGCGAGATGCTGCGGATCGTCACCGACGATCTCAAGCGGCTGGCGACCGAAGCCGCGCGGCTCTCAAACGCGCGGCAGTATCATCAGCGCGAGGCGGCGGTGCTGTCGGACGAAGTCACGCGGCGACAGGCCCGCATCGACGAGCGCCGCCGGCAACTGGGGGCCGAAGAGCAGGCGTCGGTGGCGCTTGCCCAGCAGATCGCCCAGTTGGAGATCGCCTTGCGCCAGATCGACGGCGATCTGGCTGCGGCCACCGAGACTTCGGCCGATTCCAAAAAAATCGAAACCTATCCGACGCCGATTGCGACCGCGGTGACCGGGGAGCAGGTCTTCTTTCAGGTCCTTGATGGCCGGATCACACCGATTCCGATGCAGGCCTTGCTCGAAAAGGCCGTGCAGGATCTGAAGCGACAGGTCAACAAGCTGCGCAGCCAGAATGAGATCTCGTGCCTGGTCGGCCCCATCGGCAACTTTCGAATGAAGTACGTCATCTCGCGCGAAGAGCCACCCATTGGCGAGCAGTTGGTGCTGCATCGCGGCCTGGAGATCCGCGAAAACTCCGTCCTGATTCCGCTCTATCCCAACATGGGCGAGACGCTGGAAGAGGCCCTGGCGCCGCATTCGCAATTTCGGGCGATCCTGAAATCGCTCAACCCCCAGCGGACCACCGTGACGCTGTGGGTCTATCCCGACAGCTTCGAGATCTTCCGCGGAGTGAAGAAAGAGCTGCACGCGTTGGGCTTCGCCACCGCAGGGCGTCCGCTGCCGCACGGTCATCCGATCGGCAGCTCGAGCCAGGGCTCCGCATCGCAGGCGCAGTAGGCCGCAGGAACCGACGTCGAACCCTATTTGAATAGGCGGTCGATGACTCTGCGTTCTCGCCCAACGAAAAAAACCGCCGAAGGGCGCACGCGGTGTGCCCCCTCGGCGGGTCGCTATTTCAATTCGCTGCGATTCCAGCGGTCTTAGAACCAGGCCTTCTTCTCGACGAGATAGGTCTGCACAAAGTCTTCATCAGACTTGGTGATGTAGATGATCCCCTCGATCAGGCCGATGACGCTGCCAGCGCCACAAGTCACGACCGAGATGACAAGTCGGATGATGCCCCCCTTCGTGTCTTCGAGGTAGAACCGGTGCGCTCCCAGCCCTCCCAACAGAATGCCCAGAATCGCCGCGACCGTCTTCTTCTCTGCACCCGGAATCTTGTCAGCCATCGTTGAACCTCAGAGTTTGGTTGGATTTGAAACGCGCCCCTCGCCCCTCAGCCGTTTCTTGGCCTGGCATGCTCGATCGGCGAGCAGGACCCCCGTGCAGGAGGACGGCAGCCGCCGGCAATTGTAGCGGTCGCTTGAGGGGCGATATATCGTTTTGCCAGAAAAAACGGCCAAAAAACCAGACGGGACGCGCGTCATAAACGGACCTGCCGGTCGATTGGATCACCGATCACCAGAACATGCCGTCGGCCGCGAATGTCTTGGTATGTAGAAGCAGCCCGAGAGCCCGTCGGGAGCAACTTTCCAGAAATCGTGCATCTTCCTATACTTAGCCGCTCGCCAAGCTATTGAGAGCCGCCATGGAGTGCTTCCCTGTCCTGGGTGTCCTTTGTACCGACGCCCACTCCCGGCGGCCGACCTTCTTTGAAAGCGACGCTCGATGCTCAAGTTCAAGCTCCCCGATGGCAACCTGCTGGAATTCGACCGCCCGGTAAGCCCGCTGGATGTGGCCGCCAAGATCGGCCCCCGACTGGCCAAGGCCACCCTGGCCGCCGAAGTCGACGGCAAGATCGTAACCGCTAATGTGCCCCTCACCGTCTCCGGCGATGAGCCCGTGGCTTTAAAACTGCTGACCAAGAAGGACCCCGAAGCGCTGGGCGTCATGCGGCACTCGGCCGCGCACATCATGGCCCGGGCGATCATGCGGGTCTTTCCCGGTGTGCAGTTGGCGTTCGGCCCGACCATCGAGAACGGCTTCTACTACGATTTCGAACTGGCCCACGCGCTGAGCGAAGAAGACTTTCCCAAGATCGAGGCCGAGATGGCCAAGATCATCAAGGCCGACGAGCCGTTCGAGCGCTTCATCGAAGAACGTCCCGGCGCGCTCGAATTGTGCGAAGGACTGAAGCAGGTCCTGAAGGTCGAGCACATCAAGACCGGCCTAAAGGACGAGAAGACCCTGTCGTTTTATCGTCAGGGCGAATTCGTCGATCTCTGCCGTGGGCCGCACATTCCCTCGGCCGGTGCGATCGGCGCCTTCAAGCTATTGAGCGTGGCCGGCGCGTACTGGAAGGGAGACTCGAACAACCAGCAGTTGCAGCGGGTCTATGCCACGGCCTTCTTCGATCAGAAAGAGCTGGACGAATACCTGGTCCGCATCGAGGAAGCCAAACGCCGCGACCATCGCGTGCTGGGCAAACGGCTGGGGCTGTTCACCGTCAGCCCGCTCGTCGGCTCGGGCCTGATCCTGTGGATGCCCAAGGGAGCCGTCATCCGGGGAGAGCTGGAGCAGTTCGTCCGCAGCGAGTTGGTCAAGCGAGATTATCAGCCGGTCTACACCCCGAACATCGGTCGCGTCGAAATGTACGAGACCAGCGGCCACTTCCCTTACTATCGCGACTCGCAGTTCCCGCCGGTCTTTGGGCACGACGCCGGGCAGGTAGTCGACTACCTGGTTCGCAAGCTCGATCACAAGGACGGCTCGACTAAGCACGACCTGACCCGCGAGCAGGAAGAGAAACTGCTGGAAGCGGCCAAGATCATGGGCGCGCCGGTCCCCTACAAGATCGACGACGCCAGCGAGACCAAGCTGACCAACCTGCGGCATTGGGCCAAGCAGCAGGAACGCTACCTGCTGAAGCCCATGAACTGCCCGCACCACATTCAGATCTACAAGGCGCTGCCGCGCAGCTACCGCGACCTGCCGGTCCGGCTGGCCGAGTTCGGCACCGTCTACCGTTACGAGCAGTCGGGCGAGCTGGGCGGCATGACTCGCGTCCGGGGCTTCACCCAGGACGACGCGCATCTGTTCTGCACCCAGGAGCAGGTGGCCGAAGAGTTCCGCGGCTGCATTGAGATGACCCAGTTCGTCCTCAAGACCCTGGGCCTGGATGAGTACCGCGTGCGGCTGGGATTCCGCGATCCCAAGAGCGACAAGTACGTCGGCAGTTCCGAGAACTGGGACCACGCCGAAAAATCGCTGGAAGCGGTCTGCCGCGAGATGAATCTGCCCCACATGTCGGTCGAGCCGGGCGAGGCCGCCTTCTATGGCCCCAAGGCTGACTTCGTGGTGACCGACTGCCTGGGCCGCGAATGGCAGCTCGGCACCGTGCAGCTCGACTACAACCTGCCGTCGAAGGACCGTTTCGGGCTGGAGTACGTGGCCAGCGACAACATGGCTCACCGGCCGGTGATGATCCATCGCGCGCCGCTGGGTTCGCTGGAGCGCTTCATCGGCGTGCTGATCGAGCACTTTGCCGGGGCCTTCCCGCTCTGGCTGGCCCCCGAGCAGGTTCGCGTGTTGGTCGTGAGCCAGAAGGCCGAGGAGTACGCACGCGGCGTGGAGCGGCAGATGCGCGAGGCCGGGCTGCGCACCACGGGCGACTATCGGGCCGAGAAGATCGGCGCGAAGATCCGCGACGCGCAGTTGGAGCTGGTCCCCTACATGCTCGTGATCGGCGAGCGCGACGCGGCGGCCGGCACCGTGGCCGTGCGCGACCGCATCGACGGGGACCAGGGAGCGATGCCGGTGGCCGGCGCCATCGCCCGCTTCAAGCAGGAGATTGCCGAGCGGAAGATCCGCCAGGTGGTCAAAACCCGCGCCGCCTTTGCGGCGAAGTCCGGCGACTACGAGTACTAAATCGCCCGCGGGGTGGGCCCCACCCACCCCGCGCGATGCGTTGTCATGGTCGGGCAAGCGTCCTTTCCCCCGCGGAGATTTTCCGCGCAAAATATCAATTATTAGATGTAAATCAATCTGATAATCCGATACACTGAACGATAGGTACAAGACTGCGAAAAGCTACATCGCCGTCCGGTCATGCGCATGGCGCGTCAACCCGCAAAGTTACAGCGACGTCCGGGTCAGCCGTCCGGCGCGCCAACCCGCAAAGTTACACGCTCTGATCGCCCCGAAGGGGCCCAACATACCAGCCCGGGGCAACGCCCCGGGTCACGTGTTCGTATTCCGGGACCAAGCCCTGTAAGGGCGCAACAACGGTCATGGCCATGTTGTCGCGCCCCTTCAGGGCGACCGCTTCCGTTGGATTCGCAACCCGGGGCGTTGCCCCGGGCTGATATGTTGGGCCCCTTCGGGGCGGGAGGACCAACCCGAAAACTTGCGCGCCCCCTGTGGTTTCCGCGTCCCGTGTGGTTTCCGCGTCCCGTGTGGTTTCCGCGTCCCGTGTGGTTTCCGCGTCCCCAACCCGCAAAGTTACAGCGCCGTCAACCGCCCGGCGCGCCAACTCGCAAAGTTACACGCTCTGATCGCCCCGAAGGGGCCCAACATACCAGCCCGGGGCAACGCCCCGGGTCACGTGTTCGTATTCCGGGACCAAGCCCTGTAAGGGCGCAACAACGGTCATGGCCATGTT
>Ga0335394_10002432_pt1 | contig 20947 bp, 22 predicted proteins | sample MAT03_FD_205741 | JGI IMG/M metagenome (GOLD analysis project Ga0335394, IMG submission 205741) | Freshwater microbial communities from Lake Fryxell liftoff mats and glacier meltwater in Antarctica - MAT-03 (spades assembly) (version 2) ...
ATCCAACGGTCAAAAAACGAGTCTCTCGACGCAAACAATCCGAGCAATCACCGAGGCGTTCTAACCCCACAGCAGCTTAGCTTCGCGGATGTTGCTATCAAGTGCATTGGGCTCAATCCCTAGCTGGGGTTGAGCAAGTTTCTCATGGCATCCTGCTTACTCAACTTTGCAAACCAATTAGTCCAATCTAGAGTTAGTTATCTGACTTCATCTCTAGCGCTTCGGGGTTAACGGCAACCGTCACGGCTTGACCATTACGGCGCAGTTCCACAGGCAAATCGTTACCAATGCTTGCATTTTCTACAATTTGCTGTACCTGTTCTGATTCCGTTACCGCTTGTTGACCAACCTTGACCAGCACATCGCCAGCACGCACACCTGCCTTAGCCGCAGGAGAGTTGGGTACCACTCGAACCACTAGCACCCCTCGATCATCCTGGACAGGGAACGGGCTACTTGGGTCGCTGTTTAGGTTCTCTTTTAACTCTGGAGTTAGAGTAACCATTTGCACCCCTAAGTAGGCATGATCAACGCGCCCAGTTGCAATCAGTTGGTCAGCAATACGCTTGGCAGTATTGATTGGAATGGCGAAGCCTAAACCTTGAGCATTGGCGCGAATAGCAGTGTTAATGCCAATTACATCGCCTTGCTGGTTGAGTAAAGGCCCCCCTGAATTGCCAGGATTGATAGCTGCATCAGTCTGGATGAAGCTAGCACGCTGGTCAGGAACACCAACTTGGGCACTACTGCGGCCTGTGGCGCTGATGATGCCAGCAGTGACGGTATTGTCTAGACCCAAGGGATTCCCAATTGCGATCGCCCATTCACCGGGTTGCAGTTGGTCAGAATTACCCAATTTAATGGTTGGCAGGTTGTTGGCCTCTACTTTCACCACAGCTACGTCTGTTACCTGGTCTTCGCCTAGCACCTGACCCGTGAGGGTGCGTCCGTCTTTCAGCGTAACCGTTACGCGGTCAGCTCCATCGACCACATGAGCATTTGTTAATATCAGTCCCTTAGAGTCGAGAATGAACCCTGACCCAATCCCCCGTTCAACGCGGGAAGACGGGGCATCTGAAGATCCAGAGCCAAAGAAACGGCGGAAGAAAGGATCATCGGAGCCTTCGGGAACGGAACGTCTAGCTACAGTGCGAGAAGAATTGATCCGAACAACAGCAGGCCCTACACGCTGAACTGCATTAGAGATAAAGTTGGTATCAGTCAGGCCAGGAAGAACGCTAGAAGAAGGCACCTGACTAATCATGTCGGATAATGGGGTGAGAGCCAGTGCAGGCTGAGAGACAGTTTGAGTGGACAGGAAGCGATCGCCTGCTACTACTGTTCCGGCACCCAACAAAATTAGCGAAATGTAAAGCAATGGTTGTTTCATGGAAGATGAACGAACATGATGTTGAGGGTCTTTAAGTGTAGTCACGGCAGCAACGTTCCTGGTTTACGTCTACTTACTTTCCCAATTACCTATTCAATGTAGATGACGTACTTGTCATTTGGGTGTCAGGTCTATCGCGGGTATATGAATTTTTGCGGAGAGCATTACTTAAAACATTAAATCAATACTTAACTGTTTCAAGTCAAGAACATAGAGCGTACAGCGATCGCCCTCCTGAGTAGTCACCAGTGCCCCGTGATCATGAAAGGAAGCGATCGCCGTCACGATCGCGGGGCAGTTGACTCGACCCACCCGCTGCCCATGTTTATCCAGCAACAGCATTTGTCCTTGACCATTCGCTACCATATACCCCCAACTGGTGGCCGCCAACACCTGTGGTGCCAACTCCAATCCCAAACGAGTTATCCGAAACGGTTTGAGATCAATCATGAGAAGCGCATGGGGATCGTTCTGGTCGGTTGCCAGCAATCGATACGGAATAGCCGTTGCAATGATCTGCCCTAACTGAATGGGGAGCCTCAATCGAATGAGGCGATCGCCCCGCCGAGTGAACACGTCCAGCCGGGTACTTGCCTCAGCTAATCGCGCGTTATCGCTGCTGCCTGGAGCCGCCTTAGGTGAACTCGAAAACAGCGCTACCTGACGCCCGTCAAGCGCAATCAGCCGCAGCGGATGTGGATGTTTTGGGCTAGCCAGTGCTGAGTTGGGTGATACTGGCTTCGTCAGTTCAACAGGTCGTGGAGTCAGCCATCCAGATGGGGTAGCGTTTGGAAGTGGAAAAAATTTCAGGACTCCCGGCTTTTCCTCCAATTCTTCGGTTGCTGTTGCTAGCCAGCGCCCCTCGGCTTCGATTGCCACTACGCCACTAGATGCCAACGTTACGATTGTTTGATACTGCAATTTTAGTGAGCCGCTAGTAGTCGGAGTCAATAAATACACAGCCCGATTGGCGATCGCAAAACAGCCTTGAGGACGAACCACTAACTCGTTGATCTCAAATGGTAGCGTGACAGATTGTCCGGCCTGTCCGAATTGTCTGGATGATCCGAGGCGATCGCTTTCTAGAGCTGTACGCTCGTACATTGTCACGGGAGACGCTTCTTCTACAGGAGACGCTTCTTCTACAGGAGACACTTCTTCTGTAGTCAGACGCTGCCACACCACACGAGCACCGCCTCCCGCATACACCTCTACGTGCTGAGGAAAGGGCTGAAGAGTTGGCTGACAAACCGCTGGCACAGGAGCAAGGCGATTACAGAGATATGGCAAGTGGTGCTGAGCACTGGCTAGAAAGGGGCTAGAGAAAAATTGAGCAATTGGTTGCAACAGCGGCATCTGCGGGGTTGATGGCTCTGACCACGATGGATATGAAGCGATCGCCGCTACTTGACGCATCGCGGCTAGCATTGCTGCGGCTGACCCAAACCGCCGTGCCGCCAACTTTTGCAATGCCTGAATAATAATAGGATGCCAAATTTTTGGAATCGACTCCGGCAACTTGACCGACTGGTTTAAGTGAGCAGACATTAACTCCGTCGGCGTACCCGAAAAGGGTCGATGCCCTGCCAATAGCTCAAACAGCAAAACCCCGACTGAGTAAATGTCCGATGCTTTGGAATACTGCCCATAAAATCGCTCTGGAGCCATATAGGCAGGAGATCCCGTATTTCCCTGATCGGTTGAGGATTTTGCCACCTCTTGGCCCATGCGAGCGATGCCAAAATCGGAAATTTTTGCCGTCCAGCCATAGGGTTGAACGTGCAGCAAAATATTTTCAGGTTTAATATCACAGTGAATAATGTCGTGGCTGTGGGCATGTTCTAGCCCTGCCAAAATGTCGGCCACAAGTTTCAGCGATTGCGGCAGCGCCAACCGAATTTCTTCATCCATCAAACTGCGAAGCGTACCTGCTTCACAATAATCCATCACCAGACAGCGCCCGGTTGGAGTGTGTTCTAACGCTTTGCACGTCACAATATTGGGGTGCTGCAAGCTCAGTAAAAACCGCAACTCTCGCAAAAACTTGTGAGTTGGAAATCGATCGCGCTCTAAATTTTTTAGCGCCACCAGTTCTCCGGTTTGGCGATGCACCGCACAAAACACCCGACCGAACTGTCCTTGCCCGACCAGACCCAAAAGTCGATATTTCGAGCGACTCAGGTCTCTACCTGGGTGATGGGATGGTTGGGTAGACACGAGCGAACGACCATTCAAAGGGGAAAAGATCGCGGAAAGAAGAGCAATACAAACAACTTTAGCGTCTAGTTCACTTGCTAGCTCAAGTTTTACTGGCTACTTGTCTCGGTAGTCCTAAATAATGCTTTTTTGAAGCGTGGGAGAAGCCTGCGCTTCAAAAAAGGGCGTTGCTGAATTACACTATGAATTGCAAAATCTGCCCTCACCGTTCGGCTGAGCGCTCACGTCGAAGCTCTAGCCCTCTCCCACAAGGAGAGGAAACATGAATTCTAGCTCCCTTCTCTTTGGGGAGAAGGGTTGGGGATGAGGGAATCATATTTGGATTCAGCAACGCCCAAAAAAGCATTGCATCAGTGCTATAGCGGTAGCCATGATCAATAGGATGCCTCCCTGTCATTCCCGTGCAGGCGGGAATCCATCTGCTCGATAGGTGTGGGGGTGGATTCCCGCCTGCGCGGGAATGACGCTGGTATGTCCTAAGCTTTATGACTATGGCTATATTATCCCCGTCGGTTACATATAGCGGTAGCCATGATCAATAGGATGCCTCCCCGTCATTCCCGTGCAGGCGGGAATCCATCTGCTCGATAGGTGCGGGGGTGGATTCCCGCCTGCGCGGGAATGACGCTGGCATGTCCTAAGCTTTATGACTATGGCTATATTATCCCTGTCGGTTACATAAGTAGATGGGCGTAATTAAACATAAAATCCTAAAAGTCTGTGCCGCCCGCTGCACGGGCGGCACAGACTTTTAGAAGCTTGTTTTTATTTAGGTCGAACTACTTAGTTTGGCAGATCAGGTTGGGATTGCTTCTCGATCCTATTTTTCTCCGCACAGAGCTTGCATGATTGCATCATGAGATAAGTTAGTGACCATAGTCTCTGCGGGTTCTAGACGCTTGGGCAAGCCAAGCACAAACCGATTGCAGTCTGCCCCCATTGATTCACAGGTTGTTTGAATGCAGTGAAGCTCTTTACCTGTTAGTTGGCTAAAAAAAGCTGCCAAGATGCCAGCTTCTAAGTAACAGGCTGGCTGATCGTGGTTAAGAGCCAGCCGATCAAATGCTGAGTTCCAGCCTTTAATTACTAAAAAGCCCCGATGCTGGTAGCTTTGATCGAGATCAATTTTGCCCCAACCGTGCGTAATCCAACACTGTTGGATCACCTGCATAAATTCGACCATAGCCATGTTAGACAACGGGACACCATAGTAGTCACTGACTTCTGCACAAAAGCGGGCATAGAAATTTTTACCCCACCAGCGCCCACAGTTAAACAACACCAGACGAGATGCCTGCCCTGTTTCTCTCTCTAAACCACTGTAAATGGCTTGAATGAGTGTTTCGGGTAAAGCGATGAGGCGATCGCCTTGCCGATTTTCTAGCAACCCCATCTCTAAATCACTTCGCACATAGGTGTCAGTGGCGAAGTAGCTACCGGGAATGCGATCGTTAATGAGTAAGTCAGCGACGGAAATCATGGGGTTAGGGGTGGGAGATAGGTTCTGTTGTAAAAGTTGATTTTTCACCTACGTTGTGTGCGAAAAATCAAGTTTCCTAGACGCGCTTAAAGGCTGTTCCAAGGGGATCGAGGGACTACCAGCCTAAAGCAGCAGCAGTTAAAGGTTCATCTGGCTGGAAAAATTGAGCCTGAGCGATCGCCAGCATGGGATTGAAAAAGCTGAGATGTTGAGGAGTAAGAGATTGATTTAGGTATTGGGTGAGCAGGAGATAAAGGGCAGAGTCAACCGCTTGACTGTGGTAGGCCTTCATGGTCTGCCCCATCCAGGTTTGCAGACGTTCTTTGACAAATGTTTCGTCATTGAGCAACATGCCCATGGCACAGTAGCGCATCACCAACAGCGCATTTTTGATGCTGCGCTCCAAGGCTTCGGTGGTTTCACCGGGTAGCGTTCTTACGAGTTGATCGGCGACCTGTTGCATAATACCGATCTCTTTATCGCGCAGAGCACAGTAGGCATCCATTCGTTTTGGCAAGGAGCTGACGTATTGAGTAATAGCGCTCAATTCTTCGGGCTGAAGGTACCGATGTTCGGCTTCGTTAAAGGCAGATTCAAGTTGTGGGTACATGGCGGGAGTTGGGAGTTAAGGGAGGGGTGAGTGTTTGGGAGTGCAGTTTGCCCAAGAGCGCAGCTCAGAACAGGTCTGAGAAATCATCTAGTGTGAAGAGCTTGTCACTACTGAGGTGGGTGTCGGGTAAGGTAGGGGATGTTGAAGGGATTTGGGCGATCGCCGCGCCGTCCCAATTAATGGCTCCAAAAAACTGACTGACCGTCAGGGTCATACTGAGAGGGTCAGTGCTACCTGTAGCAGTGGCTTGACGAAGCTGTTGCACCTCAGGTGGATTATCGTCCCAGTTGAACCGACTAAAAAACTGCTGAGTAGTCAGTTGCAACCACTCTGTATTAGATACGTGGGGATTAGATACGTGGGGATTAGATACGTGGGGAGTTGAACCGTTAGTGGAAGGCAGGGTTGTTGTGCTCATTTCAACTTGTCTCCCAACCGCATGCGTTTCTCAATATCCCGCGCTGTGGCTCCCTCATTCAACCAAAATGAAGCGGCATCAATTCGCTCTTGTCCGCCTAACAAGAATTTGCAATAGGTTTCGCCCATGGAGTAGCACTGAATTTCAATACAGCTCAGTTGCTTTTTCACTAGCTCTGTAAAGAATCCTGCAAACAACCCAGCGTAGAGATAGCAGACAGGTTTACCCACATCGCCTAACGTACGAGCGACGGCAGAGTCAAAAACGTTGATAAACATGAACCCTTGTTTGCGATCGCCCATATCTACTTCCCAGCGTCCCCAACCCTGGGAGGTAAAGGGCCACCACCAGGTTTCTAACAAAAACATCAGATTGGCCTGACGCATATTGCGGTCAAATTCTTTCTCAAACCACTTCTCGAAGAAGAAGGCATCCTTTTGTCCCCATTCGCAGCCAATAGTGTACATAATGGCTGCCGATGCGTCTCCTACCTCCTCTTCTAAGCCTTCTACCAGCCCGATAATGAAATCTTCAGTAGTCAGGAGATTTTGGCTACCGTTCCAATCCACAATGGTGCCTTTATCGGCATCAAACTGAAAGAAATCCTTAAACCCGTAGTGATTGTGCTTCTTAGGGTTTCTCAGTTGGGCGGACGGGGGAATTGTACTCACCATAAGATACTCTCAACGACTCTGAAGACTGAATAAATTTCTAAATGAATGGACCAGCGACTGGGGTGTTTAGCACCTGGCTTAGACTCAGGATTCCCGTTAAATGTAATATCTAACGGAGGTAAACATGCGAACGATAATCTTTATAAACTCTCTGCTTAGGATTGCGTACAAAATAAAACCTAATCTTTTTTTTGGAAGTGCCGCGCTCCGCGCGGCACTTCCAAAAAAAGATTACAGGTTAATTAATTTGCAATCCTTAGGATTACGGGTAGTGGTATTGATGATGTAAGGATTTTTTGATGGAGGATTAGAAGGGTCTAACTGGGTCAGCTTGTTTTTAGATATTCCCACTGAAATATGGCAAAGAAACGACTGACTTCAAAGTGTTATAAAACTTCAAAATATTGGGGTCATTGCTTGATCCGAACGTTGCTCAATGACCTGAAAAAAGCCAGATAGTTTTGCAACATGGGGCGAAGTAGCACCGTTACAAAGCTATCTGGCTTAATTTCAACACTTTGTTAAAAAAACAGTTGCTTACGTGCCAATTCTCAGCAACTCTACATCAAACAAAAGGGTTGCATTTGGAGGAATCACACCACCGGCACCTCGTGCTCCATACCCTAACTCAGGAGGGATAGTCAGTTGACGCTGACCACCGACTCGCATGGTGCTCAGACCTTCGTCCCAGCCGCGAATCACCTGACCCGTGCCAATCTTGAAGGAGAAAGGAGAGTTGCGATCGCGTGAACTATCAAACTTGGTGCCGTCTTCTAGGGTGCCAGTATAGTGAACGACAACCGTCTGACCGGGCTGTGGAGTGGCTCCGGTGCCAGCTTCTACGTCAATATATTTCAAGCCTGATTCAGTTTCAATCACGTTAGAATTCTCCTTTGCGATCCTGCCGCTAGCATCTACACTGGCAACCATCACGGGGTTCTCTAAGATGGTTGCTGTTTCAACCGTTACAGTTGCCGCTGCCGATGTGGACGGCGAAGTGGAAAGAGAAGCGGCGATCGCCTCTTGGCGAGAGCCTGAAACTTGTGCCACTACCAAAAATAGGCAACAGGCCACCATTACGCCCAAACTGATGAGAATTTCCCGCACAAAAACCTCCTGAATGCTAACACTGCCTAACCAACTTTTGTCTAGTGTATAAGTAGATGGGCGTAATTAAATATAAAACCTTAAAAGTCTGCGCCGCCCGCGCAGCGGGCGGCGCAGACTTTTAGAATCTTGTTTTTATTTAGGTTGAACTACTTAGCAGTCCTAAATGATTAGACTTCTGGCGTGAATGCTTTTTCGTGAGCGTGAATCGTTTTCTGGCCTCGCCGGAAAACGATTCACGCCAGAGATCTATTTGCACATTACGACTCTTCTAGCGCCACTGCCGATTTTCCAGATCGCGCATCTGCCGCTCTAGGCGATCGAGTCTTCCTCGCAGCTCATCCATTTCATTTTGACGAGGCACACCCAAATCTTGTAGGACATTCTTGAGCTGGCGCTGCATTTGGGTTTCAAAGTTGCCTTGCTCACTCTTTAGTTGCTGCATCATATCGTTGATAAACGCAGTGGCCTGGTCGGGGTCTAGCTTCCCATCGTTAACCCACTGGTCGCTTACTTCTCGAAGCTTCTCAGCCACCAAAGAGGTTGTGCCGATTCCAAGCATAAGCAGTTGTTTCAGTAAATTGTTATTGTCCATTTTCTTAAAATCTACCTAGAGAAAACTATATGGGAATGGGCATCACTACTGCTAAGTATGAACTTAAAGTCATAGCCAAGTCTGTAGGTTGATGGGCTAATTGACTGACAAAACTTGTTAGTCAGATCCCCGAAAGCCCTCACCCTAGCCCTCTCCCGAGGGGAGAGGGAATCGGAAGGGTAGATCAACTCCCCTCGCCCTCTGGGAGAGGGGTTGGGGGTGAGGGCTGTAGACTTTTGTCAGTCAATCAGGTTGATGGGTCATTGAACTTTCTGTATGAATGCACGTTCAAGGGTTCAACTGTTTCCTATCTGTACTCAAGAGCAATTTTCGTTAGAGATTTCAGGCTAGGAGATTAATATAGTTAACGCCCAACAGTTAACGGCTACAAATTAGTTCAAAGATAGATGCGGCTCCGGCCTACCGTTCTATTTTGGCAAACTGACCACCCTCAAACTCTATCGGTATTCAGGGGATTTTGGTAGGGATTTCCGCCTGTAGGCTGTTTCTAGATAAGTAGTTCAACCTAAATAAAAACCAAATTCTAAAACCCTGCGCCGCCCGCTGCGCGGGCGGCGCAGGGTTTTAGAATTTTATACTTAACTTAAGCCCACCTACTTAGCACGGAGTAAAATTAAATCTATATCTCACATCCGTGAGTGAGGAGTCATTTTGTTTGGAGTTATCGACTTTGATTATTGAATGGTTGAAGTTCAAGGTTGTAGCAGAACAGCGGGAGCAGTTTGTGCAACAAGACAACGAAATCTGGACAGCGGCACTGGCGGGCTATCCAGGATTTTTGGGTAAAGAGGTGTGGATTAGCCCTGACGATCTGACACAGGTGATAACAGTTGTGCGTTGGGAAAGCTTAGAGCAGTGGCATTCCATCCCACCAGAGGAATTAGCGCAGGTAGAATCCCGCTTTGCCGCTGCTATGGGCAATGTATACGAGTTAATTGAGTCGGCGGCATTTCAGCAACGCAAGTTTATGCATCCTTAAAGCAGAATAGGAGCGGCAAAATTTCATGCTCATTGCTCATTATCTAACGTCCCATGACTGAGTGTTCTCGCTGTCATCAGGTGATTTCCTCTGAGGCGATCGCCTGTCCCTATTGTGGAGCCACCCTCAAAGCGTATGGGCATCCCAGCGTTCTACTTTATCGCGCGTCTGGGGATCAGGCTCTTTGTGAAACTTGCACCTACCATGCAGACGATTCCTGTACATTTCCCCAGCGTCCCCATGCACAAGAGTGTACCCTGTATCAAAATCGGCTTCAGCCTACTGGCTTGGAGGCAAAGTATCGTCCTAGCTTGAGGGGTAGTATCACAGCTTGGGTCAGGCGCAACACATTTTGGCTAGGCATACTGGTTCTTCTATTGGTCAGCGTAGTGATTGCACTGAGGGGCAGGTAGAAAGAGAAGGGATTTAGCCTGTTTTTGTGCAGTAGAGAGAATTGTACAGCCGATAGGATAGAAGAGACGTGGCGACAGGTCTCTTCTATCCTCTGATCGCATACGACTATAAGCCCACACGACTATAAGCCCATAAGCAGATCAAGACAGAAGTTCACCTGTTCATCTGATAGTTTATTTGCTCCTTCACCTAGACAAAACTATGAAAATGACGCTCTCGACTGGGTTGGGAATCGCCTTGGCGGCGGTGCTGGGGGTAGGTGGGCTAGCGCCATCCGGGGGGCAAGCCGTGCAGCTTGCGGATGGTACAGTGTATTTTGTCCAACCGCCTCGGTTAGTGGATGCGGCAACAAGTCGTTCAACCACTCTGGCAGCACGGGCTACGTACTACTTTACGGTTGAGGTACCTGAGAATTCTGGGGAACCATTACAGCGGTTAGTGATTAATCAACGAGATAGCGCTACGGCTCCTCGACGGGTGTTGTTCAATGCTGAGGATAGTTTTGCGTTTGTAGGAACGCGACGCGATCGCGGCGCAGCATTATCTTTGGGTGAAACCGTTTTTGATCGAGAGACTCAGACGATCACGCTCACCTTTGATCCGCCTGTCCCGTCAGATACGACGGTGACTGTTGGGTTACGTCCTCGGCGCAACCCGCAAATTGACGGCACGTATCTGTTTCGGGTTGAGGCATTTCCTCCAGGTAATGTGGCTCACGGTCAAGTGCTGGGCTTTGGGCGGCTACGGTTTGATGGTCGCGATCGCCCCTTCCTTTAGCCTTCACGGCAGCGTCTAGTCGAGCAAGCCAAAAGAGTTAACGAGTTCAACTTAAATAAAAACAAGATTCTAAAAGTCTGCGCCGCCCGCTGCGCGGGCGGCGCAGACTTTTAGGGTTTTATGCTTAATTACGCCCACCTACTTAACGCCGATTGACTCGTTACATAGCCAGTTGCTTAACGTGATCTAGCATTTGTAGTCCATGTACTAGGGAGGCACCACCGCGAATAGCAGTTGCGACATGGACTGCTTCGGTCATTTGCTCTAAGTCTGACCCTTGTTGCAAACACTCTTTGCTGTAAGCATCAATGCAGTAGGGACATTGCACCGTATGCGATACCGCCAGAGCAATTAACGCTTTTTCGCGCGCCGACAAGGCTCCTTCTGCAAAGACGGCTCCATAATAGTCAAAGAATTTTTTTGCTAGTTCAGGGTTACCCTCACTAATCTGACCAAATTGAGCTAGATGTTCTGGCTTGTAATACTGCGTCATGGCTCTTGAGGGAATTGAGGGAATTTGACGGGATTGGTGATGACGTTAACATAGCCCAGCAGGTGCATTGCAGGCTGATTTATTCTAGCGTTATACGATGTACAACTTCCTCAAGCCCTTTCCCCGCTCTGACTACCGTGTACACAGATCTCTAGCTGAGTTTCAAATCATGGCTCGATCCCCCTTAAATCCCCCTTAAAAAGGGGAACTTTGAGAGCATTTGGCTCGGTTCCCTCCTTTTTAAGGAGGGTTAGGGAGGATCGGAATTGAGGCTATTTAACTTGTGATCTCTGAAGCTCCGGTGAGCATGGTGCTCATTTCCTCAAGGTTGAGAACGGTAATTAATTCGGTCTCGCTCATGAGTCCTCTTTCAAGCACAATCTGCCGGAGGGATTTACCAGTTTCGAGAGATTCTTTGGCAACAGCGGCGGCGTTGAGATAGCCAATATGGGGGTTGAGAGCGGTGACTAGGGCTAGGCTGCCCTCGGCATAGGCCAGACAGCGATCGCCATTCACCGTGATCCCGGTGATTCCCCGCTCGGTTAACGCGGCTACGGTCTTGCCCAAGATTTCAATACTGTGGATTAAATCGTAGGCAATCAGCGGCATCATCACATTGAGTTCTAGCTGACCTGCCTGAGCTGCTAAGGCGATCGCCGCATCGTATCCCATCACCTGAAAACACACCATGGAGGTCATTTCCGCCATCACGGGGTTATATTTCCCCGGCATGATAGACGAACCGGGCTGCACTGGCGGCAACTGAAGTTCTTTGAAGCCTGTTTTAGGCCCAGAATCCATTAGCCGCAGGTCGTGGGAAATTTTGACCAAATCTTGCGCCAAATTTCGCAGCGCTCCCGAAACGTTAACAAAAGGTGCCATGCTCTGCATTGCCGCCATTAGATGTGGGGCAGGTTTTAGCGACATGCCCATCAAGTCGGATAGAATCTCCGCCACCCGAAAGCGGTAGTCAGGGTGAGTATTCATTCCGGTGCCAGCGGCGCTGCCACCTAGCCCCAACACCGTCAGATCTTGGGCGGCTGTTTGCAGTCGGGTTAAGTGATCAGACAGAATTTGTGCCCACGCTCCAAACGTATCGCCCATCCGCACCGGAACCGCGTCTTGCAAGTGGGTTCTGCCTGATTTTACAACCTGCTGAAACTCGGTGGCTTTAGCGTGAAGCGCCGCGATCGCCCCCTTCAGCGCGGGCAGCATGGTGTGCTCTAGCGCCAACAGGCCACCAATCCGAATGGCGGTAGGGATGACATCGTTGGTCGATTGCCCATAGTTGACATGATCATTTGGGCTAACTCGTTGGTAATTTCCTTTGACATCGCCCAAAATTTCTAGCGCTCGGTTGGCTAACACCTCGTTCACATTCATATGGTGAGACGTACCAGCCCCCGCTTGATACACATCCACCACAAACTGATCGCGCAAACTGCCCCGCAGCACTTCGTCTGCCGCTTGCACAATTGCCGTACTTAGCTCCGGTGGAATGCAGCCCAATTCTCCGTTGGCGATCGCCGTTGCCTTCTTAATCAGCACACAGGCATCCACATAGGTCGCAAGTGGTTTTAGCCCACTAATCGGAAAATTCTCAACGGCTCGCAGCGTCTGAATGCCGTAGTAAACCGTATGGGGAATCTGCCGTTCTCCCATCGAGTCGCGCTCAATTCGCACTTCTGCCATAGTTTGGTAGCCCTAGCCTTGGAATGATTTTCTGAAGCGCGGGCAAAGTCCGCGCTTCAGAAAATCATGACATCAATACCACTAAGTAGGTGAGCCTAATTAAATATAAGAGTCTAAAACCCTGCGCTGCCCGCTGTGCAGGCGGCGCAGGGTTTTAGAATTTGGTTTTTATTTAGGTTGAACTACTTACCAAACCAACTAGGGATCAATTTGCCCAGTTGTATAGAACCCATTTGACATCTTTCCGGTGATCGCGAATATTCTGTAGGGGCGAAGCATTTGCATCAATATTCTGGCAACGCAGCGTCAATTCGAGTGCAAATGCTTCGCCCCTACTGCCCAAAAATCGCCCTAAATCTCAATTCTAATTAGATGTCAAATGGGTTCTATAGGTCTTCACTAAAAAGCCCTCCTTGCTGCTGTGTACATTACTTTTTCTACTCAAATAGAGAAGCTACGATACAGGCATCAGGGAGCAAGCCTCCCACGTTTGTAGTCCCATCGTGAACGCCCTAACTGCATATAATTCCTTGAGCAGTCCTCACGGCCTGCGTTTTCTGTTTTGCCCAGACTGTAATGGTCTCAATCCCCTTAAGCGCTTGTATCAGACCCAGCTATACAGTCTAGTTCTATGAATCAGTCGTTCCGCCGCGTCTTAACCGGAGCGATCTTCTTTGTCATCACCATGATTGTGGCGACTGGTGGCTACATCACGGCAGGATGGTCGGTTCTTGATTCCGTGTACATGGTAGTCATTACTGTCTTTGGCGTGGGCTTTGGTGAAGTTCGACCCATCACAGACCCCAACCTGCGAATCTTTACGATGTTGGTCATTATTGCAGGCACTACATCAGCCGTTTACACCGTCAGCGCAGTCGTGCAAATGTTTACAGAGGGGGAAATTAACCGGGTACTGGGGATAAGACGCATGATCAAAACTATTGCAACGTTAGACCAGCATGTGATCATCTGCGGCTTTGGGCGGATGGGGCAGATTTTGGCACGAGAAATGAAAGAGTCGAACCACCCCTTTGTTGTGGTAGACAGCAATGCCGGACGCATTACCGAAGCTGAAGAATTGAACTACTTGGTAGTGACGGGCAATGCTACCGATGAGGAAGTACTAGAACTGGCAGGGATCGAACGCGCCCGGTTTCTGGCAACCGTCTTGCCTGACGATGCTGCTAATGTTTTCATTACCCTGACATCGCGGGGCTTAAATGCCAATTTGAATATCCTGGCACGGGGCGAGTTTCCTAGCACCGAACGAAAGTTGCGGCTGGCAGGCGCTGATCACGTTGTACTGCCTGCAACGATTGGAGCGTTACGCATGGCACGCATTGTTACCCATCCTGCTTCTACAGACTTTCTCGACCAAAACGATGGCAGCAGCACCCTCAATGAACTGTTAGTTCAACTCGACATTCAACTCGACGAATTGCATATTGCTAAAGGCTCACCCCTGATTGGGGGCTTCGTCAAAGATTTGGAAATTCAAGGTAACGCAACCTTTATTGTGGTGGCCTTGCGACGAGCCGATGGCTTTACTGTTACCAATCCTGGTAACACGGTCACCGTTCATGAGGGTGATACTGTCATCGTAATTGGGCATCGGGGTGACTTGCCCAAACTCGCCGCACGCTACACTCGCAAACGCGACATGCGCTATCGGGGAGCCAAGCTGTAGCGATCGCCAAACCATGTAGAACCTGTACATTCACTCAAAGAGCTTCGATCTCTCCCTAGCGACGCGATCGCCGCCGGGTCAAAATGCTCACCACCTCACCCGGATTGGCAGCAGGTAACAAACTGCTCCAGTCGTTGGCATTGGCAAAACCACGCCGATGCAGGTCGTGAATCGTTTCGCGCACCCAATTAGGGCTACTGATTACCAGAATCCGCTGTTGCTCTTGTTCGGGCGCGAGAGGGGTCGTGTAAAGCGGAAGCAGCAGTGGCAGGGGTCTGTCTGTACCATCCACACCTCTGCCATCGCTCAGAAAATTGCGAGTCGTCACAGTATCAAACATCTCAAACATCGGGGTTCTCCTGCATAAGCGGTAAGAGGAAACCCCAAAAACCTAGCCACCCCGCTCGCTACAAAGCAGGGTGGCTAGAGAGAATGCTAAAATTCCCAGTTAGCCGCCACACTGCTACTACAGTTTGGGGGTCAGCCGCTCAGTGTTGGAGTCAACAACATTGGGCGGTGCTAGATTTTTGGAGCGAAATTAGGTTGCTCGACTACGGAATCGTTCAACAACCTTAATTTGCAAGGATACGGGTATAACCGTCACCCTGTCAATTGTGCTTGAAGTGCGTGGGAAACCTTTACGCAGGTGTAAAATGAGGTGTAAAATGGGATATCTTGGCTACCCTTTTGACGTATGAAAACAGCAGCGCCGAAAATGAGTTTTGCGCCCGTGTTCTACACACTGGCTCAGGTGCAATTTAACCCAATTGCCCAAATGTCGGATTATGTTGCCCGTTTGCAGGAACGCCTGCGCCGAAGTGGGTTCCCCGACTTCCAATCCGAAAATCAATTAGAACTCACAATTCGCCGACTGGACGAAGCACAACCTGACGTTCAGCCTCAACAGCATGTGCGCTGGAGCTTCATGAATACTCAGCGCACTGAAGGATACCTGTTGCTCTCGAATGCCTTGGTTTTTCACACTACTACCTATGAAACCTTCACAAACTTCTTACAAAAGACCATCTTTGGCTTAAACCTTGTTCACGAAATTGTTGAGTTAGCTTATGTTGAAAGGATTGGACTTCGTTATCTTGATGCTATTGTGCCGCTGGATAATGACACACTGCAACAATACTTGAACCCATCTCTGCTGGGCTTTTCTGCCAATCTAGAGGGTCGTCTAAGCCATAGCTTTACTGAGACTGTCACAGTTGTTGATGAAGGCAATTTAGTTGCTAGAGCGGTTATTACCGATGGGGCATTAGCTTTGTCACCTGACTTGATTTCGTTACAGCTCAAATTACAACCCCGATTCACAGAGATTAATGGTCGGAATGCTGTGTTAGATACTGACTATTTCGTTATTAACCGAAATAGTTTTGATCTCAAAGAAATTGAAGATCAACTTTTGAAGGCACATGACATCATTACGAATGCTTTCAATATTTCGGTGACTGACTACGCTAGAGAAAAGTGGGCTTAAGAGTATGACTACTATGACAATAAACCCTTATTCCTCGCCTATTAAACCTAAAAACACCTATAGCTCTCATGCAGCTATCAAATTAGTTGCCCCACTATTGGTCTTGACAGCAGGTACAGGCGGTATTATGACTGCGCATAGTACTGCCGAGCTAAGCAGATGGGTCTATGATCCACGTATACATGTCGAACCTTCTAGGGCAAAGCAGGTTGATGTGCGATCCCCTGCTGAGCATGTCGCGAATATCCGTGATGTATTTGCTATAAATATGTCTGATCTGGCTTCTGTTCTTGGGGTCACTCGTCCTACGGTCTATGCTTGGCTGGCAGGACAAGAGCCAAAGGGAGAAGCAGTAATACGTATTCAGCAGTTGTCTTGCGCCGCCGACGAATTTAATCAAGCAAACATCATTCGTCTAGATAAACTGGTGCATCGTCCAATTTTAAATGGGCGTTCCTTGCTCGATATACTCAAGACAGATGAAGACCCTATAGCGGCTTTAGCCACTCTCAAAGTAATAGCTGATAAAGAAGCACAGACCCGTCGTGAACCTAAGGGTGCTGGAAAACACTTGAGATCGCTCGATGATGTGTTGGGCGAATCCTCTGTGGCTATCGATGAGAGGAGTTAGTACAAGAAATGCCTTGGTTCCGAAACACCATATGGCGACAGGGTGGCGTGCTAGCTCAGAAAGACTTTCGGGCAGTAGGTTTGACTGATGAACCTACTGCTGATCTGGCTATAGCGATATCTCACGATTGTGATATCGCCAATGACAATTTGGATACTGAACCTGCTGTAGAATTTATTTTTTCTCGTATTCTAGAGGAACACAATGGGAACTACACTCATGGGAAAAATCCACGCATCCTGCACCTAGATTACATACACAATGGACAAACTGTTTGGATTGAACTAATCGCCTCAAGAAGGGTTATAGTTCAGAAAAATTCACTTGAGGCAATCCAGCCTGATCAAACCTATAGTCTCATCACTCGCCAAACCCTTCAGAGTTGGCTTGCTGTAAGATATCGTCGCATTGCTCTACCAAACAGTCTTGTGGAAAGACTTCGTTCCGTTTCTACTTACATCGAGAAGGAAGGAAAGAAAAATTCTTCTGGAATCTTGTCTTTTCGGTTATCTTATGAACTCCAAGACGAATTGCTTCCTGAAGAACCTTATGAGCTATGGTTGAGCATTGTCTACGTTACCGATGAGGCTGAATATGCCACTGTGGCTGCGAACATAGCACAAAACTTAAAGACAGAATTTCCAAATCTTTTAGAAAAGACAAAGGATAGCGGTATGGTGGATTTGCGCAAGTGTGAAGCGGTCTCTGAAATAGAATTCACGCTTCGCGATATGCGTGACACGGTTGAGTACAATCTCGAACATTTAAGCTATCGCACTGAGCCTTCGGGATCAGTAATTTAGATCACTACAGAGGATTGCAAGTTGGCGAAAGTACAAGAGCAATCAGGTATAATAACGCCCATGCACACCAACCGCCGAGAGTTGGTCGGTTATTATGCAAAGGTTGTCTACGGCGGGTGATGGGCAACGTTACGCGATCGCCAACCTCGTAAGGTGAACCACGATGCACCCCAATAACTTATTCAGTGCGATCGCTTTTGTAGTAGCGCGGTGAGATTAATACGTTACTTAAAGAAACCGGAGTTCTCGAAGAACTCCGGTTTCTTGGCGATCGCCTGCTCATATCAAATGGGGATGCTGGATTGTATGATCCTGAAACTATCCTGATGAACGCAACGTATGAGTGACCTATCAACCTTGCAAGAACTAGGGAAACTCAGCACTACCCCTACCTCTCCAGAACACGCAATACTCGATCGCGTCACGACTCCAAACCAAGGGACACTGTATTGCGTACGCTTTACGTGTCCTGAGTTTACGTCTTTGTGTCCGGTAACTGGGCAGCCAGACTTTGCCCATCTGGTCATTGACTACGTTCCACAGAAGTGGATTGTTGAAAGTAAATCTCTCAAACTTTATCTAACGTCGTTTCGCAATCATGGGGCATTTCATGAAAAATGCACGATCGATATTGGACTACGCTTAGTCACAGAACTACAGCCCTATTGGTTAAGAATTGGTGGCTATTGGTATCCAAGAGGCGGCATCCCAATTGATGTGTTTTATCAAACGAATGTGCCGCCCGAAGGCGTTTGGATTCCTGAACCGGGTGTTGCACCCTATCGGGGGCGCGGCTAACGCTAACAGAATGATCCAGAGTGCGATCGCCTGCCTAAATTGGGTGTAACGTCCTAAGATTCAGTGCCTCGACCGTTTGCCGGCTCCCATTTTCCTTGCCCATCGTCACTCTGCATCCTTCCTATCGTGAAACACGTTTCTGCGTTCTTTCAAGTTTTCCAGAGTCGTAAAATGGCAGCGCTGCTGCTTTTGGGCTTTGCATCAGGATTACCGCTCTATCTCACCAGCACAACGTTGCAAGCTTGGATGACGGTGGAGGGGACAGATTTAGGGGCGATTGGGCTGTTTAGCTTGGTGGCATTGCCCTATTCCCTGAAGTTTTTGTGGGCACCATTGCTCGATCGGTTTGTGCCACCATTTTTGGGACGGCGGCGGGGCTGGCTAGTCGTGGCGCAAGTGGGGCTAACACTGGCGATCGCCGCGATGGCGCTACAAAATCCCAAACAATCGCTGCAACTATTGGCGATCAATGCATTGGTGATTGCCTTTTTTAGTGCAAGCCAAGATATTGCGTTCGATGCCTACCGCACCGATTTGCTAGAAGAGCGGGAGATGGGGGCAGGGGCGGCAATCTCAGTGCTGGGCTATCGCATAGCACTGTTGGTCACAGGTGGACTAGCCCTGCGCTGGGCCGATCAAGTGCCTTGGCCAATGCTTTACCTCTGCTTGGCCGGATTAATGCTGCTAAGTGTCTTGTACTCAATTTGGGCACCCGAACCGTTGGGAAGCGATCGCTCTCCCGAAACTCTGTCAGATGCTGTGAGACTGCCGTTTTTGGAATTCTTTCAGCGCTCTGGATTAAGGCGAGGGGTTTTGATTTTGGTATTCATTGTCCTGTACAAATTTGGAGATGCCCTTGTCAACAACATGGCAACTCCATTTTTGTTGCAAACTGGCTTCAGCCAAACCGATCTTGGCGATATCCGAGGCACTATGGGCTTACTGGCAACAATTGTCGGAATTCTGGCCGGAGGAGCACTTCTGAGTCAGTTAGGGATTAATCGATCGCTGTGGATCTTTGGCGGGCTTCAGGCACTCAGCAATCTGGCTTATTTTGCTCTAGCTAACTTGGGACAAAATTATCCGACAATGGTACTAGCCATCAACATCGAAAATTTTTGTGGTGGACTAGGCACAGCAGGCTTTGTAGCATTTTTGATGAGCCTCTGCAATCCACAGTTTTCGGCAACCCAGTACGCCTTACTCTCTAGCTTAGTGGCGGTCAGTCGCGATATTTTGGTAGCTCCAGCAGGCAAGCTTGCAGAACAAACAGGTTGGCCGCTTTTCTTCGTGCTAACGCTGGTTGCCGCTATCCCAGGGTTGGCCTTACTGCCATTTTTCGCGCCCTGGCGTGACCAACAAGGTATGGAAGAATGACATCCTGTAGATTTTTGGTGTTGCTGATTTCATGTGTGATTTTTTTGAAAGGGGCGCGGAGCAACCCTTTCAAAAAAAATTCACACCCAGATTAAGCAATGCCGATTTTTTTAATCACTTAGTTAATCGCTGTCAGTTGTAGGATAGAGAGATGTATATAAATATTTAAGCTCTCTCATAAAGGGCTAGGTTGATTGACCTATGGTAGTTTTTCGTCAATACATCGCTCCATTGCTAGTTGTTCTCGTATTTCTGTTCGCGTTAGTTGCAGTTAGCGCCCGAATTTTCTTACCAGACGACATGGCCGCTCCTGCGCCCATCGAAGATATAAGTTTTGATACAGGTCATCGGCTCCATACAACCGAAAATGACCTAGCCATTAATCTGCCCTCATTGCTAGATGCATTGGTGCATGGGCTGCCCGACGAGAGCGACAGTACTCCTTTGTGACAGGCGATCGCCCCGGTTCAGATGCAAACCACCTGCCCTTGGGCTACACTCTGCGCCAAGGAAGCGGTCTTGACCGAGCCTTGCTGGTTAAGTTCATGCAGCGCACTTACCAAGAATTAGCACCTGGCAACTCCTTTGAGCACCTAGCCCAGACAGTTGAACAATACTTTTCAAGTGATACTCCTGTCTGGTGGGTGTATTGCCAATCACATAAAGAATCAGAGACTAGTGTATCGGTAGCTAGTGAGCAGGTTGCTTCGATACCCCAACCAATTGGCTGCCTGTGGTTAGGTAGTGCGGTCGACCAAGTGAGAGGCGATCGCCACGCTCACATTTTTCTATTGTACGTAGCCCTCAATTACCGACGGCAGGGGCTTGGGGCAGCGCTAGTTGATCAGGCCGAAGCATGGGCAATTCGCAGGGGCGATCGCCAAGTTGGGCTGCACGTATTCCAATCTAATCAGCCTGCCATTAGTTTCTATTCCAAGATGGGTTACGAACCCCAATCCCTATGGATGGTAAAACCTTTGAAATAGCGTAAAGGTCGTGTATCTTACAGCTATTACGGTTTATAGAACCAAACATCTTCTAAAAAAGACTTCCTAATCTTTGTCTCTACTGCTTTAGAGGGCTGTGGTACGTTCAGAAATGTATTTTAATAACATCAGATATTTAACAACACAATTTAAGCGGATGTTTGAAAAGTGATTGGCTGTGATTTTGGGCACTGAGTGATCTCCCCTTAGCCCCCCTACCCTTCGGGAAGCCGCTTCGCGTCTATAAAAAGGGAGGAACTTGATTCAAAGTCCCCCTTTTTAAGGGGGATTTGGGGGGATCGATACCGTTTT
>Ga0335394_10002440_pt1 | contig 20919 bp, 16 predicted proteins | sample MAT03_FD_205741 | JGI IMG/M metagenome (GOLD analysis project Ga0335394, IMG submission 205741) | Freshwater microbial communities from Lake Fryxell liftoff mats and glacier meltwater in Antarctica - MAT-03 (spades assembly) (version 2) ...
AGGGCGCCAATGAGACCTTCAATGTGCGCCGCACGGGCTATTGGGAGCGCGACTTAGTTGAACCGACGGTGCAAAACGCCAAGGTGGACGCGAGCTTGCACTACCGCTTTCATCCGAAACTGGAATTAACGTACACCTACCGCTACGGCCTGATGGACGGTATTTTCCAACGCGGCAATAAGGTTCAACTGAGGGACGTCACCGTGCAAAACCACAAATTAGAATTGAAAGGCGCCGCTTTTACCCTGCGCAGCTACCTTTCGATTGAGAACACGGGCAACTCCTACAACCTCAAACCTTTAGCAGATAACCTCGACCTCAACAAGGGCTCGAACACGGCCTGGGGCGCCAAATTCAAAACCGCCTTGCAAGCTGCCTTAGACAGCGACGTGGACTTGGCCACCGCCTTCCACGAGGCGCGTTTAGCCGCCGATGCAGGCCGCGTGGAACCAGGTACGCCCCAGTTCGAAGCCCTGAAAAATACCATAACCGGCATCAATAACTGGGACATTGCTCCCAACGTGCCCGGCGCGCCGGCAACCGGAGGCGCCTGGCTGAAACAACAAAGCCGCATCTACCATACCGATGCGCAGTGGAACCTGAAATACATCCGCTGGGCCACGGTGCTTATGGGCGCCGATGCCCGGGTGTACGAGGTGATTCCCGACGGCAACAATTTCGTGGACTTTTCCCGGCCCATCGCCGAGCGCAATCTACCGGGCGGTAAAAACCAGTATTATTCCAAGTTCGGCGGTTTCGCGCAGGCGACCAAAACGTTTTTCAACGATAAATTAAAATTAAACAGTTCGCTGCGCCTGGACTACAACACGGAATTTACACCGAAAATCAACCCGCGTATCGCCGCCGTTTATACCGTGGCAGAGCGGCACAACTTCCGGGCTTCTTACCAGAACGGCTGGCGTTTTCCGGCCTTGTTCGAGGCTTTGTCGTACGTCAACAATGGCAACGTGCGGCGCGTGGGGGGGTTGCCACGGGTGAACGAAGGCCTGGGTTACCTCGAAAATTCCTATACACTGACGTCTATCGATAATTTCACGGCCGCCGTCAATGCCGACGTTGCAGCGGGTTTTGGAACCAACGAAGCAGCCCTGAAAAATCGCGATAAGCTTGTAACTGCTAATCTCCCGGAAATGCAGCCGGAACATATCAACGCCTTCGAAGTGGGATATAAAAGCGTTTTGTGGGACAATAAGGTTGTCATCGACTGGGAAGTATACAACAACATTTACGAGGGGTTCCTCGGCCAGGTGGAAGTGGCGGTGCCGAAAACCGCGCCCGTAGGCTCGGACGAATCGGTCACCGACATGCTGACCCGCTCGAAACAGGACCGCTACCGGGTGTTCACCAATGCACGCAACCGCTACAACAGTTACGGTTCGTCGCTGGGTTTGGTGTACAATTTTTACAAAAAATTCACCTTGTCCGGCAATCTCAATTTCAACGACATTACGGAAAACAAGGGAAAAGACATCTTTATTATAGCTTTCAACACGCCGCGCTGGGTGAGCAATATTTCTTTCGGAAACCGGGAAATAGCGCGTAACGTCGGGTTCAACGTCGTATGGCGCTGGCAGGATACTTTTGCCTGGGAAAGCCCGCTTTCCAACGGCGCTGTGCCCGCGTTCCAAACGCTGGATGCTCAGTTCAATGTACGTATTCCGGCTTTGAAAACGACGATCAAAGTGGGCGGCACCAACCTCCTGAACCAACGCTATTTCCAATACTCCGCCGGTCCAACCATCGGCGGATTATATTACGTAGCGCTGACCTTCGATAATACGTTCGTTAAATAAAGCGCGTTGCTGGCGTTGGAAAATCCTGGCGCCGGCAGCTTAATATTGCGTTCTAATCAAAAAAGGCACTTTATGCAAAAAACAGGATTGGTTTTGTTGATCGCTTCTATCAGAACCGTTTATTCGCCGGCCTGGTCTACCGGTTCAAAGAGCACGCAAACATCCAGGCGGGCTATGTGAATGTTTTCCAGCAACTTCCGGCGGGCAATGCGTTCCGCAATCAGCATACCATCCGGGTGTTTTATTTTCATAATCTGGATTTGAGGTGATCACCACGAAGGACACAAACAATAGTATGGAAAAAATAGCGCCGCCACTGCCGCCCACCTTCACCGAAGCCCTGCGCTTTTGGTTGAAGCTGGGATTTATCAGCTTTGGCGGACCGGCCGGGCAAATCGCCATCATGCACGATTTCCTGGTGGATAAAAAACGCTGGATCAGCAACTCCAAATTCCTGCACGCCCTGAACTACTGTATGGTGTTGCCGGGTCCGGAAGCGCAGCAATTAGCCACCTACACTGGCTGGATGCTGCACGGCACGCGGGGCGGGCTGGCGGCGGGCATCCTGTTCGTATTGCCTTCGGCATTGATTTTGTGGGGTTTGAGCATGCTGTACGTCAGTTACGGGCAAATACCTGCCGTGCAAGCCGCGTTCGATCTGCTGAAGCCGGCGGTTGTAGCCATCGTGGTCGGCGCTATTGTGAAAATCGGGCGGAAATCCCTGCAAAGCTGGGCGCATTACGCGATTGCCGGGGCTTCATTTATCGCCATTTACTGGGGTCATATACCTTTTCCCGCCATCATTCTCGGCGCGATCGCATTGGGTACGGCGGTTTATTATGGTCAAAAAAAACGTATTCAATCCGATCAGCAAAATGAAAACGACGAGGCGGAAGAGCGCGGGTATTTGATCAACCGCGATACCATTGTGCCGCACAGCGGGTTTTCGGCCAGTCGGCTGGTAAAACAACTTTTTGTGACAACGGCGCTTTGGGTAATACCGCTTGTCCTGTTTTTCCTATTCGCGTCCGATTTTCATTTTTGGAAAAAACTATGCCTGTTTTTTACCCAGGCAGCCCTGGTGACCTTCGGTGGAGCATACACCGTACTGCCTTATGTGGCGCAGGTAAGCGTCGAAAAATTGGGCTGGCTGAGCCATCTTCAGATGCTCGACGGGCTGGCATTGGGGGAAACGACTCCCGGACCGCTGATCATGGTGCTGGCTTTCGTAGGGTTTATGGCGGGTTACAACACCTTTGGCGGCTCATTAGCCGCCGCTACGCTTGGCCTGGCTGCGACCGTTTTTTACACCTTTTTACCATCTTTTCTGTTCGTGCTCGCTGGCGCCCCCTTGATAGAACGCACCCACGCCAATCCCGCCGTGAAAAGCATTCTTCAATACGTCACTGCGGCTGTCGCCGGGGTGATGTTGAATCTTTGTTTTTATCTGGGGAAGGCCGTGGTTATGCCGGAGATGCCGGAGATACGATGGATACCTTTTGCCTGGGTAGTTTTCTCCCTGGTGGCGCTGCAATATTTTAAAATCAATCTTTTGATCTGGATTGGGGTGAGTATGGCGGCCGGACTTTTGCTGTTCGCGTTGCTCGCCCCTACGTGAGGCGAGCAACGCAAACAGTTACAATTATTCTAATCAAATCAAAAACATGGCAAGCGAACCGAAACCGTCCCATACCGAAGTCGAACACATTAAAAACAAAAGCGATTATCTGCGCGGCACGCTCGTGCAGAGCCTCGACAATAAGATCACGGGGGCTTTGTTTCCGGACGATACGCACCTCATCAAGTTCCACGGCGCGTACCAGCAGACCGACCGTGACCTCGATTCCGAGCGCAAGCTGCAAAAACTGGAACCCCTGTATTCGCTGATGATCCGGGTGCGGGTGCCGGGCGGCACGGCTTCACCAGGGCAGTGGCTGCGGATGAATCAGTTGTCGGACCAATACGGCAACGCGACGCTCAAACTCACCACCCGACAGGCATTTCAACTACACGGCATTTCGAAATGGAACCTCAAGGCGACCATGCAGGGTTTCAACGAGGTGTTGCTCGACAGCATCGCCGGCTGCGGCGACGTGAACCGCAACGTCATGTGCAGCCCGAACCCCGGCGAAAGCCGCGTGCACGCCGCCATGCTGGACGTGGCGAAGGACATCAGCCGGGAATTCACGCCCAAAACCACGGCCTACACGGAGATATGGCTCGACGGCAAACGCCTCGACCAAGACCCCTCCGACGACGAACCGCTTTACGGCAAAACGTATTTGCCCCGCAAATTCAAAATCGCGCTGGCCCTGCCGCCTCAAAACGACACCGATGTATTTGCCAACGACATCGGACTCATCGCCATCGAACAGGATGGTGTCCTGCTAGGCTTCAACCTGGCTGCCGGCGGCGGATTGGGCATGACTTTCGGTATGCCGGATACCTTCCCACGGCTCGCCGATATGCTGGGCTTCGTGGAAACGAAAGACGTACTGGCTGTGTGCGAAGCCATTATCACGACGCAACGCGACCACGGCGACCGCGAAAACCGCAAATTCAGCCGCCTGAAGTACACGGTGGAGCGCCTGGGCCTGGCCGCCTTTAAACAGGAGATCGAACGCCGATCCGGGGTGGTTTTCCAACCTGAAAAACCCTGCCGCCTGGAACATTCCGGAGACCGGTACGGCTGGTCGAAGGGCTACGACGGCAAATTTCACCTGGGTCTTTTCATCGAAGGCGGGCGCATCGCCGACCAGGACGGTTATCTGCTAAAAACCGCGCTGCGCGAAGTGGCGAGCCTGGACGAGGGCGAATTCCGCCTGACCGGCAACCAAAACTTAGTCCTCGCAGACATTTCTACACACAAACGACCCGCCATCGAATCAATTCTGGAGCGATACGGCGTGTTGCAGACGACTTTTAAACAAACCGCACTGCGCCTCCACTCCTTAGCCTGCGTGGCCTTGAATACCTGCACATTAGCCTTCGCCGAAGCCGAGCGTTACCTGCCCCGCCTGCTCGACCGGCTCGATGCAGAAATCCGGGCGGCCGGTTTGGAAAACGATGCGATCAATATCCGTATGACCGGTTGCCCCAACGGTTGCGCCCGGCCGTACTTAGCCGAGATCGGGCTGATCGGCAAAGCGATCGGGCGCTATAACCTCTATCTCGGCGCGGCGCACGACGGCTCTCGGCTCAATAAACTTTACCGCGAGATGCTCGACGAAGATGGCATCGTAGCGGCCTTGCAACCCTTGTTCGAAGCATATGCCCGCGAACGCGGGCCCGCCGAGCGCTTCGGAGATTTTGTGATCCGCCTGGGTTTTGTAAAAGCGACCACCCACGGCACTAATTTTCACGATTAATGGTACCCGATATGGAAAACGAGTCGCTCAGCTATCTCTACACACCCGAAATCGAGGTGTTGCCGGAACCCTCCGGTCCGGGCAATACCCTGTTTCCGATGTTCGTGAAATTCGACAAATTCGAGGTGCTGATCGTAGGTGGCGGGAAAGTCGGTTTGGAAAAAATAAGAGCCGTATTGCACAACAGCCCGGAGACGCGGGTCACCTTGGTCGGTCAGCATATATCGTCGGAAATAAATGATTTCGCGACAGCGTACCCACAGGTTATTCTGCGGGAAAAACCCTTTGAGCGCCATGATTTAAGCGGCAAACAATTCGTCATCGCCGCAACCGACGAGCCCCATCTCAACCGGCAGATAAAAGCCCTGGCGGCCGGGCGCGGCATCCTGACCAATGTGGCCGACACCCCGGATCTCTGCGATTTTTACCTCTCGTCGGTGGTGCAAAAAGGCGACCTGAAAATTGCTATTTCCACCAACGGCAAATCGCCGACCATTGCCAAACGGCTCAAAGAAACCCTGCACGACGCCCTGCCCGGCGAATTGCACGATGTTTTGCAACACATGACCGCGCTTCGGGAGCGACTTAAAGGCGATTTCTCCAGCAAGGTGCAGGCCTTAAATGCGCTCACGGCATCGTTGGTTGCCGGCGAAGAGGTCTTATCGGCCGTTTTCCCCCACCAGAATTTAGAAAAAATCCGCGACCGCAAGTGGCGGCGTATTGCCACAGCGGCGATGGCGGCCTTCGGTTTGTTGCTGATTTACAACGTCATCTCCTTTTATATCCCGGTGCAGGAATGGCCGCAGTTGGCAGCGCGCATCGACCCGAACTTCTGGACCTTTATTGCGATTGGTTTTGGCGCGCAGCTGGTAGACGGCTTGCTGGGCATGGGCTATGGCGTGGTCACCCAAATCGCTTTGATGGGGTTCGGTGTGCCGCTGGCAGCGGTAAGTTCAAGCATCCATACGGCGGAGGTGTTTTCCGCAGGAGCCTCGGGATATTCGCATTACCGTTTCGGCAACGTGAACCGGCGATTGTTCCGGGTACTACTGGTGCCTGGCGTGCTGGGAGCCATTGGAGGCGCTATGCTGTTGTCGTGGGCGGGCGAGCAATATGTGCAAATTGTAAAACCATTGCTGGCGGTGTACACCATGTTGTTGGGCATCCGCATTTTGAGTCGGGCATTTGCCAAAACCAGGCGAAAACACAAAATAAAAAACCTGGGTTGGCTGGCCGGCGCCGGCGGTTTTCTCGACTCTTTCGGCGGAGGGGGCTGGGGGCCGCTGGTAACCAGTACTTTGCTGGCAAAAGGCAAAACGCCGCAATACGTAATCGGGTCGGTGAGCCTGACTGAGTTTTTTCTGACCTTGGCCAGCGCGCTCACGTTTTTCTCGGTCATCGGCATCTCACATTGGCCCATTATTGCGGGCCTGATCATCGGCGGGGTGGGCGCTGCACCCTTGGGCGCGCGTCTGGCGGGGAAACTACCGGTGCGGCAGATGTTTTTTGCCGTCGGTGTGATGGTGATTATCTGGAGTTTGCGGGTCTTGTGGAAAACGTTCGGGGGATGAACATATCTGAATGATGAATCCAGGCGAGGCATTTGTTTTACAGGGTGCATTGCCAACTTTCGCATCCGCCCCCATCTTAAAGAGGCTGTCTCCTGAGTCGACATTTGCTGGTAGCGCGGCGTTTACGCCGCCGGTACAAGGCCATTTATGGCCGTTTATATCGATAAATACGGCCATAAATGCCAGTTCACCGGCGGCGTAAACGCCGCGCTACCATTAACACACACATGAGACACCCTCATCAGGGATGAAACCGAAGATTTGCAATGCACCCGTTTTACAGGAGATGAGAATCAATTCGGCCTGACTTTTTTTATTTTACTAAAAAAAAAGGCGCAATAAATAACCTTGAGGCATGATCTTTGTTATAGAATACGAGGTTCATTAAATTTTGAACCCTAAGGAACGGTGTCAAAATAACTTCCCAATTTGATGCCATTCTTTTGCCGTCATCCGTCCCATCTTTTTCGTTAAATAGCGCGGCTATTCGCCTCAAAAGATAGTTGGCTGACGCCAAAATAATTGGCCTGAAATTGGAAACTTATTTTGACACCGTTCCTTAGGTTGTTTACTACCGGCATTATCCTTAATTTTGCACCATGATTTTTCTTATATCTGATTTCGCCACTTGTTGTTGCTGCTGTCCGACTCGGTTCACCGAAGCGGCTGAGATGCATATATTGTTTGACGAATAACGAAATCTGATTTTTCTTCAAACAAGTGCGCTTTCAGCAAAAAGCCCTTCGGTTACACAACCGAAGGGCTTTTTGTTTTTACCCATTTACCCGCCGAAGCGCGCCTCCTACGCCTAAAGGCTTCGGCGGGTAAACGGGCGCAGGAGGGTCTTCACCCCAACCAAACGTTTTAAAATTTTAAACTTCATCCAATAAAAAATGCAAGCAGCAGCCATATCGCGCAATTCCGGCTTACTCCTACAGGTACAACACCTCGGCAATCAAATCGGGCGTACGCCGGTACACCACATCCGCCAGGTATTTTCGAAAAAAGGAGTCCGGATTTTCGCCAAAAAAGAATGGGAACAATTGTCTGGCAGCGTAAAAGCCCGGGCGGCCTACAACATTATCCGCTCGGCCGTAGAACGCGGGGAATTTCATGAAGACAAGGTTTTGCTGGATGCCACCAGCGGGAATACCGGCATCGCTTACGCCACCATCGGCAAAGCCCTGGGTCTGAAAGTGGCGCTCTGCCTGCCGGAAAATGCATCGGCGGAGCGCAAGTCGATTTTACAAAAGCTCGGCGCGGAGATCATTTATACCTCGCGTTTTGAAGGCACCGATGGCGCACAGGAAGTGGCCAGGGACCTGGCTGCCCAATATCCACACAAATATTTTTACGCCGACCAGTATAAAAACGCCCAGAACTGGAAGGCGCATTACTACCACACGGCGCCCGAAATACTCGAATCGGTTCCGGGCATCACCCACTTCGTAGCCGGCCTGGGTACAACCGGCACGTTTACCGGCACAGGGCTGCGCCTGAAAAAACACGACCCGGCCATTCAATTAATTGGTTTACAACCCAATACGCCTATGCACGGTTTGGAAGGCTGGAAACATTTAGAAACGGCGATCGTGCCCGGTATTTACGACGCAACCTTAGCCGACGCATTGCTCGATATTGATACGGCCGAAGCTTATGAAATGATCAAAGCCGTACGCGACCACGAAGGATTGTTGCTGAGCCCGTCTTCGGCCGCCAACCTGGTCGGCGCGATCAAAGTGGCCGAAAAACTGGAGTTCGGAACTGTAGTCACCGTTTTTCCAGATAATGCCGATAAATACGGCGAGGTGCTGAAAATGCTGTTTTAAAAATAACTACAAAGGACACGGAGGACACAAAGGTTCTCCCACGAGATACCAACCCTCTAAACCTCCTAAACCCTCTAAACTTTCTAAACCATCTAAACAATGATAACAATTGAACAGGCAAGCTGGGACCTGATGATTGCGGACGCCATACAGGCCTTCCCCGATGAATGTTGCGGATTTTTATTGGGAACCGAGCATGGAGAAAACCGGCTTGCTACCTATATCATGGTAGTCGACAACGCAAAAGAAGGCGACAAACGCAGGCGTTTTGAAATTTCGCCCAAAGACTACCTGAAGGCTGAACGGTATGCCGTGGAAAAGGACCTGTCGCTCCTGAGCGTCTATCATTCCCACCCCAATCACCCGGCCATTCCTTCAGAACAAGACCGTGTGGCGGCGCAGCCTTATTTTTCCTACGTGATCGTGTCCGTATTGGAAAACGGCGCGACGGAAGTGCGATCTTGGCGGCTGAATGAAGCACAACAATTTGAAGAAGAACAAGTTACGACATAACAAATTTTATCCATTTAAACAATTTCCACCTCATGGCAACAGTCATCATCCCGACGCCTTTGCGCAAATTTACCAATAACGCATCCAAATTGGACATTCAGGCGGATACTATCGGCGAGGCCATCCAGGACCTCACGCTCAATTTTCCGGATCTCAAGAAACACCTGCTGGACGAGCAGGGCCAAATCCGAAGTTTCCTGAATATCTTCATCGGCGACGACGATATCCGCGACCTGGAGCACGAAAAAACACCGGTACAAAAAGACGCCATCATCAGCATCGTGCCGGCCATCGCCGGCGGATTGCCCGATGACATCGAATTTTCGAAAGCGGAACTGGCGCGGTATAACCGGCACATCATCATCCCCGAATTCGGTTTAGCCGCGCAAAAGAAACTTAAAGGCGCCAAGGTATTGGTGGTGGGCTCGGGCGGGCTCGGCAGCCCGGTTTTGCTCTACCTGGCTGCAGCCGGCGTGGGTACCCTTGGTATTGTCGATTTCGACGTGGTAGACGACAGCAACCTGCAACGGCAGGTTTTGTTCGGGGTGGAATCGATCGGCCAGCCAAAAGTGGAAGCCGCCAAACGCCGCCTCGAATCCCTGAATCCGTATATCGACATCCGCCTGTACAATACCCAACTCACTTCCCAGAACGCCCTCGACATCATCGGGGATTACGACGTGGTGGCTGACGGCACGGATAATTTTCCGACCCGATATCTGGTGAACGATGCCTGCGTTTTGTTGGGTAAAACCAATGTGTACGCCTCTATTTTTCAGTTCGAAGGGCAGGTGTCGGTGTTTAATTACCGCAATGCGGCCGGTGAAGTGGGGCCCAACTACCGCGACTTGTATCCGACTCCGCCACCACCCGGCCTGGTGCCCAATTGCGCGGAAGGCGGCGTGCTGGGCGTTTTGCCCGGTATCATCGGCAGCCTGCAAGCCAATGAAGTGATTAAAGTCATTACCGGGGTCGGCGAGCCGCTGAACGGCCGTTTTTTCATCTTCGATGCCCTGACGTTCGAAACCAGAACCTTCAATATTAAACGTCGCGCCAACAACCCGCTCAACGGCGAAAACCCGAGCATCACCGCGTTGATCGACTACGAACAATTCTGCGGCATGAAAGCAGTGGAAAAACCGGTGAAAGAAATCAGCGCGCGGGATCTGTACGACTGGCAGGTGCGCGGAGAAAAATTTCAGTTGATCGACGTGCGCGAGCCCAATGAGTACGAAACCGTCAACATCGGCGCCGAATTGATTCCGCTGGCAACGGTGGCTGCCAATGCCGACAAGTTTTCGCGGGATGTAAAAGTGGTGGTCCATTGTAAACTGGGCGGCCGCAGCGCCAAGGCGATCCGCGAACTTGAAGAGAAGTTCGGGTTCGACAACCTCTACAACCTGAAAGGCGGCATTTTTGCTTATATCGACGAAGTGCAGCCGGAACTGGCCAAGTATTAAACGATAATCTCCGAAAAACTACCGATTTGTAATTTACATTTGCAGCAAATTGACTCCGTAGCTCAGTTGGTAGAGCAGCTGACTCTTAATCAGCGGGCCGTGGGTTCGAGCCCCCCCGGAGTCACCCATGAAAAAGCCGGTGTTTGCTCCAGAGCAACACCGGCTTTTATTATTTAGGCCCGATCGGAAATTACAGATCCGGCTGTGGCGTATACCGCAAATACGGTTTCACGACGGTAACGCCTTTCGGGAATTTTTTGATGGCATCTTCCGTCGAAACGGCCGGCACCACGATCACATCTTCTCCTTCTTTCCAGTCGGCCGGAGTAGCTACGCTGTAATGGGCCGTGAGCTGCAAGGAGTCGAGCACCCGTAGTACTTCGTTGAAGTTGCGTCCGGTGGAAGCCGGGTAGGTGATGGTCAGTTTTACTTTTTTATCCGGTCCGATGATGAAAAGCGAGCGGACTGTAAAATTTTCCGACGCATTCGGGTGGATCATGCCGTACAAGGTTGCCACTACACGATCGGGATCGGCGAGAATCGGGAAATCGACCGTGACGTGCTGGGTCTCATTGATATCTTTTACCCAACCTAAGTGTTTATCCAGCGGATCGACGCTAACCGCCAATACCTTGGTGTTGCGTTTGCGGAATTCTTCCTGCAAGGATGCAGTACGGCCTAATTCGGTCGTACAAACAGGAGTATAATCGGCAGGATGTGAAAACAGAATGCCCCAGCCGTCACCGAAATATTCGTACATATCGATGTCGCCGGCGGTGCTTTGTACTTGGAAGTTGGGCGCGATGTCCCCAAGGCGTAAACTCATGTCTTTTATTGTTTTTTATATGAATAATGCATGCAAAGTTAAGGATTTTATACCGGGATTCCGCATGCAAACGGAAAATTAATGTGAAAAATATTGAGTGTTAAATTATTGATTTTTAAATTTTTACAAATATTATTTTTTATTTATTTAAACAAAAACGAATCAGCAATTTTCGGTTTGCAGTGGCATTAGAGTTTTTGAGGTGTCATCCGCGACGCAGGAGCGGGTGTCATCTCAAAAACACGCCGAGAACACCCCTTACAAACCGAGAATCGCCGAAAATGAATTGACCTTTTCTATTCTGAAAACAGGGCGATTCGCAAGGGGCTGTTTAGGTATACAGCAGGGTTAGAATTACCTTAGGAACGGTGTCAAAATAACTTCCCAATTTGATGCCATTCTTTTGCCGTCATCCATCCCATCTTTTTCGTTAAATAGCGCGGCTATTCGCCTCAAAAGATAGTTGGCTGACGCCAAAATAATTGGCCTGAAATTGGAAACTTATTTTGACACCGTTCCTTAAAGTAAAATTAGGCTAAAAATTATATGCCGAAAATTATCTTTTTGCACACAAATAATTTATTTATGATCTAATATTTTTGAATTACAGAATAATAATTGGCACAAAAACGCTATGGCTGCTTCAATTTCCCCTATTTCTTCTTCTTTTTCTTCTTCATCCACTGCTCCGCCTGCTCGATCTCCTCCATCACCGCTTTCCATTTGTCTGGCACGTCGCCCGTCAGGGTGAGCGTCTCGGCGTAGTCTTTCGGATCGATGTCCAGCACGCGGACCGGCTTGGTTAAATATTCTTCAATTTCCTTCAGCATGTCTTTTTCTTCCGGACTGCAAAACGAAACCGCCTGGCCTTTTTTAGTACCTCGGCCGGTGCGCCCAACCCGGTGCACGTAATTTTCCGCCACGTCGGGCAAGTCGTAATTAATCACATAATCCACGTCGGCGATGTCGATACCTCGGGCGCTTACATCGGTAGCAATTAACACTTTAAGGACGCTATTCCGAAATTTTTGCATCACGTCCAGCCGGTCGGCCTGCTCTTTGTCGCCGTGGATCGTCTGGCTGACGATGTCGACGCGCTCCATGGCTTTCATGACGCGTTCCGCCCGAACTTTCGTGCGAACGAACACCAGAATCTTGCTGTCGGGGTGGTCGGCGATCATACGTTCCAGGAAAAAACGCTTGTCGTCCATGCCGATAAAAGCCACCGAATGATCGATGTTTTTGGCCACCGGGTCCTTTGGCGACACCTGGATGCGGATGGCGTTGTGCACCAGCGAATACGCCAGTTTTTTTATTTCCTCGTTTATCGTAGCCGAAAAAAACAGGGTCTGCCGCCGCTTGGGCAGGTACTTGATCAGGTCGCGGCTGTCTTTGATAAAACCCAGGTCGAGCATGCGGTCGGCTTCGTCAAGCACCACAATTTCCACTTTGTCCAGTTTGATATAGCCCTGGCTGGCCAGGTCGAACATGCGGCCAGGCGTGGTCACCAGCACGTCGATGCCTTTTTCCAGCCGGGCGATCTGCGGCCCTTGTTCCACCCCGCCGAACACGCAAAACGTCTTCACGCGGGTGTGTTTGCCGAGGCGTTCGAATACCTCCGCGATCTGGAGGGCCAGTTCCCGGGTAGGGGCCATCACCACGCATTTGATGCCGTCGGGCCGGGCCGAATTTTTGCGATCGTGCAGCAAATGCAACACCGGGATCGCGAAAGCCGCCGTTTTGCCGGTACCCGTCTGGGCGATGGCCAACACGTCTTCGCCGATTAAAATAGGCTGGATGGATTTAAACTGGATATCAGTCGGCTTTTTAAAGCCAGCTTCCTGTAGGTTCCGCTTGATCTCAGGCGCGATGCGGTAGTCGTCGAATTTCATGGTTGCGATAAATGAAGTGGCAAAGATACGGCATCCGAAGCGCTTACTTCCTTTATAAAACTTCTTGTTTTAAAATGAATGATTTCCCTAAACATTTTTGCTACCTTTGCCTTTTTCCCAACCAAAGCGAAGCATACTTGTTTTCCCGGCATGGCAAAGGCAAAAGCACGGACGCAGGAAGCGCCCACCCCCGCATCAGATATCCAAACCGGCTTCCAGGCAAGCGGCCAGGACTACATTGAAGTGGTCGGATCCCGCGTACACAACCTGAAAAACGTGACCGTGCAGATCCCCCGCAACAAATTAGTGGTCATCACCGGCATCAGCGGTTCGGGTAAAAGTTCCCTGGCCTTCGATACGATTTATGCCGAGGGGCAGCGGCGTTTTATGGAAACCTTGTCCAGCTACGCCCGCCAGTTCATCGGCGACATGGAACGCCCCGACGTGGAACAGATCACCGGCCTCAGCCCTGTGATCAGCATCGAACAAAAAACGACTGGGCGCAACCCGCGCTCGACGGTGGGTACCGTGACGGAAGTGTACGACTTTTTGCGGCTGCTGTATGCGCGGGCCGGAGAGGCTTATTCCTACGTGACGGGGAAAAAAATGGTAAAATTCACCGAAGAACAGATCATCGGGAGTATTGCCGAAAATTATACCGGTAAAAAAATCGTGTTGCTTGCGCCCGTGGTGCGTTCTCGGAAAGGGCATTACCGCGAATTGTTCGAACAAGTGGGCAAACAGGGCTATACCAAGGTGCGCGTCGATGGCGACATTCTGGACATCACGCCGGGGATGCAAATTGACCGCTACAAAATCCACGATATCGAAATTGTAGTCGACCGCCTTAAAATGGGCGAAGACCGGGGCGAACGCCTCAACGACAGCGTAAAAACAGCGCTGCGACTGGGCGACGGCGTACTGCAAGTGCTTGACTATGAATCAAAAAGTCCGGCCGCCACATACTCCAAAAGGCTGATGTGTCCCGAATCGGGCATTTCCTACGAAGAGCCTTCTCCGAACACCTTCTCGTTCAACAGTCCCTACGGCATGTGCCCCCATTGTAAGGGCCTGGGAGAAGTAAACGAGGTGGATATGAAACGTATCATCCCCGACGACACCAAAAGTATCAATGAAATCGGCATCGTGCCTTTGGGGGAAGTACGGGAGAACTTCAATTTCAAGCAGTTGCGCGCAATTGCCAAGAAATATAATTTCAGCTTCAGCACCCCGGTCAAAGACATTCCTGAAGCTGCCATGAACGTCATCTTATACGGTGGCGGCGAAAAAATAGAATTCACCACAACGTATGGCGACGACGAATGGAGCTACAACCTGGCGGCGGAAGGCATCGTAAACATGCTCAAACGCTGGTATTTCGAAACCGGCTCCGAGAAAATACGCCAATGGGCCGAGGATTTTATGGTGGTCGCCACCTGTCCGGAATGCAAGGGTACACGCCTGAAACCGGAAAGCCGCTGGTTTAAAATCGCCGAACGAAATATCTCCGAACTGGCCGACATGGACCTGACGCAACTGCATGAGACCCTTGAAGGCATCGAAGCGAATATGAGCCAGCGCCAGCGCCTGATCGCAAAAGATGTGTTGAAAGAAATCCGCTTCCGGCTGAAATTCCTGCTGAAAGTCGGGCTCGATTATCTGGCGCTCAACCGGCCTGCCCGTACCCTTTCCGGAGGCGAAAGCCAGCGCATCCGCCTGGCAACCCAAATCGGCTCGCAGCTCACCGGCATTACCTACATTCTGGACGAACCTTCTATTGGATTGCATCAGCGTGACAATCAACGACTTATCGAAGCGCTGAAAGCCCTGCGCGACATCGGCAATACGGTCCTTGTTGTGGAACACGACCGCGATATCATGCTCGAATCCGACTATCTGATCGACCTTGGGCCAGGCGCCGGAAAACACGGGGGCCAAATCGTAGACCTCGGGACGCCGGTGGAATTCATGAAGAACAAGACCATCACGAGCGATTATTTGGCCGGGCGAGCCAAAATAGACGTGCCCAAAGTGCGGCGCCCCGGCAACGGGCATTGGTTCGTCATACACGGCGCGAAGGGGCATAACCTGAAAAACGTGACCATGCGCCTGCCGCTGGGCGCTTTTGTCTGCATCACCGGCGTGAGCGGCTCGGGTAAATCCTCGCTGATCAATGAAACGCTGTATCCCATTCTGCAACAGCATTTTTACAACAGCCTGAAACGCCCCTTACCCTACGAAAAAACCGAGGGCCTGGACCTCCTGGACAAGGTCATCGAGATCGATCAAAGCCCTATTGGCCGGACGCCGCGCTCGAACCCGGCCACGTACACGAATTTATTCGGCGACATCCGCAAGCTGTTCTCCGACACGCCGGAGGCCAAAATCCGGGGTTACCAACCGGGTCGTTTTTCCTTTAATGTGAAAGGCGGGCGCTGCGAAGTCTGCGAAGGCGGCGGCATGCGGGTGATCGAAATGAATTTCCTGCCCGACGTAAGTGTTCCCTGCGAACGTTGCCTGGGCCGGCGATACAATCGCGAGACCCTCGAAGTACTGTATAAAGGTAAAAGCATCTCCGATGTGCTGGATATGACCATTGCCGAAGCCGTGGAATTTTTCGCGCCGATTCCTTCTATTTTCCGGAAAATCAGGACTTTGCAGGACGTCGGCCTGGGGTACATTACCCTCGGCCAACAGGCCACCACCTTATCGGGCGGCGAAGCCCAGCGCGTTAAACTGGCCGAGGAACTCTCCAAAAAAGACACCGGCCGCACCATTTACATCCTCGACGAACCCACCACAGGGCTGCACTTTGAAGACATTCGCCAGTTGCTGTCGGTGCTCAACAAACTGGTGGAAAAAGGCAACACTGTGGTCGTCATAGAGCACAATCTTGACGTGATCAAACAAGCGGATTACGTGATCGATATCGGCCCGGAAGGCGGGCATCGCGGCGGCAGGATCGTATGCGCCGGGACGCCGGAAGCGGTGGCTGAAGTAGCGGAAAGCTGGACCGGGCAGTTTTTGAAAGCGGAACTGACGGATTGAATTTAGCGCCCGAAATCATCCTGCAAACGCACGATATCGTCTTCGTCCGAGGGGTTGTCCCGGTCGGTGTGTTGCCAGATTTCAGCCACGATGCCCCAGTCGTCCAACCCAACCAGGCGGTGTCGTTCGCCCTTTTTGAGGTTGATAACGGCGCCTAAAGGCAATTGCAGCAGTTCCGTTTGTTCATCGGTATCGCTCACCACGACCCCGGCGTGCCCACCCATTACTTTCCAAATCTCGGCGCGGCGAAAATGGTATTGCCACGACAGGCGTTTGTGCGGCGCCACCAGCAGGAATTTCGGGCTCAGTTTTTCAAAACCGGCGAAATCTTCGATCGAGAGGTGGGGGAAAAATCTGCGGATAAATTCCGGGGCCTGCGATTCTTCGAGTACGAAGAAGCCGCCCCAAGGGCGCGCGCGGTCTTGTTTGACAATGGTAAATCCTTTGTTTTCAAGGTATTCCCGTACGTGTTCAAAAACGATATCGCGCTCCGTAAGCGCTGAAAATTGCAGATCGGCCATGAATGTGGTTTTTTAATTTGACGCGCAAGTCGTATAATGGAGTGCAAAACAACAGATTTTTTCCCGATGGATTCGTGCTGACACATAAAAGGGTGCATAAATTGCCCGATCCCGCTTCAAAATCCGGCGCGCGTATGTCGAAAAACGGCTCCGGGAAATAGTTCAGCGAATAATTACGACAAAATACCGCTTTATTCCGGCCATTCCCGGTTCGGAACGCGCCGAATCACTACTTTTGCCGCCCGTCGTCGAAACAAAACGATCTGGTCGGCGTTTTACCGCTCTTGTGTAGCGCTGTGCCGGCGTTTTTTGGAACACCGCGCCGGAATACCCTCACTCCAGCATTCAAACACACCTTACAAAAATGTCAAATTTCAAATCGGATGTTGAAGCCGTAGATGCGCTGGCCCAGGCGTACAAAGACCTCTCGGCAGAGATCGCAAAAGTCATCGTAGGCCAGGATGAAGTGGTGCGCGCGGTGATTATTTCGCTGTTTTCCAATGGCCACTCCCTGCTGGTAGGGGTGCCAGGCTTAGCCAAAACCCTTCTGGTGAGCACCATTTCCGAAGTGCTCGACCTTGATTTCAAACGGATCCAGTTTACCCCCGACCTGATGCCATCCGACATTACGGGGATGGACATCCTCGACGAAGACAGGCATTTCCGTTTTACCCGCGGTCCTGTATTTGCCAACATCGTGCTGGCGGATGAAATTAACCGGACCCCGCCCAAAACCCAAGCCGCCCTGCTGGAAGCCATGCAGGAACGCTCAGTGACGGTAGCCGGCACCCGGCACGCTCTTCCTTCGCCGTTTTTCGTGCTGGCCACGCAAAACCCGATCGAACAGGAAGGCACCTACCCGCTGCCTGAAGCGCAGTTAGACCGTTTTATGCTGAATATTCCGCTGAATTATCCCACTTACGAACAGGAAGTGGAAGTGGTGAAAAATACCACCTCGTCGCGGGAAGTAAGCCTTCGGCACATTTTGGGCGCGGAGCAAATCCTGCAATATCAGCAACTGATCCGCAAAATACCCGTAGCCGACAATATCCTGGAATACGCCGTTGGCCTGGCTTCCAAAACCCGGCCCGGTACGCCGCGCTCGACCAAAGAAGCCAACAATTACCTCAGCTGGGGGGCAGGCCCGCGGGCCAGTCAGTACCTCGTGCTGGGCGCCAAATGCTACGCCGCTATCCGCGGGAAATACTCGCCGGATATCGAGGATGTACAAGCCATTGCCTCCCTGGTACTGCGCCACCGGATTGTACGCAACTACAAGGCCGAGGCGGAAGGTATTACGGAAGAGAATATTATTGAGACGATGATGTAGGCTTTGCGCCTGTGGTGTTGTAGAAATTGTCGTATTATTAAGTCGAAATTTTGGCAAATCGTATGAAAACGGACTACACGGAGGGGCAACGTTTTAAAGGCCAGGATTACACGGAGACGGCCCTTCCAAAAGGCGAATACGAAAATTGCATTTTTTCTGACTGCATTTTTTCAAACAGCGACTTGACGGAAATCATTTTCTCCGAATGTCAATTTGAAAATTGCGATTTGAGCATGGCCAAATTGAACGCAAAACCTGTACGATGAACATTCCACAAAAATATGCCCTCCTCCTCGTCTGCATAGTCGTCTCCGGTTCGCTGTATGCCCAGCAAGCCGCTCCCGCTCCCAAAACCGCCCTCCTGCTCGGCCGTTGGGAAGTGCTTTCCTACTCGGAGCAAGGCGTGCCTGTGGATAAAAAACAAGCCCCCCACCCCCAGGCGCTGGCCGTGTATGAGCATATCCGAAAACAGCGCGCCCTCACCTGGTACGGCTACACAGACTATGAAGACCTGAGCCGCCGCGAATACCGCGCCTTTGAGCGCTGGGTCGAAACGGACAGCCTGAACGAGGTGGAGCGGGTTGCGAAGGCCATCGAATTGCCCTATTATGCCGTCTTTTTTCCCGATAGTACGCTTTCGATGTACAACAAAGACGGCTCCACTAAGCTGGTGTCCTTTCCGGAAGTGCGGCACTTTGTGTTTTCGGCCGCTACGATGAGTCTGGACATTATACCAGGGCTGGCGAATATGTACGGCCCTAAATCGGAGGTACAAATTCTGCTGCTGACCGAAACCCGGCTGACCTTGTACATTCCGGAAGAGGCGGAAATTGTGGAGTTGGTTAAAACCACCTTTACGATACCCTGAAATGAGGCGTTTTCTTTTCAACACCAATGTGCATGCGGAGGGTGTTGTTTTGCGATATAAAATACCGGTATCGAAACAGATGCATGAATTTTATTGGCAATTACCAAGCGGTCTCGCCGCCGCCTCGCTATTTTCCTGGTTAACCGTTCGTCGCGGCTCGCTGACATTAGACGGGGCTGCGGCGGCCTCGTGCTGCGGCTTGTGGGCGCTTTTTTTTGCCGGCCCGCTTTGGTTGCTGCCGCTTTTTTTCTTTTTCATCAGCAGTATCCTCCTCTAAACCATCTTCTAAACCACCTACCGCTATGTATGCCTACCTGAAAGGTGAAATTGCTTATAAAAGTCCCGCATTCATCGTCATCGACGTTCAGGGCGTAGGATATCACGTCAACATCCCCCTGAGCACCTTTACGGCCATACAGGGCCTGGAACGCGCCACTATCTACACCCATTTGATCGTTCGGGAAGACGCGCACACCTTGTTCGGTTTTGCTACGCAGACCGAACGCAGCCTGTTCGTGCAATTGATCGGCGTCACGGGCGTAGGCGCCACCACGGCCCAGTTGATCCTGTCTTCTATGACCGTCGACGAGGTGCGGTCTGCCGTCATCGGCGAACAGGCGCACGTATTGCAACACGTCAAAGGCATCGGCGCCAAAACCGCCAAGCAGATTATCCTCGATTTGAAGAGTAAATTGGTCAAGGAAGCGCCCGATGGCGGCGTGATGCTTCCGGCGCTGGATAATGTGGTCCGCGAAGAAGCCCTATCGGCGCTGATGGCCCTGGGCTTCACCCGCATCGCTGTGCAAAAGGCGCTCAATGCGGTGATGAAAGACAATCCGGCGGCAATCAAAGTAGAAGACGTGATCAAACTGGCGCTAAAAGCTTTAGCGCAGTGAGGGCTAAACCCCTTGGAAAACATTTATTTGCTTTATTAAAACTTTTTATGTCAAATTTGTGTCGCCGGACGAAAGCCAATCCGTTGCTTAACCAACTTTATTCGTGATGAAAGTACTTAAAATCCTGTTTTACATCCTTTTAACGGCGGTAGTGCTGGCGCTGGTACTCGGTTTATTTGCCCGGCACAATTACCATCTCGAACGCAGCATCGAGATCGATGCGCCGCGCGCCGTTGTGTTCGACCAGATTCGTTATTTTAAAAATTTTGAAAAATGGTCGCCTTGGAGCCAATTGGATCCGAACATGAAAAAGGCCATCGAAGGCACGGACGGCGAAGTGGGCGCCGTGTACCGCTGGGAAGGCAACAGCGACGCGCGTACGGGGTTTCAGACCATTAAATCCATCACGCCGGAGCGGATCAACATCGATATTACCATTCAGAAACCCTGGCAAAGCGTCTCGCCGACCTATTTTATCCTGACCGAGAACGGGGAAAAAACCAAAGTCTTATGGGGTTTTGACATTCACATTGGTTTCCCATGGAATGCGATGGCTATGTTCACCGACGTGGACGCGGGTATGGGCAAAGACTTTGCGCGGGGCCTGGGCACCTTGAAAAAAGTATGCGAACAAATCGTACATCCTAAATACCGGGGCTACGACGTCGTGGAAAGCGAGGCTGCGAAACAATATTATATTGGCAGACGGGACACAATCCCGCAAGCAGAAGTGACGAGTTTTCTGGCCGACCATTTTCTGCAAATCCTTGCCGCTTTGAAAAACGAAGCGATTGATGTACACGGCAAATCAGCCAGCCTGACCTACTTGTGGGAAGACTCGACCAAAACGGCTGATATCGCCGCCGTGATCGCGATGGAGGAACCCAAAAAATTGACCGGATTCGAGATGTTTACCATCGGTGGCAGCAAAGCCCTGACCATTGAATATTACGGGCTGTATGACAGCATCGGTCCGGCGCACC
>Ga0335394_10002441_pt1 | contig 20915 bp, 15 predicted proteins | sample MAT03_FD_205741 | JGI IMG/M metagenome (GOLD analysis project Ga0335394, IMG submission 205741) | Freshwater microbial communities from Lake Fryxell liftoff mats and glacier meltwater in Antarctica - MAT-03 (spades assembly) (version 2) ...
TGAAAATCGGGCACCTGAAAACTCCTGGAAGGCGCCTGCTCCTGCAACAGTTTTTGGCGGAGCGCTCGTGGTTGGTTGGCAAAGTGGGGTAGGATTTTTTCACCACAAAGTCACACGAAGTAAGAAGAAAAAAACTTTGTGCGGCTTTGTGGTGAAAACTATAATTTTTTCCAAACATCCGAATAATCAAACGTCTCCAGATTCCGCAAAAAATCCAGCGTTTCCAGTATCTGGGCCACGGACGAAACGCCCAGAATCAATCCATGCAAATCCTTGTTTAAAACCGCATAAATCAACCCGAGGTGGTTCATGGTTTTAACCGGCGGCCGCACAAAAGCCGTATTCCATCCTGGTAATAGTTGCCTGATTTGCTGCAATCGTTCCTGTATCTGTTCCGTTTGCCCGCCCCGAACGAGAAAGGTGCTCCCGGTCTCATAATCGTCTTCCAGTTTTACGCCGCCTGCATTGAGCCCATACGCAAAAAACCGATTGCCTTGCCCCTGAAGCGGTGCATAACGGGAAAGATCGGATTGGAAAACGTTGTGTTTCAACTGAATATCAAAGGAAAGTCCAAGGCTTTCATTTGCCCGCGCATAGGCATCCGGATGCGCGATGCCTGATAATCCGGGTAAAATGCCGGCTTCTTGTTGCAACAACGCCAGCGCTTCCAGGGATGCCCGGATGCCTGCTTCATCGGAGCGGTTGTCCCAATGCAACATCATCGTGCGCAGGTTAGCCCCGAAACGACGATGATACTCCTCCCCCATCATCAGGAGGAAAGAAGGCGCCAGATTGACTTCCGGCGTGCGCAGGTTATTCATACTGCCCACCTTCATGGTAATGTCGAGTTCACGCAAACCGTGCGCCCGGATATACGCTTCCAGAATTTTTTCAGCCGCCATAAAATCAGCGGGATTGCGGTTGATCGGGTAATTGGTCGCCGAATCGACCGCGCGAAAACCGGCTTGCAGCCAGGCGTCGAGCAGGCGGAAGGCTTCCGCCCTGGGAACCGTCCAGCCCCATTGGGCCGTGCCGAGCACAAGCGAAGGAAGCATTTGATTCACTGGTTTTTACGTTTTTTCAAGACCCTCATGGCCCGAAGATATTGCTTAGCCAACCCGGGAATATTCACCTTGCTGGCGGTGGTGTCGTCCGTCCAATGCACGGGCAACTCACACATTTTTAAACCTTTCCACTCCGACACGGCTAATAGCTCGGTGCTGAAAAACCAGCCATTGCTGACAGCGCCGCCCTCCATCAGGGCGGGCAAATGTTCGCGTTTCAACCACTTGAACCCACACATTCCGTCGGAAAACCGGGCGCCAAGGTAAATTTGCAGGATGCGATTAAACACCCGGGACGTGATTTCCCGCTTGAGCGTCCGTCCGATCACGCGGGCCTTTTTGTGCAAGCGGGTACCATATACCAGGTCAAAACCCTCTGTTGCCAGCGCATTATAAGCTTGAATAAAGTGTTTTAGATCGGTAGCCAGATCGAGGTCCATATAACCAATGATATCGGCCTCGCTTTTCAACCAGGCGGTTTTGAGCGCAAGGCCGACCCCTTTTTCAGGTACCCGGACCAGAATCACTTCCGGAAATTCATGTTCCAGCTCGCCGGCAACCTGCCGTGTCCGGTCGGTGCTGCCGTTGTCGGCAATCACGATCCGCCATTGCCGGGATTCGGTAAAATGTTGGCTTAAAAACCGGTGAACCAAGCGTATTTGCCGGTCGAGGGTCGCTTCTTCGTTCAGGACCGGGATCGTTACATCAAAAGTCATTGTATTGCTGGTGGCGGACGGCTGGCGGCTCGGGAATGCGATAGCGCTCAAATTGTCCGGCGCAAAAATACCACGGACTGATCAGCGCCGCTCAAGAAGCGGCATAAAAATGTTTTTACGCTCCACCTTGCGGATTTTATCGGGCGTTTTGCCTTACTTTGTCGGAAATTCCCGGATAGTCGACGACGAATTTGGGTACACCAATTCCAGGGGCTCCATTTTTGCCCCCATTCATTCCAAGCCATACTGCATGAGCGATATTTTTAAGAAATTCAAATCGGTTTTTATCGTCGATGACGGTTCTGCTCCGACGGTAACGATTCAAGGTGACGGCAAAGCGCAACAGCCCGCTGTATCTGTATCTCCCGCACCGGTGGCGGCTACAGGCTCGGTCAGCAATAAATTTATGGAGATACTCTCCGGTGCCCTGGAAAAAAACAACCAGGAAGGCTTCGATTATTTCGAATTCCGGCAGTCCTTGAAAAACCTGGCGAAAATGCCGATGGACGAATCCACCCGATTTCAATCGGCATTCGCTATGGCCCAGACCATGAATGTCACGCCGGAAAAACTGATCGAATCCGCCAAATTGTATTTGACCGTGCTGAACAGCGAACAAAGCAAGTTTGCAGAGGCCCATGTACAGCAACGCGCTAAACTGATCGGAAACCGCGAAGAGGAAATCAAAAACCTCGAGGGCATGATACAGCAGAAAACCGAACAGATTCAGCAGCTTACGCAACAAATCGAAGAACATCGCCAACGCAGCAAACAGGTCCGCGATGAAGTCAACGACAGTACCGTGAAAATTGAAACCACCAAGGCCGATTTTGAAACGACATTCAGCAACGTTACGGCAAATATTCAAGCGGATATTGCCAAAATGCAGCAGTATCTGAAGTAAGGGTTTAGAGAGTTTAGGGGGTTTAGATTTTGATTACGATGTAGGCCTCTAAACCACCTAAACCCTCTAAACCACCTAAACCTCCTAAACCCTATAAACCTTTCTAAACCATTTACTTAAGCAAAATCAACTCAACAATGAGTAGCGAACTACAACCTATGAAACCCAAAAATTTTTGGGAACGTCCCGAAGGCGTAACCGGCGGACTTTTTATGACAGCCATTTTATTGGGCGGAGGCTATTTACTGTACCAGGCCTTGCCGACCCTGATCACTCTGGCATCCAATACCTTGTATCTGGCCGGTTTGCTGGCAGCGCTGGCGGCGATCATTTATATGGTACTCGACCCCAAGATGCGGAACCTGATTTGGTATATTTATAAGTCCATCATGCGGTGGATCACCGGCGTTTTTGTCCAAATCGACCCGATCGGTATCCTGAAAAGCTACATCGACAGCCTGAAGGACAACCTGTCTTCCATGAACGCCCAGATCAGCAACCTGAAAGGCCAGATGTACAAGCTGAACGAGATGATCAAGCAAAACCAACGCGACATCCAGAACAGCCTAGGCCTGGCCACCAAGGCCAAAGAAACCGGTAAAGACGCCATAATGGTATTAAAAGCCCGCAAGGCCGGACGTTTGCAGGATTCGAACATGAAACTGGAAGACCTCTACAAACGGATGGAAGTGCTGTACCGGGTACTGTCCAAAATGTATGAAAATTCCGAAATCATGCTGGAAGACCTGACGGATCAGGTCATTGTAAAGGAACAGGAATATAAGGCCATCAAAGCCAGCCACAGCGCCATCAGTTCGGCGATGAACATCCTGAGCGGCAATTCCGATAAAAAGTACATGTACGACATGGCTCTGGAAGCGATGGCCGAAGATGTGGGTCAAAAAGTAGGCGAAATGGAGCGCTTCATGGATGTGTCCAAAAACTTTATGGATTCTATCGACCTGCAAAACGGGGTGTTCGAGGAAGAGGGCCTGAGCATGCTCGATAAATGGGAAAAAGAAGGGGCGTCTTTCCTGTTGGGCGGCGACAAAAACAAGATCATCGCCAAAGCCAACAGCACCGACGTACTCGATCTGAACGCGCCCATCCCCTCGCCATCCAAGGTGGAACGCGGCGGCAATCAGTATGATTCGCTGTTCGAACAATAAAAAGCGATCTGTTTTTGTAAAATCCCGACATACCGGCAGATCAGGCATAGTTTTAATACAAGTATTCCCGCCCGGATAATTGCCTATTAAAACGAAGCAACACTATGACCCATGCCCCGCTGTTTCCATGTATCTTCATTGGGGGCTTCCGCAAGGCGCTATGGCTCCTTTTTGCGGGCATAAGCGCCGTATCCGCTCAGCCGATGATCGGGTGGGATAAAACGTACGGCGGCGAGCGGTATGAAGAGTTGAATGCCCTCTTGGTTTTAAGCGATGGCATAGTGGCTGGCGGTTCCTCGCAGTCAAATCTGACGTTCGGCAACCCGGCCGATTTTTCCTGGAACATCCTGCTGGCTAAATTTGATTTCGACGGCAATCCGCTTTGGCAACGGTCGTATGGCGGCGATCAGGACGAGCGGCTCTGGTCGATGATCACGACCTCCGACGGCGGCTTTTTGGCCGGCGGATACTCGTATTCGGGTATCAGTGGCGACAAAACCCAGGCGTCGCGCGGCGACATGGACGTTTGGATCCTGAAATTGGACGCTCAAGGCCAGTTGCAGTGGGATAAAACCTTCGGAGGCCTGTACCGCGATGAATTGTTCGCCATCCGTGAAAAACCGGGCGGCGGCTACCTGCTCGCTTGCAATTCCTGGTCGGACACAGGCGGCGATAAAACGGAAAATTCCAGGGGACTCCAGGATTTTTGGCTCATTTCTATTGACCCGCAAGGCAACAAATTATGGGATAAAACCATCGGCGGAAGCGATTACGAACAAATAAACGACCTGGAATGGGCGCCGGATGGAACGATTTACCTCTCCGGAGGCACCATTTCCAACGAAAATACCGGCGATCTGGGGCCGGCTACGGCCAGGGGCGGCATGGATTTTCTATTGGTCAAATTTGATCCGGCAACACGCCAGGTGTTGTGGACGAACCGTTACGGCGGGCCGGGCGAAGATTATCCTTATTCCCTGCTTGTATCGGCTTCCGGAAAACTATTCATGGGCGGGCGTTCTGCTTCGGTTCCAGTGCCGCCTGGCCCCTTCAATAACGGGAAGGACGCGGTTTTTCATGGCGGCGCATCCGATTTCTGGCTGATCGAGCTCAATTTGGCAGGTCAAAAAACGAGGGACTGGAGCTTCGGCGGCACAGGCCTCGATGATCTGTATGCGATGCGCGAAAATGCCATTGGCCAATTGGTGCTCGGCGGCGTCACGGATTCTGGTATGTCCGGCAACAAAACTACAGCGGGGCATGGCGGATACGATTTTTGGCTGCTCGGTCTGGACACAAATGGAAATAAAATCTGGGAACAAACATTGGGCGGTTCTTCAAACGATGCCCTGACCCAGTTGGCTGTTTTAGACAACGGCGCTTACGTGTTGGGCGGAAATTCCGATAGCAATATCAGCTTTGAAAAAACAGACAACAGCTTCGGCGTCAATGATTTCTGGATACTGACCACCTTCTGTGACCTCGGGCCCCGTATTCAAAGCACCGGCGATCCGCTGGCCTGTAATCCGCAAGCCGTCACGCTCGACGCCGGGGTCAGCGGCTGCGCGGACTGTCTGTATCTGTGGAATACCGGCGCAAATACGCCGTCGATCGATCTGCCAGCCGGCGCGCAGGATACCTTTACCGTGCTGGTTTACAATGAAATAGGCTGCATTGCGTATGATACCTTCCTCATCGCGCCCGCCGAACCGCCCGTTTTCAATCTCGGCCCGGCCGATACCATTCTGGTGCATGGAAACACCCTGCTGATCGGCAACAATAACTCCGACTGGCAATACGCCTGGAACACCGGCAGTACAGAGCCCAACCTACAGGTCGGCATGCCCGGTTTGTACGCCGTAACGGTTACGGATGAACACGGCTGCACCGCAAGCGACTTCATCCAAATCCAGATTCAAAAGAAAAGTTTCGTGTGGGTCCCCAACATATTTTCCCCCGATTCCGATGGCCTCAATGACTACCTGCCCATTTATGCCGACCAAAGTGTACGCCGCATTGTCAACTTCCGCATCTATGACCGCTGGGGGGATTTGTGCTTCCAACGCGACAATTTTATGCTGCTCCAGGACTACGACGGCTGGGACGGCCGTTTCAGAAATAAACCAGCGCCGCCCGGCGTGTACGTCTGGCTGGCGCTGGTAGAATTTTTAGATGGTACGCAGTCCTTATTAGAAGGAGACGTAACGATTAAACGTTGATCAACGTACCACAACAACTTTCCGCACCAGGTTTTCTTTCCCGGCTAAAATCCGCAGTTGATACACGCCTCCCGGCAAATCCTTCACATCCATTGGGATATTTTGTTCCGTGACATGTTCGACCGTCCAGGCCTGCAATACGCGGCCGGCGCCATCGCTCAGGGCTAAGTATAAGGTCGTGGGTTTCGGTAAAGAAACCGCAAGCACGGCTTTCTCTTTGGCCGGGTTGGGGAATACTTCGGCAAACATGGTCTCCACGGGCCCACCCGTACCGACAATTTCCGTCAGGGTATAAGTAAACGTACCCGTACATCCATTCCCATCGGTGATTTGCAGTTGATAATCGCCTGCCGGAGCATTTGTCAGGTCTTCCGAAGCGACGAAGGGCGCACCGTTGAGGAACCACGCAAAAGCATACTGGCCGGTCCCGCCGCTGACATCTACGTAAATGGCGCCGTTGCTTTGGCCGGCTGCCGGTTGTTCTACGCTGCCGGGAACTGCTACTACCTGGGTGGGATTTGTCAAGGTTTGCGCCGTAACCTGATCGCAGCCCAGGGCATCTGTGACCGTGACTGTGTAATCGCCGCCGTTTAGGCCGCTGATTTCTGCTGTTTCTGCGCCATTAGACCATTTGTAGGTGTAAGGCGGCGTTCCTCCGGCCACGTTGATGCTCAAATGACCATCTGCAACGTCGAAACAGGAAGGCTGGAGCGGGCTGATGGAGGCGACCACCGTGCAGCCGGTAGACGTGCAATCATCGATGAGACCCAGCAGGGAGCGTTCACAGCCAATGGCATCCGTGACTACAACGAAATATACATCGCCGCTTTGTAAAATCTGTCCGTTCTGATTGCCCTGGAAGTTGAATGGCGGTACACCGCCGCTGGTGTTGATCAATAATGCGGCGGTATTCGTGCCGTTGCAATCCTCTTCTACCTGCAAATTCAGGGCTTCGAATTCCGGCGGAGCAGAACCGTCGAGTATTTTAAGGCATACCTCGCCGCTCACGGGGCCTGCGGTCGCACTGCGAGACGTTATCTGAACGTAATAAGTCTGCCCCGCATTAAGGTTGCCGACCAGGACATAACCGTCGCAGCGCAACGGGTTTTCGATGCAAAATACAGGTGTCAGGTTGTTGCAGTTGCCGGCCCAAACGGCCAGGACGTGCTCGAAGGCAGCGCCCGTATTGATCCGTACCGCCCCGGAGGCCGAAGCGGTGAATGTAAACCATATATCGCGGTCTACCACCGGAACACAAGGTGGAATATTGCCGGAAAAAGTGGCGTTTTCGTTCGTAGCGTTTACGCATTGTCCGCCTATGGATACAGGTAATGCCGACAAACAATTATCATTTGCCGGGGCATTCTCGGCCTTTTTGAGTACCTGCGGACAGAGATTGCCCTCCACCGTGGCAAAATTGCCGGCTATTTGTACAAAATAAGTTTGTCCGGACGTCAGCGCAGGCAATTCGAGTACACTTCCGCGGTGGTTGCCGGCTACTTCGGTGAGGTTGATGCAGGCGCCCTGGTACAGCGTAATAATGTCGGAAAAAGCGGCGTTGCTCTGCACTTCCAGCCCTTGTCCGGCAGACAGGACCGGCGCGGTAAATTTATACCATACGTCCGCCCGGGCCAGTTTGTTCAGGGACGGCTGGGTGGACGACATTGTGGCGTTCAGGTTATTCGAATTTATACAAGCGCCATCAACCGCCAGCGCCACGGCATCGACGCAGTTGTCATTTGCCGGCGCGGCAGGAATGCCGGGTATTTGTTCCAGTTTAACGCATAAGTCGCCGCGAGGAACCCCGAAGCCGCCGTCAACTCCGCTGATTCGGATCAAATATTGCGTGCCGCTTTGTGCCGAGAAATAAGTTGTTTCTCCGGTAAAACCGTGTTCGTCACGGTTATCGCAGGCGATTGCTTGCAGACTGCCGCAACTGCCGGCATACACATTCACTATGTCGTTAAAATTAGCCTTGGTGCTCAATTTTGCCGTTCCGGTAAAGTCGGCCTGCCACTTGTACCAGAGGCCGGCCACGTTTTTGTCCACACAATCAGCGGGCGGACCATCCAGCACGGCGTTGCGGTTGTCGCCGGCCTTACACACGTCGTTGGTGAGTAGCGCTTCGGCGTTGATACAAAGGTCGTTGGCCGCGCCTTTGCCGCTTATTTTCACGTTGTCGATTCCCGCCCACCAGGCCCAGTCGTTCCCATCGGTGTACTCGAACGCGACCCGCATCTGGGCGGCGCGATAGGGCGAGAGGTCGAATGTTTGATGTACGAAATTGTTGAAAAGCGGCCCGCCCACGTCTTCGCCCCATTGAGAAACGGCCACTTCTTCACCTGCGCCGTTTTGGACGTAAATCGTGATTATTTCCGAATAATAACGAAGGATAAGATCAAAATCCAGGGTAAACTGACCGAACTGGGTTCCATCGAACCAGGGCGTATAAAGTCGGGCAGTAGAATAGGCGGCTGAATCGCTGAGCAGGTCGTCGTCGAAATAAGCGAAACAGGAACCGTTCATCGAATTGCCGTTTTGCGCTTTGGGATTGATGTTTTTACCGAAAGACCAATTGGCATCGCCCGTTAGAATTTCGCTCTCCCATCCGGCGGGCTGGGTGCATTGGTTAAAAGATTCGGCCACAACGTTTGTGCCGTCTCCGTAGCCTTTGATGGCAATGTTATCGAAACCAGCCCACCAATTGAAGCCACCGGCATCGTCGTAGCGAAAAATAAGCCGGGCATTGGGCGATTGGGTCAGCACAGAGAGATCAGCCTTGACGGTAACGTATTCTCCGATGCTGTCGCCCGTGGCATTCGTTTTATCGAAGCGGATGATTTCCGTTTCGGTGACGCCGTCGGTCAGGAGGATCGCGAAATACTCATCGGCAGAGCCCCAGTCGCGGTAGTGAACATCGACACTCAACTCGATGGTTTGGTACTGCGAGGCGTCGAAGGGAGGCGACACGAAATCGATCACGTACGGCAGGGTTTGATCGCCCGTTGCATCGTCGTCGATGAATACGAAGCAGGAACCGTTCATACTTTCGCCGTTATGGTCGTTGTTAAGGATGGCATCGCCTACGTACCAGACCGGATCCTGATTGCCGGTAAGATTCACCGTCCATCCTGGCGGCAGGAAGCATGCGTCGAAATTTTCTGAATACAACGTTACCTGGCCCAGAAGGCCTGTGGTGCAAAAAGCCGCAAGGAGCGCGGTAAAAAATAGGGTCCGAAAGCGCATAAACAACAATTTATTTCGTGACGATAATTCAGGGGGAAAGGTAATCAGTCCACGATAAAACACGGCGCAGGGGAATTAATATATTTATCGTTTTGTATTTTTATGGCGGAGTCAATAATTTGTGCATTCATTTTAAAAATCTTTCCTAATCTTGCCATAGAAAAACGCCCCGAAACCAAGGATAGAAAAATTTAAGCAGATATGCCTGAAATCAACACCGCTACGGCACTTGCAAACCCGCAGGAAAGCCCGACGCCACCGATACTGAACGCACTCGACCCCTACGTCCCCACGGCAGCCAAACCCTGGAATGCGGCCCGGGTGGCACACTTGTACCGTCGGGTGGGTTTCGGGGCCACCCTCGAACAAATTCAGCAGGGGCTACAGATGAGTCCTTCGGATCTGATCGACCAGTTGCTCGATGCTGCGGCGGATCTGGGTTCGCCTGACCCGCCTGTATGGTCGGGTTACACCAGTGCAGATTACGACGGGGACCAGGATCTAATTCAGGCGCACCGGCGCGAGCTGCGTTTCCGCTGGCTAAACGACATGCTGGGCGAAAGCATCCGGGCTAAAATGGCGCTGCTTTGGCACAATCACTTCGTGACAGAGTTAAATGTGGTGGGCTGTAATTCCTATTTGTGGGAATATTATTCCCTTATTCATGAACACGCATTTGGCAATTTTCGCATTTTTACCAGAGAAATGGGTAAAAGTGCCGCCATGCTGACTTACCTGAACGGCAACCTCAATGTGGCTGGCCAGCCCAACGAGAACTATGCCCGGGAATTGATGGAGCTTTTCACCATGGGCGAAAGCAACGGATACACCCAGGCCGATATCGTGGAAATGGCCCGCGCCATGACCGGCTGGCAAGCAAAAGACTACCTCTGTACCCCACCCTATTACGATGCCGCCAAGCACGACAACGGTACGAAAACGATTTTCGGCATTCCGGCCAATTACAGTTTTACCACCGCGCATAACCTGGTTTTTTCCGCCCGAACGGAACAAGTTTCGAAGTTTATTACCAGTAAGTTATATAAAAATTATGTCTACCAGATCGTCGATCCGCTTGTGATCGGGGGCCTGGCCGACACGTTTGTAAACAGCAACTGGGAACTGCTGCCGGTCATGAAACAACTGCTGAAAAGCGAACATTTCTTCGATGAACGCTCGATGAATGCCCGCCTGAAAAATCCGCTGGAATCGATGATCCCGATCCTTAAAATGGCCGGTGCGCAAAATCTGGCGGCCATTCCGGAAGACTGGTGGGACGCCATCGGGTATTGGTCCTACCAACTCGGACAGGAGATATTCAACCCTTCGAATGTGGCGGGTTGGCCCGGTCACCATGCCTGGATCAATGAAAGCACACTTACCTCCCGCTGGAATTACAGTAGCGTGACAGCGTACCTGCTCACACAGGATGAAACGCTGCGCGAAAATCTGAGGTCTACGGCCCAGTTGCTAACCAACGACAGCAACGACCCGGCCCTGGTCACCACCGCCCTGATCGCTTATTTTACCGGGCAGACGCTTGATCCGGTGTATGTGCAGGGTGCGATCATTAATTTTAAGGCCGGCATACCGGAGAACTACTTTATAGACGGATCCTGGAACCTTTATTGGGACGAAGCGCCGTATCAGATCGTGAATTTGTTGTATTATCTGGTGCGTTTACCGGAGTTTCAATTGACGTAAGTTCCTTTCATCCTTTTCCTTTATTTCATTCTTTTTATGAAAAAATCTACCCGTCCCGGCACTACCCTCTCCGACCGCGCTGCCCATGAACAGGATCATTTTAAGAACTGGTCGCGGCGCGATTTTTTGTCCGCGACCGGGCTGATGGGAGCCGGAAGCCTGTTGCTGGGCAATTTACCGGTACAAGCTTTTCAGCCCACCCCACTGATGGCGGCTTTGGCCGCTAACGGCGGCAATGACCGCATCGTGGTGTTGATCCGCTTAGACGGCGGAAACGACGGCCTCAATACGATCATCGAACGGGGCAATACCGCCTACTACAACCTCCGCCCGACCATCGGAATTCCCGACAATAATTTGTGGGCTTTGAGCAACGAATATGGTATGCCCTTGTCTACCAACGCCTTACAGCCGCTTTGGGATAACGGCATGATGAAAACCATCTTCAATGTCGGGTATCCAGAGCCGAATTACAGCCACTTCCGCTCGTACGATATCGTCGCTTCCGGCAGTGCTTCCGATGTGGTTGAAAATACCGGTTGGATCGGCCGTTTTTTAGACAACGAATACGCTGCGTTCCTCGAAACGCCACCGACAATTCCACCGGCTTTGCAAATAGGCGTGCAGAGCAACCTGGTTTTCAAAGCCGATCAGGCCAATATGGCGCTGGCCGTAAGCAGCCCGCAGGAATTTTACCAGATTGCCCAAACAGGTCAGTTGTACGATACAAGTACTTTGGGCAACACGCCCCGCGAACTGGAACTGGCTTTTGTCCGCCAAACCGCCAATTCGGCCTTCCGGTACGCGCAAACGATCAAAGACGCTTATACGCGGGGTAAAAATAACGTGAACTACCCTATCGACAACAACCTGGCCGAACAGATGGCCATCGTGGCCCGGCTGATCAAAGGCAATCTCGGCACACGGGTATTTATGGTTCGGATCGGCGGTTTCGATACCCATGCGGAACAACTCGATTACCATCAATACCTGCTCGGTCAGTTGGCGGAGGCCGTAAAAGCTTTTTATGAAGACCTGTCTTTCGGCAACAGCGGCCTCGAACAAAACGTACTGGGCATGACTTTTTCCGAGTTCGGGCGCACCATTTATGAAAACGCCTCCCTCGGCACCGACCACGGCTGGGGCACGCCGATGATGCTGTTCGGCGGCGGTATCGGCAACGGCTTCACCGGTCAGTACCAGGACCTGAGTAATCCGGACCCATATACCGATCCTGAATTCAGCGTCGATTTCCGGGACGTATATGCCACGGTTTTACAGGATTGGCTTGGAAATGACCCTAATTTAGTCAATTTCGTCATGGGGCAACCACAGAACACCATTGCGGGCCTGGTTCCGGCCATTAGTCCGGCCGCAGGCGACAATGAAAAATGCGCTTTATTGGGCCATAACCCCAATCTGAACACACTGGGCGTGGTAGAAATCAAGTATGCCATGTTGCAGGACGGCCCTGTGCGCCTTCAGATATTAGACAAGGCCGGGCACGTATTGCGCACCCTGATCAACGAATACAGGAGCCGGGGCAGTTATGTTTTCAACTTCCGGCCCTCGGATTGGTACATTGCCCCCGGGGCGTATCAGTACCGTTTACAGTCGGGCGGACAAATATTTCAGCGGGAGATCAGGATTGGATAATAAGACAGTCTGTGTTAATCATTTGCAAACCGGCGAAGGGGTATGATACACCGTTTGGGAAAGCCGTAATTTTGCACGTCGAATTCAGACAAGAAAAAAATCCATCACCTATCTTTCACCTTATATTTGTTTCAAAACATGGAAAGGAATAAACAAATCCAGATCGGCCTGCTTGGCCTTTTGGCCATACTGCTCGTCGCAAATCTTTTCGGCGGTGGTTTTAAAAATTGGTTCGGTAAATCCGAAGGCGCCAAAATGCGCGAATCGGCTTCCTCGATGGTAACGGCAGGCCGCGCAGCGGATGGCACTCCGATCACATCTGCGGGCAACATTCCGGGAACGAATGTAACGACCCCGCAAGCGCCAAGCGGTCCGAGCACCACGATTCAGTACGATGAAGAAAAGTTCAATTTCGGTACCTGTGATGAAGGCGAAGTGGTAAAACACCTTTTCAAATTCAAAAATACCGGCAACGAACCATTGGTTATCAGCAATGCGAAAGGTTCCTGCGGTTGTACCGTTCCGACCTGGCCGAAAGAGCCGATTCCTCCGGGCGGCTATGGCGAAATCAAAGTTGAGTTCAACTCTAAAGGCAAACCCGGCGCGCAAAGCAAACGCGTAACGGTGACTGCCAATACGACCCCGACGGAAACATTTATTGAAATTTCCGGGGACGTGAAAGGGAAAGAGCAGCCGGCGGTTAAAGGGCACTAGGCAGTTTTACCCGCCATAGCGCGCAGCGCGAAGGAGGGTGTAGTTGTCGTTTTACCCGCTTACGCCAAAAGGCTTCGGCGGGTGAACAGGAGTTATCCCGGGTTTTCGGGGTGACTCCTGTTTGATTTGGTAGCTTTATCTTTGCAAAAACTAAAGCATGCCGGCACGCGCATCCAAAATATCCATTGGCATCATTATCCTGTTGATGACCATTATTTCCGCCAACCTTAACTGGGGAAAGGACTATTGGAAAAGCATCATTAAGGCGGATGCAAAGGGTTATTACGCGTATTTGCCAGCCGTATTTATTTACGGGGACTTAAATTTTGATTTTTTCCAGGAAATAGAAGGCGAGAAATATTTCAATATAAACCTGTACTACGACTACCGGGCCTGCGCCGACGGAAAGGTTGTAAATAAGTATTATTGCGGCACGGCTGCGGCGCAGTTACCCTTCTTTATTATAGCACACGGCTTAAGTTATCTGCGCCATGCAGATATGGATGGGTACTCCAAGTTATACCCGGTTTTAATCAATATTAGCGCTTTATTTTATTTGTTGCTCGGTCTGTTCTATCTCGACTCCACCCTGATTTTGTATAAAATAAGCACCAAATATAGATGCATAACCCTTTTTGCAGCCGTATTCGGCACTAATCTTTTTTACTATACCGTGGTCGAGCCGGGGACCTCGCATATTTATTCGTTCGCTTTTATAGCAATGTTCCTGTACTATGGCAAACAATACTTTCTATATGCCGGAAAAAAAAACATCTCAATCCTTGCCGCCCTTTTGGGGATGATTGTATTGATCAGGCCCCTGAATGGATTGATTATCTTGATTTTGCCCTTCCTTGCCGGAAATTTTAACACGCTCAGACAGGGTTTAGTAACGGCTTTTAAAGACAAGCTGCGGTTGATTTACAGTGGCTGCCTGTTTCTTTCCATTGTATTTATTCAACTGCTGATTTATAAAATCTCGACCGGTCAATTTATTATTTACGCTTATGGAGAAGAAGGTTTTAATTTTCTCCATCCGCATTTCATTGATATCCTTTTTAGTTACAGAAAAGGTTTGTTTCTGTATACGCCCATGTTCCTGCTGTCTTTTACGGGCGGCTGGTACTTATGGAAGTATAACAAATTTGAATTTTATACCTGGTTTGGTTTTTTTATTTTGATCACCTATGTTTTGTCTTCCTGGTGGATGTGGTATTACGGCGGGAGTTTTTCGTCGAGGGTATATGTGGAGTATATCCCCTTGTTTATGATATTGTTAGGAATGGCGCTGGAAGGAATACGGTCGAAATTTTTTAAATTGGTTTTTATTTCGGTGGTTATTTTGTTGGTGGGCTGGTGTCAGATACAGACGTATCAGTACAGGTATTATGTGATTCATTGGTCGGGGATGACGAAGGAGATGTATTGGAAGTCGGTTTATCACATTTACAAACTGAAATAATGTAGTAAAAGGCGGTGCTGGCGGGACTTCGGTTTTTTCGCTTCTCGGGTTCTTCTCCATTCATTCACGTTAAATCCAGGCTGCGGCAGGTCTTTTAACCATAGCCGTCAGGTTAAGAGTGCGATGGATACGGAAAAGGAAATCGGGATATGGAAGAAGGAACACCACGCAAGGCTAAAAAAGAAGGTTGATAATCACTGACCATCAGCCTTGTAGACAGTTCTTCTATTGTATGTATGATGAAAGTGGTCCCAGCGGGAATCGAACCCACATCTAGAGTTTAGGAAACGCCTATTCTATCCGTTGAACTATGGGACCTTAACCGCGCAAAGATACGTTTTCAATCGTAAATTTCAGTCGGCAGTAGCGACTACTGCCGACTGAAAAAACCTATCTACTGTTTCACCAACACCTTCGTCATCGTCAACCCATCCACAGCCAGCGTAATCGAATACGATCCCTTCGGCAAGCGACTCAGATTGTAATCCTGCTGATGTTCGCCTGCGGATAACGTATTGGACGTCATCAATTGTTCCACTACCCTACCGCTCATATCGGCCACCTGCAAGGACACCGCCACCGATTCACGCAGCCGGAACATCACGTTCAGTTTGTTCTGAACCGGATTGGGGAAGGTGACGAAACGAAAATCCTCCACGGCTGCCCCGTTTGTTCCGGAGCCGATACTGCCGGTGATCAGGATATCGTCGAGCACCATCAGGTTATCGTCGTCGGAATCGTGCAGGAAGGCAAAATACATGGTTTTGCCGGAATAGGCGCTCAGGCTCACCGAGTGCGGCTCCAGGTTGCCATAATATAAGGTAGCGCTGATGGTGCTATCGAAATACTCCGGTAAGAGCAGGCCGTTAGAATGGATATAGCCATCCGTAAAGGTAAAATTGCTCAACTCCTGTACTTGCCCGTTGCCGACGATGGCCAGCATCGATGCCGCCTGAAACAAGGTATCCGTGAAGGCATCCTGCAACACATCGTTTGTTCCCTCGGCCGCCAGCACTGTGTAGCCGTCCATGTAGCGCAACATCTGGTAGGGCGCCGATTTCCAGTGAAAGGTGTATGAATCGTTCGGGATCGTGAGCGGCGGCAAAATGAACCAGTTGCGGTTGCCGGTTAAAAAGCCAACCAGCCAGGATTTTGAAGCGAGCACCTGAGCGGGCACCGTATCGGTTCCATTCGTAAAGTCTGCCCAGTACCAGTTGAACTGCAGGGCACTGCTTCCATTCGGAGTTAGACCGTCGGCGTCCCAGTTTACGAAAGTGGTCTCAGACCCAGTAGGAAACAGTTCCCAGTCTTCCGTGTGGTCATAATCCCAGTTAAAGTTTTCATACAGGAGGGTGTCGGCGGTTTGCGCACGCAGGAGCATGCCCGCACACAGTAATGCTGGTAACAGAAAGTAAGTTTTGGTCATCTTAAATGTTGTTTATATTAAAAAAAAGAAAATTTTAGGCGTCTAAACGCCTGCCGGCAAAGATATTTAATCGCCTCTGTTCCCCAAATCAATAATCTGCAAATCTCTAATTTTGCCCGATTCCAGCGTAAACCGCATCAGGGTTTTCACCTTGTGCCAGCCTTCATTGCCGCATGCGCCGGGATTGAGGTGTAAAAATCCCAGTTTTTTATCGGGTATGACCTTCAGGATATGCGAATGGCCGCAGATAAAAAGCCCGTTCAGGGGCGGATCCTCCGTCAAAATTTTGCGCACCCGCGGGTTGTATCGACCCGGGTACCCGCCGATATGGGTCATAAACACATCGACGCCGGCGCATGCGAAGCGCAGGTCGAGCGGCATTTCGGCTTGTATCAGTCGGTTATCGATGTTGCCGTACACCCCGCGCAAGGGTTTGAAGGTCCGCAGCCGGTCGATGACCTCCATGCTGCCGAAATCGCCGGCATGCCATATCTCGTCGCATTCCGCAAAATACTGGAATACTTTTTCGTCGAGGAAGGAATGGGTGTCGGAGAGCAGGCCGATGCGCATGGGTATAGGACCATTGGATGAGCGGGAAAGGTAAGACGCTTTTCCTTTTTCCAATTATCCTAATCCCTTCTCAGAACATCATCTTTCGCTATAATACCAACCGATGCCGTAGCCGATAACCAAAATTACCCCTACGATAAGGTACGTAACCACAGATATTTCTCCAAACGAAAATCCCATCGGCGAGCTGCCTGAAGCATAGATTATCCAGCAGACGAACAGGAACAAGGCATACGCCAGGAGGGTGCGGACGTAAAGGAGTATCAAAATCATTACACCGATCGCAGCTGCTGCGGTGGCAAAGGAGGGCTCGCGAACAAAGGACAGCAAAATACCGAAGATCCAGATGGTCGTTGCTGCGCAGATTATACCCCAAACGATCTCAAAGACCGTGGGCGTACGGCCGGTTGGAAAGAATATCCAGTCGCCGCAAGTGGCCAGGACAATCGCCAGGAAGACAGAGAAGAAGCAGAATAACAAGACCGCCGTTCCGACCGTAGCTGCGGCCGAGCCGAATATCGTGCCGCTCACCTTGGGCAAGGAAAGGTCCAACATCCAGCCGAGCGCGGCAAACCCTACAGCGCCCCAACCGATCAGGAGAAACAATTTGACAAGCGTGGATGGCGCCTTGTATTTATAGGCAGCCCGGGGGTATCGGCGCTGTTTCGTGGCAGATTGTTGCATCGCTTCGTAGGCCCAGAGTTTGTCGCGCGCATTGGCTTGATGTGGCCAGGGCTCGTAGTATGTTTCGCCATAGTTCCTGCTGGTCGCGTAGGCAGAGTAGCTGCGATCCATTTGATCTTGTTCCAATTCCATGGTGTTGAAATTTCAGGGGTGAACGATGCGGTTTTTTTCGAGGTATTTACCAATTAGTATATCCCTGATGCCAGGAGGTACCCGCCTGGGGGGAATTATTTCGAATAAATTTATTTCTACTGCTCCTGGCGAAAACGAATACTGTATCTGACCATACCCAACACTGGCCATAACAGGAGAGTTCCGCTTGTTTTGGGGAATTATTGTCAGATACATATTAATTTTGGGTCTTACATTCACCCAAATGCTTCTCATGCATGCACTCCAGATTTTCTTTTTCGCAATTTACTTTTTCACAAGCGTTACCCTTCCAGCCCAAACACAATCTGCCAACAATATCCTCCAGGGCCGTGTACTGTATCAAAGCAGTGGCAACAAACCCGTCAAAGGCGTTCAAATCAAAGAAAAGGACAGCAACGGCGATTACTCCAAAGACAAGGGGGAGTATCGCCTGACTTTCCAGACCAAACGCAACGGCGCAAGCCTCGCCCTGGAGGTCGGCCATAGTGATGGCAATAACCAAAAACTGGAACTCGTCAACGAAAAAGAAGTGAAATCAGCCAAACTACCCGCCGGGGCGGAGGCATTTTTGGAGATTATCGTTTGCCCGGCCGGACAGCGCGATATCGCCGCACAAAAGTATTACCGGATCCTGCGCACCACGGCCGACCGGGAATTGGAAAAAAAGAAAGCGGAAGTAGAGTTCCTATTGGCCCAAAAAGAAAGAAACAATCAGAAGATCGGCGAATTATTTACCCAATTAGACCAAATGCAGGCCGCTTTGGACTCCGCCAAAATTCGGGAGCAGGCTTTCAACATTGCCAGTATTAACCTGGACCGGGCTTCGAAGATGGTTCAGGATGCGGTGCGGAAAATCGAGGAGGACAATGATGTGGAGGGAGCGCTCAAAATTCTGAACGTGGAAGCCCTGGATACCGCCTACCAGCATGCCAGCGCGCTGAAACAAAAAGCGGAATCTGCTATACGGCAGGTAATTGAAGGGTATGAGTTTAAAGTCAGTTTGTTAAAACCTCAATATAAGTATGGGGAAGTATCGGGTTGTTATGAAAAGATAGTCGAAATTTATGAAAAAGAGCATTATGACAGGATACAATCGGCCACTTATCTTGCGGAGGCAGCTGTTTTTTCCCGGTATAACGGAGACTATCAAAAAACGCTGGAATTTAACCTGAAAGCACTGGCAATTCGCTTAGAAAGCTTACCGTCGGGGCACCGCGATATTGCAGTGTCCTATAACAACACAGCCGATATATATGACTTATTAGGCAATCCTCAAAAAGGCCTGGAATTGAACCTGAAAGCCCTGGCAATATATGAAAAAGCGACGCCCATGAATTATCGAGACCTGGGTATCTCGTATAACAACCTGGCCGTGTCTTATCGAAATTTACACGAATACCAGAAATCCCTGGAACTCAACCTGAAAGCGCTGGCTATACGGGAAAAAGCCTTGCCTGCCGACGATATCGATGTCGCCATGTCGTATAACAACCTATCGGACATATACAGTAAATCTGGCAAATTCGGGAAGCAATTGGAATACAATCTCAAGGCATTGGATATCTATGAAAAAATCTTGCCCGCCAACCATCCCGACCTGGCAAACTGCTATACCAACCTGGCAATAAGTTACGGCAATATGCACGAGCATGATACAGCTCTGACATTTGCGCTGAATGCCGTACGCCTCAATGAGAAAATTTTACCCGGCAATCATCCTAATCTGGCGACTTCCTACAACAATCTGGCATGGGTATACAGGAATCTTGGCAATCATTACAAACAGCTTGAATTCAATCAGAAAGCACTGGCAATTTATGAAAACGTCCTTTCTCCCGATCATCCCCTTTTGGGTAATTCGTACCAAAATCTTGCGTTGACGTACGGAAGTTTGGGTGAGGCAGAAAAGCGGCTAGATTTTCACCTGAAAGCAATGCGTATCTATGAAAAAAACCTAAACGCAGGTCATCCGGATTTAGCGTCCGTATATAACGAAATGGCGGTGGCCTACGGCAATGTAAATGATTATTCAAAAGCCTTGACATACAACTTAAAAGCCCTGGCGATCCGGGAAAAAGCCTTGGTTGCCGATCATCCTGATCTGGCCCTGACATACAGTAATCTGGGGTATACCTACGGCAATTTGGGAATGTATTCGAAACAAGTGGAATATAATCAAAAAGCGCTGGCCATCTGGGAAAAAACTTTTTTGCCGGATCATCCCGACCTGGCGAGGCTCTGCAACGACATAGGCTGGGCGTACGGTAATCTCGGCCAATATCAGGAGCAATTACAATATAACCTTAAAACATTAGCGATCCGGGAAAAATATCTGCCTGCCGACCACCTTTATTTAGCGCTCACTTACAGTAACCTGGCTTTGACTTATGCCAACCTCGGAAAATACCAAAGCCAATTGGAGTACAACCTGAAATGTCTGACGATTCTGGAAAAAAATTTACCACCAGATCATCTCAACCTGGCAAAATTATACAACGATTTAAGTGTAATTACGGCAACCTTTATGAATTTCAGAATGCCCTTGCGTTCAACCAAAAATCCCTGGCTATCCGGGAAAAAGTCCTGCCGGCCGATCACCCCGATTTAGCAATTTCCTATTCCAATATTGGTCGGGCTTATCGAGATATGGGCGATTACGTAAAAGGCATAGAATACGGCCAAAAAGCCATCCATATGGGGGAGGCATCCAACCCAAAAAATCCAATTTTGAATCGTTTTTATGCCAACCTTGGTATCACCTACATAAAAGCCCATCAATACCCCGAAGCCAAAGCAGCCCTTGAAAAAAGCGAACAACTGAAAGCAGAGGAAAGAGTCTATCAAGGCTGGGCCATGTACTACGGCGCTCAAAACGACAAAATCAAGGCCTGTGCGAACCTCCAAAAAGCCGTTGCACTCGGCTTGCGTGACCTCAAATGGATAACTACCGAGAAAAGCCTGGACTGTATCTGGGATTGGGCGGCCTACAAAGCCGTCGTGGAGCAATTGCAGAGAGAATAAATCAGAATAGCGCATTATCTTTTCCGCTGTTTTCAAAAATCCTTCACACATGAACGCTAAAAAAACCCTCTCCCATTGGATTGCTGGCGGCGATCTCGAACGCGCCATGCATGGCCTGGAACTCGTCCAGGATAAACAGGGTATGAAACAGGACGACGACTTTGTCCTGCAAAAAAGCCGTTACAACGCGCTTAAATCCAGTCTGTT
>Ga0335394_10002448_pt1 | contig 20860 bp, 16 predicted proteins | sample MAT03_FD_205741 | JGI IMG/M metagenome (GOLD analysis project Ga0335394, IMG submission 205741) | Freshwater microbial communities from Lake Fryxell liftoff mats and glacier meltwater in Antarctica - MAT-03 (spades assembly) (version 2) ...
GTTGAGTGTTGCACTGCTGGCAAACCTCCTGTAGGTTGTTGGGAAAATTACTTGACAATAATTGCATTAGTTTTTTGAATATCTTGAGAATGCCCGCAGTGTGGACTGAGCCGTGAAGCGTAGCTATCCCGTAGGGAATCGCACGTTTGCGCGATCGACTGCTGCAAAAATACTGCTAACTATATTTAGTGGCAATAATTCGGGCTTTTTCGTTTTTCCAACACCCACTAATTGCTATATGACTAGCTTTCAGGCAATTTCATTGCTCCTGCGGTCAAAAGATTAATGCAATTAATTCTCAAAAAATGACAATAAAACCAATTATGAATTTTTAGTCAATTCTTTATATTGTTTTAATCTTTTTGCTTGGCTCACCCAAAAACGGATGTTGAATCGGCAAACAAATATTAATAAGTTTTGTCAAGAAGTTGGCAGGTACGGGCTGTAGGTATGAAATTTGATTAATTTTTAATAATTATTTAATCTCCGATCGCCCAGGAGTGAAAATTATGGCCGTTTGTTGCCTGCATCCTTGTCAGAGAAGCCATCGCCCGCCACGAATTGCCCGCTAACGAAGAGCATCGCTGCCCCGCACCAATCCCCCCACAGGGGATAGTAAACTTTTGTAAAAAATAGTTGACTAAAGGGTTGGGAGTTCTCTCGTTTGGGATACATCGATGCACATACCTGATGGTTTTCTGTCACCGCCCGTAGCCATTGCCACCGGCGTAGCAAGTGCAGCAGTAATTGCAGTTGCCCTAAGTCGAACCCGCACCAGTCTGGGATCGCGGCAAGCCCCAATCATGGGCTTAACTACAGCTTTCATATTTGCAGCCCAGATGATCAACTTTCCCGTAGCCGGCGGTACCAGCGGGCACTTGTTGGGAGGGGCGCTGGCATCCGTGGTTTTGGGGAGCCCTTGGGCGGCAACTTTGGCCATGAGTACCGTTTTTATCATTCAAAGCGTCTTGTTTGCCGACGGGGGCATCACCGCACTGGGAGCCAATATTTTTAACATGGGGCTAGTTGGCATTTGGGTGGGCTGGTGGCTGTTGCAGCCATTGCAGCAACTCTTGGGAGGTTCCCGAAATCGCTTACCCCTAGCTGCGGGTATCGCCGCCGCCCTCAGTGTCGTTGCTGCTTCTATTTGTGTGGCGATCGAACTAGCAATTTCTGGTACAGTAGCGCTGAATATCGCATTGCCAGCAATGGTAGGCGTACATATTTTAATTGGGATTGGCGAAGGGCTAATTACAGGCGCAGTTTTAAGTTATCTGGTGAAAGTACGGCCAGATTTATTACCAGGAGAACAGCCACAATTACAGAAATGGCTAGCGCCAGTAGTAGGGGTTTTATTGATTTCCGGCTTGCTTTCGCTGTTCGCTTCAAGTTGGCCGGATGGGTTAGAGGCTGTAGCAGAAAAATACGGTTTTAAAGATAAAGAAGCTGTGGCGATCGAAAATCCTACTCCTTTAGCAGATTACACAGTGAAAGGATTAGAAGAACAGCCTATTGGTACTAGCATTGCTGGAGTTGTGGGAGCGGCCACCTGCTTCGGTGCAGCCTTTGGTATTGCTCAATTAGTAAAACCGAAAGATGCTTAAACTCTCGATACCTTTTCGATTGCGATTATCTCTAATAATTGTAATCGGCATTGGTTTTATGAAGATGGGCGCTTGGTTGTGGCTGGGGATTTATGGGGCGATCGCACTTTTTTGGTCATTTTGGCTGAGAGCACCGCTGCGAACCCTAGTACAACTGTTAGGAGCAGAATTAATTTTTCTGTCATTGTTAGTATTGCCGCAAGGTTGGGAACGTGCCAGTTTTCTGTTGCTGCGTTCCCTAATTTGCCTGCTAGTTATGAACAGTTTTCTGCTAACTTTGCCGCCCCACAGTTTCGGAATCGCCCTCAAAGGATTACCCCTACCAGCAGGTTTGCAAGAGATAGTTCTTTTAGCGGGACAATATTTAGAAATCTTGCTAGCCGAAGTCAACCGCATGAAAAGATCCGCGCAACTCCGAGGCTTATCCGGTACGGGAGGATGGTTGCGCTACGCCAGCGCTTCCATGATCGGAGCGCTTTATTTGCGAAGTCTCGATCGCGCAGAAAGAGTACACGCAGCCATGATGATTCGTGGCTATCAAGGAAGTTTGCCCTCTGATTCAAAATCAACACCAAAACAGCGACTGTGGCTGACACTCGCGATTTTAACCGCAACAGGATTAACAATAGCTTCTTACGGTAATTGGGCATAGGGCATAGGGCATAGGGCATAGAAAATTGATTAATTCATGCCTCTATCTTTTTCCTCCTCCCCTCCCCTCTCTGCGTTCTCTGCGCCCTCTGCGGTTAAAAACTCTTAATCCTAAAATCGAGGCAAATAAAAATTGACTAACCTCAAATCACCGCCAACAATCGAAGTACAAAACTTAGTATTCAGCTATCCCCAGCAAAAGCCAGTATTGCGGGGAATTTCCTTTAATTTGCAACCCGGAGAAAGAGTAGGTTTAATGGGTTTGACAGGGGCTGGGAAAAGCACCTTGCTCGAAAACTTAATCGGCTTAAAAATGCCTCAATCCGGCGAGATTAGAGTGCAGGGAACAAAGCTGGAACAGGCGACTTTATCGCAAGTGCGGAAGCAAATAGGATTTTGTTTTCAAGATGCTAACGACCAGCTATTTATGCCGACTATTTTAGAGGATGTGATGTTCGGGCCGCGCAATTATGGAGTGCCGCTTGGGGAGGCGCGCGATCGAGCTTTAGCTTTATTAGACGAATTCGGTTTAGTCGAATTTGCCAACCGTTCGGCCCACGAACTTTCCGGCGGTCAAAGAAGGTTAGCAGCCTTGGCAGCAATTTTAGCATTAAAGCCTGCAATTTTAATCTTAGACGAGCCGACTAGCGGACTAGACCCCTCGTGGCGCAGGCGTTTGGCTAAAGTTTTGTCGCAATTGCCGGTCGAGGTAATTTTAATCGCATCCCACGATTTGAATTGGATCGGAAAAACGACTCAAAGGGCGTTAATTTTGGCGGATGGTGAAATTAAAATTGACAGAGAAACTGAAGATTTGATGAAAGATACATCAACTCTTGAAAGTTATAATTTGCCGCCAGATTGGTAATCGGTGATTGATTGGTAGGGTGCTACAACCTCAGACTGTAAGGATCGAAAACTTAATAACTTAAGCACTTCCTACAGTCCTCTCTCCTGTAAGTTGTGAGATCAAAGGAGGCAGAGCCTCCGGATCTGCATTACCAGGCAGAGTCTGGTAACGAGCAATCGCTTAAGTTGTTAAATTTTCATTCCTAAGTTGCGAGATAAAAGGAGGCTGAGCCTCCGAATCTGCATTACCAGGCAGATCCTGGTAACGAGCAATTGCTTAAGTTATTGAATTTTCATTCCTAATGCCAAAACTTAGCTTGTTTTATAGAGGCTTTCGTTGGGGAAACCCAAATTTTTCAGGGAAATTGTTTTTTGGGGCAAGGGAGTTTTGGTAAGGAAAGAGAGTTAATCTGGAAAGAATTGCTAACTATTACTGAATTTGCAGGCAAAAATCATGAAGGTAGCCGTATTCAGCACGAAATCTTACGATCGCACATTTCTGGAAGCAGCGAATGTCGGCGGCCAACACGATTTAGTTTTTTTTGAACCGCGCCTGAACCTGGAAACGAGCGTGTTAGCTGCGGGATTTCCGGTCGTCTGCGCGTTCGTTAACGACTGTTTGGACGCTCCAACGCTCCGGGCGATCGCCCAAAATGGCGTGCGCTTGCTGGCGCTGCGATCGGCCGGATTCAATCACGTCGATTTAGCAGTAGCCCGCGATTTAGACTTAACTCTGCTGCGAGTTCCCGCTTATTCTCCCTACGCCGTCGCCGAACACGCAGTCGCCATGATTTTGTCCCTCAACCGCAAAATCCACCGCGCCTACAACCGCGTCCGCGAAGGCAATTTTGCCCTAGATGGCCTGTTGGGTTTTGACCTCCACGGTAAAACGGTGGGAATCGTCGGAACAGGGAGAATTGGCGCAATTACTGCCCAAATTCTGCACGGATTCGGGTGTCGCCTGCTGGGATACGATGTTTACCAAAACCCAGATTGCCTCGCCCTAGGCATGGAATACGTCGCACTCCCGGAACTATTCGCCGCCTCTGATATTGTCAGCCTCCATTGTCCGCTGATACCGGAAACTTACCATTTGATCGGTGCAGAGGCGATCGAGCAAATGAAACCGGGGATGATGCTGATCAATACCAGCCGCGGTCAGTTGATTGACACTAAAGCTGTTACCAAAGCACTGAAATCTGGTATAATTGGCTACCTCGGTTTAGATGTTTACGAACAAGAGACGGATCTGTTTTTTGAGGATTTGTCAAATCACGTTATTCAAGACGACGTATTTCAGCGCTTGCTGACTTTCCCCAACGTCCTGATTACCGGACATCAAGCTTTCTTCACCGAGGAAGCTTTGAAAAATATCGCCGAAACCACGATCGGCAATATCACCGATTTTGAACAAGGGCGTACTTCTCCCAATCAAATCGACCTCAGTGAATTAAAAAAATGAGTCAAAAGAGCGATTTTGCAGCGAGGGTAATTGTTTAAAATCAATTGATATGTTTGTTTTGCTTGCAATTTGTGAAAGTCTGGCTTAATCTCATCAATTAGTCCCGGCTGCCAGAATGCTGTGCTGAATGCCGGATAATTACACTGGCAGCAACTCAAAGCCTGCAATTTTACTTGACACCGGAGGAAGTATAAAATGACACAAGCTAACTTTTCTGACGACACACAAACGATGACTGAAGTGGTCACAGTAGACCTGGTGACTGACCAACCCGGGGTCATCACTACAGTGACAACTACAGAAACACCGACGGGCCAGTTCCAAGATATTAAAGACCAAGTTCTCACAATTTTGTCGGAACTTCCAGTTTATCTCTCCACTTTTTTTACTGAATACCAAAAGCCTCTGATCACAGTGGGTTTAATCCTGGCAGGCGGTGTTAGTATTAAAGTAATGCTGGGAGTTTTAGGGGCTCTTAATGATGTCCCTTTGGTAGCTCCAGTTTTTGAGTTGATTGGCATGGGATATACGGGTTGGTTTGTTTACCGCTATCTCCTCAAGGCTTCTACTCGTCAAGAGTTATTAACGGAAGTTGATTCTTTTAAAGAACAAGTTGTAGGCAAAGATTCTTAAGAGAAGGAAGAAGGAAGAGGGAAGAAGGAAGAGGGAAAAAGGAAGAGGGAAGAAGGAAGAGGGAAGAGGGAAGAAGGAAGAAGGAAGAGAGTTTTTCTCCCTCTCCCCATCTCCCCATCTCCCCATCTCCCACTCTCCCCCTCTCCCCCTCTCCCACTCTCCCACTCTCCCCCTCTCCCTCACTCTCCCGCTCTCAATTTGGCTGGCAAATTTGTTGCAAAGTGGCGGTAAAATCTGGGTAGGAAATGGCAGCAGCTTCGGCCCGGTGAATGTTAGTAATACCTGTGGCGTTGAGCGCTGCGATCGCCAAACTCATCGCTATTCTGTGGTCGGTGTAGCTGTCAACATCCGCACCGGTCAAAGGAGTTCCCCCGGTAATTTCTAAACCGTCAGGTAACTCGGAAATTTGGGCTCCCATGCGGTTGAGTTCCGCAGCAGTCACGGCCAGCCGATCGCTCTCTTTGACTCGCAACTCGGCCGCATCTCGAATTATTGTAGTACCCGACGCAAAGATCGCCGCTACTGCCAAAATCGGGATTTCGTCAATCAGTCGGGGAATTAAGTCGCCCGCAATGGTGCATCCCCGCAATTGGCCGGAACTACGAACCAAGATATCCGCTACCGGTTCGCCAGCCGCCTCTCGCTGATTTTGCAGTTCAATGTCGGCCCCCATCATTTCCAAAGCTTCCAAAATGCCTGTACGAGTTGGGTTGACGCCGACATTTTCGACTACGAGCTCGGAACCCGGGACGATCGCCCCAGCAACTAGCCAAAATGCCGCCGAACTAATATCCCCCGGTACAATCACATTCTGCCCTTGCAGTTGTGCTCCGCCATTGACTGTGACGCTACAAGTTTCTGGATCGACGGTTAATTTGGCTCCAAACGCCCGCAACATCCGCTCGCTGTGATCCCGTGAGAGCGCGGGTTCTGTGACTGTAGTTTCTCCATCAGCCATCAAACCGGCTAGCAAAATGCAGGATTTAACTTGAGCTGAGGCGATCGGCGAATGGTAGTGAATCGCTTTTAACTGCTGTCCGAGTATTGCTAAAGGAGCTAGAGAATTGCCCTTGCGGCCCCAAATTTGCGCTCCCATTTGTTGCAGCGGTTTAATGACGCGCGACATGGGGCGCGATCGCAAAGAACTGTCACCCGTTACCGCATAAAAACGCCCCGGATGAGAGGCTAAAATTCCCAACATCAGCCGCATCGTCGTGCCGGAATTACCCGCATCCAAGACTTCCACAGGCTCCTCTAACTCGCCAATTCCGACACCCGTGACTGTCACCCGTTCCGCGTTGAGTTCAGAAACTTTGGCTCCCAAGAGCGAGAAACATTTAGCGGTGCTGCGGGGGTCTTCTCCTAGCAGCAATCCCTCAATTGTAGTTTCACCTTGGGCGATCGCGCCCAACATCAAAGCTCGGTGAGAAATCGACTTATCGCCCGGAACTCGAATCCTCCCCACCAGCGACAAGCCCGAGGCCGGTTTTTGAATGCTTAAAGTTTGGCTTTTGTCAAGAAGCGTAGTAGTTATAATGTCAGCTTGCATTGAGATAAACTAGGATTGGATGGCGTTAGCTATCCTACCTTTTTCCCAGTCCTAAGTCAGTCGTCTTTTGTACGGCCTGCGGGTTTTTTCCCAATGTGTCCGGTTAACTTAAAGGCTGATTAAACTCCCCCGGAGACTCCGCTGTCAGTTATCGAGGACACAGGAGTGCGGACGCAACGGCACGGATTTCACTTTAATTTCACCTTAATTTCACAAATATTATCCGTGTATATGCTTAGATTTCATCTCCTGCTCTGAGCGATCGACCAGATGATTGAATTTTGACTGAACAATTTTAGATTTTCGATTGCGAGTTGTAGGTTTTTCATTTTTTTAAGCAAAAGCTCCGGAATTTGGAACCCAGCCAATCTAAAATCTAAAGTCTAAAATCTCAAATCTCAAACCGCCCGATCCACAACAACTCCTAAACTTTTATTTATGCTGACCCATCACCGCAAGCCTGTAAGTTTATCGCTGGTATCCACAGATTTACCATTGTGGTCAGTTGTTGAAACCGCTGGTACGCTTTATCAAAAAGACCGCGATCGCTTTCACTTGTTGTTACACGAACCAGCAATAATCGATCGCGAATTTTCCGACGGCTCCGACGAATCTGCCGAGCAAGTTACAATCTTGCCCCCAACTACAAAACCCCGGTTGCTCTGGCTAGAAGTTTCGCCCTATCGAGTCATTATGACCATGCAAGGAAACGGCAAATACAGTTACCGCCACTGCTGGGAACGAGGAATGTACGGCCTGAGCCGTTATTGGCTTCAGGGCGAATCGCTGGCCACTCCCGAACAGTTGCGACTCCGCAACTTCACTCGCAACTTGACGCTGACAGGAAAGCCGGAACCCGGACACTTGCAGTTAGAATACGAATTGTGGTCGGACAAAGTGCAACTCGGTTGCTATATTTTGAATCTAGAAATTCATCACTAAATTGGGTAATTGCCAAGGGGTAGATAGTAGGTGAAGGCGACGCATTCCTCAAATTCATTCACCCCCCGTGGGTTGTTGGGGTTCGCGTGGCCATCTCGAAACTCAAAACTCTTAGCCTTTAGCGATCGCTCTTACAATAATTAATCAGTTTGCTAGTCAAAGCGTCTTGATTTGCGGCTGCTTGATTTGCCTGTTGGCCAGCTCTAATAATATCTGCTTGAGCTGTTTGGATTTGCTCTCGACCTTCTATACTTGTAGAAGCGAGATTTGCAGCCTGAAGGCTTTTGCTTATGTCGCCGAGTGCTTGACTAATTTCCTGGAAGGATTTAACCGATGGCTCCTGAATTTCTTTGAGGGTTTTATCTGTTATTCGCAGATCCTCAAGTTCATTCGCTATCAGGTTCAAATTTTTAGCTAACTTGTCGGTCGTTGCAGCATCGTTGCTGTCTTTATCAACATCAATGAGAGCGTTGCCTTTGTTGACAATTTCAGTAAATTTAGTACACTGGACAGCTCGGCTATCGCTGCAACTAATCGTCAGCGTACAGCAAGCAACAACTATCAGCAGGATGGCAATCTGTTTGCGAAAAAAGTACATGAAACCTCGGTTGCAAAAAAAGTAGATTCTGGGATTTTGTAGTAGAGTGCGTCAGCGATTAGCCGATATATCGACTGTCGAAAAACTTTCGCGGCATTCAGACACGCTCTACTAAGCTAAACTACGTACCTGTTTAGGAACTATGGTCAAAAACAGCAATAACCTAAAGAAGGGAAGCATTTGGGGATATCTTACCCTGCTTTTGCCTATTTCCTTGACGGCGGTTGCCAGTTTCGAGTCGGGAAGGATGTTTTGGGCGATCGCCACCACAGCGGGCATTGCTTGGGCTTGCAGGCTCTACCAGCAGCAGCAAAAACATAAACTCGCTCATTTAGACTCGGTTTTCTATAAGTTGATCAAGGAAAATCAAGGGCGAGTTACGGCTTTGGATTTGGCGATGAATGCGAAACTCCCCGGAGAAAAGGTTCAAGAGTATCTCGACGAACGAGCCTCTGAGTTTGCCGCAGATTTTGAAGTGACGGAACAAGGCGGAATTTTGTATTATTTTCAAATAGCTCCACCTGTCAATCAAAGCGAAACAGCTAATGCGGGAATAGCTGTTCAAGAGCCTCCCACAAATCGGGAAAAAGCACAAGATAAAAAACCAAATTTATTCCCCATTGCTCAAACCAAGACTCCTGAAAAACCCAAAATCTCTTTTACCCAGACGGAACTCTCCCGCAGGTTCAAAGTTCACGCAACTACGATCGGCAAGTGGAAACTTAAGCCGGAGTTTGCTCAGTGGAGTCGCGAAAAAGACCCCGAGGCGATCGCCTGGGAATATTCTACAGAAAACAAGCGATTTTATCCCAAAGATTGAGTTCCTCCGGTATTTGCCAAAATATCTCAAGAAACCGGTTTCTACGACGCTCTGCGCTTAGTAACGAAGAATTTGGCAAGAAACCGGGTTTCTGAGACTTGCTCGCGTCCTGGACTGATTTTACTGCGGTTGACCGATCGACCTGTGTAGGTTATTTTAAGTAAAATCCCCTCTAGTTGAGTTTGCCAAATAAAAATCGGTAAATTCGATCGCCCTATCTGTTTCTTGTTTCTCCTATTATGTCCCAACCAACCTTACGAGTAGTCGCCCGCCTCGCTGCCAATCCCGACAAAGTAGCAGAACTTAAATCTCTGCTGTTGAGCATTATGGAGCCCACTCGCAAAGAAAAAGGCTGCATCAAATACGAACTCCTGCAAAATCAAGCCGATCCCACAGATTTTACCTTCGTTGAAGAGTGGGAAAGTGCAGATTTGCTCGAACTACATCTCGGTTCAACTCACATTCAAGACGCCGTGCAGCAATTAGAAGGTTTAGCAGTTGCACCGCCAGATATCCGTCGCTATGAATTGCTAGCTTAATCGGGTTTTTATAGCAATTTGATTAATGTTTATAAAGGGGACAAGAGTTCAGTTTAAATTGAAGCACAGCTAAAAAAATTATGACAGTAGCAACAATAAAACAGTTATTTATTTATCCAATTAAAGGGCTGACACCCCAAGCAATGTCGGAGTTTTCTTTAACAGCAGGGCACGGAATTAAGGGCGATCGAGCTTTTGCCCTCATGTTTGCAGATAATATTGAAGCTGCAAAGATACCCGCCCAAAATGTCCCTTGGATGAGCAAAAAACATTTTGCCGTTCAAAACGATTGGCCTCTGTTAGCAGCTTTAGAATGTGATTATCAGCCGGAAACGACCGTTTTAACAGTCAAGCGTCAAGGAGTTGCACTGTTATCCGCAGAAACGAACACAGCAGCGGGGCGCGATCGTATCGGCACTTTTTTCACAGAATATCTGGCCGCAATTGAACCCACAAAAGAAGCGAGACACCCGCAGTTTGCACCTTTGCACTTAGTCGGCGACACCAGCGGCGAAACTCGTTATCCCGATCGAGAACCCGTACACATTTCTTTACTCAGTCAAGCCACATTAGACCAATTAACAGAAATCGCTCTTCAAAACATTGACGTGGGCCGATTTCGTCCGAACATTGTATTAGAAGGTATGGCAGCTTGGTCAGAATTTGAGTTGATCGGAAAACAGTTTCAATTAGGCACAGCGCACATAGAAGTTACAGCACGGATCGGTCGCTGTGTCAATATAGAAGTGAATCCAGAAACAGGCGATCGGGATATTTCCTTACTCAGTTTACTGCAACAGGAATTCGGTCACGCACAAACTGGAGTTTTAGCCAAAATTATCAACAGCGGCACAGTTAAAATTGGCGATGTTTTGCATCCCTAGAAGTGCATAGCTCCCAGAAACCGGGTTTCTTTCCAGATATTTTGCCACCAAACCCAGATTTTGTAAGAAACCCGGTTTCTTAGGCTTTGCATACGGGGGATTTCAACCGCAGTCTTATCTACAAACCCTCTTCCGGCACCCTCACCTTATTACCAATCAAGTTCAGAAAACTCGTGCCAAAATGTTGAATCTCCAAAAAATTAGCATAGGAAGGAGTTGACTTGTAAACTCTAAAATTCCGCATAATTCCTAAAGTCGCGGCACTTTCCAGCGGGCCGATAAAGCTAGTATCCCTGTCCAAAAAATGAGACTGCTTAGCCCAGTGTGCCATCTGTTCCGCATTCAAAAAATAGCAGCCGGAATGAGGATTCAACGCCCGCTCAAAAGCGATTGTTTGTTCCATGATTTTTCCCATTAACTGCCGCTGCTCCTCTATTTTTTGAAAGGGAGAAGTTGCTGACTCTGCTAAATCGCCATCAACATATGCTTTAAAAACCGCGCCTTTAGGCGATATTTCATAGCGATTAGGTTGCAGCAAATTCCCATTTCCTCCGTGATGCGTAAACCACTTTAATTTACTAAAAAACCACGGATCATGCAGAATCAAATCATCTTCCAAATAACAAAAATAATCGTATTTGTCTAGACACGCTCGCAAAACTGCTTGACACTCAAACCCCAATAGCAGCGGTTCGCATTTTGTAGCATGGTGCATAAAACATCTGGGCTGCACTGGCAGTTGAGGCAACAGATGATAACCTTGAGTAGTGCAAACAACAATGTCAATTTCGTGCTGTTGAGATTGATTGGCTGGGATAGTTGCACATTCGCTAATGTCAATCATGGACTGAGATTTGCCGTACAAAGCTTGCAGCGATGTCACGCAAGCGGTTAAAGCATTTAGTCGTGGTTGCGGATCATTTCGTTGGGAAGCGTGTTTCCCATCGCCGCTGGGATTGTAAAAGTGAGCAATAGTGAATAGAATTCGCATTGGTGTGGAGTAGAGGGGGAGAGGGGGAGATTGGGAGAGGGGGAGATTGGGAGAGGGGGAGAGGGGGGAAAAGGGGGAGAGATATATTACTTTTTTGTGTTATTTGGGATTGTCCAGTCTGAGGAATGGTGAATCATGTTCACTAACATAGCGAGAATTTGGTCGTAAGCTAGGTCGAGTTCTTGGCCCGATTGAATATCTAAATAATTGCACTTGACAGCAAACTCAATCCAGGTTTGAGTTTCAGCCGCTTCGGCTTCAGAGTCGCTTAACTTAGCCACAAAAGCTGCTTCATAACGGCGTTTTCTCCAAGCCTCAGCTAAATTAGCACATACAGAGCGCGATGAACGACGTATCTGGTCGGTTAATGAAAATCTCTCTTCAACAGGAAACTTTTTGCTTAACTTAAAAATGTGCATGGCAGCATTAAGCGCCTGTTGATATACTTGCAAATCGCGATGACTTTGAATTCGTTGATTGCTCATCTTCTCCTCACATGAGTTTCACCTAAATAATTATTGTCAATCAATCTCCCCCCTCTCCCAATCTCCCAATCTCCCCCTCTCCCCCTCTCCCAATCTCCCCCTCTCCCAATCTCTCCCTCTCCCAATCTCCCCCTCTCCCAATCCCCCCCTCTCCCCCTCTCCCCCTCTGCATTTAGTCGCTAAACAACTCCGGCAATCTTCCTCGCAACTCAGCATTTAAACGTGGCAACTCGTCCCGCATCTGTAAGTACCAATCTCGCCGCTGCCGGTAGTGCCCGCACAGCAAGCGGTTGTCGCGCACCCATTCGTAAGCATTAGCGGCTATTTCCCGGCGCCGAGAAGTGTCTGAAATCAGCGAATTTAGTTTGGTTTCAAACTCTTTTTCATATCTATAAATCAATCCGGTTTCACCTTCGACAATCGAATGTTCGTACACAGTGGGACTGGCCAGCACCGCTACTCCCCGCGCCGCACATTCAATAAATTTTAAGTCGGATTTCATTTCGTTAACCGGGTTGGAAACGAGCGGCAGCAAAGCTATATCGCAACTGTACATAATTTCTTGATACCGTTCGTAACTGCAAAATGGTTCAAATTCTTTTTGCTGTATTTCCAAGGACTCAAAAAATCGGCGGTCATGGATTACTTTAACTCGAATCCGGTGTTTGTGTGCGACTAAAACTCGATTTAGCGCTGCCATAATCGGCCGCCAATCTTTTTCACGGTTGAGGGCACCAAAAAAGATGGTGACTGTATCTTCTGTGGGATAAATTCGCGGCGGAGGTAGATAAGCTAATTGATTGGGAAATACTGCAACATTAGGATTGTAGCGTCGTAAAATTTTTGCTAGCGGTTCCGTAGAAGTTTGAACGCAGTGACAGCCGCGATAGCTGAGGTAATTATTGTCGGCGTATTCGCGGCGACGAATGGGATTGTCGTCAATTTCAGCTACTATTAAATAGCCTTGTTGCAGGAGTGCTTTGAGTTGGGGAATGTAGGCGGGATATTGCATGATTGTCCGCTGCCAGATGAAGACTTTTTCTTCTCCAGACAGCGGCGGAATTAATTCTGCTGCTTTCACGCTGGATACGGTGCGGACACCGGGAATTGTAGCGCTAAAATTGTCCGGTTCCAAAACTCGCACACGATCGCACCCTGTAGGAGCCATAATGATAGTGTGAATCAGCAGTCTGCGCGCAGGTACGGTCGATTTTGTCGATCGCACGATATAATGTTCAGCACCCGTTTCCGTAGCAAAACTGCTCGATGTGAGCTCTAAAGCCTTTACCATGGGATGCAGTAATTCCTGAAAGTGGACAAAATTTTCGGTTTTGTGTCCCTTTCCTTGAAATTCGTAAACCTGCAATCCGGCTTGAGCAAATAGTGATTTAATACTTTCTAGGGTAAACCAGTGCTGCATCTTGCTGTCGGGATTTTCCCACTGTCCCCGCAACAGATTGACAATCCGCCGCCAGTATTGAACATTAGGGATTCTAGCGAGAATTTGCCCCTCTGGATTCAGCAAAGCACTGTACTGCTTGAGGACATCCCAAGGGTTTTTGAGATAAGGTAGCAAGTCGCCAAAAACCAAACAATCGACGGTTCCTGGGGCGATGTCGAGACTTTCGATGGCAATTTCTTCAATATCGGCTACCGTCACCCAGTTTAGCCGATCGACTGCAATTTTAGCTTTTTCTCGATCGTATTCAATGCCAATATACTGACAATGGGGATTGATCAGCTTGTACTGTTCGCCCGTCGAACCCGTACCGCAGCCAATTTCGACAATGACTTTAGCATCCGGCGGTAGCAGCTTCAAGAAGTCGTGGTTGGCGCGATCGCTCACTTTGTCTAAAATTCCTGATTAGTTTATCGTAAAATAAAACAGAGCAACCCATGCCGACAGACAACCAGCCGAAGGTTAGCATTGCGATGCCAGTATACAATGGCGATCTGCACATTTGTCAAGCACCCAATTTTCTGTTACCAACCCTTTCCCTTCCCTCTCTTCTCTTCCTCTGCGTTCTCTGCGCCCTCTGCGGTTCATTTAATCTTATTCATCCATCCTACAAGGATTGCCATATCTTAGCAAATATTGAGCAAAATTATAATTTTTTCTCAACCCATGCCCTCATTTAGTGCGATTGAGGCTCTCAATTAATTCTGCTTTTTTTCCAAAAATCAACACAACAATTTGCTGAATACATTAGAAACTATGAACCCTAATCTAGGAATGAACATCGCCGGCTACATTAACGGCGAATTTGGCATAGGAGAAGGTGTCAGAGCAAACATCAGAGCCGCAGAAGCCGCCAACATTCCCTTCGTCATCAATAATTTTACCCGCAGTCCCCACCGCAAACAAGACACTACCTATCAAAACTTTAGCCAAGACAATCCCCATCCCGTCAACTTAATTCAAGTTAACGCCGATGAAATTGCAACCTTTATCAAACATACAGGTTCCACCTATTTTGAAAACAAATACAATATCGGCTTTTGGGCTTGGGAACTTCCCGCATTTCCCCCAGAATGGCAGCCAGCATTTAATCACTTTCACGAAATATGGACTTACAGCAACTATTGCGCCGAAGCAATTTCTGCACTTGCGCCAATTCCCGTCATCAAAATCCTGCCCAGTATTGCTCTCCCCGCACCTTCCCTTAACAGAGAAGCACTGAGTTTACCTAAAGATAAATTTATTTTCTTGTTTGTATTCGACTTTTCCAGCCGCATCGAGCGCAAAAATACTTTAGCGACAATTCAAGCATTTAAACAAGCTTTTGGCGAAGATGACCGCCTATTGTTGATTATCAAATCTTCTAATTCAAACAGAAATTTAGAGCAGAAAAACTTATTAAATTCTGCCATCGCCAATTATTCAAATATCAAACATCTAGACGGGTATTTGTCCAAAAATAAACTTAACGGTTTGCTCTACAATTGCGACTGTTATGTATCCCTGCACCGCTGCGAAGGATTTGGCTTAACAATGGCTGAAGCAATGTTTTACGGGAAACCCGTAATTGCCACCGGCTATTCATCAAATACAGAATTTATGAATGTCGGCAATAGCTATTTAGTCAAGTATAAATTAATCCCACTTGAGAAAGATTGCGGGCCTTACAAAAAAGGCAATGTTTGGGCCGAAGCGGATGTCGAACACGCTGCGGATTTAATGCGGTACGTCTTCAACAATTACCGGGAAGCTCAACAAGTTGGAGCGATAGCTGCTGAGGAAATTCAGAATTTACTCAACCCGCAAGTTACAGGGAATAAAATTAGAAAACGTCTCGAATATATTGCCGAGATTACCGATAACTTTCAAAGCATACCTCTGTCAGGAACAGCCAAAGCGAAGTCTGCCAAAATTAGGGCAGACTTGCCACCATCACAGCAAAAAAATCAATCCAAAGCAGAAATACAAAACGAGCAGCCGAAGGTTAGCATTTGCATTCCAACATACAACGGAGAAAAATTTATTGGGGAAGCAATTCAAAGTGCTTTGGCCCAAACCTACCCTAACATAGAACTGATTATATCCGATGACGGCTCCACAGACCGCACAATTGCGATCGCCCAATCATTCCAATCGCAAACCTCAGTCGATTTCCGCATCATCCTGCACCATAACTACGGCTTATCACAAAACTGGAACTTCTGCATATCCCAAGCAAAAGGTCAATACATTAAATTTCTGTTTCAAGACGACTTGCTCGCACCAGAATGTATTGAGAAAATGGTCGCAGTCGCCCAACAAAACCCAGAAATAGGTATGGTTTTCTCCCCGCGTGGCATCACCATAGCTGAAAATGAATCTAACCGGATTTTGCGGAGAGCTTCTCAATCAATTAAAGATTTGCATAAAAGTTGGTCGAATTTAAAATCTATTCAGCCCGGAAAACAATTACTGGCAGATACTAACTGCTTGAACAACCCGATAAACAAAATTGGCGAACCTAGTACCGTCTTAATTGCCGCGCGAGTATTTGAAGAAATAGGATTATTTGATTCGGGATTATCTCAGTATGTAGACTTAGATATGTGGTGGCGAATCATGGGCAACTATCATATCGGATTTGTAGACGAAAAACTATCCTCCCTGCGGATTCATCCCGAACAACAAACTTGGAAAAACTTCGCGGCTGGGGAAAATCATAAGGATGTAGTCAGATTTTACAAAAAACTACTAAATGCTCCTGATTACAGTTTCTTGAATCAACAAATTAAACAGACAATCCGCCAAAAGTTGGCATTGAGAACCCAGCCGAGTTTATCGGAATTGTCAGCAATGCTTGAGCAATACAATAAATTCCCCTCAAAACAGCCTCTTCTCGCGCTGCGCCCATACCGGCAACAGCTAGCTGAATATTGGCTGAATTTGCCAGCGAAAAAATTAGAAAGTGCTTACTTGAAAGACACGGGGAAAGCTCATAAATTGCTCCTAGATAGCGCCCTCAAAAATGAAACTTTAACTGAGGAAGAACAAAGTTTTGTCCAGCAGTTATCCTCGAAACTTGCTGAAGGAGGAGAAATTGCCGAGAAGATGCAATATCTCCTCGCAGCGATGCTGTACCGCGACGCTTATCAGTTGCCACTTGAGTATAACAATGCAGCGATTCCCCAGTGGTTTTTTGACGACTTTTTGAAATTTATATTTCAGTCTCCCGGTTATTTTAAACAAAACTGGGAAATAGAAAGGTACTCTGAATATTTCCAGCAGTTAATCAAGTACGTCGCTGCTAATATCGCCAGTTTTCCAGATTCAGAAGTTTGGCGTTATTTGGCGGCTTTTATTGCGAAAAATGTTAGTTTCCAAGCTTTGTATTTGAGCGAGGTCAATTTGCTCAATATATTGATTCAGCGAGCTGATATTGTGGAATTTCATTTGAAAAATATCGGCTGTCAAATAGAATGGTATTTTCCTCAGAGAGAACCTGAAAGAACTAAAATCAGAGTTGGCTTTTTGCTTGATAAAATTAGTGATGAATCCGAGACTCGTGCTGCAATTCCGAGTTTTGAATATTTAGACAGAAGCAAATTTGAAATTATCGTGTACTATTTCCAGGTACAAGACGAGCGACTGGGGAAATATTGCGAAAATTGCGCCGACAAACTGGTGCAACTGTCAGAAGATTTGCCCAATCAAGTCCGAGAAATGCGATCGCACGATTTAGATATTCTGCTAATCTGCACCAATACCGCCGACACTTTCCAACCAAGCGCGCTGCTGTGCCTGCACCGACTAGCGCGGGTGCAAATAGCTACCGGTGCATCAACCCCCGCCACCACCGGAACCCGAAATATCGATTATTTCATCGCCGGAGATTTGACATTGCCCGCAGGTGCAGCAGCAGAGTATCGCGAAAAATTAATTACTTTAAAAGGGTCGGGAGTTTGTTTAAGCTATACTGTAGAATCAGCACCTGCCAAAGTTGAACCGACTCGCAGCAGTTGGGGAGCTACAGACGAATCTGTAGTGTTCATGTCCGGCGCTCAAGCTTTGACAATTATCCCAGAATTGAGAGAAACTTGGGCAAAAATTATTGCGACGGTTCCCAATTCTATTTTAGTTTTGTATCCCTTTAGTTCCCGCTCAGAAAACTATCCGACAGTGCCTTTTTACAACCAAATTCGATCGCTCTTTGCCGAATTTGGTATTGAGCAAAAGCGCTTAGTTGTGATTAAGGCGCTGCCATCTCGCGCAGATTGCATAAAATGCCTGGAATTGGCTGATATATATTTAGACTCCTATCCATACAGCAGTGCCTGCTCCTTAGCAGAACCCCTGTTGGTGGGGTTGCCTGTAGTGGTAAGAAAAGGGCAAACAACTCGATCGCGACAATCAGCCGCCGTGCTCGAAGAACTGCTACTTCCGGAACTGGTAGCAAACAGCCAGAACTCTTATTTAGAGCTCTGCACAGCACTGGGAACCCACCCAGAACTGCGCCGACACTACCGCGATCGAATCCAGCAAAAAATGGTGGCAAACCCCAAATATCTCGACAGTCGCGCTTGCTCGACCCAACTGGGAACACTCTTTGAAACACTATTCCGAGAGTGAAGGAAGAAGGAAGTTCAGCAACTAAGCAGTGTACGGGATTTAACGGATGGATGTTGAGGGAAGAAGGAAAATGGCAGAAAAAAGATTTTCCCCACTCTCCTACCCTCGCCTTATCCCGCTACCATTATGAGACCCGCGGGGAACCCCTCGCTAGGCAGAGCGTCAAGAAATAGACAGCAATAGCGCTAGCCCACTGACGGTCTGCTATCATCGGGAAATCGAGGGGTTAGTGGTTGTCGCTCTTTTCCTGCCACAGCTAAATTAAAAGGGGAAGCGCAAGTCAGTTGGAGATAAAAAAATGACAGGACTTTTTCAAATAGGCGATAAATTACTGCAAGCTCAGGATATGCCATCGCTCCTGAAGCGATACCAGTTAATGCCGCAATTCTTGCGCGGTGTAATAGTAGACCAAGCGATCGCATCCTTTAGTTGCAGCGACGAAGAACGCCAATCCGCAGTCGAGAACTTTCTGGCACAGCACCAACTGACAGCCCCCGAAGCCAAAGAAGCTTGGCTGCGTGGCCAAAATATGACGGAAGAAGAACTTCAAGAGATGGCCGTCAGGCCCTTGCTGATCGAAAAATTTAAGCAAGAGACTTGGAGACCTAAAGTAGATAATTATTTTTTAACCCGCAAAGCCAGCCTAGACCACGTAGTCTATTCCCTAGTACGCACCAAAAATCCAGCACTGGCAAACGAACTTTACTTTCGCATCCTGGAAGGGGAACAAACCTTTGCTGAAGTGGCCCGCGACTATTCCGAAGGGCCCGAGTCCAAGTCAGGCGGCTTGTTGGGCCCAGTACCCCTCTCGCAGCCCCACCCGGCAATCAGCAAACTTTTGTCCGTCAGCCAGCCAAATCAACTCTGGACGCCGCGTCCTCTGGCAGAATGGATGGTAATTATTCGACTAGAAAAGTTCATGCCGGCCCAGCTCGATGAATCGATGCGGCTGCACTTGATTAACGAACTCTTTGAAAGCTGGCTCGCCGAACAGATCTCGCAAATAGGCCCGCTACAGCCCCTCTCCTCCGTGTCTTCAATATCATGACCGAAAGCAATTTCGTCTGGGGCCCCCGGATTTATCCGTGGAGACTTTAAAAAGCGTAGCATCCTGACAAAAAGCCTCCGGATTCATCTGTGGATTCAATCTAAAATCTAAAATCTAAAATCTAAAATCGGATGACTTCTTCCGCTGTTTCCCTCTCCCAAATTCAGGATTTCCTAGCTAAAACACCTCCCTTTGACCGACTCTCAGAGACGGCTCTGTCAGCCTTGGTGGCTAAATGCCAACTCCTCGGCTACCGGACGGGGCAGCCCCTGTTTGAACGGGAAAAAATGCCGACTCAGGTGGCAATTATCTATCAAGGCCAGGCCCGGCTGCTGGGCTTTGACCAGCGCTCGCAGCGCCACGTAAGTTTACGCTTGGTGCAGTCGAAGGAAATCTTGGGCTGGGCTGGCTTGCTCAGGGGAGTGCCCTGCGAAACGGCGATCGCCTCTACAGATGTGATTGCGATCGTCATACCTGCCGAAGATTTCCTGAGTGTCGTGGAAAAACAGCCGACATTTGGAGAAGCTTTTCGCGAGCACTGTTCCTTGAGCGAAGTATTTGAACTGTTGAGCCTGGAGTTGCAGCGCCAAGCGGACGGCACTTCCAATCTCAAGGAACTCACCCTGCAAGCTTGGCAAGACGCGACAGTTGTCAACGTGCCAAAGGGTAACAAAAAAACTCAAGACCTCGCTAAAGAACTAGATGCCGATCGCATTTGGCTAGTCAGCAGCGGCGTCTTAGGCGACTTTCCCACCGGCAGCCGCTTCTCTGCGGAAAATGCAGCCAAATCCTTAAAAGTAGAAGGCCGGCTCGGCGCCCGCTTGGTCGGCTTCCGGGAACCCCCAGAACCCCAACCCGAGCCAGACTCATTCGATGGCACGACAGATCCAGCAGGCTTGGGGCAGAATCCGGCCGGAAAATTGCTCGACATTAAGATAGCCCCAGAGCGTCCCCCAGAACCCGCAACCGACCAACCAAAGGATTCGGCGAGATACCCAGTTTTCCGTGCCAAAGGGCAGATTGAGGGCCCGCTAGCTTGCTTCCAGATGTTGAGCAAGTATTTCGGTCTAAAATTTCGTCGAGATATCATCCGCAAAGTTCTAGAAAATCAGTTAAAAACCGCTGGTTCTATCAGTCTGCAAGCCTGCGGGGCGATCGCCCAAAGCATCGGCCTCACGCCCCAATTGGCGCAAGTGCCAGCAGAAGCCATCAACCGCATCAAAGCCCCCGTAATGATTAAATGGCAAGATAGCTTTGCCATTATTTACAGCATCACCGAGCAAGAATTGGTGATGGCCACGCCCGAACAGGGGCTGATGCGGAAGCGGATACCTCAGTTTAAAGAAATCTGGGGCGAATCAGGAGAAGTCCTGCTGCTGCAAGCTCCGCAAGTTGAGCAAAAAGAGCAGTTCAGCTTCTGGTGGTTTGTGCCGGCGCTGATGGAACACAAGACAGTGTTTTTTGAGGTGTTGCTCGCTTCGTTTTTTGTACAGTTATTTGGTCTTGCCAACCCATTAATCAGCCAAGTAATTATTGATAAAGTCTTAGGTCAGCGCAGCATTGACACCTTGGATATTTTGGGGGCATTTCTATTAGGTGTTGCTCTGTTTGAAGGACTGCTCAACGGTTTGCGTACCTTTTTGTTTATAGATACCTCAAACCGCATCGATGTCAAATTGAGTGCAGAAGTCATCGACCACTTGCTCCGGCTGCCCCAAAATTACTTTGACAATCGGCGCGT
>Ga0335394_10002449_pt1 | contig 20859 bp, 52 predicted proteins | sample MAT03_FD_205741 | JGI IMG/M metagenome (GOLD analysis project Ga0335394, IMG submission 205741) | Freshwater microbial communities from Lake Fryxell liftoff mats and glacier meltwater in Antarctica - MAT-03 (spades assembly) (version 2) ...
TCAAGGTCCGCTCTGTGGACGAGGACCTGGCACTGCGGCAGCAGGTTGACCAGCTATTGAAGGAGCGCCCCGATGTCCAGCGGGCGACTTCCTTCTACAGCAACAGCGAGGACCCAGAGAGCGCTGCCTTGCTGGACCAACTCCGCACGATCAAGAGTAGGATGCGACAGCAGAAGAAGATGGACGCTCTGCAAGCTGCACCTGCACTGAACCTGTAAGCGTCAGCGGCATGGTGGCCAGGAGTTCGCCGCATCGCTGATTGTCGTTGACCGAAGCCAAGACCATGGCCCTGGTCAATTCGTCAAGCATGTCCTCTTTGCCGCTGTCGTTGACCACAACCCCGTCGATGAGCGCGCTCGCCACTCCGGCCTCACTGGCGTGCGCTTCCACCTTGGCGCCGCCGCTGCGTTCGATCCGGTACACCTTGCCGCCCATCCTGTGGATTAGCCTTGCCTCATTGTCCATGCGCACATCGTCGATCACAACCTTGCCCGTGGCATTCGCCAGCCGCATCTCCATCGCCCGTAGCCACAGATCTGGGTGCGCGCCTCGGCCGCCTTCGGTGCCGATGAACTGCATGAGCCGCCGGCTACTGACGCCAAGCCCTGGTATTACCTCTTCCTTGCGACTGCCGTACAGGCGCGCCTCAGCCTCTTCCGCGTCCATGTGGCAGGAGTAAAGCAGCCCCAGCACCATGTTCTTGAGCGGGTCGGCAAAGCTCATCCGCCGCCAGCCGTGGTTGTCGAGGAGCTGGGCGAGGGTGCTTTTGCCACTGTGACCGGGGCCGGTTAGACCGATGATGACTAGCATAGATGGTTCCTTTGGTTGTTGAGATTCATTTCTTTCCCTCCCCCGGCCACGGGTGCCAGCGGTCGGTCCCTCGCGCACGGTATGCGCTCCCGGCCCCCAGCGGAGCGCCCACCCACCAGATCTTGACACCGTTCCGCATGCGGCAGCGAGCGGGAAACCGTATCCCATCCCGCTGCACGCACACTTCCGCCGCGTACACCGGCAGCGCCTCTTCTAGCGTCTGCCAGCGGACACTGCTCAGCGCCTCCAGCCGATCCGCTGCCTCCGCAATGGCGGCGCCTGCCACGTCGTCGCAGTGGACGCTGTCAGCAGCCAGGAGCCGCAGGGCGGCGATAATGTTAGATGTGGTGGTCATTTCTTCCCCTCCTTTGGCCAAGGGTGCCACCGGTCGGTGACCGTCATCTCCAGGATGACTTGCCTCTTTGCATCGAGGTAGATTGCCCAGTGCTCACCCGTGGGGGCGACGTGCGCAACGACACGGCATCCGCCAACAGCCTCGACGCACACCTGCTGCCCATCACCCGGCCGCGCCTCCGCCAGCGTCTGCCAACGCGGCCCGGGCCGGTCCATTTCGTAGACCTGGCGAATAAAGCATTTTTCGCATATTCCGTCGTCACTGTCGATTAGCGGTGCGCCGCATTTGCATGTCGTGATCATGGGGTGCCTATTCTCAGGTACGGTAAAATAACCATCATGCGGAGGTGCCAGTAATGACACCTCCGCAACCACTTGTCTGCCGCTCGTGGGCCTGCAATTGCTCGGTGTCGGTTCGCGATGGCGCGGCGACACTTGATACGAGCCCGGAGGTACTGGCCTGCGATGTGTGGCGGGAGTGCGCTCATTGGTAAACGCTCCCTGGCTGCCCCGGCGCATTCGACCCGGTGCAGTCTAGCCTGTGGTCTGATGCCTTGGGGCAGCGTTTATTGCCGCAGGTCGGGCAGGTGATCATGTGGGTGACTGGCTGGGCGGATTCATGCCGGCAGCGGTGGCAGTCGGGGATTGGCGGGGCTGGCGTGCTCATGGCTTCTCCTGCCCCGTGGGCATCGGTGTTCTTTTCGCGAATGCAGCGGCTTTCCTGGCCTCGCGTTCTGCACGGATCGGGCGGGCCGCTTCCTCAACGATTCGGGCGCGCTCGGCCCTCGCCTCATCCGTGCGCTTCGATTCGTCTTGCAAGTATCGCTCACGGGCCACTGCCGCGTTGACCCTTTCTTCTGGCGACAGCGTGGGCGCGGCCAGCATCCCCATGATCATGGCCAAGAAGTCAGGGTGACTTGACCCACCCCATGCAAGAACACGATGCGGTTTCATAGCTTCTCCTGCCCCGTGGGCATCGGTGGTTCCTTGCCCAGCGCGGCGGCGAGGGCGCAATCGGGGGCATGACCTTCACTGCGTAAATTATGGCAGGACAGGCAGACATGCTCCCTGTCGTCGTGCCACCATTCCAGCTTGACCAGCACGGCCCGCGCCTCGGCCAACTCGGCCAACGCCTCGTCGCGTTCCTGCGCCGTAGATTTCACAGCGTCCGCGTAGTTGTTGGGAGCCGGGCGCTCGTGCGCGTGTTGCAGGGTATAAATGACGCGCTCCTGCTGCTCGACGCACTGACGGAGGCGGCGGTTTTCGTTGATGAGGTCCGCGAGGGTTTGAAGGGCGACGGTGGCGGCGAGGGCGGGGGTGATCATGCTCATGACTTCTCCTGCCCCGTGGGCATCGGTGTCGACTGAGCCTGGCGCACCATGGCAGGCGTCAGGGGTACGCCGGAAATCATCCATAACATTTCTGTTTGGTGGAGTATCCCAGGGACGCCAACTGCGACCTCGCACGAGCGACGCACGGCAGGGCGTGGCAATGCGTCAGGCCGGACCCACGAGAACGGCTTGCCCTTGGTCACTACCGATACTCGCGCTTCGGGGAACTCCTTGCACCACCAGCGCCAGGAATCGTGGTCGTAGTCAGACACGGTCACGATGAAATATGCATCTTTGCTCATGACTTCTCCTGCCCCGTGGGTAAGCGGACGCCAGCATTTCGCTCATGCATAAACGCCTTGTAGAATGCCGTTGCAGCCGCGAATGGCGTGTCGCCGAAGGCTGCTAGCCCGTTTTGGATATCCTCCCCGAGCAGGTAGCACCACTGGTTGCCATCAACACTCAGCTTCGCCCCGCTGGCGTTCGCAAAGCGCACTACAGATTCGTTCTCCTCGTTGCACCTGCGCTCAAGATAATAGGCGGCTTCGTTCATGGCGACTTCTCCTTCCCCGTGGGCTCACGGTATTTATTCTGGCGCGCGCACGTCTGCTTCGCCGTAGGGAAGTGAACGTTGAGCATGCACCACCACGATAACCTGCCGCTCATCTCGTCGTAATCATCGTCGAGGTGGACGCACTCGCGGCAGCACGCGGGGATTGGGTCCTGATACTCGTGGTCGGTCATAACTTCTCCTGCCCCGTGGGCATTGCCGGCTTCATAAACACGATCCAATGCGACTTGGCGGCCTTGCCGCAGCGGTTCCCAAATAGCGGCTTGTGCCGGGTCAGTGCCAGGATGTCGCGGATGGGGATGCAGTGCTCGTTCCACTTAAAGATTAGGGTGCCCTCGGCCTTCAGGACGCGGAAGCACTCGGCAAACCCCTTGCGGATGTCGTTGCGCCAATCGGTGGATAGCGCGCCGTATTTTTTCGCCAGCCAACCAGAGGCACCGTTGCCGATAAGGTGCGGCGGGTCAAAGACAACCAGGGGGAATGAATCATCGGGGAACGGGAGTGCCGTGAAGTCGGCTTGGGTGTCAGGGTCGATGACCAGCGACCGGGTGCCGCCGGATGATGAAGAATCCTTTAGGGTGTGCGTCTCCCTACGCTTGTCGACAAAGAGGGCTTCGGGGTTGGTGCGGTCGAACCAAAACATTCTCGACCCGCAGCATGCATCAAGGATCACAATGACTTCTCCTGCCCCGTGGGCATCGTCGGTTGGCGTTCGGGGATGTCGTCAAACACGCCCTCCGCAAGCTGCTCATGCAGTGTGTCATAGTCGTATTCATCCGGCGGCGCGTAGTGCCCTTCTACCGTATGGTTATGCCCGTGCCCGTAGCCTTGGCTCCAGGCGATCTTGGCAATGGCCATCTCCCTAGCGTTGAGAATCATAGTGACTTCTCCTGCCCCGTGGGCGTTGTTGGTATCGGTTCCTTCCGCTCCCTGCCGTAGTATTCCGCCGCCGTTTTCGGGCACCATCCAATGGCTATGCCGATTTCGTCCCAGGCACACCCCTCGGCCAGCATCGTTTCGACTGTTGGGAGGTGGCCTTGAGCACGAAGCCCGAACGCCATGCGAAGGGTAGCAACTTCCTTCTCCTGCCCCGTGGGCATCGTCGGTTCCTTGCCCAGCGCGGCGGTCAGTGCGTCCAGGTCGGCGGGGGTGAGGGGGACGGTCATTTGGCTTCCTCGATTCTCATCGTCCGCTCGACGATCACCGTCACGGGATCGCCCACCGGGATAAAATAGATCGTCCCCGGCTCGCCGTCATGGTCGCTGTCCCTGTCTTCGCCCATATCGTCATCGTCAACCAACGGCCCACCGCCTTCGATGTAGCCTTGGACCTTGATTGACCCGAATCCCTCGTCTAGCTCCTGCCTCTCCGTGTCGACGTACTCTTTCAGGTACGACCTGGCCGCCTCAATCGGGTCAGCCGCTGGGATTTCACTGCCGTCCTCAATCTCTCGCACGGCCCAGTGCGTGGGCTTCGGCTCGGCGGGGGTGAGGGGGACGGTCATGGTGTAACTTTCTTAAAGGTGATAACCCACACCCAGGGATTTCTGCCCCATGAGTCAGGCCCATAAATTGATTCCCATAGGTGCCAGAACGATCCCCTCGCGGATCCCAGGCAGTGGTCAGGATCGGTTTCCCCCTCGTGCGACCAGCCGGCCTTAGCCTGCCCCCACTTGTCTGCTTCGGCTGTGCTTTGTCCGCGCATGCGCGCAGCCTCCGTCACGCCGTTGTCGGTCCAGGTCGCGCCCTCTGCCAGCGCCCCGTCTTGGGTGATGAAGTGCAGCCGCTCCACGCGAACGTTGACAATTTCAAGGGTGATTCTGGACGCCCAGCGGGGCATGTGAATGGACGGTCGCCAGCGGCCAGGCGGGCTCCGGTCCCATCCGGCGGCATAAATCGCAGCCGTGTCAGGGGCGGTGGGATGGACGGTCTGCTGAACGCCGTCGCTGTGACGATACGCTGTGGCCGGCACTGGTGCCCAGGTTTCGCGCACCCACAGCCGATCCGCTGGCACGCCATGCGGGCAGGCCGGGCAAGGCGTGCCCCAGCCAAATAGGCGCCCCTCGGGGTCCCTCCATCCTTGGATCGCGCCGCCCGCCACTACCGGGGAATAGGCGGCGTGATCCCAAAAGGCGCCCGTGGCGTTTTTGATCGCCCGTCGCGCTTGGGTCTTACTCCCGGTCAGCAGGGCGCGGACATCCGGGCCGGAGAAAAGCATGGGGCGAGCGGTGCTCATTCCTCCCCCATCTCATCTACCGATGGATCGAACGATTCCTCGGCCGGGTAGTCCGGTGCATCTCCTGATGCGAGCCGCTTGCGCGCCGCTTCCAGGGCTTTCTTTTCTGTCTTGGCCGTGACCTCGTAGATGGCCTCCACGCGCAGGACCACAGACCAGCGAGGCGTGGCGGTGCGTTTGGTTGGTTTGGTTGGTTTGGTGGTCATGGCGCCGGTCCTGGCGGGAATGGCAGCCCCTCGCGGAGCGCGATGGCGGCAGCGTGATTTGTGCAGACGGGGCGACTGTGAAACGTGGCCACGTCGTTCTTGTCGGTCGCGGTCACGGTGTAGGAGGCCGCCCCGCCCGGGTTGCATGTCGTCCCGTGGCCGGCCGACCCGCACGGGATTCCGGCGGCGGGCAGGCGGGCTAGGGAGTAGGCCCAGGTGGTCATGGCGTGCGCCTGGCGAAGAGCACGGCGCCCTGCTCAAGAAACCGCCTCCGTTCGTGCCATTTCTCACGGTCCTGTTCATTTTTCTTGATGCGTTGCAAATTGCGCTTGCCGTCAGGAACCAGGGCGACAACGCTGGCCTTCTCGTAGTCGTGGCGCATGGCGACCCGGCGCTTGCTGGCACAGGTGGCGGTGCAGGTGATCGCCTGCGGGCGGAGCACGGGGCGGCCACAGATGGGGCAGGGGGGTTGGCTCACTTGTCTATCCCTTTCTGGATGAACCCGCGAATCACTTCGCAGACCTTTACCCCGCGACGCTCCGCCTCGGCCCGCAGCCAGCTCAACATCTTGGGCGGCAAGGTGAACAGAAAGCGGGACTGCTTCACCGGTCAATCTCCTCTGCCTTGTCGCAGGCCGCGTCTCGTAGCTCGGAAAGAAGGGGGAATCCCGACTGTCGCTTTGACTGCGTGCTTCCGTCGCCGCCCGTCATCAGGTCGGCGGCCGACTCTGCAACGTCGAGGGGGAGGGTCGCGACCTTGATAGCCGCGCTGATGAATGATCCAAACATAGAATCCCCTTTGGTTACCATACCATATATCCGGAGGATAGAACGCAAGCAGATTCTCAGAACGTGCAGAGTATCAGGGCGAAAGGGCCTTGAGTCGGCGTGCCGCATGCGCCGCCAGGAGCTTATTGTGCGCAATGCGAGTCGCGTCCGAGCGGGAAGATTGCCGAGGCAGTCTTCGGCGTGTGGCCGAACGCAGGCGGCCGAGGCCGAGGAACAGGGTCACGCAAAGGTCGGCCCTCGACTGCTCCGGCAGGGCGAGGCAGTCGAGAATGTTAGGCGGCGTGCCGCTCATGGTTTTCATTTTTATCCTGTCTGTGTGGAGGATGAAGGCGCCCTTGGGGTGGCGCTCAGGTAGCGGATGACGCGACTAGAAACGGGTGGACCGGGCCGGATGTCCCAGGCGTCGACGCTGTGCAGGGATCTGATCATCGGGCGTGGGTGGCGGGCCAGGGCCTCTAAGGCTGCGGATCGTATCCCGGCCCAGCCATCGTGGTGGTGGTACCAGGCCAGGGCATCGGCCACGGCCTGGCGGATGGTGGCCGCTCGGGTGAGGGTCAGCCGCGGCAGGGCCAGGAGGGACGCGGCCAGCCATGCGTCATCCCCCAGGCAACGTACAATAACCCACTCAGCGGCAAAAATGGACTCCCCCCGGTCCGTGTCCGTGGTGGTGTCGACGGTGACGGACGGGGCAGCGGCGCCGGCTGTGGTGGTGGTTGGTGTGGCTCTCATCCCTGGGCCTCTTCCTGGTGCGGACATGCGCGGTTAATCCACTCACATGCAACATTAAAATATAGGCGCTTCCCTGCATCGGGCTGGCATGCAGTGGCCATGGCCTGGAAGATCGCCCAGGCGGCCGGCTCACAGTCGCGCCACAGGCTTTCCCATGCAGACGAATCCCCATCCTCGCCAGTCCTGGCCATAAATACGGGATGGAGCATGCGCCAGTCCCGGAATCCCTTTGGCACCGGCTTGAGCGGCAGTGGCGGCAGCGGGGCGACGCTGGCCGCTGCCAGCTCGGTGTCACTCGCCAGGAAGTCGGTTCCAACATGCACCAGGGGGGGAGGGGGGGAGGGGGGGGGATCCCTTCCCTGATCCCTTCCCTGATCCCTGATCCCTGATCCCTGATCCAGCGCGAGTTCATCGCGAGACTCTCGCGAGGCTGTCGCTAACTCCTCTCGAATGTCATAAGCCGCTAGCTTGGACTTGCTTGGATGGTCTATCTTCTGGTGATCAGACCATTTCTTGATCTTGCCCATCGCCCCCTGCTGAGGGTGGTCCCATAGGTCGATCCACTCTGATTTGGAGAGCCTAGCGAGGTCCTCGGAGACACTCGCGAGACTCTCGCGAAAAGGAGCGACTGACCCACGGACGATAGCCGGATCGGCATGGAAATAGCCATGGTCATCGGCCATGGATAACAAAGCTAAAGCCAGGAGCTGAGTACGGTCGGGCAGCCGGCCTAGGATTGGATGCGCCCAGAACTCTGGTTTGATGGATCGGATTCTCACAGCACCTCCCTGACCAGCGTGCCCACGTCAGGCACATACGCCGCCACGATCACCACCACCATGCCATCCGTGGTCGACGCTGCCACGCCCACGTAGTCACAGTGCACCGAACGCGCATAGAGCGCTTCGCGGTGGCAGCAATTCGCGCCGATCATCTTTAGAACGGTGCTGCCGTGGAGGTAAAATGGTTTGTTCATGTGCATGGCCTCTATTGCAAAAGCCCAGGCGCGCGCGTGCGGCCTGGGCGGGTTGATGGTGGGGAGGGTCAGCCGAGCGGCCCCCGCTTGTCGAGGTGCACGTTGGCCAGAGTTACCACCAGCCCACGGGTCATCATGGTGCGCCGGGCGGCGCCTTCGTGCCCGTCAAAAACGGTGACGTCTGCCGCAAACTGGAGTCCGTCACACTCCGTGTCCCCGTCCGGGGCGGTGATGTGCGCGTACGGCTTCGGCGCGACGCCGACCACGATGGCCCCGATCTGGTCCTTGTGCTTGACGAGGTGGGCGATGATCTTGTCGACGCCGGTTTCGGGGGTGGGCTTCGCCTTCGCCTTAGCCTTGGCCTTGGGGCTGGCCTTTGCTTTAAGCCTGGCCTTTAAAGCCCGTGTGGTCATGTCATCGTACATAATGCCCCGAAGGTCGATTCCTTTAAACTTCGCCCCCTTGGGCTTTGGTTGGGGGTGGGGAGCAGTAGCATGTAGAGGCATGATATTCCTTCTGTGCCGGTGGCACGGTGTTGTTAAAGTTTCGGAAACCAAATTTCAAACCCAGCGTCACCCTTCGCCCAATACTTCCTTGCCGTCAGCTCTGCAAGCCCCTCGTCACCGCCAGGCCAGAGCGTGTCCATGACAGCCTTGGCGAGATTGTCGATATCGGGCTTCTGCCGGTGCCGCTTGCCGCCCATTAGCGCCTTCTTCTTGTCGCTCCATGACTTGGGCATGGGCAAGTAGAAGTCGACGCACAACGTCTCGGGAACGTCTACAATCTTGCCGAACTGCGCCCGTACCGCGTCTTTAAAAGCACGGTATCGCAGCACGACCGGCCGACGTTTCCAGGCGTCGGCGCGGGTCTGGCGCACGGCGCCCATGGGTGTTACGGTGATGAACATGATTAGACCGGCATGTCCCAGCGAGCGAAGGGCGGACCGTCGTCAATCGGCATCGTCCCGCCAACGGCGCGACTCGGCACCGGACGATCCGGCGCATCCTGTCGCACGGCGGGCTGTCCATCGGTGCGCTCAGCATCCAGAATCCGAACGCTGCTCGCGCTGATGTCAGTTCCGGCCCCGGTCTTGCCGTCCTTCTCCCATTTCTTGACTCGAAACGTCCCGGTGACGGCAATCATCTTGCCCTTTTCTCCGTCCCGGATTGCCCATTCGGCTTCCTTGCCGAACATGATTGCGGTATGGCTGGTAAACTCCTTTTCATATTCGCCGGCAGCGTTCTTGACGCGGTCGACGGAATAAAAGCTAGCGCGTGCCATGGCGCGCTCGCCGGTTCCGATGGCTTCGGGTTTGCGGTAAAGATGGCCTACGATGGTGCATGATGCGAGGGTGGGCATGGGATTCCTTGGGTTATTAAAAGGTGGACGGGGACGGACGATTGTGGGGCGCCGCAGCCATGGCGTTTTTCACCTGGCTTATAATGGCTTGCACGCCGGCCTCCAGGATGTCGCTGGCGAAGTCGGCGGGCTCCTGGCCGGAAAGGCTGGCAAGGATTTCCGCATCGTGGGAAAGCTCAAGCGTCACCACGCGGCGGCGGCGCTTGCGGGGCGAGCTTTCGGAATCGGCCTGGGCATCATTGGCCACGGGTTCGGGGGGCAGAATGGTGGGGGGAACGGTGTCGACGTGAAGGTCCATGGGATTCCTTGGGTTAATGAACGGGGGTGGTGATGATGATGCGGCCGGTCATGATGCTCCCCCTAGCGGAAGACGGTGCTCCATGCCCTGCATGCGCGCAGACCACCTATCACTTACCCGCGTCCATTTCGCGAAAGCGCGATAGTGTGCAGCCTTTTTCGCCTTCATGCACGGGGTTATTAAACGGCTAACGTTGGCAATGGCCCGGCGTTTCTTTCGACGTGCCCTGCGATACTGGCCAGCGTTCGGACCGACAGCAAGGGCGTTGCGGTAATAAATCGGCAGGGCAACCTTGGGTCCGTTCATGACTTGGCCTTTGCCAGTGCGGCAGTGCCACCGGACGTGGCCCAAAGTGATGCCCTCCATGGGCGCAAACGCCAGATCAGGACCGCCGCCACAGCCCCAGGCAACGCCGCCCAGCCGCCGTGGCCTGATTCAATCAGCAGGCATAAGGCGAAACATGCCGCCAGCAGCCGCAAGTCTGAGAGGGTGATCATGACTTGGCCTGCGGTGTCGCCATGGCGCCATCGAACCACTCCGTGATGGAGCATTCCAGCCACGCCCTACACACTGTCAGGGTCCCGGGCTTACTAGATCCATCCAGGTGATTACGTGCCCGATATGTGTCGCTGTTTAGCGCCACCTCCACATGACCAACCTTTTTTGTCCCTGCGTGTAGGGTCGCGAACCCATCCCCCACTCGCTCAGCGGATTCCGCCCAGGTTAGGAGGATCATGACTTGGCCTTTGCCAGTGCGGCGGCGAATGCGCAGCCGTGGGAGTGCCCGCTACGAAAGTGCATGCAACATATCGGGCAGGAAAGCGCATTCCTTTCGATGACGATCAACACGGCCCGCGCTTCGGCCAGCTCGGCCCGCAGCCTGCGCACCTCGGCAGCCAGGTCTGAGCGGAGTTTATTGGCTGCGCCCTTGTGGGCCGCAAACGCGGCCCGCAGCGCATCCCGCTCACCGGCAGCGGAGAGAAGCGCTGGGATGGGGTGGAGGGTTAAGACGTGCCACTCGCTGCGAGGGTCTGCGCAATCATCCCCTTGATCGTCGTTCCACCCGTCAGCGTGGCGCATGTACACTTTGGGGAACTCCACGTCGATCAGCGCGAGGTAGAAGCCTGCGGGCAGGTCTGGAAGGATGGGGTCGTTCATGACTTGGCCTGCGGTGTCGCCATGGCGCCATCAAACCACTCCGTGACGGAGCATTCCAGCCACGCCTTGCACTCTTCGTGCGTGCCGTCTTTTGCCCTGCCGTTTAGGTGGTTATACGCCCTATAACCGGCCACGTTCGCCGGCCCGATGTATTGGCGTTCCTCCACGTGCCCAACAATCCTCCGCCCTGCGCTCAAGATTGTCAGGTTATTGGCGACCATTGCTGGCAAGATTTCCCAGGTTAGGAAGATCATTTGGCCGCCACAATCTCATCGCTAACCAAGCGACACCCGGGCACGTCAACGCCAGCGGTCATCAGGCGCTTGATTGCTGCATCATCGCGGGTCCACAGCGCGACGCCCGACACCGAATCAGGGATTAGAGTCTCGTCATCGACCACCAGCCGACGCACGGTTGACCGCTTCACCGCCGACGATTTCAGCGGGGGCGGGGCTGGCGCGACATACTCGGGAATGATCGTGATTCGCTCGGGCACAATGATCGCGGCCACAGGTTCTTCCCATGGGGCCAGGTCGGCGGGGGCATCGACCATCGACGCTTGCAGCGCGGCGGCCTCGGCTTCCTTACGGATGCGGTCGGCCTCAATCTGCTGCCGGCGGGCCTCAGCGGCTGCGGCGGCACGTTCTTCGGCCACGCGGCGGGCCTCTTCGGCGCGGCGGGAATTCTCTGCCGTTTGGTACGCCAGGACTCGGCGGCCGAGGTCTGCCTTGATGCCCAGCAGCGGCGCCAGGGCCTCGCCGGCTGCATCATCCAGAGCGCGGCCCAGGTCGAGGATTGGGGCCTTCAATCTCTTGCGCTCGGCTTCGATGTCCCGGGCCATCGCGGTGCAGCGGCCCAAGAGCAGGTCGGCAACTTGATACTGCGCCAGCGTCTCGACGGTGACGATTGCGGCGGCGTCCACGGCGAGCCGCGCCAGAGCGCCGGCAGCCTCGGCACTCAGCGCGATAAGTTCGGCGGGGAGTGGGTTGATGATGGTAATCGCGGTGCTCACTTGACACCTTCCTGCGCCTGGCTGGCAATGTCATCCCACTTGCGGGACAGGGCGCCCAGGGCGTCGATGGCATCGGCACCGCAGGACGTTTTCATGTCGGCGCGGAGCTTCGTCAGATCCTCGGCCGCCCAGGCCCCATGCGCCGTGATCGCGGCGGCTATCGACGTTGCTTCGACGCGTTGTTCGTGGGTCCAGGTGGGGACGGGGGGCGGGGGGGAGGTGTCAGCTCTGTTCGCCGCTGGTGTTCCGGCCCAGGCGGCGGGGGCAGGCGCAGGAGCAGGGGCAGGAGCAGGTGGGCTGGCCGTAGCGTGCCGCCGATCATCAAAGCCATCCGCCGGAACCTCTTCGGCCGGAGTGGTGCTGTGATTCGTGCCAAATCCGGCATTCATCGCGACGACCACATGCGCGAACGCCGAACGGCAGGCGCGGCTGATGGCGCGGGTCTGCGCCATGGCTCGACGGGCGTAGAGCGGGCGCTTTTCCCACATCGATTCATCCTCGCCAACAAACCCCTCCGCTTGGCCCAGGACGGCGCCGTCTGTGAGGCGGCGAATCGTGGCGACGGCACGGATGCCGCCAGGAATAGCCTCGACCAAATCGGCACTGGCGGTGCAGCCGTGGGCAGCGGCGATGGCCTGCCACCCTTCGACCTTGATGTAGCTGCGCCCTTGGATCTGCATGGCAGACGCCCCGACGATTGCTTTGCATGCGCCAGCGACGGAGTTGACGGTGGCGATCACGCGCCCGGGGTCGGTTTCACGGATGGCGATGGCGTTGATGGGGTCGTTCATTTGTTTGCCCCTCCCAGGGCGTGTCGGTTATGTACCCGCTCGCCCTGATGGCGCCGCGGTTCGTTGCAGTCCACTAGGATCTGCTGGATGCGTTGTGGAGTCAGGGCATGCGCTGCCCCTACTTCATAGATCGAAAGGCCCCTGCGGTATTCGCGGGATATCTTTCGATCACGTTCGGTGTTGTCGACTTTGGGCATTGTGGCCTTTGGGTTAGCGGTATTGAAATAACAAAGCCTCGGCCTCGCGGTCAAGGATGCGTCTTTCGTGGAGATATTCCGGCAGTCTGCGGCGGACTCTGATGATGGCCAGGTCCTGGGCCTCGGTGATCCAGGCGCGGGCTTTGGCCAGCGCTGCCTCTGGGCTGCGGTGCGGCACGGTAGTATAGATGGGGTCATTGTCAAGCATGTCGTCCTTATCATAAACGTCGCACCCCCAGCCCTTTCCTTCCTGACTGATGAGGTATCGGATCGGCTCGTCCCATACCGCGATGATCCCTGATTCGCTCAGGATGCCATCAGCGTCGACGAAATGGTCAAGGTCGCCCTCGTCTGGGCGGAAGATGGCGAATGCGTCCGCGTTCGTGGGGGGCGTCATGGTGCGCTCGCAGCAGCTGCGACGGTGAACTCGTCCACGCGCCTCCGGTAGGCGATGATGTTTGACCCCGCTGAGGCTACCAGCTGGGGGTCGTCCTGCGCCCATGGGGCATCGAGCAGTGACCGGTTCTGCTGCACGATCCGCTGGCAATGGCTTGCCAGGGCCAGCAGGCAGATGGCCGGCAGGTGCTTGGTGGATCCGCTGAACAGCGCCCCACAGAGCTGATCGTCATTGGCGTCCGCCAGCGCCAGGAGCACTGCGGCGCGCTCCTCGTCGGACAGGAAACGGACGGAGTAATGGGGGATCATGGCAGGGCCTGCTTAGTGGGCGTTTCGTCGGGTGTGGATCGCCATATTACATCAGCGATGCAGCGCGGGCAGTAGACGCACCCGATAACGCAGATTCCCCAGCCTTGCGGGAGCGAACTGACGACCCCCGGCCAGTATTGCTGACCGTATCCCCCTTCAAGGTGGAGCCCCTGCATGGATTTGAATATCGGCGTGGTAACGCGGCTCACCGGGACTTCGGTGCGGACATGGCATCCGCCACAGGCGTAGGTGATTGAAACGCTCATGGCAGCGCCAGATACAGGGCGAGCGCGACGATGCCCCCGACTGACAGGAACAGGGCCAGCAAGGTCCCGAAACAGATCCAGAATCCATTAGTTTCGTAGCCGTATTCGCGCTGGTGCACCGCGTCGACATCGGCCTGGATGCCGCGGACCTCCTGCAGATCGCTGATGCGAACGCGGAGCCGGTCGGTCTTCGACGTGCGCGTGGCAACGTGGTGGAGGGCGGGGGACAGGTCGGTCATAGTGGCCTTAGTCGCGGGATAGATGCCGCGGCGGTGTGCTTCTGGCAGACAACGCTCTGAATGGCGCTGCTCTGGGAGCTTGACAGTTTCCCGGTAACATGTCAAGCAGATAGTGACCGGCCCAAGATTGGATTGTGTGGTTAGGTTTGCCTGACCTGGGGAGCAACGGCAGCCTTCGGGATGAGGGTTGAGCATAGAATCCGCCTGTCGGGGACGCAGTTTTCGGGATGGGAGAGAACAGATGCAACATGCTCGATGCAGAGCGGCATGCGCGCAAACTCTCCTTGAGTCATGGTGCCTGTCACAGCTAAGAGCGGAGTACGGCTTGTGCCGCACATCCAACACCCTCGCTCGACATCTTTCTTGGTGGGGTCTTCGATCTTGCGTCGCCCCATGAAATGCCGCGGGATAACGAAATGGCCGAAGTCCGACCAGGTCACGGCGAAAAGCTCGGGGCATCGCCCTGCCGCGGCTTGGTGCCGATGAACGACCTATAGACGAAGATGGTCTGATAGTCGCGCTTCAGTGCATTCATGCGCCTGACCAGCTCAGGGTCTGGCACCATGACTTCAGAGATCTCATGGCCTGGCGATGAACGCACCGCAATAATATGATGCATCAGCATGGGATTTCCTGACACTGCACGGTCGCACCGGCGGGAAGTGGCCTGGGGGCGTACAGCTCATGGGCAATGGTGATCGCCGTCCCATGGTCCTTTTCGCTCAGCAGCGTCTCGACCAAGAGCCGGCCATCGACGGCCCGCGCACTGGCGATGAAACGTGGTCGCCGCAGCCACCCTGACAGGGAGTGCATAAGAGTGTTGTTGAACGCTTGGGACATGGTGACAATTCTGCAATGCGGATGGCCGCGGTTTAGCTGTCGAAGACGGAGTGTCGAGGGCAGGGGCTGGATGTCAAATGGATAATGTACATGACCCGCCCCTTTACTGATATGGGTGTCTTATCAGCACCAGGGCGTGGGATTGCTTTGGGTACTCCCTAAGGCGGCTGTGCCTTCAATGCTCCTGTGAGCTATCAGATGGCGAGGGCAACGAAAAACGGACTCTGTTCAGCCGGTCAAAGGAAGGTTTTCAAAGCTGTCCGCGTATCGGGTCGGGGGCGTGCGGTTGATAGCTCGGGACAAGAAGGCGAAGCCAAGGCTTCAACTCACAGGAGGTCCGTGCCTCTGACCGCACGCAGCCTCGGCATGGGTAGCTTCGTTGAAGGCTCGCCCTGACCGTAACCGCGTCCCAGTCCCACGTTTTTACGGGACAATATCGTTTTTAACGAGGGATCGGTTCCTCGCGTCGCGGTGGTAAGGTGCTGGGATTGTTGGCTAAGGCCATGGCGACTTAAGAACCACCCCCCGAGGTGGTAACATGATCGAAAGGCGTTCGATCACCGGAGGCAGTTCTTACGTCGTCATGACCCCACGTGCTTACCAGGCACACGCAACACCGGCATCTTTACCACCCCGCTCCGGAAGTCAACTCACAATAAATACTAGTGAGTTCCCGATATACGCCGATATACGCCTGCGGTTGCGACACGAAAAAGCCCCCAAGCATTCGCTTGAGGGCCAGGCCGTTTCGGTCGTCAAGTCAGGCTATGGCCCCTTGTCGGTCAGTCCTGGGGGGAATGTCTTGGCCGCCTCTTCCACAATCGAGAGGAGCCGCGTGACCCGTTCCGCCGTCTCTAAGTACGGCCCAAGCGTCGTTAGCTCAAGAACTGAAAGGTTGTGCCGCGTCCGTTCGCTATTTTGGCGCTGCTCACTCTGCCGCAAATCGTCCCCGATGATGAGCGGCACCACTGCAAGATGCAGTGAGTCGCGAAGAGCTACCGCCTCCAGCCGGCGAGCGGTTGCGATACGTGCGTCTTCCGCCGTCCAGCGCGCACGCATCTCCTTGGCCGGCTCTGCGGTGTAGGCCAGGCCGGCGAGGAGGACGATGAGGCACCGGCTCATGGCCGGCCCTCTTCCAATACTCGGCGGAGAAGCTCGGCAGCGGCCCGGCCCTCTTCCAAGACTCTGCGGAGAAGCTCAGCCGCGGCCCAAGGGATGGCCCGCTCACCGGAGCACCAGCGATGGACGGTGCGGATGTCGACCTTGACGATGACGGCAACCCCCATCCGGTGCAACTTATGTTCAGACAGGAGTTTTTTGAGGTATTCGGCAGGGCATGGGGAGGGGGCGGGGGAGATAGTGGTTAGGATTGGCATAAAATGGTCCTGGGTTAGGGTTGCGATAGGGGATGGTGGCCAGGGGCGGGTGTGGCCGGGAAAGGGCAGGCTTCGGCGAGGATTGCCAAGTCTTCGGCATCGTGGGCCGCGTTGCTTGCGGCTCGATTAATCTGCCGCAGCTCATCCTTATCGGCGCCCAGTTCGGCAGCGACAAGAACCAATTCCTGCATCCCCGCAATCTCGCCGAACGCATCGCGCTCGGGGGTGCGACCATCGGCGCGGGCCGCGCGAATCTGTTCGGCTGCGGCCGCCACATCGGGCCAGCCTGAGCTGTTGGCCCCCGCGACGTCGCCCAGTGAGGTGGCGAGCAGGATGAGGGATGCGAGTTGGTTGGGGTCGAGCATGTGAAGCTCCCGGGCTTTTGGCCCATTGGTGGTTGCGATCTACTGCCGAAACCCCCCGGCCATTATGGACGGAGGGTGGGCGAGGGTTGCGATTGGGCGGCGGTCATTCATCGCGCCCCACGTATATAGACAGGTGCGCTGCCCGTGGCTTCCAGGCCTTAGCGTGGTGCCATGAAACGTACCGCATCTCCCCCCGTGCCTTGAGCACGGACTGATGCGTGATGGCCTCGGCCATGGTCTCCCAGGCCCACGCACACTTGGACGCTCCTCCCTTGGCCTCTCCCCAGCCCGACATGAATCGGTCGGTGGCCGTGGTGAAATAGCGGTGGGTTATTTTCTGGGCGTCGGTGCGGCGGTCGTTGGTGATCATGGTGTGGTCCTTGTGGGTTGGCGGGGGATAAGCGGAATCTAGTGGCAGATGGTCACAGTGTCAATTTAATTCTGTCGGGCCTGGCGAGGGTTGCGATACGTCCTTGTCTCAGCTAGGCTTGAGTGCGTTGTGGTGCCTGGGGCATACGTCGCCCCGGCACGGCGAGCGGTCCTCATGGTGGCACGGAGCTGGGCGGCGCAGTCCCAGGATAAGGGAAGGGCGGCGGATCCTGTCAGGTGGAGCGTCATGCTGGGCCCATGGCGGTCATGAGTAGGGCCTTCAACTGCGCCTTCCCGCTCTTGGTTCTAAGCGGGAAGGCGTACACGGTGTGCCCTTCCCCTGCGGCGTATTCCCTCGCCTTCGCGACGTCTGCATCAGTCCCTGACCGTAGCCACGTGACTACACGTGGCTTGGCCACCGTCTCAAACTCTGGACGGGCGTACCCATCACGCATGACCGTCCGGACAGTCTCACGCACGCCGTCCATGACGGTCCAGCCAATAAGGATGTGGTACTTCATGCGACACGCACGGAGACGGTAACGCGAACGATGGGCGGGTGGCCGTAAGGGTCGCCAAGGCGTGCCATGACCTCAAACGTGGCACCGCCTCCCGGCATGGTGACTACAGCATGGTTGCAGTACATGTTGCCTTGTGCCACGAAGCCCTCGTGGGCTGCTGTCATGTCATAGATGTATGCGGCAAACATCGATCTATTTAATTGCAGCATGCGCGCCTCGTACGTGTGCCCATCATGGGCAAAGACTGCTACGGGCGAGCTGCGATAGGTTTCGCCGCAGTGTTGGAAGGTGAGATCCATGGGAGACTCCGTTGAGGTGATGGCAGAGCATGGCACACGGTCATCGTTTGGTCAACGCCCATTTGATAAGGCCACGTGACCATGAGTTGAGTGTGTGACACCATGCCACCGGCTGACGGCAGCTATATAAGGTGGCGACCAGGTGAACGCTCGATTATTGAGCATGTGCACTATTTTTGAGCAGAGAAGATGGGCCTGTACGCTATAACGTACGGAGCGTATGCCATGGCATGATAAGGGGGCAGATTATGGACATGGCCGTTGAGAATGTGGACATGATGAGGCAGAAATGGACACTGATATGGGATTATGGGGAGAAGTGGGACAGTGTTGTGGTGAATGTGGACATGAATGTGGGGGAATTGGACGGGGATGGGGAGAAGTTAGACACGGATTCCATTTTGTACGCTATAGCGTACAGCCCGTCCGTCCGGGCCGCCCTGGACGACGAAACCCCCCAGCCCCCCACCCATTTCCTGCCTCTTATAGCTGTGGTGACAGGCTATGTACCTATTACGCAAGGGATGATGTACAATGTCCTAGTGAGGGCAAGGGTTTATGACTATTAAATGCGAACACACCAGTCATTATCAGACGTGCCCGGCCCCGCCACCTGGCCCCGGGGGGTGGTCCCCCGAGCCCGCCCGTTATGTAATCTAGCCCCCCTCCTCCTTTATCACGCGCGCGCGCACGCACAGCTTAACCAGAAACCCCACACTTGACCTTCCGCCTCTGTTATGGCAGGATCTGCCCAGGAGTCTCCCATGCAGACAGCCATATCGGTCACTGGCGCGCTTGTGATCCTTGTCGCTCTATTGGCGCTGATGGACCTGGCGGGGGCCGTGACGGGGTTTGTGGTGTTGTGCGGGATTGGGCTGTTGATGCAGTACGGTAGGAAGTAGCTATCAGTTCGCTAAAGCTCCCAGCGGCCCATTCCAGTGACCTATACATGCCTCAAGTTCGCTAAAGAACGCATCTCAGGGGGCTATTCTATGGGAAAGGGCGACTATTTCAGGGGGGATGAGAGAGTGTGATTGCTGTGTAACTATAACTAGCAATCCAAGGACCCCGGACCGGACATCCAGGATTTCTCACTTCGTTAGAAATTAAGACTTGGGAAGCACTTTTCAACACTTATTTCCCCGGGGCGCTCTCTTGAGCCCTTTCGGGGGGGTGATATACTGATGAACGGATCAATGTGCCATGGCCAAGCCTTCCTCAACACCTAGCGACATCCTCGCAAATACGGCTGGACGAGGCGCAGGCGCGGCGATCCTAGTCAATCACCTTCGGCTGCATCGTGAGGCCCAGCGGCGGCTGCATGATATCACCCTCTTTGGGGAAGGCCGGAGCGTCCCGATCAAGGGGGAGCATCCTTTGGTGCAGGTGGTCCTTGAGACGGCCAAGCGTTACAGTGAGGCGGATGCCGCGGCGAGGCAGTTGGAGGCCGTCGCCAGGGAAGCGCTTGAGGACGGAGAACAGGAGACTTACGCATCGACCATGCAGGCCAGCACGTCCCGTCTTATTGAGGCAGGGAAAATGATATCCCAGGTTCAGTCGGCGGTCAGGGACTTCATGGCCACGGATGATCGGCAGTTCAAGGAACTTATCGACCTCATGCGCCATGAACTCAAGCGTGGGCCGCCGACCCAGGATGCCGAGTCTGAGTTGCTGCGCCAGGTCAGGGCCGCTGCATCGATTGGCCACTGTGAGCCCGATGTCGACCCCACGGCCATGGACGATGAGGCCGAGGACACCTGATGGCGTCTCAATACAGCGTCGATAAGTTGTCCCCCGTTGAGCGGGAGTTGCTGCAAAAGGAATTGGAAGCCTCAGACGTGACGCGGCAATGGTTCGCCGGCATCGCCACGCCCGCCCAGCACGCCGTTCATGCATGCGCCGCCTGGTATTACTCCGTCGACGCCTCTAACCAGTCAGGCAAAACCGCGTCCGCTATAGCGGACTGCGCTGCGCTCTTCCGCGGCATCCACCCACACCGCGTTCAGCCGCCGCGCCCTGTGCAGATCCTGGTCTTGGCCCCGTCCCGTGCTCAGGCCGCCGGCGTCTGGTCGCATCGGCTCCTGACGGCGTCGGATGTGCGGAAAACCATCGTCACCCCGATCCGACAGAAGGAAGTCAACCTTGCCGGGATACCGTTTATCCCCAAGGACGAGCTGGAGGGAGGGAAGCCCGACTGGCAGCATGGGCCAGGGGGCAAGTACATCGGCTACATGCGCCACAAGAAGACGGGCAACGTCCTCCGTATGGCCCTCTCCGGCGTCTCTCAGACCTGGCAGCGCGTCCAGGGCTTCCCATACGACGCTATTTACCGTGACGAATGCGTTGGTTCAACGGAACTGACCCCAGAATTGATCATGCGCTTGAAGACAAGCCAGTCCGAGTTTATGGACGGCAAGTTCCCCTGGCCTGCCTTCTATGGCTGGTTTGCGACGGAAACCTTGGTCAATCCGGAGTACGAGCGCTTCAAAGAGCGCTGCCAATTGGGCGCGGTCGGCCACAAGTACCTCCAGCTCCCCAACGTCAACCCGATCACCAATGCTGCGGTGATCGAAATCATCCGCGGCACGCTGACCGAAGAGCAAGCCGCCATCCGTCTGGACAATACCAGCGGCGCCGGCTCAGATATGCGGGTCTTTGGCCGGCATATGAGCGAAAAGCGTCACGTTATGCCGGCTGTCTATGAGCCGACCCCCGCCGATAACCTGGTTATGGCCTGGGATCCTGGCCTGGCCCACCCTTTTGGACTGATTGGCGCCTGTATCACGCCCGATAAACCCTGGCAACTGCGCATCATCCGCGCCTACACCGGCCGCCGCTGCACCTTGGACGTTGTGGCCAATTATATTGCCGAGTTTGCGGACGGGCGCTTCCTGGAAGCCGTCATCCATGACCCGTCAGGCAATAAACAGGAGCATTCCGGTGGACAGCGTATCTCAGACCAGCTCCTGACCCTCCTCGATAACATGGGGGTGAAGCTTCAACGGGGCATGCTCAAGGGCCGGAACCGCTACGAGTCCACCATTCCCCTGGTCCAGCGCGCCCT
>Ga0335394_10002454_pt1 | contig 20844 bp, 15 predicted proteins | sample MAT03_FD_205741 | JGI IMG/M metagenome (GOLD analysis project Ga0335394, IMG submission 205741) | Freshwater microbial communities from Lake Fryxell liftoff mats and glacier meltwater in Antarctica - MAT-03 (spades assembly) (version 2) ...
TTGCGTCCCTTCCAAGATGAGCAGTTAGCGGATAAAGGATTTATTTATCAGAAGCCTCTTTCTGAAGAAGCAGGGGTGCAGGCAAATAATTCTTCTGCTGTGCCCCTGTCAACCTCTGCCCCTCTGCCTCTTTTGGCTCAAACTGTGTGGGAAACTCGTGAAGTCCAGGTGATTCACGATGTAACTGATGATGAGCGTATTCGTGGTAATACTCCCGAACTGCGCCAACGTGGGGAAGCTTTTACTGCCGCTAACATTTGCTCTAGTTTAGTTGTGCCATTGATCTGCCAACAAGAACTGATGGCAGTGCTGGCACTGCATCAGTGTTCTGTGCCTCGCATTTGGGAGGAGGATGAGGTGCAGCTAGTGTTGATGGTGGCGGATCAGGCAGCTTTAGCTTTGTCTCAAGCTTATGCTTACGAGCAAGTCCGTGCCCTTGCAAAGAGAGAAGCCCTAATTAATACAATTACTAGCGCGATTCGCTCTAGCTTAGACCCCCAAGATATTTTTGCGGCGATCACCCAGCAATTGGGACAAGCTTTACAAGTCGATGGCTGCGTCCTGTCTTTGTGGACAGAGGAAGATGAGTTTGTCCAGTGTGTGGGCTTGTATGACAGTTTTCAACATTCGGAAAATTTGCGTAGGGACAGCCAAACCCAGGCATCGCCAGCCCCAGACAATAATTCAAGTAGCAAGAATAACCTATCACCTCCGAGATTACCCTATTCTCAAGCATCTATACAAGAGAATCCAATCCTCCAACAAATGCTACAGACACATGAACCTGTGGTAATTGGTAATGTGAGCCATTCTCCCTCAGATGTGCAGGGTTTTGATTTGCCGTTAAACATGCCAGCGCGATCGCTAATGTTTGTACCATTATTGGCTGATGGTAAATGTATCGGTAGTATTACTCTGCATGAAGGTAAAAAAGTCCGCCGATGGCTGTCATCTGATATTGATTTGGCGAAAGCAGTAGCAGCTCAAGCAGCGATCGCTGTGCAGCAGTCATACTTATATCAAAAAACTCGCCAACAAGCTGAACGCTTACTGGAATTAGATAAACAAAAAACCGAATTTTTCCAAAATATTTCCCATGAGTTTCGTACACCCATAACCTTGATTCAAGGGCCTTTAGAGTCGGCGGTGGCTGCTGGTGAAGGATTATCTTACTCCCAAAGTGCGATCGCCCTACGTAACTCCCGCCGCCTGCTGCGACTGGTAAATCAACTCCTGGATTTACAACGCCTGAATGCCGGGAGAATGCAGCCTAGCTTCCATCCCTGCGATTTAGCAGAATTTGTCAGCCAAATTGTGGAATCTTTTCGCCCCTACTGTGAGAAAAAGAAACTGCATCTCGTTACCCAGTTAGATGAATGTTCTCCGGTGTACTTGGACATGGAAAAATTTGACAAGGTGGTTTATAACCTCCTGTCAAATGCCATGAAGTTTACTCCCGAAGGTGGGACGATCAGTGTCAGACTAAAATCTGAGCGCGATCGCTGCATATTGCAAGTACAAGATACTGGAATTGGCATTGTTAAAGAACAAATTCCCCACCTATTTGAGCGCTTCCGCCAAGCTGAAGGTTCAGCAAACCGATCCTATGAAGGTAGTGGTTTGGGTTTAGCTTTAGTTAAAGAATTGGTGGAATTACATGGTGGTCAAGTCACTCTGGAATCAGTTTATGGCCAAGGCACTACCTTTACTTTATGGCTTCTGACTGGAAATGCTCATTTACCTGCACAGCAAATACTAGAAACGCCTACTGAACTGAATACAAGCCGCGCTAGCGTAGAATTGGCTGATTTAGAACTGGTATCAACAACAGACAATATTGAAGATACTACAATAAACCTCTCCCCTAGTATTGATACTCAAGACTCAGCACTTAAGACTCAGCACTCAATTTTAGTTGTAGATGACAACCCGGATTTACGAACCTATGTATCTGAGATTTTCCGTCGCAACGGCTATCATGTGCAGACAGCTCGTAACGGTTCTGAAGGGCACAGTCTAGCTCAGGAAATTATACCCAGCTTGATTGTGACTGACTTAATGATGCCCTTGGTCAGCGGACTTGAAATGATTCAGATGATCCGCAAAGAGGAGAAGTTGAAAGGAATACCAATCATTCTGCTGACAGCAAAAGCTGATGAGGAAACCCGCATCGAAGGTACAGAACATGGTGCAGATGCTTATTTAGCAAAACCATTCAATGATCGGGAACTTTTGGCGGAAGTTCGTAATCTTTTAGGGTTGAAGGAAAATGAACGGCGAATCGTGGAGTTAAATACTTATTTAACAGAATCGGTGCTAAAGCGGTTTTTACCGGCTGTATTGGTGCAAAAAGCGGCAACCGGAGATTTAACGTTAGATTTACGCCCAGAACCACGCTTAATTACAGTTTTGTTTAGTGATATTGTGGGTTTTACACAGCTATCAAATACTCTCAGATCCCGACGAGTCGCAGAATTGCTAAATGAATATTTAGAAGCCATGACCAAGGTTGTATTTGGCAATGGCGGCACTGTAGATAAATTTATGGGAGATGCTATTTTAGCTTTATATGGAGCGCCGGAAGAGCTAACCCCCAATGAACAAGTGCGTCGTGCCATCAATACAGCAAGAGCAATGCACCGTTCACTGGCTGAGTTGAACCAGCGCTGGCGAAACCAAGGTGTATTCGATGGTGACAGACTTACTAGCGTCCAGTTTCGGTGCGGTATCCACCAAGGTACTGCTGTTGTCGGGATGTTTGGTAGCGCTGAACGGGCTGATTATACTGCCATTGGCCCAAGTGTGAATATTGCTGCAAGGTTGCAAGCTGCCGCTCTTCCCGGTACAATCCTGGTTTCTGCTGCTGTGGCAGATTATTTGCAGGAAGAAGAAATTACTAAAGGCAGTCCGCTAGAACTTAAAGGAGTAGATGAAACAGTTTTGACTTTCTCTGTTACACCAGAGGTAATGGTTAATCGCTAAAATTTAGACTGGTATTTAAAGCATTAGCAATGAGTAATACTGCCTAATCATATCCAGTTTATATAATATGACACCATCAGTTGCAGACAAAACTCCAATTCCAACCAAAGTCTGGAGGCGACACACAGATCCACCAGCGTTGTGGATTTCTGTCGTTATAGGTTCAGTCTCTCTGCACTTGCTAGCATTCTGGCTGATGCGCTCATCTAATGCATTTAGTCTTTGGTTTCCCCAACAAAGTCAATCTGCTGTTCCCATTGAATTGATAGACATTGCTCCCAAACCAAAATCAACAGCCAAAACAGTTTCGCCAAAGCCACTATCCTCAACTCAAAAGTCTGTACCAGCACGTTCACCACAAACAGCACGAACTACGCCCAAAAATCAAAATTTTGGCGCAATAAATTCTGCGGATAATCTCCAGCAGAAGAGGCAAACTTACGTCTCTCAACCTAATCGCCAACCCTTTAGACAACAAAGAGTTGCTACGGCGACACCAACACCGACACCGACACCGACACCGACACCGACACCGACACCGACACCGACACCGACACCGACACCTACAGTTCCAGACAGTAATCTACCTTGGAACCGCCGTCAAGAAATCAAACTGGGAAAGGGAACACTACTACCAACAGGTGTTCCATCAAATTCACCAGGTTCGGAAGCTGAAAACAGAAAAACGCCACCTACTTCCGTTCAGGAAACGCCAGTAACACCAGCTAGAGAAACTCCACGCGCCCCTACTCAGGAAACTCCAGCAACACCGACTAAGGAAACTCCACGCGCCCCTACTCAGGAAACTCCAGCAACACCAGCTAGGGAAACTCCACGCACCCCTACTCAGGAAACTCCAGCAACACCAGCTAGGGAAACTCCACGCACCCCTACTCAGGAAACTCCAGCAACACCGACTAAAGAAACTCCACGCGCCCCCAACCAAGGAGCATCAGTAGCAATAGTAGCTCCTTTGCTTAGAGATGAAGTCAGTAGCTTGATACAATCAGGAAGATTACGACAAGATGCTTTACCCGACGTTATCGCTTTATATAGGGGAAGCAACACAAAAGAATTAGACTCAAGTTTTCTTGTCCAGAATTCTGGACTTGAACCAGCACAACTCTTGGCTAGCTTAATAATTGATAACAATGGCAATTTTCAACAGGCTGTAGTTCTAGAAATAGAACCAGGAACACTGCAAAGTAAAAAAAGCACATATCAGCAAGTCCTCAGCGAAGTTTTCAAAACAGAAAACTTTATTGCTGCTCACAACAACGATGGCACAAAACCAGAATTAAGCAATCTGTATGTCAGGATCAACATCCAACCGGCTAATTCCAACTAAGTTCTTGAATTTTTGCAAAAACTGTGTTACATTTATAGGGTTGGAGTTTTGCGGGTGTAGTTTAGTGGTAAAACTATAGCCTTCCAAGCTATTAATGCGGGTTCGATTCCCGCCACCCGCTTAAAAAAGTCTGAAATGCCCTAGTGCAGCACGGTAGAAATACACCTGATATTTTAAAGGCAAGGGGCAAAATCCCATTGTCAAAAATAGGCAAACTTCTGCCACAGTGTAGTAGTGCAAGAAGTAAGTCTAGGTTCAATATTTAAATTGCATAATTAGGGCGGCCAAGATGCCATTGGTGTCAACTTAAGCTAAAAGTAGCTTAACTGTTAACTGACTCACCCGCCTCGAACTAAAGTTCAAGGCTAATAGCTAAAGTCTACTGAAGTAGACTAAAGATTTTTAGCTATATTTATTCATCTCTGGGATGTCTTTTGCTATTAGCAAGTAACTGAAGTTCCTTGCAGGATATAAATTTTACATTAAGTTGACACCTATGACAAGATGCCCACCCCTACAAGAGTTATAGAAATTTTAGATATGCGTAGGTGTGGTTTAACTTGTCACAAAATCTAGAGATAAACCGCGTCCATCTTGAAAACTGTAGTTATTTCAGTATGAAAAGAAAAAACCCTCATCCCCCAGCCCCTTCTCCCAAATTTGGGAGAAGGGGAGCCAGAAAGAAGTCCCTCTCCCATCTTGGGAGAGGGATTTAGGGTGAGGGCAAAAACTACGGTTCTCAACATAGATGAGGTTTAAATAATAATTAGCAAGCCAAGCCAATACTAGTACTGCGCTATGTGTAAAACTATTTTGGAATGGGTATCTTACCCATGCAGTCAATGTAAGTCTTAATATTAAACAGGCTAATGATTGCTTTTCTTTATTAAGAAACAGCCATGATTGATCAAGCGATGCCTGCGGCGGGCTATGCCTAGACTAACCTTGGCAAACAAATAAAAAACTAGAGGAGAATAGCGCCCAGTTTTAACTTCCGAGTATCCCTCATGGCTATAACATCAACAATGTGTAGTATTTATCTATTTATCCAAATCTGCCGCTAACGTAATCTTTAGTATCTTGTTGCTGAGGATTGTTGAAAATTAGTTCTGTTGCGTCGTACTCTACCATGTAGCCGTTACGATCTCCTTTTTCTGTAGTTTTAACGTTAAAAAAGGCTGTCTTATCAGAAACCCGCGCTGCTTGTTGCATATTATGGGTGACGATAACGATGGTATATTGCTCTTTAAGCTGGTGAATTAGTTCTTCAACCCGCAACGTGGAAATAGGGTCGAGAGCAGAGCAAGGTTCATCCATTAATATAATTTCAGGTTGGACTGCGATCGCACGAGCAATACATAACCTCTGTTGTTGTCCACCAGATAAAGACGAACCACTTTGTCGCAGTTTATCTTTTACTTCGTCCCACAAAGCTGCTTGTCGCAAACTCCGTTCTACCAGTTCATCCATATTACCTTTGTAGCCGTTGATTTTGGCTCCAAAGGCAATATTGTCATAAATTGATTTTGGAAAAGGGTTTGGTCTTTGAAATACCATCCCAATCCGACGACGCACCTCTACAGGATCAATGTCGGATGCATACAAGTTTTTATCGTAAAAAAGTATTTTACCATCTGCCCTAAATGACTCAATTAGGTCATTGAGGCGGTTATAGCATCGCAACAAGGTACTTTTACCACAACCAGAAGGGCCGATAAAAGCTGTCACCTGATTTTTTGGAATATCTAGCCAGATATCTTTCAAGGCTAAAAATTTGCCGTAGTAAACGTTGAGGTTTTCGGTGCGTAAAACGGTTTGAGTATCGTTGACTGTGCTAATATTGTTAGCCATAAATTAAGTGTAGTATTAGTTTTAGCGATACAAATCCGCTATGTAGATGCTATTTCCCTAAGCTTCCTTGCGAGTTGCCCAGCGAGCGATGATACTTGTGATTAGAACCATCAATACCAAAATCAAAGATGCTGCCCAAGCTAGTGACTGCCAATTTTTAAACGGAGAAATAGCATATTTGTAAACCAAAACTGCAAGGGAAGCTGTGGGTTCAAATAAGCTACCTGGCCAAAAATTGGAAAATAGCGCGGTAAATAGTAAAGGTGCAGTTTCTCCAGATGCTCTGGCGATCGCTAGCGTTGCCCCAGTTACAATTGTAGGTAGGGCTGCTGGTAAGACTACTTGACTTACTGTTTGAAAGTTTGTTGCTCCTAACCCTACAGATGCTTGTCGCAAATCTTGCGATACTAACTGCAAGGCTTCATCAGTGGTTCGGACAATAATTGGCAACATCAAAATTGCCAGTGCAAAGCCTCCACCGAGAGCAGAGTATGATCCTAAGTTTAACTTGACCAGTGTCAAAACTACAATGCCATAGGCAAATACTCCAGCAATAATTGACGGGACTCCACTCAGAACGTTAGCTGCAAAACGTACCCATCTCGCTACATTGGCCGAGCTAAATTCTGTGATGTAAATCGCCGCCAAAACACCAAATGGGATACTAATCACCGCAGCAATTCCTACCATTAATAGTGTACCCAAAATTGCATTACCAAAGCCTCCTCCTTGTTGTAAAGCTTTGGGTGGCAGTTCAAAAAAGACGCTGGGACTCAAACTGCTAAAGCCTTGAATAATGACGTAAGAAAGCACTGCTATCAAAGGCACAAGTGCCAATACCCCACAGATAAATGCCACTACCGTCATTACAGTATTAAACAATGTCCTTTGAGACATAGCAGCGCGAGTTAGGCTGCGCTCTGGAAAACTAGAAGTCATAATTTAACCCAAAACTAAGCTACAGTCGCTTGACTCTCAGAACGACAAACTCGGCCATGATATTGACTACCAAGGTCAAGAAGAATAGAACTAAAGCAGCGTACATTAAAGCCGAAACTTGCAAACCACTAGCTTCTGCAAATTGATTTGCCAGTAGCGAAGAAATCGTATTGCCTGGTGCTAACAGTGAGATACTAATGTTGTTGGAATTACCAATTAACATTGTTACAGCCATTGTTTCTCCCATTGCCCGACCTAGTGACAACATCACAGCGCTAACTATCCCTGAAAAGGCTGCTGGAATCAGAATTTGCAAGATGGTTTCCCAACGAGTTGCTCCTAGTCCTACGGCTGCTTGGCGCAAACTGGAGGGTATAGAAATTAAGGCATCGCGTGATAAAGCTGTGATAATGGGCAAAGTCATAATTGCTAATATGACTCCCGCCGGCAACATTCCTGGCCCTGTAGGGGGGGTGCTAAAAAATGGTATCCAGCCAAAATAACTATTGAGCCATTTTCCCAAGTTAGTTAAGATAGGCACTAAAACGAAAATACCCCACACGCCGTAGACAACGCTGGGAATAGCTGCAAGCAGTTCTACTGCAAAAACCAGTACCAACTTAACTTTAGCGGGTAAAAAATCCTCGCTTAGTACAATAGCAGTACCAACTCCAATCGGTACAGCTATCAGCAGACCAATAAAAGAACTCAAGAGAGTTCCATAAATTTGAGGTAACACCCCGTAGCTATCATTAACTGGGTTCCAAATAGTGTTGGCTAAAAAACTAGCACCAAACTTTTGGATGGCAGGCCAAGCACCAATTGCAACCTGTGAGCCGATCCACAGTAAAGTTCCAGCAACCCCAAAGGCAAAAATTTTAGTTACCCAGATGAAACCCTGATCTAGGGACTTTTCTACATCAGAGCGATTTTTTGTCGCTGATGAAAGGTTTTGAGAATTTGTAGTCATGACTACCGACTTTCACAATTAAATCAGAGGAAAATATGGGAGGCAACCATCTAAACAAAATTGTTGCCTCATCGTCTTTTAAAACTAGTTTAATAACCAGCTTAAAAATTATTGTCTAGAAATGCTTTATGTCTTGGCTGTGGCTACTTGGTAGCGCTAGTACCACTACCAACAGCGATTTTATAGTCTGGACTAATTTGATCGGCAGCCGCAGCCACCTTTGCGATCACGTTTTGGGGTAAAGGAACATACCCTAGTGCCACAGAATTCTTCTGACCCTCAGTTAAAGCGTATTCGATCGCAGCTTCCATAGCCTTAGCTTTTGCCGCATCGGGATATTTCTTGTAAGCCAAAATCCAGGTGTAAGTGACGATGGGATAGGAATCAGCGCCTTCTGGATCGGAAATAAAGACGCGGAGATCAGGCGGTAGAGTTGCTGATTCCAGAGTTTTAGAGGCTGACTCCTCAGTAGGTACAATAAACTGACCGCTTTTGTTTTCCAAAGCAGCGAACTTGAGCTTATTTTGTTTGGCGTAGCCGTACTCGACATAACCAATAGAACCTTGTGTTTGTTGGACTTGGGCGGTAACACCCTCATTCCCTTTTGCACCAACTCCCACAGGCCAATTGACAGTTTTGCCTTCACCAACTTTAGTCTTCCACTCCGGGCTAATAGCATTAAGGTGTTTTGTGAACACACCTGTTGTTCCGCTACCATCAGAACGATAAACAACTGTGATTGGCTGGTTAGGAAGGTTTACACCTGGGTTAGCCTTGGCAATTTGGGGATCATTCCAAGACTTGATTTTGCCTAGTAGAATATCAGCGTAAAGAGTTCGTGGTAGCTTTAGTTCTGCAACATCGGGCAAGTTGTAAGCTAGCACAATGCTACCAGCAGTTACAGGCAGTAAAATAACGCCCTTATCCGCTGGCACTTTTTGGATTTCTTCATCATTCATGGCAACATCGCTAGCAGCAAAGTCTACAGTTCCTTTGAGAAATTGCTGAACTCCAGCACCGCTACCAACTGAGGCATAGTCAATTCGTAGGTTTGGATATTTTTTGTTTAAGTCAGTAAACCATGTATCATATAGTGGTGCTGGGAAAGAAGCACCAGCCCCGCTTAACTTTACGTTTCCACCAAGGTCTAATTTAGCTGGGCTAGAGGCAGTAGTATCTGTCGCAGTACCAGAAGTGGCTGTACTATCTGGTGTTTGCTGTCCGCCACAAGCTGCTAGGCTGATTGTCAGTGCTAACACTGAAATTGAACCTGTGAGGCGATGAGTTTTTATTGCACTAAGAGGTGAGAGCATCGCTATCAATTTTTTAGTAACTTTTCATGTGAGCGTTTCTAAGATACTCCCAAATGACGACAATATAGATTAACGAAAGGTTAACAAAACAAAAAAATACTTGTTTTTTGATGAAGAGAAAACCCTATTTTATAATTTTTATTGATAAATTTTATACTCTTACTTTAAGTTTGAGATATAAATATTACTACACTAAGTTTGTTACACTTATTTACAAAAATTTATTGATAGTGTAATTTCGTTGGTAAAGTCATGAAAAAAGTATATAAATATTAATTAAGATTAAGCATTAAACACTTTGTAGCTAAATTTAGGCACTACTCTGCAAGACATAGTATAAATACTAATATAAATAATGTTAATTTACCATATTTTAGGTTAAATACCAGAATTCACAGCACGCCTCAGCCAAGAAAATTAGATAATAGACACCTCAGCTATAATTCGTAGAAGTGAAAAATTACATACCAAAAAGGCAAAAGAAAATATGGTAGTTCTTAAGATGTAAGCACAAATTTCATTTCAGTATTAATTGAATATACTAGTTGCTGTTGGTTTTCCCTTTTGCTTTTCCTTGGTTGACTGATAAATGTTTGCTGTTTCCAATCAATTACTATGGTCAATGATTGGCTTACTCCTGACAATGGGTGGCACTTTCCTAGAAGCTTATGGCATCACCTTACCTTGGAATTGGAGTAAGCACGGAATTCAGACAATTTCATTAGGTGTCACTTTTCAAGTTGGCGCAGTATTGTTAGTGGGTTGTTTAGGGGGCAAAAATGCTGGTGCGCTCTCACAAATTGCCTATTTAGTCATGGGGTTGACCTTATTACCTGTATTTGCCGATGGGGGCGGTATTGGTTATGTTAAGCTATCTCAATTTGGCTATCTATTAGGCTTTATTCCTGGAGCTTGGATTTGTGGCTTGTTCGCTTTTAAAGCTAGACCTCGACTAGAAACTCTCGCCTTCAGTTGCATCTGTGGCTTGTTAACTCTCCACCTATGCGGTATTAGTTATTTGATTATTAGCTATATTTTTCAATGGAAAGGCACAGAAAACCTACCCCTGATGCAAGCAATCCTCAGATACTCCTGGTTTGCACTACCAGGGCAACTAAGTGTGGTCTGTGCCGTTACTGTAATAGCATATATATTGCGTCACTTAATGTTTTATTAGTCATGAAGGGGCTAGAGGCTAGGGGCTAGAAATTTAAAATTCTTCTAATCCTTAGTCCTTAGTCCCTAGTCCATAATCCTAGCCCCTAGTTTCATGCGTTTAAAAAATCGCCTTTTCTGGATAGCTGCCTTCATAGCTTTTTTCTTAGATCAAATAACTAAATACTGGGTGGTGCAAACCTTTAGCTTGGGGCAAACACTACCACTCTTACCTGGAATATTTCACTTCACCTATGTCACTAATACTGGTGCGGCTTTTAGTCTGTTAAGTGGGAAAGTAGAGTGGTTGCGCTGGTTATCTTTAGGAGTGAGTTTAGTGTTGATAGCGTTGGCCTTGTTTGGTGCAACGTTAAATTTGTGGGATCAGTTGGGCTATGGCTTGATTTTAGGTGGAGCTATGGGCAACGGTATCGATCGCTTTGTTTTAGGCTACGTCGTTGATTTTCTTGATTTTCGCCTGATTAACTTTGCTGTATTTAATGTGGCAGATTCATTTATTAGTATCGGTATTGTTTGCCTGTTAATTGCTTCCTTGCAAAAAACACCGACTTCAACTGACAGGTCGCATTAAACTATTAAGCCTGGGATGATTAATCCCAGGCTATTGGTTGCTAGAACCCTTGCTCAGTCCTATATGCGAAGACTTGATCTATTGGTTCTGGCGATTTTGAGTTTTTATCTTATACCAGTTCGCATAACTGCTGTAAGAAGTCAAGATGCACTGGCGATCGCTAATGGCAAATTAGTATTCAGATTATTATGCCTCAGCTTTTAATTTAATTACCGGCTAGGAGTTGGCGAACTAGAGCCTGGAGTACTGGGAGAGTTCATACCTGGTTCGGTAGTGCTGCCAGGAGTACCAGATTCAGGTGTAGTTGGGTTTCCTGGTACGGTAATGCTGCCAGGAATGCCAGACTCAGGTGTAGTTGAGCTTCCTGGTGCTGGAGTTAAGTTGCTAGGAGCGGCAGGATCAGATGGGGTAAAAGTTCCTGGTGCTGGAGTGGTTTCGGGAATGCCAGATCCAGGTGCTGTCATGGTTCCTGGTGCTGGAGTGGTTTCGGGAATGCCAGATCCAGGTGCTGTCATGCTTCCTGGTGCAGTTGTGCTATCTGGTGTGGTGGTGCTATCTGGTGTGGTTTCTGCTGGTACTGTAGTGCTACCAGGAGCGCTAGGGGTGAGTGCTGTGCCGCCCGGACATCGGGAGTTGAGCGGAAAATTCTCGCATAGAATTTTCATCCCTTGTGGCGACATCTTGATTTCCGTTGGTGCACTAGTGGAGTCGCTACTGGATTGGGCTATGGGGGATTTACTGGATTCGGCTACAGCAATGTTAGCGGTGAATGCTAAAGATAAAGCTGCACCAATCAGAGTCAGAGATTTTCCCATCATTCTGTAATTAACCTAAACGGAACACTCGGCCCATTAAAACAGACAATAAAATTTAGAAAATCTTCCTAAATGAATATATTTAGGTTTGTTTCAGAAGATGTGGATATGTAAATTGGTAAAAATTAAATCTGTTGGATGTTGATGACTAGTGTTTAAAAATACAAACTTTAAAACTATAGTTGTAGTTATAGAACTAGTAACATTAGATTAAATAAGCATTAGGAGAATGGAGAAAAAGTTCGTATTGATCTAGCCAAGTTACAAAAATTACAATAAATTATTGTAATTTGGCTAAATTTAAGTATAAATTAGGTCAAAAAATTCCGTATAGATAATTTATGCTTTGGCTTATGAGTAAAATGATGAAAGACTAACATCTAAATTGATTGTAATTCGCCCAATTCTTTACTAAAAAGTGTGATGTGAATAGCCGATGAGTTCTCCCCAACCCCCTCAAAAGCCAAAAACTTTACTTGGTCAACTGACTCAAGCGGTACATACTATCCAAGCTAGGGTCGATTTTTCCAAATTGGCGCTCAAGCCTAATGCCAAAGTACCGGAACTCTGGGTGCAGGATGCGGGGGCGGATAAAGCAGAGGTATATCCACTGTTGGGCGATCGCTATATTCTAGGTCGTAGCTCCAAATCCAGCGATATCGTCATCCGTAACCCTGTTGTCAGCCAAATTCACCTGTCGCTATCGCGGAATTCTACTCAACGCACACCAGTTTTCGTCATCAAAGACGAAAACTCCACCAACGGCATTTATCGTGGCAAGCGTCGTGTCAATTCTCTAGAACTGCGTCACGGCGATATTCTGACTCTGGGCCCCCCAGAACTCGCCGCTTCTGTGCGGTTGCAATACGTCGATCCACCAGCCTGGTATGTCAAAGCTGCAAGTTGGACAGCTTGTGGTGTCGGCGGTGCTAGTGCCCTGTTAGCGTTAGTGATTGGCGTCGAATGGCTGAAATTTACAGTTAAACCCCTACCTACAGCTACACGCGCCCCAGTAGTTGTTTACGCCCGTGATGGAGCTACTCCCCTAAGAGAGCCTCGGACTACCTCTCATGTAGACATGAAGCGATTAGAGGAATTTGGCCCTTATTTGCCTGCTGCGGTGGTGGCTTCAGAGGATAGTCGTTATTACTGGCACTTTGGGGTTGACCCTGTGGGGATTTTACGAGCCGTGTTGATCAATAGCCGCAGTGGAGATGTGCAGCAAGGAGCCAGCACTGTAACCCAGCAAGTTGCCCGCAGTTTGTTCCGTGAGTATGTAGGCAGACAAGATACCCTTGGACGAAAATTGCGGGAGGCAGTTGTCGCCTTGAAGCTGGAAACATTTCACAGCAAAGATGATATTTTGCTGATGTACTTAAATCGGGTTTTTTTGGGAGGAGATACCTCTGGCTTTGAGGATGCATCCCAGTATTATTTTGAGAAGTCGGCTAAAGAATTAACTTTGGCAGAAGCAGCAACATTGGTAGGAATTTTACCTGCCCCCAACGCTTTCGATTTTTGTGGGGATAGTCCAAATAAGCTAGAAGCAGCCGAATACCGGAATCGTGTTATTAAGCGGTTGCTGGAGATGGGCAAAATTAAATCTGAGGATGCAAACCGAGCTAGACGCTCCACCGTCCAACTTAGCCCTAAAGTTTGTGAACAGCAAGCCAAGACGATCGCTCCTTATTTTTACAGTTACGTCTTCTCCGAACTTGAATCAATCTTGGGGGAGGGAGCTGCAAGAGAGGGAAATTATATCATTGAAACCAAGCTTGATCCAGCGATACAGAGCCAAGCAGAAGCAGCATTGAATAATTCAGTGAACAACGCTGGTAGAAATTTTAATTTTTCTCAAGGGGCGGTAGTCACTCTTGACTCTAGTACAGGCAGTATCCTGGCAATGGTGGGCGGGACTGATTACAGAAAAAGTCAGTTCAATCGTGCCGTTCAAGCCCAAAGACAACCAGGTTCCACCTTCAAAATCTTTGCTTACACCGCTGCTATTCAACAGGGAATTTCAGAATCAAAAAGTTATTCTTGCGCTCCTTTAACTTGGCAAGGCTTTACTTATAAACCCTGTCGTGCTGGTGCTGGCGCTACTTTAGATATTGCCACCGGGCTGGCGCTTTCAGAAAATCCCATCGCCCTACGAGTTGCCAGAGAAATCGGGCTGAATAAAGTCGTGGCAATGGCACAGAAATTGGGAATAAAGTCAACCCTTGATCCAGTTCCTGGCTTGGTATTAGGTCAAAGTGTAGTCAATGTTTTGGAAATGACTGGTGCTTTTGGCGCTATTAGTAATGGTGGTGTACGGAATCCTCCCCATGCAATTAACCGAATTTTAGACAGTGGTGATTGCCGCGATCGCAATGATATCAAAACTTGCCGTGTAATCTACTCCTTCGACCAAGATCCAGATGCCAACAAACGAGTGCTGCCAAATGGTGTAGCCGATGAGATGACTAGTTTGATGCGTGGCGTAGTCACAAGAGGGACTGGGCGTAGTGCTGCAATTGGACTGGGAGAAGCTGGAAAAACAGGCACGACTGATAAAAACGTTGACTTATGGTTCATCGGTTTTATCCCCAGTCGGCGGCTTGTAACTGGTGTCTGGCTGGGAAACGATAATAATTCCCCTACATCTGGTAGCAGCGCTCAAGCAGCTCAGTTATGGGGAAATTATATGCGGCGGGTTACAAGGTGAATTGGGCATTGGGCATTGGGCATTGGGCATTGGGCATTGGGAACTATTGATCATTTATTGATCAATGGACTTTTGTGAGAAGACCTGATTTTGAGGACTTAGAAGTTTATCAACTTGCTGAGAAGCTAGCTAATCAAATTTGGCATAGGGAGCGGACGGCGACGAAACCAACTCCGACCAATATTAGCCGTTAGGCTGATTAGGGAGTGGGCTGGTTGAGAAGTCAGTCGTCAATCTTGAGTTTTGGTAGTCGATCAACCCAGTCTTCAATTAATTGTGTAACAGTTTTTTCTTTTGCTTCTGCATACGCTTTTAGGGCTTCGTACCTTCTTTCGGTCATGCGAATGTGTAGATTTCTATTTTTCATGATGTGTTGCAAACGCGAACACTTCCATAATAGTATATAAATGGTTGTTGACCCACCCACACGACTCACAACAAACGGACACAGTAGCGGTAAAACGCTTGCCAAGACTAAGAGTGTGAGAAAGGGGGAAAGACCTTGGTCACTGGTTCGCTTTTGTTACGTCCTGCGGTAAAAATAAGCCATACAGGGGTGTACGAAAAAGTAATCAAACTGTCTGCGGAAGGCGGACGGCTGCGCGGGTTCCAGCCCTGACTGGATAAAGGTGTGCAATACCAGAAACGCTGTGTAAGACCATCACGAGATTTAGTTCTCGACTTTTTGGAAGTTCCTAACGTGGCAACGGCGAATAAGACGCGAAACGTTGATGGTTGTTTTAATGAAGCTCCGGCTTCAGCGAAGCAAGCCGGAGTACTTCACTGCTTATCTAAAATCCATAGGGAATAGGGAATAGGGAGTAGGGAGTAGGGAGTAGGGAGTAGGGAGTAGGGAGTAGGAACTTAATTTTCTTCCCCATACCCCATGCCCCATGCCCCATGCCCCATGCCCTATTGTTGATATCCCTCCCAAGGCGTAACTTCAAGTTTGCCGCTAGGCTTAAATATCACTTGGAAGTGGGCGAGAGGTTCTTTATTGTTGGGAGCTGCTACATTGGAACCGTAGACAGCATTGAACATCTTGGGAAGGGGTGTTTCGCGGAAATAGTCAAAGGCGACTTGATTGAGTGGTTCATAGTCAGCAATTACACCATCTTTGTTAACTGCTACCCGATATTTTAAATCTCGCGTAAAGGTGGGAGTGCCACTCCAAGTTTGCCGAACTGTACTATAAAGCTTTTGGTTTAAACCTTTGACTATATTAGAGTCAGTAATTTTCTCACCTACTACCTCTGGCGTTCTAGCATATCCTCGCCAAGGGCTAACTTGCAGCACACCTTGTGTAGTAAATACTATTCGGAATTGGGCGATCGGTTCATTGGAAATAGGAGGGCGGCTAGCTGGATTGTAAAGTACGTTAGGCAGAGGAGTTTGCCCTACTCCTATATTTGCCTCTTTATTCACTGCTTTATAACCGACGATCGCTCCATCCGCAGCTACACCCAGACGATAGATCAAATCCTGTTGTAATCCTAAGCGATTAGTCCAAGCTGGATGAACTTGGTTGTACACTTGACGATTTAATGCACGTAACTGGGATGGATCAGTAATTTCTGGAACTGTATTTAAAAGTGCTTCTAAATCTTTAAATGGCGGCTTTGTATTAGCTGTGGATGTTCGTGTGGGCGTTGCAGTAGCTGATGCTGGAGCAGTGATATTGTTTGTTGTAGAGCTAGTTTGCTCATCTGGTTTAGGTTGCGGTGGACGTATTTGGGGAGGTGGAATCAAGTTAAAGGCGATCGCTGCTACTGCTAAACTTGACACACCCACAGCAGCAGGAACAGCCTGCCTGATCAAAGCCTGACTAGCACCGCCATAGCGTCTAGTAACTGGTTGTAGTTCTAGGGAAAGTTCAGGTAAAGTTTGGGTATCAGCAAAAAACTGATCCACTGCTTCTACTAAATCAAACAACTGCACCGTATTCAAATCTATTTCAATAGGCGGACGTTTGGAATTATTAGAGTGATCGAACCCCTCTGGAGCGCCTTCTGAATATATAATTAACCTATGTCGGTTGCTGTCAATTTTCCGAAACTCTACTAGCTCCGATTCCTGGTTGTGTGCTTGGGGATTGGGTACACTACTTAAAAATTCTTGGGCATAGCCACTAACAGCCCTCACCAAACTTTCAAAAAATTCCCGCCCTCCCGTTAGAGGTTGGTTGTAACCAGATAAATAACATTCTGCATTTACCAATATTGATAATTCCGGGCGCATTTCCTGGAAGTGTGCAGCCCTAGTGACATCACTTAACCCTTCTAAAAGCAGTGTACAATTAGGCAAACTGTACTTACGTTGAATATTCATTCCACTTCACCGTCAAAAAGACTAATCCAGAGCCGCTGCATTCCAGCTGTACCAGTACAAAATAGTAATTGTCCTAACAAATTTATAGCTAGCTCATCTAATTTTGCATCAGAAGTTAATGCCAGGACACCAGAACGTCGAGCATTCATCCGGCTCTTAAAATGCGCTCTAAACCGCTCTAGGTAATTAGATAGGCGCAAATTCTGTTCTAATGGAATCTGCTTTTCTTCCATTTGCTGACATATCATTAATAACTGGCGAATCACAACAGTTAAACGCCGTGCTATGTGGCAAGCAATGACTACCAGAGCTTTTGCTTCCATGATAGTTAAGGGACGGCGCATGTGCGCTCTCCGTAGCGGATTAGAGCTACGCATCCGCCATAAATTTACTCTGTCTTTAACAATTCCTTTTAGATCCAACTCTTGAGCAAAAGTCAGGATTGCTTCCGAACCACCAAGCTCTAAAGCTTCAATTGCCAGTAAAATCAGGTCAATTTGCAGCCTGGTTCTGCGAGGACACGTTTTGGAAGCGATCGCAGGATCTGGCAAAGTATCCAGAACCATCGGCAGTGAATCTTGAGTTGGACTGTTGAACGGCGTTAAACTTGCTGAGACATTCATCCTATAAATACCTTATGCGGTTCCAACAGACTAGATAAAACAAATTTAAGATCGGTAGCCAAGACTTGTAGCAGTAGCATGACTACCTGATATATACATTACTTAACTCTTTCTACTCAAAGTTTTCCCTATATTGAAATCAAAATTTTAAAACATAACTTAATTCACCTCATTTATTTAGTGCAATACCTCTTATAGCTTGATTTAGATTCTAATTATCGTCAATGAAGGGCGAAGCTTCAGCCTCGACTCCCAGCGTATGACATTATAGTGTACGATTTTTCAGGTATCTGAAATTAGGCATTGGGGATTGGGATAGCTATGAATCTAAATTAATAACTCCTCACTCTTCACTCCTAACTTTGCCTACTCCCTACTCCCCATCCCCTATTTTATGGATTTGAAGTCTCTCGTTCGTGACATCCCAGATTTCCCCAAACCCGGAATTCTATTTCGGGATATTACTACGCTGCTGCGCGATCCAGAGGGACTGCGCTATACTATTGACTTTTTAACACAAAAATGCAACGAAGCTGGAATAACGGCGGATTATGTCATCGGTATAGAGTCGAGGGGATTCATTTTTGGCTCACCTCTGGCTTATAAATTAGGAGTTGGTTTTATTCCCGTCCGCAAAAAAGGGAAGTTACCAGCAGCCGTTCACTCAATTGAGTATGAACTAGAATATGGTGTGGACTGCCTAGAAGTGCATCAAGAGGCTTTACACCAAGGGAGCCGAGTTTTGATTGTGGACGATTTGATTGCCACGGGTGGAACTGCGAGTGCAACAGCAAAGTTAGTGCAGAAGATTGGCTGCGAACTAGTAGGATTTGGGTTTATTATCGAGCTACGGGATTTAGAAGGGCGTAAATATCTGCCGGACGTGCCGATTATCTCTCTAATTGAATATTAGTTATTTGTCATTAGACATTGGTCATTAGTCATTAGTCATTTGCGAAGGACAACTGACAAAGGACAAAAGATAAAGGACAAAAGATAAAGGACAAAAGATAAATGACATCTACGAGAATTTCATTGGAGACAAGTCGGGATTGGCTAATAACGCTAGTCACGAATGAAACTTTTGTTTATGTGGGAAAGCGGGTATTGCAGGCACTACTGACTTTGTTTTTGGCGTCAGCGTTGTCGTTTTTCATTATTCAACTTGCTCCAGGAGATTATGTAGATACGCTGCGGCAAAACCCGAAGATATCGCCAGAAAGAATAGAAGAAATCAAGCGGCAGTTTGGTCTGGATAGGTCTTGGCCAGAGCAATTTTGGCTGTGGCTATGGCGAATCTTGACAAAGGGAGATTTTGGCACGAGTTTTATTTATCAACGTTCAGTAGCATCGCTGTTGTGGGAACGAGTACCAGCGACTTTGCTATTAGCGATCGCATCTTTAATTGTCACATGGGCGATCGCTATCCCTCTAGGGATCTTTGCTGCTGTTAACCAAAATAAGCTAGCAGACCGGATTTTACAGGTGATTAGTTATGCCGGACAAGGCTTTCCTACTTTCATCACTGCCTTAGCACTGCTGGTTTTAGCCCAACTCACCTCGCCCTTATTCCCAGTGGGTAGTATGACTAGCATCAATCACTCGGAACTGTCGTGGTTTGGCAGAATCTTAGATATCGGCTGGCACATGATTTTACCCACGATTGCACTCTCAATTACAAGTTTTGCTGGTTTACAACGCATCACTCGCGGCGAATTATTGGATGTTCTGCGTCAAGATTATATCCAAACGGCTCGTGCCAAAGGACTGCCAGAAAACCGCGTTATCTACGTTCATGCACTCCGCAACGCCATAAATCCTTTGATTACCTTATTGGGTTTTGAATTAGCTAGTTTATTAAGCGGTGCCTTTATTGCCGAATTCTTCTTCAACTGGCCAGGTTTAGGAAGGTTGAGCTTACAGGCTGTATTAGCTCAAGATTTATATTTATTAATGGCAAGCTTGGTAATGAGCGCAGTGTTGCTGATTGCTGGTAATTTAATTGCGGACTTAATGTTAAAAGCAGCCGATCCACGCATTCGCCTAGAAAATCTCAATTAGTCATTTGTCATTTGTCATTTGTCATTAGTCATTGATTTAACCTCATCTCCATGCTGTCTGAAGTCTATTACTTGGTGCGCTCAAAAACTGACGGGAATTATCTCATCGCTCGTCCTGATACTGAAACATCAGGTTATTTATTGCTGTTTCAGGAAAACTTTGATGCCTTAAGCTATCTCAATACCCATGCGGCAGAAGTAGCAAACCGCTTTACTGTGGAATCTATTGCGCGTACACAGTTGGGAAACTTGCTCAAACGCTGGGGTTTTAGCGGTGTGGGTATTGTGACTGACCCGTTATTACCCAAGGTTGAGTTTTTGCAGCACAGTTAAAATATTAGCAATAGTAAGAGATTAGGACTTACGCATTGACAGGAAAGACAAAATATGAGTGATGTGAAAAACCACATCTGTCGTAGGGGCAATTCATGAATTGCCCCTACAGCCCGGGTCTATTTACCATCAAAAAATGATTCATAAAAATCTGAACCGATGTATTTACGTTGATACACAACATGATTCTTTTGTACAGTGCGTAAGTCCTAGAGATTAGGAACTTGCAGAGAAATAAGATACCAGGTAATCTAGGGTTGAATAACCCAAAACCAGGTGAACGATTTAATCTTTGTTGAAGAGGTGTAAAATTGCTGACTATCGAATTCCTGGTTCTGATCCCAATGATCCTCTAGCAGTCTTTCAATACAGTACTGTCATAAGGGGCGGCACAAAGTACAATAATCTTCTGCACGGAAGCAATAGCAAATTCCCCTTGATACTGTTGCAACCTCTGGATAACTCCTGGATTCGGTTGTGGTCTTAATGGCTCAGATATGACTGTCGGTTCGGAGACTTTTCCCAGAGAAAAATATTTTCTCAACGATAGAATGAGGTATTCAGACTCTGTAAACTTTTGAGAGTCTGACTGATTTTTTGGGAAATTCGTGCATTGGTCTTTTTTGTTGAGTTACTTGCGAATTTTCGCAATAGCGCGCGAAAAAGTAGTACTAATGAATTACTTTTTGGCTCAAAAAATGACCGAACCGACAGATATGACGTTAGTATCCAGTAAAAAGCGACTCACAATATGATTTTTCGTCCAGGAGACTTGTCGCGTACATCTTTCCAAACCTCATAGGAATTCGCGGGATGTGGGAAACTCAG
>Ga0335394_10002456_pt1 | contig 20838 bp, 19 predicted proteins | sample MAT03_FD_205741 | JGI IMG/M metagenome (GOLD analysis project Ga0335394, IMG submission 205741) | Freshwater microbial communities from Lake Fryxell liftoff mats and glacier meltwater in Antarctica - MAT-03 (spades assembly) (version 2) ...
ACTGCTTTTCATGCGCTATTTGATATTTAATCTGCCATCATCCAGCGGTCACGGCCGTTATTTTTCGCTTCGTACATTGCATTGTCTGCGCGGTTTAGTAAACCATCCCAGGTATCGATACCATTTTTAAATTGAGCAATGCCAATACTGATGGTGACATTTAAAGTCTGTGCGCCGTTATTAATGGGAATTTTCATTTCACGCATCTGCTCGCACAAACGCGCAGCTTGCTCCGCGGCGGCATGCAGATCTGAACTCGGCAAAAGAATAAGGAATTCTTCGCCGCCATAGCGGCCGACCAGATCAGGATGGCGGATATGGTTTTGAAGTTGACGGGAGACCTGCCTTAAGACATCATCCCCCACAGGATGCCCATGCGTATCATTGACCGCTTTGAAATGATCCACATCCACTACAGAGATCGAAAGCAGCCCGTTGTATCTTTCGGCGCGCAGGACTTCATCCTGAAGTTTCTTGACGATCACCCGTCTGTTGAACAGGAAAGTGAGCGCATCAATTTCAGCGACTTCCTGCGCCTGCACCATGACCGCTTCCATTTCGATCTGTTTATTGCGGGCAATTTTTTTTGTAACTTCACTCTCGATCTGAAACATTTTCATTTTCCGATTCAAGCGCTCAACAGATTCATGCAGAGTAGAATCTAATTTAACTTCTTCGGCAATAAAAAGAAACCGCTCCCCTGATATGGGAATCAACTGGCAATCGCAATGCAGGGCAAACTCATCTTCATCTGGAAGCGGAAGTTTGGCGACCCAATGTTCTTTTATTTTCGACTTCAATTTGGATTCGATCTGATTTTTATCGCCTTCAGAAAAGAAACCCTGCAAATTATCCGCTCTAGGAAATAATTTTTTACAGGCTTCAAAAGCGCGATTCCATGAAACCAAAGTGCCGTCATACTCCACGAGCGCGACCATGGCATGGATATTTTCAAGCGCTTGGCCCGCATCCTGGGTTGAGATTAAATCTACAAGTGGTTTCATAATTTCAATCGCAGTCCATTCGCCGGGTGATTTTGTTCATCGCGCACCTCGCCTGCCAAATTGACGTTCCAGTGAATCGACAGATAAATGAACCATGGTCGGTCTGCCATGCGGACAAGTGCGCGGGGAAGCGCAGGCTTCGAGATCGTTCAACAATGCGCGTTGTTCTTCGCTCGTCAAAGTTTGCCCGCCTTTGACAGCCAGCCGCTTACAGACTCGTGCCGCAAGTTTTGCTTCGACTTCGGCCTGTAACGGGGTTTCATCTTCTTCAAAGTCTTCAACCAAGGCACGTAACGCAGACGATGGATCGCCGCCCGCGAATAAGACCGGCATGGCGCGCACTTGAAATGTATTCGTGCCAAATTCTTCCACTTCAAAACCGAAATGATTCAGGAACGGCAGCTGCGACATCAACATCTTCGCGGATTGCGGCGGCAAAGTGACAACCTCTGGCGTGAGCAAAGCCTGTGACGGAATAATTTTCCTGTCATGCTGCGCCATTAACTTTTCAAACAAAACACGTTCATGCGCCGCGTGTTGGTCCACCAAATACAACCCATCGGGCCCTTCGGCGACAATATAAGTTGAGCCGATTTGTCCAATGAGACGGAGGAGGGGAACAGGGGCAAAGGAAGGATGTTCGATTTCAGATTTTTGATTTGCGACACCTGCACTTGCGTACGGCGCAAGTGTTTGCGATTGATCACTTTCTGCATTTTGCATTCCATATTCATCATTCCTCATTCCGCCTTCTACATTCTGCATTTCGGCGTGCCCAACACTCCAGTCAATTCCCACTTCCCTTCCTTCTGTCGAAGCAGGTCTTGCTCCGCCCCACATTTGCGGCGAGACAGAAGCCACAGGGGTATACGCCAGCAACGCCTTGCGAGCAGAACGCTGCACAAAACTAAAAATCTTATCCTGACTTCTAAAGCGCACCTCTGCTTTTGTGGGGTGAACATTCACATCCACATCTTCGGGGGCGACCTCTAAAAACAAAGCGGTCAGCGGATAGCGTCCCACCATCAACAGGGTGTGATATGCCTGAAGCAAAGCAGTGGTCAACGAGAATTCCTGCACCCAGCGCCCGTTGACGAAGAATGTGATCTCTTTGCGATTGGAACGGGTCAGTGAAGTTGGGCTGATAAAACCAGTTAAAGATAAACCTTCCTCAATCGCCATCACTTCGAGCATTTGTTTGGCTACGTCCACGCCATATAACGCGGCGAGAATGGAACGCCTGTCGCCATCGCCTGCGGTTTGTAATGTGGCTTGCTTGCCATCGGTCACCTTGAAGCGCACATTGGGATAGGCCAGCGCATAGCGTGTGACCAGCGAATCAACAGCGCGTCTTTCGGTCACATCGGTTTTCAAAAATTTCAAACGCGCGGGCACGTTATAAAACAAATTTTCCACGCGCAGCACCGTCCCAACCGGTGCGCCGATTTTTTCCACTTTGCCTGAAATACCGCCATCCACTTTTAAGCGCGCGCCTTCTTTTGCAGACTCAACCCGCGAAACAATGGTCATATTTGAAACGGAACCAATCGAAGCCAGCGCTTCGCCTCGGAAGCCTAATGTCGAAATGTGGAACAAGTCTTCGGACTGAATCAGTTTTGAGGTCGCATGACGCGCGGCGGCCAACTCCAATTCATTCGCAGGAATCCCGTGCCCGTCATCCGCCACTTCGATCAGAGTCCGCCCTGCATCCACGATTGAAATGGAAATATTTTTCGCGCCCGCATCCAGCGCGTTTTCAGTTAATTCTTTCACAACAGAAGCGGGGCGCTCAACCACTTCACCCGCGGCGATCTGCGAAGAAACATCGGAAGATAAAAGACGAATAGGCATTGGCAGATTATACCCATGACGCCCGCAAATTGCGTCGTTTTTCAAATTGAAAGGCAATTTGCGAGCAGGGTATTATATAATCTCCAAATGCGATTCACAACTATTTTCTTCGATCTTGACGACACCCTGTATCCTTCCAACGCGGGCTTGTGGAAAGCCATCAAAAACCGCATGAATGATTTTATGCGCGAGCGTATGAATATCCCTGAAGATGAAATCCCCGCGTTGCGCGAAAAATATTATTTGCAATACGGCACAACCCTGCATGGATTAAAAAAACATCACAATATTAATGAGGATGAATTTCTGGCTTATGTGCATGATCTGCGGCTGGAAGAGTACCTGACTCCCGATCCATTGCAACGCTCGATCATCGCCTCACTTCCAACCCGCAAACTGATCTTCACCAACGCAGACATTCCCCACGCTGAAAGAGTGTTGACCGCGCTGCACTTGCGTGATCTCTTCCCGACCATTATTGATGTAACCAGCGTGGCGCCGTATTGCAAACCAATGCCCGAAGCCTTTGCCATCGCCATGCAACTCGCCGGCGAGAGTGACCCTGCACGCTGCATCATGATCGACGACCTGCCGCGCACCACGCGCGCCGCAAAAGAAATCGGCATGACCAGCCTTTTATATGGAACCGATCTGCCGGAAGAAAATGCCAGCGCATCGTTTACAAACTGGCAGCACCTGCCAGATTTTCTGGAGAAACTGTAATGGAAAACACACGCGCATTCTGGGGAGCCTTATTGTTCATTGGGATGATCGTGGGCGCAAACGTGATCGTGTATGGCATGGTGCGCTCTATCACCCATTCAAGCCGAAAGGGGACGAATTTCCTCGAATCGATGGGCAATATGTTTAACCCGTCCAACCAGAAAAAAGATAACTCCATGGATGAACTTCGCCAACAAATGGAGAAGCTAAACGGCGAAAAGAAAGACCCGCCCCCGCCAGCCCCCGAACCGTAAAATATTTCTCTTACACAAATCGTATACAGGATTCAGCAAACATTAATCCCTGAATGGTATCTTTTATGATAATAAAGTTAAAAAAATGGAGACACTATGAATAAAACTTTAAAGACTATTCTGCTTGTGCTGGTCATCATCGTCGTCGCGCTGGGTTCATTCGCGGGCGGTTTCGTAAGCGCACATTTCATCCCCCTGGTGGGTATTCCTGGTTTACCAGGCCCTGTTTCACTTGCAGCGCCCACTACTGCTCCAGAACAGCAATCAGCCACCCCCGCAGAATTTCAAGCGCTTTTCGCGCCATTCTGGGAAGCATGGAATCTAGTCCACGAAAATTATGTGGATCAACCCGTGGATGATATCGCCTTGATGCGCGGCGCGATCAACGGCATGCTGGGCGCTCTGGGCGACCAACACTCCTCGTACATGGATCCTGAAAATTTTGCACAAGCCAACTCCAGCCTCGCAGGCGAATATGAAGGCATCGGCGCATATGTGGATACCACCACTGAGTTCCTGACCATCACCAGCCCCATGCCCGACTCTCCTGCCGAACGCGCCGGCCTTTTATCCGGTGATCAGGTCGTGGCGATTGACGGCGAAGATATGAGCGGTATCGCCGCGGAAGTGGCACGCAGCAAAGTGATTGGCCCGGCCGGCACAACGGTCCATCTGACGATCCTGCGCAAAGACGAAGAGAAACTGCTTGAGTTCGATGTGGTGCGCGCAAAGATCACCATGAAATCATCCACTGGCGAAATGCTTGAAAATGATATTGCCTATATTCAAATCACCACCTTCGGCGAAAAGACCACCCCCGAATTACTGGCTGTGATGAAAGAGTTAATGGCGCAAAATCCAAAAGGCATCATCCTTGACCTGCGTAACAACGGCGGCGGATATTTGCAAACTTCGGTTGAAGTGGCCTCGCAATTTATAGGCGAAGGGGTTGTGCTCTATGAACAATATGGTGACGGCACACGCACCATCTATGATGTCATCCCTGGCGGCATGGCAACTGACACGAACATTCCGATGATGGTACTTATCAACGAAGGCTCAGCCTCCGCTTCTGAGATCGTGGCAGGCGCCTTACAGGATACCGGGCGCGCACAACTGGTCGGCGTCACATCCTACGGGAAAGGTTCCGTACAAAATTGGATACCCCTCAGCGGCGATAACGGCGCAGTCCGCATCACCATCGCCAAATGGCTCACCCCCAAAGAACATACCATCCATAAGATCGGACTCACCCCGGATGTGGTCGTGGAACGAACTGAGGAAGATTACAAAGCCAAGCGCGATCCTCAACTTGATAAGGCAGTCGAAGTATTATTGGGACTGATCGGAAAGTAAACGTTATTTGATTTGCACTGGAGGTAGCCATGTTTTTTAGTCCAACCTATTTGATGTACATGATCCCCGCCTTTCTATTAATGGCAATCACATCCTGGTACGTAAAACACGCCTACAATAAATGGAGCCGCATCCCTGCCCAAAGCCGCTTGACCGGCGCGCAGGCCGCCCAGCAATTAATTTCGGCGGGCAACCTATATGGCGTAAAAATTCAAAGCGTGGCGGGCGATCTCACCGACCATTACGACCCGCGCAATAAAACACTCAACCTATCGCAGGGCGTTGCAAATGTCGCATCGGTCGCATCGCTTGCCATCGCAGCCCATGAACTCGGTCACGCCATGCAGGATGCCGAAGGATACTTCCCTCTTCGCATTCGCGCCGCGCTGGTACCGGCTGTCAATATCGGCTCAAACCTGGGCTGGATATTAATCATGATCGGCTTGTTCCTGCGTTTCACCGAACTCGCCTGGCTGGGCATTCTCGTTTTTTCGGGCGGCGCTATTTTCGCATTGTTTACCCTGCCCGTGGAATTTGACGCATCTGCCCGCGCCAAGCAATTGCTGGTGCAAACCGGCATCATCCAAACCGACGAAGAACGGCGCGGCGTCAACGCTGTATTAAACGCCGCCGCGTTGACCTATGTCGCGGGTCTGATTACCGCAATTATGCAATTGCTATATTATGTTTCCCTTGTCAGCGGCGGCAGGCGCAGGTGACAACTAGAGGCTTCAACTAATCTCGTTGGCTTGCCAAAAGATTTCACCACGGAGCACACACAGAACACGGAGGAAAACCTATTAAGAAATCTCTATGGACTCCGTGGTCTGTGTGGTGAGAGACTTCATTAGCCCATTCTTTTAGACACTCTTTCAAAAAAAGAGCAGGCTCAGGCCTGCTCTTTTTTTTATGTGTATAATCATAACAATGAAAAAATTATTTGTCATTGTTATCCTTTTCCTCAGTATTGCAGTGGTAGCCATCAGCTTTAGCGAACTTGAAACCATCATGCGCACCCTGCAAAAAGCACATTTGGGATATTTCATCCTCGCGATCCTGATCCAAATCGCATGGTTTTTTACCACAGGCCGCATGTATCAATCTGTATATCATTTATTGGGTCTGGATGAATCCATCACAAACTTGAGCCGTATCGCCGCCGCCGCAAATTTCATCAACATCGTTGCACCCACTGCCGGCATAGGCGGTGTCGCACTTTTTGCCGCTGAAGCCCGCAGACGCGGACATCCCGCAGGCAGAGTGACCGTGGCCGCAGCATTGTTCCTCTCCCTCGACCATGCGGCCTTCCTATTTGTATTATCTTTGGGACTAATCGTCCTCGTGCGCCGTAACGATCTTGATGCAGGTGATATTTCAGCGACCTTATTTCTACTTGGCATCGCCATTTCCTACGCATCGATTCTGTATCTTGGCTACCGTTCAGAAGAAAAACTGGGAAACCTGCTGGCAAAAATAGCCCGTATCATTAACAACATCGTGAAATTCTTTCGCAAAGCAGAATACTTAAGCGAAGTCCGCGCCCATGAATTCGCCCACGAAGTTTCTGAAGGCTTCTCCGGACTTACAGAACAACCTGCCAGCCTGGTACGTCCCATTTTATGGGGCATCCTGGATAAGGCTCTCTTAATGTGTATCCTCACCTGCGCGTTTTTATCTTTTGAAGTCCCCTTCTCCATTGGCACAATTGTCGCAGGTTTCTCGATTGCCTATCTTTTTCTGATTGTTTCGCCCACGCCCTCCGGCATTGGCATCGTGGAAGGTCTTATGCCGATCGCGCTCAACTCACTACACGTTGACTGGAGTCAAGCCGTAGTCATAACCCTCACCTATCGCACCGTCACATTTTGGGTTCCATTCGGCATTGGCGCCTGGGCCTTCCGTTCCCTGCATACAGGCGGCGAAGAACCAGCCTCGGCCTAGGTATGCTTCAATCTTTATTGGATTTCTGGAAACAGGACGAAGAAACCGCTCCCAATCTTTTTGCCTGGCGGACGACTCCCGCGTGCCCTGCGCAAACGCATCCTTTTCCTAACGATCTGCCTGCCTCGCTTCGAGAGGCATTATCTTCCCGTAATATTAACCAACTCTACTCCCACCAATACTCCGCATGGATTCACTCGCGCGCGCATAAAAATATCATCCTCTCCACCGGCACAGCCAGCGGAAAGACTCTCGCCTACAATTTACCTGTCCTCGCGACAGTGCTTCATAATTCCGAAGCCCGCGCTATTTATTTGTTCCCTACAAAAGCTTTGGCACAGGATCAATACAACACTCTTCAATCTTTCCAATCGTCAATCGTCAATCTGAAATCGTCAATCTATGACGGCGATACACCACAATCATCAAGAGCGTCCATTCGCAAAAACGCGCGCATCGTCTTATCCAACCCGGATATGCTGCACACGGGCATTCTCCCGCATCATTCCAATTGGAGTGATTTTTTCTCCAACCTGAAATTCATCGTCATTGACGAAGCCCACACCTACCGAGGAGTCTTCGGCTCGCATGTCGCCAACGTCATTCGCAGACTCAAACGCGTGGCCGATTTTTATGGCGCGAAGCCGCAATTTATTCTCGCCTCTGCCACCATTGGAAATCCCAAAGAACTTGCTGAAAAATTGATCGAGGAAGAAGTAGAATTAATTGACAACGATGGCTCTTCACGCGGCGAACGTCATTTCATTATTTACAATCCGCCTGTCACCGATGCTGCGCTGGGATTAAGAAAAAGCGCCATCCTCGAAAGCGTGCGCCTGACAAATGATTTACTATCCCATGATGTCCAAAGCGTAGTCTTCGCACGCACAAGAAGAAGTGTTGAAATTATTTTGACGTACTTGCAAGGCGGAAATCAAAACACGATATTCGATACTCGAGTATCGAATATCGAATCATCGAATATCGGTTCTCCAATCCGTGGCTATCGCTCCGGCTACCTCCCCGCTCAACGACGCGAAATCGAACAAGGTCTGCGCGATGGGACTGTAAAAACTGTTGTGGCCACTACTGCACTCGAATTAGGCATCGACATCGGCGGATTGGGCGCGGCAATCCTTGTCGGGTATCCGGGCACTATCGCAAGCGCGAGGCAGCAATCGGGTAGGGCGGGGCGCGGCGATGATCCTGCTGTGTCTGTGCTGGTCGCGTCGCCGAATCCGCTGGATCAATTTCTGGCACATCATCCCGAATATTTCTTTGGCAGTTCGCCAGAGATGGCGTTGCTGAATCCAAATCACTTGTTGATATTGCTTGAACATTTGCGTTGTGCCATGTTTGAATTGCCGTTCCAAAAAGGGGATGGCTTCGGCAGCATCTCGGATGAATTGCTCGAAGAATACTTGCAATTCATGGTGACCAATCAAGACGCGCATTTCTCGAATGAAAAATATTTTTGGATGAAAGATCAATATCCCGCTGCGAATATTTCACTGCGTTCCGCCTCGCCGCAAAGTGTGGTGCTGCAAAGCCTGACCGCGGACGGTAGACCATTGACCATAGGAACTGTGGATGGTGAAAGCGCGGCGTGGATGGTTCACCCGGGCGCGATTTACATGCACGAAGGCCAGCAATATTTTGTGCAGGAGTTCAACCTCGAAGGTCACATTGCACAGCTTGTACCAGTAGGTTTGGATTATTACACCGAAGCGCAAAAAAAATCTGAAATCGAAGTGTTATCTACAAACGAGCAAGCCGCCGTCCCCGGTGGACTGAAATCATATGGCGAAATAAAAGTCACCACACAAGTGGTTGGTTATCGCAAGATGCGCTGGTTCACGTACGAAACGCTCGGGCAGGAACCACTCGACATGCCGCCTTCAGAATTGGAAACGACAGGCTATTGGATTTCACTTTCTGAAGAAGTGGTGAATCAATTACGCGATGCAGGGGTGTGGACTAACGATCCCAACGAATACGGCCCCGATTGGTCGAAGATTCGTGAACGTGTACGCGCACGCGATGGGTATAAATGCCAGGTGTGCGGCACGCCTGAAACAACGCGTCAGCATGATGTACATCACAAGATGCCATTCCGTTCTTTCATCCGTGATGGAAAACTTGACCACGAGCTCGCCAATCAATTGGAAAACCTGACCACGCTTTGCCCAACCTGCCATCACAAAGTGGAACAAAACGTGCGCATTCGCAGCGGACTGGCCGGCCTTGGTTTTGTGCTCGGCAATCTCGCGCCATTATTTTTGATGTGCGATACGCGCGATTTGGGCGTCCACACCGACCCCGTGGGTGCAATCAATGGACAGCCGTCCGTGGTTTTATATGATTTAGTTCCCGCTGGAATTGGTTTCAGTCAGAAGTTATTTGAGATCCATGATGAATTACTTCAACGCACGTATGAATTGGTAAGTCAATGTGAATGTGAAGATGGCTGCCCATCTTGTGTCGGTCCCGGTGGCGAGAATGGCGTGGGTGGAAAAGCCGAGACGTTGGCGATCTTGAAAGAGCTGTACTCAACGGATGGCTTCGCCTAACGGATGAGCGGATAAGTTCAACGAATGTACTCAACGGATGGCTTCGCCTAACGGATGAGCGGATAAGTTCAACGGATGTGTTCAATGGGTGGCTTCGCTTAACGGATGAGCGGATAAGTTCAACGAATGTACTCAACGGATAGCTTCGCCTAACGGATGAGCGGATAAGTTCAACGAATGTACTCAACGGATAGCTTCGCCTAACGGATGAGCGGATAAGTTCAACGAATGTACTCAACGGATAGCTTCGCCTAACGGATGAGCGGATAAGTTCAACGGATGTGTTCAATGGGTGGCTTCGCTTAATGGATGAGCGGATGTCACTGTGCGTATGAGTTTGTCAGTCAATGTCCATGTGAAGATGTGCGCTCCTCGTATGTGGGGCCCGGCGGCGAGAATGGAATTGCTGGAAAAGCGGAAACGCTGGCGATTTTGAAAGAATTGGTAAACTAAGACCTGGCACGAAAATATAAAGGAATAAATCTGTGACCACGCCCGAACCCACCAACATCCCGCACGAATCTTATTTACAACTATTCCTGCGCTTCCTTCGTTTCGGATTCCTCGCCTGGGGCGGGCCCGTTGCACAGATCGCCATGCTTCGTCAGGAACTCGTCGAGGAAGAAAGATGGATTTCCTCTGAAAGATTTAATCGCGTGCTGGCTGTCTATCAAGTCTTGCCTGGCCCCGAAGCGCATGAACTATGCGTTTACTTCGGCATGATCTCACGCGGCCGCATCGGCGCATTGCTTGCAGGCCTCGGTTTCATGACCCCGGGCTTTCTGCTCATGTTCGCGCTCTCTTGGTTCTACGTCACCTACGGTATCAACTCGCCCATCTTCCAATCCGTATTTCTTGGGATGCAGCCCGCCGTCGCCGCGCTCATTGTCCGCGCTGTGCATCGCATCGGCGGCCACGCGCTTCATGCTAATGCTGTGCACCAAAATAAATGGCTATGGGGAATCGCTTTCCTTGCAGGATTCGCTCAACTGCTGCACGTCAACTTTTTGATCACACTTCTGATTGTCGGATTCATCTATGCATTGGTTGGACTCGAAAAAACGCGCCTCGCACTCACGCTGATAATTGCTTCTGTCTTCGGAATTATGTACTACGCCTTCGCATTTACCGCCGCCTCATCCTCCCCAGCGACTGCATCCGCCATCGCAACCAGCGCACCATCCACATTATCTTTATTGCTCTCAGGCTTACGCGCTGGTTTATTAACATTCGGCGGCGCATACACCGCCATCCCCTTCATTCAACATGACGCAGTCGAAGTCGGCCGCTGGATGACCAATCCGCAATTCTTGGATGGTCTCGCTCTTTCAGGCTTGCTCCCTGCACCTCTCATCATCTTCTCCACTTTTGTCGGTTACATCGGCGGCGGCGCTTTGGGTGCCATTGCCATGACTGTTGGCATCTTCACACCCGCCTTCGCCTTCACCATCATCGGGCATGATTATCTCGAAAAACTTATAGAAAATAAATCTGCGCACGCATTTTTAGACGGCGTCACCGCAGGTGTAGTCGGCTTAATCGCCGCAACCGCATTGGGTATCTTAAGTGAAACCGTCATCGGCTTAAACGCATGGATCATCTTCAGCCTCGCCGTCATCACCCTCTTCGCCTCCAAATCCAAATGGACAGTCGCCTGGGTGGTAGTCGCTGCTGGTTTGTTTGGGTTGTTATTCTTGTAATCAAAAAATGATGAATCTGGACGCAATCATCACCTGCCCGCAATGCGGCTTTTCCAAAGCTGAAGAGATGCCGCAGGATACCTGAATCATTTCTTATCAATGTGCCAGTTGCGGCGCAGTTCTACATCCCAAGTCGGAAGATTGCTGTGTATACTGTTCGTATGCAGACAAGCATTGTCCATCAAAACAAAAGGAAGCATAACGGATGCTTGAAGAATGGAAACAAAAGGCAAGGCAGCTTAAGCTGGACGTTTATGCTTTATATCTGGCGTATCGAGACCCAAGAGTCCCCTTACATGCGCGAATCTTTACTGCCTGTGTGGTTGCCTATGCTTTCAGCCCCATAGACTTGATTCCAGATTTCATTCCCGTGATTGGATACCTGGATGATTTGATTCTCATTCCTTTGGGAATCAAAATAGCGCTTTCCATGATCCCAGAAAATGTAATGACTGAAAGCCGCGAAAAAGCACAGGAAATCATTCGCCACGGCAAACCAGTCAATTGGGCGGCAGCCATTGTTATTATCATCCTCTGGCTTGGTCTCGCCGCTGGTATATTCGGTCTATTATTCTTATAATACCTATTCTGCATTCTGCATTCTACATTCTACATTCTACATTTCCCAAAGGAGCACCATCATGATCTGGATTACCCGCTCGCACGTACATGTAGACAGAATCGCCTGCCCGTGGCTCATCACCCGCTTTGTCGATAACGAAGCGGAATTTCTCTTCGTCCCTGTTAATCAAATTGACAAAGTTGTCAAAGAAACAGGTGCGATTCCATACGATACCCCCGGCGCAGAACTCGGCCATGTGGACGGGCGTTGTTCCTTCGAATCCATTATTGTTAAATACGAATTGAAGGAGCCAGGTCTTTTGCGTTTGGCAAAGATTGTCCATGCCGCAGATGTATCTGAAGATATTGATACCGATCCCATCGCGCGCGGACTCGAAGCGATTGCATCCGGCTACAGCCTGCGCTTTCCCGAAGACATGGAAAATATGGAGCATCAATTTGAAGTCTATGACGCACTGTATGCGTGGTGCCGCATGGATCTAGCAAAGAGTAACAAGTAAATTACGCATCAAAAATATACAGCATGCTACAATTTATCGAATGATCACCCTTTCAGAATTCTTCGACCTCAACCGCGAGATCATCCTCTTTGTATATGGACTGGTCTTTTTTTTATTGGGCTTTGCCATCATCCTGCAAACCCGTCAATCATCACGGCTCGATCTGGCGCGAAATTTGCGCTGGCTTGCGGCATTTGGCATTACCCACGGGTTTTATGAATGGGGCGACCTGTTCATACCGATACAATCCCAATACTTGAGTGAAGCCACCATGCAGGCCTTGTATTTTATTCACAAGATCCTGCTGGCAGTTTCATTCATCTGTTTGTTTGAATTTGGAGTTGCGGTACTGCCATCCAGCAGGCGGGTCCGCTGGTTTCATTGGGAATCGGCCGCTGTTTATATTTTTTGGGTTTTGATGGCGTTCGTTGTCTTCCCAGTCAATTCGAATGACCCGCAATGGAATAGAACAGCCAATTCACTGGCGCGCTACATCATCGGCTTCCCGGGTGCCATGCTGGCGGCATATGGTCTGCGGGTACACACCCTGCAGCGGATTCAACCGCTCAATGTGCCGGAGATCGTGCAAATGTTTCGCATTGCGGGCATCGCGTTAGGTGTCTATGCTTTGGTAGGCGGGGTGATTGCACCGCCCGTGGATTTCTTCCCGGGCAATGTCATCAACACTGATACCTTTACCGCCTGGGTCGGCGTTCCGCCTTTGGTGTTTCGTTCGTTGATCGGCATGGTCATTGCGTTTACGATCATTCGCGCGTTGGAAGTCTTCAGCCTTGAAACAGACCGCCGCATCGAACAGCTTGAACAACAGCAGATCATTAATACCGAGCAGGAACGCCTGGCGCGCGACCTGCATGATGGAGCCATTCAAAAAGTGTATACTGCGGGTTTGCTTGTGGAATCAGCAGCGCGGATTGCCGAGCCTGAAAGTGAATTGGATAAACGACTCAAGCGGGCCGTGGTTGCACTCAGCGATTCAATTCTGGACTTGAGGCGGAATCTGTCCGAGTTACATGCACATACGCAGGCAGTTCAGCAGCCAATCCCTGAGCTTTTGCGAAACATCGCGGATAACCCAAATTACAATACGATGGTTCGAATAACGATTAAGAATGAGATAGCCTCTCTAAAGGCGATTTCAGCCATGCGTTCCAATCATCTTTCCTCTATTTTGAATGAAGCCATAGCAAACACGATCCGTCATGCAAACGCGCGAAATGTAAATATTGAAACCAGTGATCTTGGCGAAACTTTCCAAATTAAGATTTTGGATGACGGCATGGGTTTATCTACCGATGCAAGGAATGGATATGGACTGCGCAATATGCGCGACCGCGCGCGTTTATTAAATGGGAATATTGATTTCGAAAACAACAAAGGCCTTGTTGTCACCCTGACTGTTCCGTGGAAAGATTGAGATGAAAAAGATCCGTATTTTATTGGTGGACGACCATGCACTTGTGAGATTAGGGTTGATGACCCTGCTCAATGACCAGCCCGATATGGAAGTAGTCGGCGAAGCCAGTACTTCTGCTGAGGGTATTTCTGCCGCTGAAAAACTTTCCCCCGCTGTGGTATTGATGGACATCCGCCTGCCCGGTGAAGGTGGAATTGAATCTACACGGCAGATCACTTCACGATTTCCGAACATTAAAGTTGTGATGCTCACTTCTTTTGCAGATGATGAGTTGGTCATGCGCGCGATCAATGCGGGGGCGGTCGGGTATGTGTTAAAACAAATAGGGAATGAAGAGCTAATTCGGGCGATCCAGGCTGCGGCGAGGGGCGAAGCGGTTCTTGATCCATCCACCACAGCGCGCTTGTTAACACGAGTCCGCGAAGCAGATCGCAAGGCTGAAGAAGACGCCTTCCGCATGGTCACAGATCGCGAAATGGATGTGTTGATGCATCTCGCAAAAGGCAGGACGAATGCCGAGATCGGCAAGTTATTGAATTTAAGCGAGAAGACGGTCGGCAATTATGTGGGTTCAATGTTCGAGAAGCTGCATTTGAATAATCGCATCGAACTTGCGGCCTATGCGTATGAACATCATTTGTTCGAAAGAGTGGGCAGGGAATAAAATTGATCCCCAACAGTGTTTCACTGTTGGGGATTTTTTACTCAATCAAAAAGGAGAAGTTTTTATTGAGGTTTGAAGACGAGGAAGGAAGCGCCAGTCTGTGTTGCGTGGCGAACCTGTGCATTTTCGAAGACTGCGACGCCGAAGTAATAGGAGGCGGTCAGGTCGGTGAATTCAACATCGAATTCAGAGGCGGTGTCGAGCAGGCGGCCAAATTCGATTGTCCATACGCCGTCAGCCCATTTCCATCCAGCGGAAATTTGACCACGATCACCAACGATCTCAGACTTCACGATGCCGGGGATATAGGAACCAACGGGCATTGCATCGAGGTCTTCCTGGGTCAGGGCAACTTTTTCGCTGGCAAGGATGTAGCCGGGAGCGCCAGTGGTCATATCAATGTTGGGGGATGTGAAGCCAGGCATGCTTTTGTCTGGAATTGTCTTGGTTGCATCGGCAGGATCAGGCAGGGAGGCGAAATTGTCACTGTAGCCGCCACTCTCCTTCGGGTCAGCCTTACGGCCAGCTTCTTTGTTACCGTTGTCAGTTTCTTTGCGAATTTCGTAGGTAGTCCAATCGACATACTGATCGTCAATTTGATTCAGGTTGCGGATGGATTTCCAGTGCCAGATATCGCCTAATTCGCCTTCAGCGGAAGTGAACTTGTTGCCGTAAGGTTTCTCATCAGCATTTTCGCCGCTATGGCAGGCGGTATAGCAGCCTTTGGTCTCGAACTTGGGGATACTGTTGTTGATCGGCCAGATGAAGGAGAATTTATCTTCGTAAACGGTATTGTTGTCGCCGCCTTTGTCATCTGGGTCTTTGATTTGCATCCAAGTGCCGTCTTCCTGTTTCTGCCAGGGAGAGCGGAAGAAGGATTCAGTGGGATCGTCATAGCTCAACAGGAAGTAAACACTGTCGGCAGTGTAGACTGACTTGAGGTGTGCCTTGGTTTCAAAACCACCAAAGCCGCCATCTACATCAATGACGATCTCTTCAGCATCAGCCCAAAAGGCTTCGTCGCCTACGCCGTCAAGCGTGGGAGCGGAAGCGATGGGAATGGATACGAGTGCGCCATCGGGTCCTTGCCATGCGGGTACGGGAGCCTCCGTCGGAGCGGGCGGTTCAGTTGCAACAACAGGCGCTGCCGTGGGCGCAGCAGTGGGTGCGCCGCAGGCTGAAAGAACCAGCGATGCCAGCACGATCAGGGATAGTACGAACGATAATTTTTTCATGGTAATCTCCTCATTAAAAATGTTGATTCTGGGATATAGGTTCAAGTTCTTCTCATAAACTTTTCATATATCTTCCATAAGTTTACGCGTATTCACAGCATGGAGTTAGAGGCGTTATCCTCTATTTCAATAGGGGAGTTTAGGCAAAGTTTTTTCGACCTTCAACCAAATTTCTATCACATCAGAAAAAGACCTATAATCATAACAAGAAGGAAAAAATGAATATGACAAATCAACGAGACACTACCCTGCTCTTCACCACCCGCATCATTCGCCTGTTCTGCTACGGATTTCTTTCAGTGGTGCTTGCGCTCTATCTTGCCGAGACAGGTCTCAGTGAAAAAATGATCGGCTTGGTATTCACCTTGACTCTCGCTGGTGACGCAGGCATCTCCCTTTGGCTCACCACCAGCGCAGACCGTTATGGGCGCAAACGCACATTGTTAATCGGCGGGCTGCTGATGCTCGGTGCTGGCATTGTTTTCATCCTGACGAATAATGTCATCGTCTTGATGGCCGCCGCCATCATCGGCGTCATCAGCCCCAGCGGAAATGAGATCGGCCCGTTTCTTTCAATCGAACAGGCCGGGTTGACAAATATTATTGCAAATGAAAAACGGACTCAGGTCTTCGCCTGGTATAACCTCGTCGGTTCATTTGCAACGGCCACAGGCGCATTGGCTGGCGGCTGGCTCGCACAAATTTTGCAAACCAAAGGTTGGTCTGCATTGGAAGCCTATCGATTCATTTTGATGGGCTATGCCATCGGCGGCCTGTTATTAACTCTTCTTTTCTTAAATCTTTCACCCGCCATTGAAGTCATTCAAATCAATACAGCAGATCAACCTAAGAAAGTGCTGGGATTACATAAATCACGAAACGTTGTCTTCAAGTTGAGCGCACTCTTTGCGCTGGATGCTTTCGCCGGCGGCTTGATCGTGCAAAGCATGATCGCGTATTGGTTTCACATCAAATACGGAGTCGACTCGGGTGTTCTCGGCAGTATCTTCTTTGGCGCAAATGTATTGGCGGGTATCTCGGCTTTATTAGCCGCGCGTATCGCTGCCAAATTTGGCTTGATCAACACCATGGTCTTCACGCACATCCCATCCAATATCTTGTTGATCCTCGTCCCGTTGATGCCCAACCTGCCGCTTGCCATTACGATTTTATTATTACGCTTTAGCATTTCTCAAATGGACGTACCCGCGCGTCAATCCTACACGATGGCTGTTGTGGCGCCAGACGAACGCTCCGCCGCTGCGGGTGTGACTGCCATTGCCCGTTCGGTGGGAGCCGCCATCTCCCCTATGTTGACCGGGTTATTCTTCAGCATTCCCAGCTTATTTAGCGTGCCTTTTTTTCTTACAGGCGGTCTAAAAATTGTTTACGACTTATTGATCTATCGTGAGTTTATCGCTGTAAAGCCACCTGAGGAATAGCAGAAATTTGCCAATTAATAGCGCGGGATTTTTATCCCGCGCTATTTTATTTGTGTGCCTGGTTGAGTACCAACAGCGTGATGCCTTGTGTCAGCAACGTTGCAATGATCGCGGCAGAGAATGCTAAGGCGAGGCTATTGTTCGGGATGAGCAACCCAAGTACGAGATAGAAAGAAGCGAAGGCAAATAATCCGTAGATCAATCCGCGCAGAACATTAATCGCGCTTGCACCTCCGTCGTTTCGATGTGCAAAAATCGTCAGGATGCTGACGTACAACGGAATGGTGGTTAATAATCCTGTGAGTCGAGCGCCTATATATGGAGCAATGCCGGTGACGAGGATGATAAAACTTGTACCGAGTAGAATGCGCGAAGGGATGTCCCATTTGCCCGGCGTGGATGTGGAGACGACGACTTCATATTTTGGCATCAGCCAGACGCCCAGCAGAATCACAGCGAGGATACAAAAGAAAAGTGGAACGAATGGAATGATGGCTTGTTGAAGCAGGGCCGTCATTCCGCCGAATACCATCACACCTGCTGCAAACGAAATTTTCCAACTGAAACGTTTTGCCAGCCATGCATAGGTCAGCGAATACGCGACGAGTGAAAAGCCGCCGCTTAACACGCCTCGAACTGCTTCAAACGCAAAAGCACGGTCATGGCTAAGAGCGACGAAAAACACAACGGGACCCGAAGTGAGCGGCAGGCCCACGATCCAGCCGCTGACCGCCGGCCCCCACTTTCTGCCAGCCAGACTGGCAGAACCAATAATGAGCGGTGCGAGAATTAATTTAAGAAGAAAGATATTCATGGTTTCATTTGACCAAAAAAAACACAGCCGTCAAAACGGAAAAATCCGCGGCCATGTGACCGAGCACCGCCGCGAGCTGACCCTGATCTTCACGCCGGCTCTGCCGCCAAAACCAACCGATGAAGGTCAGGCAAACAATGGAAAATAACGTGGCGAGTATGGATACTTTATTAATAAGAATGAACACGTGATAACTGGCATAGAGCAGGTCGCCAATGTAAAAACCTTTTGTGCCGCTTCCAAAAAATGAACGCCAAAAATACTCTTCCAAAAATGGATTGACCAGTGAAAAATAAGCAATAAAGGCCGGCAAAGTGTTTGTATTCAAACCGAGTTGGGCCAACTGCATTTTAAAATTGAGCGCCAACCCAACAAAGGAATGTAGATAATAAATGCCCAATCCGACCGGCCCGCAAAGCAGGAGGTTGAATACAATCCATTTGGATTTTTTGCTTTTGAAAAGATGTATCGGCGCAGGTTTTGATTGATAGAATGCCAGCACACATAGAAACGCGATATGCAATCCGATCAATGCCGCCCAGGCACTCTTAAATAAAAATAATCCCATCCACACGGCGAGATAAGGAAGGACAGGGGCAAACCATTTTTCATTCATTTTATATATGGACCCAATCCCAAATGGAATTATTTCCTGCTAGCTGACTTCTGTAATAATTGTATTTTTTGCACCTGCGGATATTAATGCACTCGCAACCGAATCGGCCTTGGCCTGTTCAACCAACGCGATCATATTGCCGCCCCGTCCGCTGCCGCTGAGTTTTGCGCCGAGTGCGCCGGCCTTACGCGCAGCATCTACCAACCTATCCAACTCGGGAGAAGAGATGGTCATCTCCTGCAACAGGGAATGGTTGTGATCCATTAAGTCGCCGAGCAATTCAGGTTGACCACTTTCAATGGAGCGGCGCGCGATCAATGCGATCTGGGCAATTTCGTTGAAGAAATTTTCATAAACGTTTGTATTTTTCAACCACAAGCGGCGCAGGTCACCTACTGATTCTTTGGTGGGCGCGGGGATGCCTGTATCGCCGATCACAATGGTGAATGGCTTGCCTACTTTGAAGGTTTCCAGCGGCTGCCCTTTGATGAAGTAAACGGGTTTGGCGTAGGTGATGACCGTGTTATCAATGCCTGAGGGTGTGCCATGATGAAGTTTTTCGATCTCATAGACGAGTGAATTAATGTCATCTTCTGCCAGCGGCTGAATGAGAAAAGAAGCCAGTGCGCGGATTAAGGCAACAGAAACTGCCGCGCCTGAGCCAAGCCCGGAGGCGACAGGAATCGTGGATGAAATATTGATTTCGAGATCGGGTATTTGTGAAATGTCGCAGCGTTGAAAAAGATTGAGAATCGCCTGACCCATTGGATGGTCGATAGGAAGCGAATTAAGCTCGGCGTGCAGGTCAATGCCCGCGGCGTGGATAAATATCCCTGCGCGGGGCGAATCCAAAACTTCGACATCCACATGAATTTGCGTGACGGGTACGGCAAGCGCGGGGCGGTTATAAACCACCGCATGTTCGCCAAAAAGAATGATCTTGCCGGGCGCGGATGCTTTCACGAAAGGTAAAAGATCGCCAGAACGGCAACTCCCCAGAGGATCATTGCAGCTTGAAACGGGCGGTCTGATAATAAAATTTCTTCGGGTGCGCCGCCCGCGTGTTTGACTTCGATCAGATAGAGATAACGGAAGATGGCATAGACCACAAATGGAATGGTGAGCATCATGCTGTGATTTTCTGGCACGTTGGGCGCGGAGAATGTGTACAGTGAATAAGCGACAATGGTTGTGCCTGAAACGATCATGATGTATTGATCGAGCAGGGGCAGGGTGTAGCCATCCAAAACTTTGCGGTGTGAGCCTGCGCCCTGTAGGAGCAAGGCCAATTCGGCGCGGCGTTTGCCAAAGGCAAGGAACAAGGAAAGCAGAGTCATGACCACGTATAGCCAGGGTGAGAAACGTTCCACTTGAATGAGCGTAACGCCAGCGCCCACCCGCAAAACAAAGCCTGCTGAAATAACAAGCACATCCACAATCGGGATGTGCTTAAGCCATTTTGAATAGGCCATGATCAGTAAAAAATATACGCCGATCACATATCCGAAAGACGGCGCGAGCAGGAAACTTGTACTCAGTGTGAAGGCCGCCAATACAATACCGGCTGTCCACGCGGCGGAGAGGGGCAGTGTGCCAGAGGGAATCGGACGATTTTTCTTTTCGGGGTGTTGACGATCTGCTTCGATATCCGCGATGTCGTTGAATATATAGACACTGGATGAAATCAGGCAGAACAACGCGAAGCCCGCCAATGTTCGCAGAAAAGAATCGACGATGAACAATTGTTTGTCGAATACGATTGCGGCAAAAATAAATACATTTTTTGTCACCCATTGACGCGGGCGCATGGTTTTGATCAGGGCTTTTAACATGGCACTATTTTACCTGTTTTTCCATTTATGCCCGCCGTTAGGGTTTGTAGCTCAACTCTGATATGACATGGTTTGTGGAGTCTGTGGTCAGGGACGTGCTTCCGAGATGGTCAGAGAGCATGTAGGTGAGTATAGCCCCTTTTCGCACACCTGCACTGCAACAAACGCACATCATCCCGATGTTTTTTGGGAGTGCGGCGCAAGTGTCGCGATGCGTTGAGTCCCAGCGAAATAGTATTTGGTGACAACTGCACCTGTCAACTCGTAGTGAGCACCCACAAAGTAAGTGGTCACGCCGCCGATGGTGGATTTCACGCGC
>Ga0335394_10002457_pt1 | contig 20834 bp, 12 predicted proteins | sample MAT03_FD_205741 | JGI IMG/M metagenome (GOLD analysis project Ga0335394, IMG submission 205741) | Freshwater microbial communities from Lake Fryxell liftoff mats and glacier meltwater in Antarctica - MAT-03 (spades assembly) (version 2) ...
CAAACCATCGCGTCTGAACTCGGGAATACCATGGGGCGTAGTCGATGCCGAAAGTTCCCTCATTCACATAACGACATTCACCGCGAAACGCCATCGCCTGAGTGCCATCGCCATGCGGCACCACCGTCACCGGTCAATGCACAGCTATGCAAGGATATCCCGGACAATGTGGCCGTGGACATCGGTGAGGCGGTAATCACGGCCTGCGTGTCGCCAGGTCAGGCGGGTGTGGTCGATGCCCAGCAGGTGCAGGATTGTGGCATGGAAGTCGTGGACGTGAACGCCGTTTTCCGCAACGGTCGCTCCGATGTCGTCAGTGCTGCCATAGCTCATGCCGCCCTTGACGCCACCGCCGGCCAGCCAGGATGAGAAGCAGGCACTGTGATGTCCCCGGCCTTTGTCGCCATCGACCCCGGGCGTGCGGCCAAATTCCGTTGTCCAGACGACGAGTGTCTCTTCCAGCATGCCGCGTTCTTTCAGATCCTGCAAGAGACCAGCGAGAGGCTGGTCGATCACCTTTGCGTGGTCCGCATGTTCTGCCATGTTTCCATGCTGGTCCCAGTTATGGCTGCTGCTGCCGTCAACCAGTTCAATGAATCGCACGCCGCGTTCGGCAAGTCGTCGAGCGACCAGACATTGCCACCCGAACCCTTCACTGTCCCCTCGTTTGAGACCATACAATGCGAGCGTGTCGTCATTTTCCTTGCCCACGTCAAACGCTTCAGGGGCATCGGACTGCATGTGAAAGGCCGTCTCGAAACTGCGGATACGAGCGGACAGATCGCTGTCATTCGCCCGCTTCTGCAGGTGACGATTGTTGAGCACATCGGCAAGGCCAAGTTCAAGCTCCTGCAGTCCGCGCTGCGTTGTGCGGCGGTTCAGATTGGCAATCGGCTCTTTCCCTCCCACCACGCGCACGCCCTGATGGTAGGCGGGCAGAAAATCGTTATTGAAGATCTGAGTGCCGGCATACGGCATCTGCGGAGCGAGCGCGATGAACGAAGGCAGGTTTTGATTCGTCGTCCCCAAACCGTAACTCACCCACGATCCGATGCTGGGGCGAGAGAAGAAAAACGAACCAGTGTGCATGCCCAGCGTGGCGTTGTAATGCTCGTTATCATTTCCATTCATGGATTTAATGACGCAGATGTCATCCATGCGCTCGCGCAGATGCGGAAAGAGGTCGCTGACGAGTGTTCCGCAATTGCCACCAGGTTTAAAATCCCACAGCGGTTTTAGCAGAACTCGCTGCTCGTTGGACAACCCACCTCCGCTGCCCATCATTTTGCCGTCAGCTTTGAACAACTCCGGCTTGAAATCAAACGTGTCCATGTGCGACGCGCCGCCGTTGGAGAAAACAAAGATGACACACTTCGCCTTTGCCGGAAAGTGTGTGGGCTTTGGGGAAAGTGGATCATCAGTCTGCGGGGCATCCGCGGCGAGCAATTCCGACAATACTCCCGGCATCAGCAGCGAGCCGCCGACCATTGAGCGGAGAATTTCACGACGGGGAATTCCTGCGGTGGTCTCGTTTGTGAACATGTGTTGACTCTAATCCAGATAAACAAATTCGTTAAGTCGGAACAAGCTGCGGACGAAGGACCGCCACGGCTCGGTGTCAGCCTGATCGCCCTGGACGCCGTCGTCCTGCAGCAGCGTGCGAGCGTTTGCCAGAAACGCTTCTGCAGACGCCCGCTCGTCTGACACCGGCGGGCGCGCGAACAGCAGCTCGTACGCAAACGTCAGACGGGACGCTGGGTCAGTGGAATGCGCCATGATCCGCTCGGCAACAAGTCGAGACTGTTCATGGACGAACGGGTCATTGAGCAGATACAGCGCCTGCAACGGCGTCGTGCTGATCATTCGGGCAGCAGTGCTGGTCGATGGATCTGCCCCGTCGAAGATGGCAAGAAACGGATGCCGCTGAATTCGTTGCGTCATGAGGTAAACGCTGCGGTGATTGGATTCGTACACAGCTTTGAATGGTTTGTGCTGGGTGAAGTCCCATGTGTGTTGCGACGGAAACGGGTGTGCTCCGGGAGGCGACAGGTCAAGATTCCCACCGAGTGCCAGCAGCGTATCGCGAATGGACTCCGCATCGAGCCGACGACGAGAAACGCCAGCCAGCCATTCGTTCGCCGGGTCCTGCAATATGGCTTCAGGATCCCGTGCCGCAGATTGCTGATACGTTCGGGAGAGCATAATCAGCCGGTGCATGGATTTAATCGACCAGCCGTTTGTCCGGAACTGCGTGGCCAGATAATCCAGCAGTTCCGGGTGCGTCGGAAGCTTCCCTTGTTTGCCAAAATCATTCGGAGTCGGAACAAGGCCGCGTCCAAAATGATGTTGCCAGATTCGGTTGACCATCACACGTGCCGGCAGCGGGTTTTCCGTCGCCAGGATCCACTCAGCCAACTGTTTGCGTCCGCTGACATCCGAGTCGGCAGGCAACTCATCGCCACCAAGTACGGTCAGGAAATGTCGTGGAACAATATCGCCTGGACGGGCCGGATCTCCTTTGAGCTGAATGGCAACGTCTTCTGGTGTTTGCGCTTCCGCCACGGCATAGGCTGTCGCGAAGAGTGGAGGCTGTTCGGAATAATCCTGTGCTCGGCGTTCAGCGTCTTCCAGCGTCTGCTTTGCCTCTTTCTGCTCGCCGTCAGGAGTTTTTTTGAGTGCGTCTTTGAGTTTCTGCACGTCATCATCCAACCGAGACTGCTCTTTCGTCCTCGCGGTCAGGGCCTGTTCCATCTCAGCTCGCTTCTCCGGTGCAACCAGCGGCACGAAATTGCGTTGCCGTTTGTCGAGTTCGATTCCCGGCCAAGGATAACGCGTGCTGTGAAAGATGCCGTACAGGCCGTAGTAGTCGCGATTTGTGATCGGGTCAAACTTGTGATCGTGGCAGCGGGCACAACTGATCGTCAGCCCCAGAAAACTTCGACCCAGATTGTCGATCGTGTCTTCGATCGTGAGATGCTGCGGGTAATCATCGACACGAGAACCGAAGCGACGTGCATTAGCAAGGTATCCTGTGGCGATGATTCGCTGGTTACGTTCTTCGTCGGTCGCGCCGCCCCGCAGATCGCCCGCAAGCTGATCGCGCACGAACTCGTCGTACGGCTGGTCTCGGTTAAAGGCATCAATCACCCAATCGCGATAACTGTGGATCTGCGGGACGGGATAGTCTGAATTGTCACCGGCAGTATCTGCGTAACGGACAACATCCAGCCAATGGCGTCCCCAACGTTCGCCGTAGCGTGGGGATGCCAGCAACCGCTCCACAACGCCGGAGAACGCGACCGCAGAATCGTCGGCGAGAAATGCGTTGACTTCGTCCGGCGTGGGAGGCAAACCGATGAGATCGTACGTCGCGCGACGAATTAACGCACGTTGATCTGCATCGCCCGTCGGAGTGAGTTCCTTCGCTTCCAGTTGTGCAAGAATAAGGCGATCAATGTCGGTGAGCGGCCAATCCACCTGCGTCAAGACCGGGATCGGCGGACTCGAGATCGGCCTCAGCGACCAGAACTCCCGCGCAGCTGCGATGTCGATCTGCTTGCCGAGATGCATTGTGGCGGTCGAACGCGGGTCAGGCGCGCCGATTTTCACCCAGTGTTCAAGATCCGCAATCTCTGCGTCCGAGAGCTTCCCATCGGGGGGCATCTGGATGTCGTCGTTCCTGTAACGAACGGCTTCAATCAGCAGGCTGTGATCGGGATCTCCCGGTACGAAAGCAGGCCCTTTCGTGCCGCCGCGGCGGAGCGTCGTTCGCGAATCGACTAACAGTGATCCCTGCAGTTCCTTCGACTCAGCACTGTGACACTCGTAGCATTTGTTGACCAGCAGCGGACGAATCCGTTGCTCAAAGAACGCAAGGTCCTCGTCACGAATGGGGCCGTCAGGTCCGTCGTAGTTTCCTTTCCAGAGTTCAATGCCGGAGAAATTCGCCGCGCCTCCGTGACTCGTCAACACCAGGTTTCGACTGTTCCTGACAGTCGCAGGCCACGGACCAAGTTTCTTCCAATGGCCCGCCTGGCCGCTGTTGCAGCGATCCTGAACCGTTCGCCCGTTAACAGCGACGGAAAACGTCTCAGGATCATTGTCCTCCCAAACGTAAAGAAACAGTGTGTAAGTTCCCGGTGGGATGTCGTTCAGTTCGACGCGGTTCCCTCCCCATCGGCTGCTGCGAATCATGCTGGCCCGTTCGGCATCAGTCGTCGGAACGAGGGGCACGTTCTGATTCTCGAAGGCCTTGTCGCTGCAGACATACGAAGGCGATTCGCTTCCGTCCCACATGTGGCCGTCAATGACGACGGACGGCCCGTTGAGATTCAGCCCCCGAAAGAATTCAGGCGCGGCTTCCTCGCACACCGCTGTCGGCAGACAGAGTGTCGAGATCAGTAACCACAAACTGCTGCCGCCGACGCGGGAACAGTAACTGCAACTTCCCATACTGCATGTGCTCCTTAAGGGTCCGCGCTGCCTGAACCCGTTTATCCTAACCCATAATTTCCCGCCACACCGTGGCGAGAAGCCTCGCGTCGGAGACTCGATCAACAATGACGCGATTCATGTAGCTTGGACATTCTTGTCCGAGATATTGGCCATGCGACGGACATGAATGTCCATCCTACATTCGATCGTTTGGGCATCGCGGTGAAACCTTGACTTATCTGCAACATGTTCTGAAAAGAAAGCGGAGCTAACTGTCTGAACTACTTCACCCGCCAGCAAAACCCTTCAGCTTCAAACGAATTTCGTGACTCCACTGAGCACAATTGCTCAAACAGCCGTGCGGTCAAATGTGCAAAACGTGTTTCCTTTGACACGGCGAATGGCTGAGTGGCGATTGAACATTCAATTCCGTGAATTCGGATCGCATCCAGTTCGCCGCCGGCTCCGGCAGCATTGCTGAGATACACGACAGCGGCGTCGAGCGATCCGGTGCGGAGCTGATTGACGAGCATGTCGCCGGTGGCAGACTGCACGGTGACGTTTTCAATCACCTCCTTCTGCACGCCAGCTTCCTTAAGCGTATTCTGAGTCAGCCAGCCCATGGCACATTGTTTCTCGTGCCCGATGCCGACGCGCAGACCTTTTCGTCCAAGATCACTCAGATCCGCAATCTGCTGCGGGTTGCCTTTGTGGACCAGGATCACAAGCTCATTTTCGGACACATCGACAGGAATTGAAAACAAATCTGTCACCTGATTCATGAACTCCCGGTCGCAGGCAAAGTATGCGTCGGGATGCTGACCGGCCTTCATCTGAGCCACCAGAATTCCACAACCGTTGTAAACTCGGCTGACATGCACACCTTCGCGTTTTTCAAAGGCCGTGATCATGTCCTCAAGCACAGGTCGCAGCATCGAACCCGCGAAAAGTGACAGCTCCGGAACATCGGACCACTCGTCACCCGTTGTCACCCGAAATCCATGTTCAGCGTAGTGCTTGAGGCCGCGATCTTTGGCAGCCACAAAACGTGCAAAATGCAAGGCGATGGCAGGCTGCTTTGACGAGGCAATGACACCGATGGCAACCGGTGAAACAGCAGATTCAAGTTCGGCAATGTGAACCGCTTCAAGTTGAGGATACCCATGCAGGACAGCGTCGTACACGATACCGGCATCCGCTGCTCCGACCACAAGATCGTTGGCGACATCGGTCACGGTCGTGCGATAGGCCGTCGTCGCTTTGTCCAGGAGTTCCCACTCGGCCGTCAACTGCAAAGTCGCCCGAGTAATTTTGCCGATGGCCGCCGCATCGGGATTGGCCTGCACCAATCTCAGGTCAGATTTGAGCAAATCCGCAAATGAAGCAATTCCTCGGGGATTGCCTTTGGCAACCGCCACGACGGCATGCATGGTTGCCAGAGGAATTTGTTCGGCGATCAGATGCTTCTCGCGCCCCATCTCCAGATAGTTGTCGTCCGCTGGCAGAAACAAATCTCCTGTACCGCTGACTTCAATTGAGGACAACAAAGTCTGCGACGGTCCGTACTGAACCTGCACCGATCGTGCAAACTCTTTTTCATAGTCCGCCCGAATCAGCTCAAAGACAGCCCGATTGCTCGCGGCACAGAAAACGATGATCGGATCACCTGCCTGAACCGACGGTTTCGGCTCGAGCAGCATCAAAATCATCGCAATCATCGCGAAAGTTGATGTGAGAATGGCAAAAGAAGTTCGGTTCATATCAGGATGTTCTGTCAAGGCTTGGAAAAGGGGTCAGGAACCAATCGCCAAATGGCCCAAAGGGTGCTCCGCACTATTGGTTCCTGACCCCTTTTCCAAGCACCTTTTCCAAGCAGCGGCGATGCTTCGGACCTGCGACTTCAGTTGCATTGTGGTCTTCCGGTAAACCATTGTCGAGGCGTTGTGCAGGTTGATCGTACAAAGAATGTGTTGCGTTTTCTGTTCGCCGTGATGATTCACCCCGCTTGCTGTCCACTGGCGACTCATTCGCAACGGTGAAGTCCCAACTGGATGCCAGCGAGCAGCAAAGCGGAGCCGGTGCGCGACATCCAATCGTTCGGTTGGCCATCAGCCCCAAAATGCGTCGCCACACGATCCGGCAATTGTGGAAAGTACCAGACATGTTGAACTACGGTGACCACCATCAGGCCAGCCAATATTGAGTAGGCCAGGTTCTTCGATGACATGTCTGCGTATCCTTAATTTAGCAGTGCGCTGTTGAGCATGGTAAATTGGTTTAACCGCGTGGGCAACTCCCCTCGCCTGGGAATCGTTCCAATGGGACGCTGCTCGCGAAGCCCGCTGAGCAGGCAGTCAAACGACCCAATGCCAACTGAAAGGTTACCAATTCTGCCTATTCCTCGCACGCAGTGGCGAAAACGGAAATCGGTGTCAAACTGTGGCAGCCAAGTGGATCACCGGTCTTGACCGCGTTTCAGAACACATGAACAATCCGGGCATTCAGGCGATCGGGGCGATGTGTGTTGGAGTTTCCGGTTTTCCGCGTCAAAACAGGCTGGAATTCTGCGTAACTGACCGCCCGAATTCCGCGCATTGGCGACCAATCGTTACAGAGGCACACAGCCGACTAATTGAAGCATAACGGACGATTTTCATGACAGAACCTGTTCCATCTGACGAAAACCTGAAAAAAGTTCGAGAGCGTGTGATGCAGTTAGCACGCGAAATCGAGCAGATGTCCGGTCAGGAACTTCCGCCGCCGGTCTACTTTCAGGAATTCCTGACGCGGGTTGTCACGGCTGTCGGAGCTCGCGCGGGCGTGGTCTGGTTGCTGGACGAATCCGGTCGTCTGAACCTGGTTGCTCAATTGAATCTGGAACAAACCGGACTGCGCGAAACGCCGGGTGCATTGGGACTGAACGAAAAGTTGCTCATCGAAGTGATGCAGACCGGAGAAGCCCGTACGCTGACTCACGGCGGAGAAGCAAAACTTCCGACGGAACATGTCCTGGTCCTTTCGGCCCTTCACAAAGAAAAAAAATGCGTCGGTGTCGTCGAATTGTTTCAGCGTCCTGATGTTCCGGTCAAGGCACAATCGGGATACATGCAGTTTCTGGAACAGATGTGCGGATACGCTTCGCGATTTCTGGAAGGTCGACGACGCAATCCGGAAGACAATGCAGACCTGAAGAATCAGTTCTGGACTGACTTCGAACAGTTCTCACTGCGGCTTCAGCGTTCGTTGCGGCTGGATGAAGTCGCCGACGCAGCGGCCAGCGACAGCCGCGCGCTGCTCGGTTGTGACCGTGTCAGCGTGGCGATCCGCAAGGGACGCAGTTTCCAGATCCGAGCCGTCAGCGGGCAAAGCAGCGTTAACTCGCGTGCGAATCTCATCGTGGCCATGCGAAAGCTGTCGCGGCGTGTGATTGAGATGGGTGAGACACTGGTCTACACAGGCAAAGTCGAAGGACTCGCCCCACAGATCGAAGAACCGCTGGCGGCGTTTGTGCAGGAGAGCGGTTCCCGCATGGTGATGCTGGTGCCGATGTTTGAAAACGAAGCCATGGTCCGTAAGCAGGGCGAAGAAGAAGATCGCGAACGACGCAAAAAGCGCCCGAAAGCGACGGGCTGTCTGGTGATCGAACAGATCGCAGAGTCGGAACCATTGCCTCAACTGGAACAGCGTGCAGAACTCGTGGCCGATCACGTCGGAGCAGCTCTGTGGAACTCTCGACAGCACGAGCGCATTTTCGGCCTGAGTCTGTGGCTGCTGATGGGCAAAGGCCTGGAGTGGTTTCGCGGACGAAAACTGGCGATCTCTGCGGCTGTGTTGTTGGGCGTTGCCGCACTAGTGGCGGTGATGGCATTGTATCAGTTGGAGTATCCTGTCAAGGCCGAAGGAAAATGGATGCCGGTCGAGCAGACAGCTGTGTTTGCGACATACGACGGACTGATCACCCGCAAAGGTATTCTGATACCCGCAGATCAGTTGGTCAGGAAAGGAGACGTTCTCATCGTATTGCAGAACGACGAACTGGACGGACAGATCGAAGAGGCAAAGGCTTCGATCCAGAAGCAGGAGAATATGGAGCTTGCGAAAGACAATGAAATCCGCACAGCACAATTTCAGGAACGATCCGAAGAAGGCGAGCAGAAGGGCAGTGCTGAGGCGACTGTCAAACGCCTGGAAGTGGAAAGGCAACGAATCCTCGGCGATCGCAAGGTCGCCGCACAGCAACTGGCTCAGCTGGAGAAACGCAGGACTGAAAAGTTATACATCAAGGCTCAGGCGAGCGGACGTATTCCGGACTTTCAGCTGCGGCAACTGCTCGAAGATCGTCCCGTTAAGGCAGGTGATCACTTATTTGACATCATGAACGACGGCGAAGGCAGCAAGTGGCACATGGAACTGCTGGTTGAAGAGAAACGCATGGGGCACTTGTTAAAGGCGCAGCGTGAACGTGTTGCCGACGGCAGGTCTCCCGAGCTTGAAGGAGAATTCAAGCTGGCGTCCCAGCCGGAAAAAGAATTCACATGCCATCTCACAAAGGTCGCGACTCGTTCGACAACCGATACCGAACTGGGAACCGTGTTTGAACTGACGGCGGAAGCGAATGAAGGACAGGATCTTCCGCCACAGCGCATCGGCGTGGAAGTGACCGTGCACTTATACTGCGGAAAGACCTCGCTGGCTTATTGGTGCTTCGGTGATGTCGTGGAGTTTGTACAGAAGTATATCTGGCTCTGAGTGGTTCTGTCTTTACAATGCTGGCGCGCCGACTGACACAATCCGGGATCGAACAGTTCGATGCGTTTCTCGCATCGCTGAAAGACCATCCGACGGCGGACGCTCCGCTGGAACTGCTCACCGAATCAGGAATGTCAGAGCCGATCGATGTGGAGATTGAGGCGGAAGTGCGGCGGTTTCGATCACGCCTCGAAATTGCCGAACACCTGAGCCGCCTGTTGCGAAAGGATACATCGACACTTCGCGCCGATGCAGGATTCTGGTGCTGGCTGGCATTGTACTGGTTCGAATCCCTTTGCCCTGTGGTCAAGGATCGCTGGAATCCCGGCGAGCGATTTCGCTGGCTCGCCGATCTGGAAGACCCTCGCAGGACCTGCCGGCATCTTCTGGCTGGCCCTTTTCAGATCTATCGGGCACATCGCGACGATCCACGGCGCGCCATGTCATTGCTGTGCGGCACGCCGACTCAACCCGGCGCACTTGTGCCGTTGATTGCTTCCAGACCATCGCTCGTCACCTGCAACGCCGTCGTGGGAGTTGCCACACGTCTTTACTATGATGCGGCGAACGGACGCAATCGCCCCGGACTCAGCGGCAAAAGCCCCGGAAGCCCTCGCCGCTTCGCCGATGTCCTGAGTCAGCTTGACCTGACATGGGATCTGCATTCTCTGTCGATCGAACAGTTGCTCACACTGCTGCCGTCCGAGTTCGATGAATTCCATCGCTCGAACTCAAAACGCCAGCGGCCGTTGATCGAATAGACGAAAGGCGGCACACACCATACAGGAATCCGCGTCGGAGACATTGGCACATTGGAAATCCTTTGTTGCGAAGCTATGTGCATTCAGCTACCTGCGTTTTGCCTGCCATCGCAGATCGCGATTCTGGCCGCCGAAGTCCATGAGGTGCCAGCCCGTGATCGTGTCGCCTTCAACGATGCCGTGAAAGGTCGTCAGCACTTCGTTTCCACCAAACCTCTGGATCACGTCGAACGAGATCCTGTTGCCCTCTGTCACGGGGTCCAGCAGTACTTCCGTGACAGGATCGGCATTGCCCCGCTGCGTCCGCATTAATCCGCTGAGTTTGCCGTTGTCAAGTTTGAGCGTCAGAGTTGAAGTGACCGCTGTCCGCCCGAATCTGCGTTCCCAGGACCAGCTTCCTGTCGGGTCAATACTGCCCGATGAATCAAATCCAGGGAACAGCTCGACAGGTTCAGGTTTGATCGCAGCCGCCTCTGCAATCAGATCGACACTGGATTCCTCCACTCCTGGATAGTCACGCCACACCCAGCGCAACATCAGTGGCAGCAACGCGCCTCCATGATCGTCTGAATGCCCACCATCGCCAAAGACGTAGGCGCAGTCGTATTCCCGCTCAACCAGCGCGGCCACCATCTTCTGATTCTGAAGATGCCAGTCGCGTTCAGGATTGTCCGGATTACGCAGGTCATTGACTCCGTCCTGAAGAAAGATGCGAATCGGCTTTCGTTCTGACAGGCGAATCAAGTCCGGATAAGCATGGCCTCCATGAATGTCCGTAAAACTGCCGATCATGCTGATGACATTGCGAAATGCATCGGGACGATGCCAGGCAACCGTAAACGCACAAATTGCACCACTGCTTGAACCGCCAATGGTGCGACCGGCAGGATCGTGCGTCAACTTGTATCTGGTGCCAACTTCCGGCAGCATCTCGTCGATAATGAAACGCGCGTACCTGTCGTCCAGGACGTCGTATTCACGGTCCCGGTTATCGGGATTGCCGGTGCCGATACTTTCCGGAAACTCTGTGCCGCGCTGGCCGGGCGTAATGAAGATTCCGATGGTCACCGGAATCTGCTTCTTTGCGATCAGATTCTCGAGCACGTTCTGAACGCGCAGGGCGCCGTTGGGATTCGTCGCCCGGGCACCGTCCTGAAAGACCAGCACACAGGCTTCCTGTGCGGGATCATACTGGGCAGGAACAAACACCCAATACCGGCGAATCGTGTTTTCGATGATCGTGCTTTGAAACAAAAACGGGCCTTCGAGTTTTCCCTGCGGTACATCATCCTGTTTCAGTGAGTCGGCAGTCATCGGATACCGAACTTCTGGTCTTGGCTCACGTCGTTTGGGCCGAGCTGCATCCTGAGCACTCATCGGAATCGCGCACACCGTGATCGTCAGGGCTGCGATTGTTTTCATCAGGAGGCGTTGCATTTGAATTGCTCCAGAAGTGTGACGTACACAAATGCAGTGACGGGCTTATCGATCGAGCGATACTATACTCAACGCGGTCAACATTGAGGTGTCTTGGCGAGCGGTGGGTGTGAGCCCACCGAGTTGCACTTATATCACTCGGAGGGCTCACGCTGCTCCGCTCGCCGGATCTCAGTTCTTGCCGCGTAGAGTATAAATCAGGAAGCTCGCTCACTCTGGCATTTCCGCATTCGTCGCTGCTAACTCAAAATCGATTCTACCACCTTACCGTGTACGTCTGTCAAACGGAAGTCGCGGCCCTGAAAGCGGTAGGTCAGTCGTGTGTGATCGAGTCCTAATTGCTGTAGAATCGTGGCCTGTACATCATGCACATGGACAGGATTCTCCACGACGTTGAAGCCCAATTCATCGGTGACACCCCAGGTCATGCCGGGCCGCAGACCGCCGCCAGCCATAAACATCGTGTTGGAGAACGGGTGATGATCGCGTCCCAGGATTTCGCCAGCTGCCGTCCGGCCTTCTCGAAACGGCGTGCGGCCGAATTCGCCCATCCAGACGACGAGCGTTTCATTCAGCATGCCTCGCTGCTTCAGGTCTTTGATCAGGGCTGTCACGGGGCGATCCATCAAAGCGCAGCGTTTGACAAAGGCGTCGCGAAGATCTTCACCAGGATTTGTTCCATGGAAATCCCATCCCCAGTCGAACAGTTGCACCAGTCGCACGCCTTTTTCCACAAGTCGTCTCGCCAACAAACAGTTATTGGCAAAGCTGGCCGCGCCCGGTTCGGCTCCGTAGTCGGCAAGAACGTGCGCCGGCTCCGATTTCAGATCCATCAGTTCCGGGACTTCCACCTGCATCCGGAATGCCATCTCGTATTGAGCAATACGCGTCAATGTTTCCGGATCACCCAATTCCGATGCCTGAAGTCGATTCAGATCATTGATGGCATCCAGGCTGACGCGCCGCAAAGAACGGTCCATGCCCTCGGGATTTGTCAGATACAACACCGGATCTCCGGCTGTTCGACATTGCACTCCCTGATAGACGGACGGCAAAAATCCACTGCCCCAGCCAGCCTTGCCGCCACTGGGCAGTGAACCGCCGGAAACAAAGACGATGAATCCAGGTAGATTCCGGTTCTCTGATCCGAGCCCGTAAGTGATCCATGATCCCATCGACGGTCGCCCGGCCGTTCGTGGAATTCCTGTGTAGAGCAACAGTTCCGCCGGACCATGGTTGAACTGTTCGGTATACAGTGACTTGATAAATGTGAGTTCATCGGCAATCGAGGAAAGGTGCGGAACGGCCGCTGACATCCACGCCCCGGATTCTCCGAACTGACGAAACCGCTGCGGAGTTCCCAGCAATCGCGCCGTGGACCCGGTGAATGCAAACGGCTTGCCCTCCATCAGCGACGGAGGACATTCTTCACCGCTCCGTCGAACCAGTTCAGGTTTAAAGTCGAACAAGTCGAGATGCGATGGTCCGCCCGACATGCTCAGCAGAATGACATTCCTGACTTTCGCAGGAAGATGCGAACTCTGCGGCGAGAACGGATCCGCCCGAGTGTGGTCCGCTCTGGCAGGCCCATTCAGTAATGATTCCAATCCTGCAGCACCAAGGCCCAGCGTAGTACTTCGCAGAAACTGGTGACGCGTGACGGCCGCGAGTCGGTCAATATCGGGATGTGAAATTGTTGTCATATGAGAAACTATCGTTTCGCCAGAAACTCATCCAGATTCATAAGCACGTTGCCAACAACTGTCCACGCCGCGGCATCTGTCGGGTCGATTCCCGCTGGCAACGGCCCCAGCGGATTGGTTCCCAGAGCAGTTGCCTGGCTGAGATTCCCGGCGAGAGATGTTCTTGCTGATTCAAAAACTGTCGCCACGCGTATCGCTTCCGCATCTGTTGGCTGCCGAATCAGGCACAGTCGAAGTGCGAACGTCGCCTGGGCTGAAACGGAGTCGCCTCCTTCCGCCAGAATGCGTCGAGCCAATCCCTGTGCGGCTTCGACAAAGACGGGATCGTTGAGAGTGACCAGAGCCTGCAGCGGGGTGTTGGTACGGATTCTCCGGACACTGCAGACACTGCGTTCCGGAGCGTCAAACGCGATCATCGACGGGTACGGCAAATTCCTGCGCCAGCGTGTGTAAAGCGCACGGCGATAACGATCGTCGCCTTTGCTGGTTTCCCAGTCGGTACTCGCTCCAAACGCAGCGGCCAATCCATTGACCGGTTGAGGTGGATGAACCGGAGGGCCGTACATTTTTGAACTCAGCAGCCCGGCGGCGAACAGGGCCTGATCCCGCAGCGTCTCGGCCGACAGTCGCACGCGCGGACCTCGGGCCAGCAGTCGATTGAGCGGGTCACGCTGGTACAGTTCCGGCGTGACGTGTGACGACTGACGATACGTTGAAGAGCTCACCATCAGTTTCAGCATGTGCTTCGTGTCCCAGCCACTGCGGATAAATTCTGTCGCAAGCCAGTCGAGCAATTCCGGATGCGACGGGGGCTCGCCCTGAGTACCGAATTCCTCTGCGGACTCGACAATTCCGATCCCAAAGACTTCCTGCCAAAGTCGATTCACGGCGACTCGTGCGGCCAGCGGGTTATCGGGATGCGTGATCCATTTTGCTAATTCGAGCCGATCAAGCCGGACGCCTTCCGGAACCCGATTGAACACCGCTGGCACGCCGGGCGTTACCACTTCACCGACGCTCCTGTAGTCGCCGCGAAGTGCGACATGAGTTTCCCGCTGACCGATCTCTTTCATCACGAGCGTTGAGGTGCTGAGATTCGCAAGCTCCGCCTGGCCCGCGTCAATAGCTGCCTTTGAATCAGTCCACTCTTTGGAGAGTGACCGAAGATGCGCAATGAGCGTGTCCGACTCTTCTTTCGATCGCTGCTCGACAGCTTTGTCCAGCAGCGAAGCAAGCCCCTGTGGCAATGCCTTCCTGTCCGCCGACTTTTCCCAATCCGCGAAGCCAGCGTCGACTTTCTGCGTAACCGGGTCGTGATTCAATCTGGCATCCTGCAGTTTTGCAAGAGTTGCTGCATAGTCTGCATCATGGCCGATCTGAGCCACGTCCAGAGTCGGCGGTTCTGCGTTGTTGTCTTCCGTCCCATTGAAGACCGCAAACAACTCGTAATATTCCTTGTGTGAAAACGGATCGTACTTGTGACTGTGACATTGAGCACACGCCAGAGTCGAACCAAGCCAGACCTGAGCAGTCGTGTTGACTCGATCAACCACCGAGGCGTGGCGATATTCTTCGGCGATCGATCCGCCTTCGGTGTTATTGGTCGTATTGCGATGAAAACCCGTGGCAATTAGCTGCGACGGCGTGGCGTCAGGAAGAAGATCGCCCGCCAAAAGTTCCATTGTCAGTTGGTCATAAGGCATATTATTGTTCAGCGATTCAATCATCCCGTCCCGCCAGCGCCAGATCGTTCGCGGTGGATCGTGAATGTAGCCCTGCGAATCACCATAACGGGCCAGATCCAGCCACATTGCGGTCCATCGTTCTCCGTAGGATGGCTTCGCGAGAATTCGATCCACTGCGATCCCGATGGCTTCAGGACTGGAATCGTCAGCAAACGCATCAGCCTCCACCAATGTCGGCGGCAGCCCTGCGAGATCCAGTGAGATTCGACGCAGCAGCGAAAGTTTTTCCGCCGGCGCGGATGGCTTCAACCCTTCCTGGTCGAGTCTGGCCAGGACAAATGCATCGATTGGATTGGTAATCCACGCTGGATCAGACACGGCAGGCGATTCAGGACGCACGGGCTTGATATATGCCCAGTGCTGCGAGTATTCGGCACCCTGAGTAATCCATGTTTTCAGAATGGCGATTTCGTCGGACGTTGGCTTCCTGTTATATTCTGCGGGGGGCATGGCGAAATCCGGATCAGAACTCAGCAGACGCCGCAGCATCGCACTGTGATCCGGATCTCCGGCAACGATCGCTCGTTCGCCGCTTTGAAGTGGTTGCGTGGCTGTTTCGCGAATATCCAACCGCAGGTCGGCCTTGCGAGCAGCCTCGTCCGGACCATGACAGGCGAGGCAATACCGCGAAAGAAGCGGCCGCACGTCTCGACCGTAGTGTATGAAATCGTCGGCCGCAGCCATGTGAGTGAAAGGCCACGCTCCGAAAGAGGCAAGCATTATGAGTGAATATTTCATGAGACCTGTTCGTGTCGGGTATCTAGTTATCGGCGGCCTGACGCTGGGCATGGCGTCCGGCAGAATTTCTCCTGGCAGTGACTTGCCTCTGCAACGTCGTCATCGACGACGTTGACATTTGCGAGTACGATACCCCGTGCATTGTCAACGCTTGATCAGGGAAAAGGGGTCAGGAACCAATAGCCAAATGTCCCGCAGGGTGCTGCGCACTATTGGTTCCTGACCCCTTCTCCCGCGATGCCGTTGACCTGCAATCTAAGGTTTGACAATGCACTGGCCACCGTATTGCATCAAGGCGAGCGGCAGAAATGAATTTACAGTAGCTGAATTCGCAGGAATTCCGGGAGGCTCTGAGTTCCTGAGAATTCAGCTACGGAACGCTGATCATAGATGGAGAGAGTTCCCATGCGTCTGTTGTCTGCACTGTTTCTTTGCGCAAATCTGTTGAACTTAGTCGCTTTCAGCGGTGACGAAGCGGATTCACAGTCGGCTCCGCGCATCGATATTGGCACGACAGTGAAAGAGTTTTCGTTTACGGATATTCGGTATCTGCCAAGGTCGTTGTCCGAGTTTGGTGAGCGAAAGGCATTTGTGCTGGTGTTTACGACTCTGGACTGCCCGATCGTGCGACGTTCACTGCCGACGTTACGCAGGCTGGAGGAGGAATTCCGAAGTCAGGGTGTGCAGTTTGTCGGGATCAACGTTGGACAGTTGGATTCGTTGGTGGACGTCGCTGGACAAGCGGTGAATGCTGACCTGGGGTTTCCGGTCGGTAAGGATTTCACCGGCGACGTAGTTCGCGCTCTGGGAATTCGTCGTACTCCGGAGTGCGTTGTCCTCGATGCGGCAATGCAGTTGCGTTATCGAGGTCGCATCGATTCTGCGTTTCGACTCACGGGCGTGCAGTCAAATCCCGGCCGTGAAGATCTCCGGGAAGCGATTGAAGATGTGGTGGCCGGGCGTGATGTGCGCGTAGCCGCGACGCCGGTGGACGGATGCCTGATTACGGAAGTCCGTAAACCGCAGTCACGCAGTCTGAATTACTACGAACACATAGCTCCGCTGATGACCCAGCACTGTCAGTCGTGCCATCAGCCCGACAACGCGGGGCCGTTTTCATTGTTGACTCTGGACGATGTGAATTCGCACGCTGCGATGATCGCAGAGGTTGTCACTCAGCGTCGTATGCCGCCGTGGCACGCGGCAAGTGAGTACGGTCATTTCGTCAACGATCCCGAACTTTCCACTGAAGAAATCAACACCATTGTCGATTGGGCTTCAGGTGACCGCATCGCTGGAAATTCGTCGCTCGCTCCACCACTATTGAAATCCCGCGAGTCTGACTGGCTGATCGGAGAACCAGATCTGGTTGTTCAGATTCCCGTGCCTGTCGAAGTCCAGGCGGAAGGTGTTGTGCCGTATCAATACGCATTGCTGCCTTATGTATTCCTGAAGGATACATGGGTGCAGAAGATTGAAATCAATCCTGGAAACGATGCTGTCGTACATCACTGCAACATGGGATTTGCGAAGCTGACCGACCTGCGCCGCGAAGAGTTTCATCCCGAAAAGAACTTCATCACCGGTTATGTGCCTGGCGGGGACCCGATGGTTCTGGATTCCGGTATCGGATTCTGCATTCCGGCGGGTTCTGTCGTCGGGCTGCAATTGCACTACGTCACCAACGGGGAGGCCACCACCGATCAGACATCCGTTGGATTTGTGTTTGCCAAAGAAAAGGTCCAGAAACAGATTCAGCACTTTCAGTGTCATACCTCGCGTTTTGCGATTCCGCCTGGCGATGGTCACCACAAGGTTGCCGCATCGAGAGAGTTTCGATTCGATGCCACAGGAATCGGGATGTACTGCCATATGCACGTTCGAGGTAAAGACATGCGGTTCGAAGCAACTCCGCCCGATGGCAAACAGGAGACTCTGCTCCTGGTGCCAAACTACAACTTCGAGTGGCAATCCTCCTACCGCTGGCCTGACAACGCACGGAAATTCAAGAAGGGAACTCGAATTGACTGCGTCGCACATTTCGACAATTCGTCGTTCAACCCTTTTAACCCGGACCCGCGGGCAACGGTGCGCCATGGATTGCAGACATACGAAGAAATGATGTTCGGTTTTCTGTTTTTCACACGCGACGATGAAGCTCTGAATCTGGCAATTGATCCTGAGACCGGGCACGTGATCGAAAACTGAGGACTTGCAACTGAGGACTTCTCCGAATGATCGGCATTCTTGGGATCGTACTGTCGCTGACACTGCTCATGTATCTGGCGTATCGGGATGTCAGTGTGCTGGTGCTGGCTCCGTTGTGTGCGTTATTGGCGGTGGTCTTCGATGGAAATCTGCCGGTGCTGGCTGCGTACACACAGATTTTCATGGCCAGCGTCGGGCAGTTTGTCAGAGACTTCTTTCCGTTGTTTCTGCTGGGGGCAATTTTTGGCAAACTGATGGAAGACTCGGGCGCGGCGGCAAAAATCGCGGAGGTTATCGTGCGCGCCGTCGGTGTCAACCGCACGATTCTGGCCATTGTGCTCAGTTGCGGCATTCTGACATACGGTGGCGTATCGTTGTTTGTGGTCGTCTTTGCCGTCTTTCCGCTGTCGAGATCGCTTTTTCGACAGGCCGATATTCCGCGCCGACTGATTCCAGCGACCATTGCGCTCGGATCTTTCACATTCACCATGACGGCCATGCCGGGAACTGTGCAGATTCAGAATCAAATACCGATGCCGTTCTTTCGGACAAACTCATTCGCGGCTCCCGGTCTTGGCTGCATCGGCAGTCTGATCATGTTCAGCCTGGGCATGTTGTGGCTGAATTCTCAGGCCACGCGCGCACGTCGAAGTGGCGAAGGCTTTGGTGCGGTTATTCCGTCTGATGACGTGGCGGCAGATGCCGCGACGAATGCAGATACTCGAAAACTGCCGGCGGTCTGGAGTGCCTTTGCACCGATCATCTGTGTCGTGGTGCTGAACTTTGTGTTCTCGCAGTTTGTGATCCCAAACTGGGACGCCAGTTATCTTGCCGAAGAGCAATTCGGCAGGACGGACCTCAATAAGGTCAAGGGCACATGGTCGACAATTCTTTCGATGGTCGTAGCACTTATGATCACAGTCGGGCTGCATTTTCGATCCATCGACAGGCTGAAAATCTCACTCGCCACCGGGGCCAGATCTTCGTTGCTGCCGATCTTCAACACCGCGTCTGAATACGGCTACGGCAATACGATCAGGAATCTGGCCGGGTTTGTGATTGTGCAGAAATTTGTCACCGGCATCGCGCCGGGAAATCCATTGATTTCCGAATCGATTGCCGTCAACTCGCTGGCAGCAATGACTGGTTCGGCATCCGGCGGTCTTAGTATCGCATTGACGGCTCTGGGTGACACGTACTACCAGCGCGGCATCGAAGCGGGCATCAATCCGGAGCTGCTGCATCGCGTGGCGTCGATGTCCTGCGGAGGTCTGGACAGCCTGCCTCATAATGGCGCTGTCATCACGCTGCTGTTAATCTGCGGAGTCACGCATCGCCAGGGCTACAAAGATGTGGCGGTGGTCACAATTGCATGTTCGCTCGTCGCGACCGTCACGGTCATCGGGCTGGGGACGCTGTTTGGTTCGTTTTGAGCTGTGGAGCAGTCAGCAACGCGGCGATGCCCATGCCGCCGCCGATGCACAATGCACCAATCGCCGAGCGTGACTTGCCACGGGCGATGTTCCATGCCAGATGTGTCAGCAGTCGCGCGCCGCTGGCAGCCAACGGGTGACCGATGGCGATCGCACCGCCTTCTCGATTGAAGTTGATGACATGCCCACCGAACGTCGTGACGGTGGTTTGCTCAGCTGTCACATTCAGCGTCAGTTCTAATGCCTTCAGGCAGGCCAATGCCTGAGCTGCGAAGGCTTCGTTGATTTCCAGTGTATCAATGCTCGCCCAGGTTCGCCTTGTCCGTTGCATTAGTGTCGTGATTGCATGAACCGGTCCAAGTCCCATGCGTGCGGGGTCGCAACCGACAACGACTCCGTCGATCCATTCCGCCAGAATCGGCCAGCCGTTGGATTCTGCAAAGTCCTGTTCCGCCAGTAACACGACAGCCGCACCGTCGTTGATGCCGGACGCATTTCCAGCCGTCACCGTGCCGTAGCCTTCGGGGTTCTGAAACACGGGCGGCAACAGCGCCAGTTCGGCCGTTGTGACGTCCGGCCTTGGATGTTGATCAGCCGTCAGTTTTCCGGCGGCAACTAATTCGTCCGCAAAATCACCGCGCGACAGAGCCGCACCGAACAGATGCTGGCTGCGCGCTGCAAACGCATCCTGTGCCTCCCGCGAAACCTTGAAATCCGTCGCCAACTCTTCCGCCTGCGCACCCATGTGGCAATTGTCAAAACTATCGACAAGTCCGTCGCGTTGCATGGAATCGACCGCCGCTGCAAAATCAGGCTGCTGCCCTTTTCCCGGACGCGCTACCAGGAGCATTGATTGTGACATCGATTCCGTTCCGCCTGCAAGCACGGCTTTCGCCTCACCCGCACGAATCGCAGTGACCGCCATCAATGCAGACTGCATTCCGGAGCCGCACATCATGTTGACGGTCATTGCGGACGTCTCGACAGGCAAACGGAGCCTGATCGCGACCTGACGAGCAACGTTCATCCCATGACCGGCGGCCAGCACGTTTCCGAGAATCACCTGATCGATCAGCCTGCGGTCAATGTCTGTTAACGCCGCATCGCCCGCGATGACCGCCAGCTCAACCGGTGATAACTCAGCCAGAGCTCCTCGAAACCGACCAAACGGCGTCCTTTTTGCCGCGACAATCACAACGCGTTTCGTACCATTTTCTCCATTCACTTTACGGGCTCCATGCGAATCGTCATTTGGCTGACCGAGCGAATGAGAGGAGTGAATTCCATCCGGTCAACGACATCTCGCTCGACATCAATGCCGGAAGCGACCTCAATCAGTTCGAGTCCCTCCGGCTGCAGGCGAAACACGGCGCGTTCGGTGACGAAGAGAATGTCGTGCCCGGCATCACGGGCCACAGTTCCGCTAAAAGAGATCTGTTCCACCTGTCGCACAAATTTTGCGATGCGTCCTTCGTGGATGATCCGCAGTTTGCCGTCTTCATATGCGACTTCAAGCCCGTCTGTTGTCAGAGTACCGCAAAACACCAGCCGCCGCGCGTTTTGAGAAATATTGACAAACCCGCCGACACCCGCAAAACGCGTCCCGAAACGCGACACATTGACATT